>Ga0302275_10001859_pt1 | contig 22639 bp, 16 predicted proteins | sample III_Bog_N2_2_FD_200229 | JGI IMG/M metagenome (GOLD analysis project Ga0302275, IMG submission 200229) | Peat permafrost microbial communities from Stordalen Mire near Abisko, Sweden - III_Bog_N2_2 | ecosystem: Environmental > Terrestrial > Soil > Wetlands > Peat | place: Sweden: Abisko... | reverse complement strand
GCGCCCTTGACCATATCCAGATCGTGCTGTCTCCACGCCGCACCCCAGTCCGGATGATCGTAGCTGGTGCCCTGCATCTCTTCGTCGTCGTAGGCCAGGTGAACGATGATCTGATAGACGCCCGGGCCGAGAGGCTGAAGTTGCGTCTTGTACCAAGTGATCCAATCGCGAGCGTCGATTCCGGGATTGATCTCGATTACTTTCTGCACCAGCACTTCTTCCGCAGGCGGCGAAGTTCCCTCGGGAGCATGGGTTCCCGTCCAAGCTTCGAGGATCGGCAGACCGTAGGTGTAGCCCATCTTCCGATAGAGGTTGTAGAGGTCGGTCGATCCAAACAGCGCGCCCATGTGGCTGTCTAGATGAGTGAGGTGAACTCCCGCCGACTGGGCAAGATCGATCTGCGCGCGCAATTCAGTCTCAACTTCCGCCACTTTCGCGTTTTGCGTGACGGCTGGAGTTTCAAGTGGCAGGTATCCGTCCGGGTCGAGCAGGCTGGAAACTTTGTCTTTGGAGCCAACCGGGCCCCACCGAAGACTTGTCCATTCGCTGTTCAGAGCTAAGTGAATTCCAAGATCGGCGTTAGGGTGGTTTTTGTTCCATCTCGCAACTTCGGGAAACCACGGGCAGGGAACGAGAATGCTCGCGGATGTCACCCAGCCTTTGTCCAGAGCCTCAAAAATGGCGCGGTTGGCAGAATGATTCATCCCGAGATCATCCGCGTGAATCACCAGCAGCCGAGCCGACGCAGGATATCCCAGCCGCTCCTGCACGCTGGCGCCGTTCGCGACCTTCTCGCGAACGGATGTTTCTGGCGACGGTGAGGGCTGCACCGTTTGAGCAGTGGCGGCCTCCTCGCTGAAAAACGCGCCGAGGAAGAACACCCCGAGTAGGATCAGCACTGTCCAGGCAGTTTTGCGAATCAACACGATGACCTCGCAGTATTTCTAACTCACAATTGCGCCGAAACTCTCGCAGTTCACCAGGTTGCGGCACGAATCGTTTTAATAGCCACGCTTTTATGTTGACAGAATAGCGCTTCCGTATAGAATTCGAGAGGAATTTCGTGAAGTGCGGCAGTCGTCTTCTGTCGCGACCGCGATCCACAAATCACCCTTCCCCGTGAACCCCGTTATCTGCGTAAGATAATGGGGTTTCGTTTTAGGACAGAACTTTTTTAGGATAGAACATGAGTTCTACTGCCAAACCGCCCGCGAATGTTCCTAGCGCCAACGCTCCTCGCCTGAAACGTTCCCTTACTCTGTGGGATTTAATTCTCTACGGCATCATCGTGATCCAACCGGTTGCGCCGATGTCCGTCTTTGGCGTGCTCAGCGACCGCGGCCACGGTCACGTCGTTACGACCATCCTCATCGCCATGGTGGCCATGCTGTTTACGGCCATCAGCTATGGGCGCATGGCGCGAGCCTATCCCAGCGCCGGTTCTGCGTTCACCTACGTCGGCCAAGAAATCAATCCTGCGCTCGGCTACGTTACGGGATGGAGCATGGTCATGGATTACATGCTCAACCCCATCATCTGTACCATCTGGTGCAGCCAGCAGGCGCACGTGTTTGCTCCCGGAATCCCGTACGCGCTGTGGGCCGTTTTTTTCGCGCTGGTCTTCACCCTGCTCAATGTGCAGGGAGTGAAAACATCCGCGCGCGTGAACTCGGCACTGGCAGCGGGAATGGGCGTGGTCATCGCGATTTTTTTTGTGGTCGCGGCCCGTTACATTTTTGGGCATCCGCATGAGGGCGCCGATTTCTACACGCGTCCCTTTTATGATCCTGCATTGTGGAACACAAAAGCCGTTCTCGGCGGGACGTCGATCGCGGTGCTTACTTACATTGGTTTCGACGGGATCTCCACTCTCTCGGAAGAAGCCGAAAATCCGCGGCGTAATATCTTGCTGGCGACCGTGCTGACTTGTTTGGTGATCGGCATTCTCTCCGCGGTTGAAGTCTATGCCGCGCAGTTGATCTGGCCCGCGTCGCAACCGTTCCCCGATGTGGATACGGCGTTCGTTCACGTCGCTGGCCGCGCCTGGCTGCCGATGTTCGGCATCATCGGATTCACCCTGCTCGTAGCCAACTTTGGCTCCGGCATGGGGTCGCAGATCGGCGCGGCGCGCTTGCTCTACGGGATGGGCCGAAGCAATGCGTTGCCCAAATCCTTCTTTGGCGCGGTCGATGCCAAACATCGCGTGCCGCGAAATAACGTGCTGTTTGTGGGCGCAATCGCACTCATCGGCGCATTTGTAATGAGCTACGGTCTGGGCGCGGAGATGTTGAATTTTGGCGCCCTCATTGCCTTCATGGGGGTGAACGCCGCTGCCTTCATCCGCTATGTGGTGCGCGAGAAAAAATGGACGGTGTCGTTCGCCGTGCCGCCTGTCTTTGGATTCTTGATCTGCTTCTTGCTTTGGCTGAGCCTCAGCCGCAAAGCCGTGATCGCCGGCACGATTTGGATGGCCGCGGGAATCGCCTTCGGGGCCTGGAAGACGCGCGGTTTCCGTGGAGACCTGGTCAATTTCGACATCCCGCCAGACGAATAACTACGAGACGACTAAACGCGAGAACGACTAACCGTTACGGTCATCCCGAGCGCAGCGAGGGATCCCTACCCACCCCAGAATTAGGCGTACGCATCCCTAGTTGCGCTCCCGATGACAAGACTTTGGGAAGTCCCAAAGATTAAGCCCCCTGAGAACTACTCCACGTTCCAACCACTGACTTCAACTTTAGGCTCACTCGCTCCGAGGCTGCTGGCAGCATAAGTGGCAGTGATCTCGCGTTTTTCACCGGGCAACAACGAGATGTAGTTATCCTGCCAGACGACCGGCAGAATTTCGTCGCCGCCATCGCCCTTGTTGACTTTCAAGCGCACAAAAAACGCCAGCGTCTTGCTGGGATTTTCCAAAGTGACCCGGGTTTCCGCGACCTTGCCGTCACGCGAATTATTGCTCGACACGCTCAGTTTCACCTTCGGCATTTGTGCCAGCGCAGTGTAGTCCGCATACGACGCCGTCGGAGTCATATACCAGTTGGATTTCGACCAATCCAATGTTTCGGGCTTCGTCGAGAGCCAGTAGAAGTTCGATCCCACTAGTTTTCCTGTGCTATCCGCCACGCGCAGGTCGAGGAAGTATGCCGGAGACAGTCCTTTGATCTGCGGAAGCTCAAAGATTTTCATGGTGCTGTCGGCGGCCGCGTCGACTGCAGATTCTTTTGAAAACTTCAGCGTTCCGTCCAGATTGAATATCCGCGCTGTTAGCTTCAATCCTTTCGCGTCGTCATATTGGCTGCTCACCAGCCAGATCGATTGATCGTCGTATCCGTACACGGGATCAATCGCCTGCAACGCTTTCTTGGCGCCAAAATATCCGCCTCCGGGCCGCAAATAGTAATCGTAGAGGTGCCAGATCATCGAAGGCCATGCATTGTTCAGCATCCACTGGATGACCCCGGTCGAAGTGTATTTGTTACGGCTGTACGCCTCGTACATCGCCCGCACGCCCTCGTAAGCCATCAGTTGCGACTTGGCGGTGAAGTCTTTCGCGTTCGCCGCCCTGCCATAACGAGCGTCGAGTGCTTCGGTGAACACATGCAGGTTTTTGAACGATCCGCCGCCTGCGTGAAAATTCCAGTATTCATCCTCCGGCCAGAGATGATCTTTCGGGACCATCCGTTCAACGCTTTCGATCGGCGGAATGGCAGGCCCCATGCTCGTTTCGGTGTTGAATCCGTAGGCGCCACCGCATCCGCCCTGGTTGCAAATGTCGCTTTTGGTGCGCAGGTGCGGATCGGTCTCCCAGTACGAGGGCGCGACGTATTCATACGGTCCGCTCATCTTGACGCCGCTTCCGTTGGTCAGGGCTGTGGGCTTCGCTGTTGCAGAAGAAATGACCGGATTGGGCCAACGCAAATCGCTCTCGACTTTCAAGTACGTCTCTTCGACATCAGGCGGCGGTGGATTGTCGCTGCCATTGAGCCACACCAACATGCTGGGATGCCGCCTCAGTCGGTACATCTGATCGCGCAGCGAAGCCTTTGCAATTTCAAAATCTTCGTCTTTCCAATTGCCCCAGTGCTCCCAGAAATCGCAGCAGCACCACCCGGCCATCACCAGAATGCCTTGCTGGTCGGCCATTTCAAAGAAGTCTTCGGTTTCCAGTTTGCCTTCGAGGCGAACCGTATTCAGTCCCATGTCGCGCACGTAACGGAATTCATCCGCCAGCCGCGCGGGAGTTTCGCGCATCATCATGTCCGGCGTCCAACCACCGCCGCGAATCAGGATGTTCTTGCCGTTGATCTTGAACAGGCGTTTCAGGCGATCCGGCGCTTCTTCGGAGACTTCCGACGTAATCTCGCGAATGCCAAATTTCGTGCGAGAGATATCCGATGCCCCGCCCTCTACTTCGAAGGTCAGCGTTAGATCGTACAGATTCGGTTTCCCCATCTGCGCCGGCCACCACAGCCGCGGATTGCTCAAGTTGAGTTGGGGATACTGCTCGGGCGAGAAGGTCACATCCTTCGATTCTCCCGCCGCTAATTCCACGGGCTGGGCGAATTCGATATTTTCAATTCTGCCTTTCAGCGTCCCTTTTACCCGCCGATCGCTGGCATTCTTGAGTTGTGAAGTCACCGTAAGGTGGGCCGCATTGTTTGCCGGAGAATCTACTTTGGCGAGCACAGCGGGATTGCGCACGGCGACCGGGCCGCTGGTGGTGAGATACGCCTCCCGCCACAAGCCCATATTCTTGTCGGGAGGCGCGGGATTCCAATCGACGAAAGTAATTGCCAGACTGTTCTCCGTCGGCGCCCACACTTGTACCGCAAGGGTGTTCGTTCCCGTTTGGAGAGCCGAAGTGATGTTGAACTCGTACGTGCGCCACGCTCCCGCGACGTCGTTCGAGTTGGCAATTTGCTTCCCGTTCAGAAAGATGTTGGCGCGATAATTGATTCCCCGAAAATTCAGCCAGACCGTTTTTCCGGAGTACACATCCGGCAGCGTGAATTCTTTGCGGTACCACCACGAAACCGCGTACGGACTATCCGGCGGCATCGGAATGTTCGAGAAATTGGTGCCAACGGGATAGCTGACGCCTGGGTATTGGCGAATGTTCATTCCGAAAAAAGGATCGGACAGCAGTCCCGTCTTCACCTGCGCCGCCACCACCGTGGTGGGAACCCCAGCTTCCATCCAGCCCGTCGTCGGGAAAGAAGCGGTCGAGATGGTCTCGCCTTCGGCTGTAACCTTTGCGGAAGATTGCAGACTCCATCCGTCGCGCAAAGGCAGCGTAAGCGCCGGAGCCGGCGCGAAACTCGTCTGGGCGGCAGCAACCGCGGCTAAAAAGAATGGGATCAGCAGACGCAATGTCTTCATCGAAATATCCTTGCACGAAAGCCGTTGAATGCGGACTTGATTACGAACTGCCCTACGTTCATAGCATTTTTATTAATACGATTCAATAGCGCAGTTTTTTGAAAAGTAGAATCTCGTTCTCGCCCTCACGACACGCGAGCCAGGCGGTGCTTTATTTCTCTCAACCGCACTTCGCGGTGCGCGGGTCTCGAAACTGCTTCTTTCTTGGACAGTCCAAATTCTCATCATTGGCTGGTTTATAATCAAACACTGCCGCTGATTGTCGCTCGCCAGCGTAGACCACTCACCGAAGTATCTGACGGAGTTATTTAACTATGATTCGACAGCTGCAAAATGCAGGCCCGACCGTGAAGATTGTTCTCGGAGCGCTGCTCGTCCTTATCTGCGCCTCGATGGCAATCACGCTGATTCCGGGCTTTGGGTCCAATCTAGGTATGGGGTCGACGCCGCCCGGCGCGCTCGCGACGATTGGCGATCAAACTGTCACTGTAGCCGAAGTGCAGCGCGAGGCGCGAGCCATGATCCGCCAGCAATTTCCACGCGGTGGACCGCAAGCCGCCATGTTACTTCCGTATTTTGCCAGCCAGGCTGCGCAGCAACTCATCAACGAAAAGGCGCTGGTTGCCGAAGCGCGGCAAATGGGCTTGCGTGTCAGCGACGAGGAACTGCGCGACGAATTGCAGCACGGGCAGTTGGGCCAGATGCTGTTTCCAGACGGCAAGTTCGTCGGGCAGGAGCAGTACGAAGACTTTGTACAGCGCAACGACATGACGGTCCCTCAGTTTGAGTCGCTCGAGAAAGATTACATTCTCGTGCGCAAGCTGCGCGCCCTGGTCTCGAGCAGTGCGTTCGTGAGCGATGCCGAAGTCCGCAAGGAATTCGATCAGCGAAATACCAAGGTGAAATTCGAATACGCGGTGATTACGCAGGCCGACATCCTGAAGGGATTGCACCCCACGGATGAGGAACTAAAGGCTTTTTACGAGCGCAACAAAGCCACCTACAACAATTCGATTCCCGAGAAACGGAAAATTGAGTACGTCGTCGTCGATGGCTCGAAGGTCGGCGCCGCCGCAGCCGTCACCGAGCAAGACTTGCAGACTTATTACGACCAGCACCGCGACGAATATCGCGTACCCGAGCAGGTTAAGGTCAGCCACATTTTGATCAAGACGCCGCTTCCTGCGCCGGGAGGCAAGGAAGACGAAAAAGGCATCGCGGATGCCCGCTCCAAAGCCGATGATGTACTGAAGCAGGTGAAAGCCGGCGGAGATTTTGCCAAGCTTGCGGAAAAATATTCCGACGATCCGGGCAGCGCCAAGGCCGGCGGCGAACTCGGTTGGATCGGCCGCGGCCGCACAGTTCCTGAATTCGAGAAAGCCGCTTTTTCGCTCGGCAAAGGGCAGACCAGCGACTTGGTAAAGAGTAGCTACGGATTTCACATCATCCGTGTCGAAGACAAACAAGCAGCTGGCGTCAAGACTTTCGCCGACGTAAAGGGCGAGATCGAAGAGAAGGTCAGGCAGGAAAAGATCACGCATGCAACCGAAGCCGCCGCGAATGCGCTACTCAGCCAGGCGCGCAGCGATGGCTTTGACAAAGCAGCCGCTGCCAAGGGCGATACTCCCGTGACCACCGACTTCTTCAGCCGCACCGATAGCCTGCCGGGCCTCGCCGCGAATCCGCAATTTATGGATGCCGTGTTCAACGAACCCGACAAGGCTCCCGCGGATGTGGTGCAGGTTCCGCAAGGCTACGTGGTTTTCCAACTTGTCGCGATCAAGCCTCCAGCCACGCCCTCGTTCGAGGAAATTCGGTCGAAGGTGGAAAGCGAGTTCAAGAATGAGCGCGCCGCATTTCTCTTGCAGCAGAAGACGCAAGAACTTTCGGACCGCGCGAAAGCTGGACACGATCTGAAAAAAGCCGCCAAAGATCTTGGCGCCACCCTGAAGGAAAGCGACTTGGTTGCGCCCGACGGACAGGTTCCCGATATCGGTTCCATGTCGGGCGCGAGTGCGATCTTCTCGCTTAAACCAGGCGATATTAGCGCGCCGATCACTGCCGGTGGCAACGGAGTGGTCGCTCAACTCTTAGAGAAGCAGGCTCCTACGGATCAAGACTTTGCGCAAAAGAAAGATGGGATCCGGCAATCGCTGATTGAAGCGAAGCAAAATGATTTGTTCGGCCTGTTCGTGACGAATCTCCGCAAAGATATGGAAAATTCGCACAAGCTCAAGGTCAATGAAGAAGAGATGAAAAACTTGAGCCGGCAGAATTCACAAGAAGGTTCATAGCGTAACCGAAGTCTCAGTTTCCGGTTCTCGGTTCTCAGCCAGAGCGCGCGGACTAAGCAACTGAGAAAGCGTTCTTGAACTGAAAACTGAGATCTGAGAACTGATTTTGGATGTCTTTCCCGCGTGCCAGCGGAATTCTTCTACATCCGACCTCACTGCCGTCGCGCGGGGGGATCGGTGACTTTGGTCCGTCCGCTTATATTTTTGCCGATTTTCTCGCCTCCGCTCGTCAAGGCCTATGGCAAGTCTTGCCGCTGGGGCCGCTCGGTTACGGAAATTCTCCTTACTCTTCGACGTCCGCCTTCGCCGGAAATCCGTTGCTCATCAGCCTCGAGCGACTTGCCGACCGTGGCCTGATTGATCGGGCACGCGTCGACGCTTTGCCCGATGGCGCTGAACTCGTGGATTATCCGCGGGCATTTCGCCAAAAATTGCCGCTTCTGTTCGAAGCTGGACGCAATTTTCTGCACTCCGCCCCTCCCCATTCCCGTGCGCGTTACGAAAATTTCTGCCAGCAAAATCGCTGGTGGCTGGACGACTTCGTTCTGTTCGATGGCTTGCGTGCCCGCTTCAAATTAGAGAGCTGGAATCGCTGGCCTCGCGAACTGACGCATCGCGAAGCCGATGCGATGTCGAAGATCCAGCTAGAGATGAGCGAGGAACTCGACATTCGCCGTGCCGTGCAATTCTTTTTCTTCGAGCAATGGCGCGCTCTACGATCCTATTGTGCGCAACGTTCTATCCGCGTTGTCGGCGACATCGCGATCTTTGTGAACTTTGACAGCGCCGATGTCTGGACGCATCCCGAACTCTTTTACCTCGATTCTGAATTGAATCCTGAGGTCGTTGCCGGCGTGCCACCCGACTTTTTCAGCAAAGACGGCCAGCGCTGGGGCAATCCACTCTATCGCTGGGACTTAATGAAAGCGCGGGGATATTCATGGTGGGTCGACCGTATGCGCTGGGTCATGCAGAACTTCGACTACGTGCGGCTCGACCATTTTCGCGGGTACTCGCAGTTCTGGGAAATCCCGGCCAACGAACCGACAGCGATTCACGGTCATTGGGTCGATGGTCCAAAGGATGATTTGTTTGTGAAACTGCGGGAAGTTCTGGGCGGCCTGCCTTTTTTCGCCGAAGATCTCGGATACATTACGCCCGATGTGAACGCCCTTCGAGAACGCCTCAAAATCCCCGGCATGGCCGTTCTGCAATTCGGTTTTGGGGATGTCGGTGCTCACACTCATCTCCCCCACACTTTCACCACCGAGAAAGTGGTTTACACCGGCACCCATGACAACGACACTTTGCTGGGATGGTGGAAGTCGGCGGCAACGGAATTCGAACGCCAGCAAGTGGAATCCTACCTCGGCCCATGCCCCGATGATTTTAATTGGGCGATGATTCGCGCCGCCTTCACATCCGTCGCAAGCCTCAGTTTTGTTCCCTTGCAAGATGCGCTGGGTTTGGGCAGCGAAGCGCGTATGAACGTTCCCAGCCGCGAACAGGGTAATTGGCGCTGGCGGTTTAGCGGGGACTCGTTGCGTCCCGAACTGGCGAAAAAACTTGCGACTCTCACCGAAGTCTGCGACCGCCTACCGCAAGCGCTTCCCGGAGCATCGCAAGAAGATTGGGCGGCCTGACTTAGTGTATTCTCGGTGCGACGCAAGTTGAACAAATCCAAATTGCTAAAGTCGAGTGGAGCACGCAGCTGTGACCGAGCCCATCATCCGCGCCCATGCTGTAGAAAAGTACTATGTGCAGCCCGATGGGAATCGTATCGAAGTTATAGCGCCTGTTGACCTGGATGTAGAACCCGGCAAAATCATCACGCTGCTCGGTCCCTCCGGTTGCGGAAAGTCTACGCTGTTGCGCATTCTGACAGGACTAAGCCAGCCTTCATCCGGCCAAGTCCTGTGGCACGGGCAGCCCATCTCTTCGCAGAATGCGGGCGTCTCGATCGTCTTTCAGAGCTTTGCATTATTCCCCTGGCTCACTGTGCTCGACAATGTCGAAGCGCCTTTAGAGGCTCGCGGCGTCGGCGCTCTCGAGCGTCACAAACGCGCGTTGCGCATCCTGGATACCGTCGGCCTCGATGGTTTCGAAAGTGCCTACCCGAAAGAGCTTTCTGGTGGAATGAAGCAGCGCGTCGGTTTTGCGCGCGCCCTGGTCGTTGAACCGGAAGTCCTTTTCATGGACGAGCCTTTCTCCGCGCTCGACGTGCTTACCGCCGAAAACCTGCGCAATGAATTACTCGAACTCTGGCTCAGCAAGAAGATGCCGACCAGCGCAATTTTTATCGTCACGCACAATATCGAAGAAGCCGTGCTGCTGGCGGATCGTGTGATCGTGCTGGGAAGAAATCCGGCGCGGGTGCGCGCGGACTTTTCCATCGAACTGCCTCATCCTCGCGATCGCAAGTCCACCCGCTTTGTCGAATTGGTCGACTACATTTACAAGATCATGACCCAGCCCGATCTCGCGCTGGCTGTTCCCGGAGCTGCCGCGGCCACCGAGAAACCGGTTCGCCAGAAGTATCAGATGATTCCACACGCGAGGGTCGGCGGAGTGGCCGGCCTGCTCGAGTTGCTGCATGACCGCGGCGGCAAAGAGGACTTGTACCGCCTCTCTGAAGTCCTCATTATGGACGCGGAAGATTTGCTGCCGATCATCGAGGCTTCGGTGCTGCTCGGCTTTGCCACCTTGAACGAGGGCGACGTTGAAATTACTCCCGAGGGAGTCCGTTTTGCGGAAGCCGACATTCTGACGCGCAAGATACTTTTTCGGCAAGCCGCCCTAACCCATGTTGTGATTTTGCAGCAGATTGACAGCATCCTGCACGCGAAAACCGACAGGTCGATTTCGGAAGAATTTTTCTACGACATTCTTGACGAACACTTCAGCCAGGACGAAGTCGAGCGGCAATTCGAAACTGCGATGAACTGGGGACGCTACGCCGAGATTTTCGACTTCGATCGGGAATCCCACCGCTTAATTCTCGCTGAACCTGTAGGAGAGCCGCATCCGCCGACTACTCCGGTGCGGCCGTGACGCGTCCGCAACGGATCGGTTTCCGCCCTCTGGTACGCATCTGGTCGGTGCTGCCTCGCGCCAGTGTCGCGAGTTTGCCCGACGTCATCATGTTCTCGGGCGGCCTCGCGCTCTTTTATGCCATCGTCGAAGTAGGGCGCAATTGGCTCGGCCCGTTCACTCCCCATGTTGAGATCAGCCGCAAGCTCAGCGCGCTACCCGTTTATGCGGGATATTCTCTGCTTCGCATTGCCTTGGCTTACGTCTTGAGCCTGCTCTTTGCGGTCACCTACGGATATATCGCGGCATATCGCCCGGGCGCGGAACGCTTCATGATACCGCTGCTCGATGTTCTGCAGTCGATCCCCGTGCTAAGTTTTCTTCCCGGCGTGATGCTGGCCATGGCTGCTCTTTTTCCGGGTCGCCAACTCGGAGTAGAAATGGGCGCTGTGTTGCTCATCTTTACGGGACAAGTCTGGAACATGGCGTTCAGTTTCTACGCTTCTCTGAAGAGTATTCCGCGCGAAATGCGGGAAGCGGCGACGATCTACCGCTTCAACTGGTGGCAGCGCTTCATTCAGATTGAACTTCCGTTCGCCACCATCGGTTTAGTTTGGAATTCCATGATGTCCGTGGCCGGAGCATGGTTTTTTCTGATGGCCTGCGAGCAGTTTGGCGACTTCCGCTTGCCCGGCCTCGGATCCTATCTTCAATCCGCCGCCGACAACGGAGACACTCGCTCCATTCTTCTCGGCATCGTCACCATGGTCGCGGTAATTGTCCTGATCGATCAGTTTGTGTGGCGTCCGGTGATTGCGTGGGCTGAGAAATTCAAGATGGAGCAGGTCGAAAGCTCGAGCTCTCCGACGTCATGGGTGCTCGATTTTCTTGAGCGTTCGCGCGGAGTCGCACTCTTTCGCAAGCGCGCGATCCGTCCGCTTCGCGAACAAATGGTTCACTACTTTGCGCGCAAGCAAGAGGTTCGCGCAGAATCAACCAACGAGCCTGCGGCAGTCTTGTGGCTGTGGCGGCTGGTCGGAGCCGCGGTCTTGGGAGCGATTGGTTACGCAGTCGTTCGGGTCGTGCTGATCTTAACCGGATTGCATTCCGCCGAGTTTCACCAACTCGGTATGGGGCTGCTCGCAACTTTCTTGCGCGTGAATGTCACCCTTGCGCTGGGCGCGCTGTGGACGATTCCCGTCGGAGTCGCCATCGGCTTCAACCCCCGCTTGGCACGCATCGCACAACCCCTCGCGCAAATCGCCGCCTCGGTTCCGGCCACGGCTTTGTTCCCCGTTGTGTTGCTCGTCCTGATCCGATTGGGCGGAGGACTGGGCTTTGGTTCCATTATTCTTCTACTCCTCGGCACGCAGTGGTACATCCTGTTCAATGTCATTGCCGGAGCGATTGCCATTCCCACCGACTTGAAAGAAGCCGCCAGCGTTTTTGGTATACGGGGATGGGAGCGTTGGCGGAAATTGATTCTGCCGGGGATTTTCCCGTTTCTGGTAACCGGCATGGTGACAGCCTCGGGCGGAGCATGGAATGCCAGCATTGTCGCCGAGTATTTCCACTTCAAGGGTCAGACCTATTCGACGGTCGGAGTGGGCGCGATGATTTCCGCCGCCACCGATTCCAAGAATTTCGATTTGCTCCTTGCCAGTACGGTCGCGCTCGCCGCCGTGGTCGTCACCACCAATCGTTTAGTCTGGCGTCGTCTCTATCGCCTCGCCGAAACCCGCTACAAACTCGAATACTGACCACCCCGACAATCTGTCTGAACCGCGCCCGTAACACTGAGCACAACGTTACCCAGGACGTTACTAACGAGTGTCCTATTCACGAACCTTTAATGCTCTCTTCATGAACGCGCAAACTAGGCGAGTCAAGAATCGGCCATGCCTATTTTGCCGGGCGAAAGTGACAAGAAACCTGCCGTCCTGAGTGCGCCTCCCGTTCTGCCAAACCTCCCTGGTTTCGCAGGAAAATTCATTCCCATGGATCGGGCGCGTGAGCTCTATGAGCGCGTACGGCATGCTGCGCCGGGCTTTCGGCTCGAAGCTCTGCTTGCGGAGATGAAGGTCGAACTCGAAGTCCAGCCTGCGGACCTCGATCGCATTCCGGCAAAAGGCCCTCTAGTCGCTGTCGCCAACCATCCTTTCGGCGTCCTCGACGGTGCGGCTTTGGCTGTGCTTCTCTCCCGCGCACGTACGGACGTGAAGATACTCACTAACTCGATCCTCGAGGGTATTCCCGAGTTACATGAAAAATGTATTTTCGTAGATCCTTTCCAGACCCCATCGTCAGCCGAGAAAAATGTCAGGCCCTTGCGGCAGGCTATAGACTGGCTGCGCCAGGGAGGAGCGCTTGCAGTTTTCCCGGCGGGAGAAGTTTCGCAGTGGAATGTACGCGAGGGACAAGTCTCGGATCCCGCATGGAACTCAATGGCAGCCCGCCTGATCCGCAAGACCAGCGCCAGTGCATTGCCGGTCTTTTTTTGCGGACGCAACAGCGTTAACTTCCAATTGCTCGGTCTGATTAATCCTCGGCTGCGAACTCTGTTTCTTCTCCAGGAATTTTTGCAACAGCGCGAGAAAAATATACAGGTTCGAATCGGCAAGCCTATTCCCTGGAAACTGATTGCCAGCCTCGATGATGATGAAGAAGCGACGGAATACCTTCGCCTCCGAACCTACTTACTCGCCTATCGTGGCAAGAAGCCAATTTCGCTTCCAGGCAGGGTGCGCGCCGCTCTTCCGCGCAAGCAAGATCGCATCGCCGATTCCGTTCCCTCGCAATACGTGATTCGCGACATCGCGGCGTTGCCGCCCGATCGCCTCCTCCTTGAAAATCCTGAGTTTGCCGTCTATGCCGCGCGCGCGGCCGAACTTCCACACGCCCTCGATGAACTCGGGCGTCTTCGTGAGATTACTTTTCGCGCCGCCGGTGAAGGCACTGGACGCAGCACCGATCTCGATCATTTCGATCACTACTACTGGCACTTGCTGCTCTGGAACAAAGAGAAGCAGGAACTCGCGGGTGCTTATCGCGCCGGCAACACCAACGAAATCATTCGCGCTCACGGGGTTAAAGGTCTTTACACCAACACTGTCTTCCGCTACGACGAGCGACTGTTCATGAAGATCGGTTCTGCCCTGGAACTGGGCCGTTCTTTTGTGCGTCCCGAATATCAGCGTCAGTTCGCGCCGTTGCTTCTCTTGTGGAAAGGCATTGCGCGCTTTGTTGCCGCGCATCCCGAAACTCCTGTCTTATTCGGAGCCGTTAGCATCAGCAATGAATACAGCAGTCTTTCGCGCGAGATGATTGTCCGTTACTTTGAGCAGCGGCAGGATGGTCGCGAATTCGCCGACCTCATTCAGGCCCGCACACCCTTCCGAACCCACAAACTGCGCCGCTGGGATTGTGGCGCCTTGTGCAGCGTCTTGCGCGACCTTGACGAACTCGGCGAGCCGATTTCCGATGTGGAAGAAGATGGCAAAGGCCTGCCGATCTTGATCAAACAATATGCTAAAGTTGGCGGACGATTGGTCGGATTCAACCTCGACCGGAAATTTTCCGACGTCGTCGATGGCTTGGTAATTGTCGATCTGCGCCAGACCGATCCTCCGGTCCTCGAACGCTACATGGGAAAGGAAGGCTACGCTGGCTTCCGCCGTTTTCATGGACTCCCGGCCTTCGGCACGTCGCCTCTGCCTCCAGCCACGGATAGTGTTCGACTGTGAAATCTAAATCGAAATAACCTGCCGCAGACCCCTCTTTGCTAAATCTCCCCGCATGTTGAACAATGAAGAGTTGACTGGCCGCTGCATAACGAGCGAGCCAGACTAACGTAAGGAGCCTTCATGCCTGCAACTGGTGAATTAATCCGCTTAATGAATTACATCGACGACATCGCGACCACTCTGCGTCGCATCAGCGCCAGCATCCCCGCCATGACCACGGAGGAGGCGGCGCGGCTGGGCGAGTACATCCGCAAATCGGAGCCGAGCTACGAGAGCGTTGTACAGCGCCTCGAGAAGGCCGGCAAAGAGGGCAAGGAGAAAGAGTGACAGAGATCCGCACCGTTGCCGTGATCGGGGCCGGCATCATGGGGAGGGGCATCGCCCACGCTGCGGCCATCGGCGGCTACCGGACCATCCTCGAAGATCTTCTACCGAATGCCCTGCGCAAGGCGGAAACCGAGATCCGCGCCAATCTCGACAAGGCGGTCGAACTGGGCAAGGTGGACGCTTCCGAGGCGGATGCGGCTTATGCGCGCTTGGAATTTGCCGGTTCGGTTGACGAGGCCGCCCGCGAAGCCGATCTCGTCATCGAGGCCGTTCCCGAGGAGATGGAATCGAAGATCGAGATTTTCACCATGCTCGACAAGATCTGCCGTCCGAACACGATTCTCGCTTCCAATACCTCCTCTCTCAGTGTCACGGAAATCGCCAGCGTCACCTATCGTGCGAAGCAGTGCGTGGGAATGCATTTCTTTAATCCCGTCCACAAGATGAAGCTGCTGGAAGTAGTGCGCGCCCTTGAAACCGATGACGACACACTGGCCGCAGCCGTCAATGTCGGCAAGCGCATGAGGAAAGAGGTTGTAGTCATTAAAGAGTCGCCCGGCTTCATCACCAGCCGCATCAACGCCCTGATCGGCAACGAAGCCTTCTACATGTTAGAGGAGGGAATTGCCAGCGCGGAAGACATCGACAAAGCGCTCAAACTGGGACTGAATCATCCCATGGGACCATTCGAGCTTGTCGATCTCGTGGGTCTGGATACGCGTCTGCACATCCTCGAATACATGCATAAGACACTCGGCGAGAAGTTCAGGCCGAGTCCCCTCCTGGTACAGTACGTGCAAGCGGGAAGGCTGGGCCGCAAGTCGGGACGCGGAGTTTTTGAGTATCCCGAGCACCCGGATAAGATTTAGAAGGATTGAGAGAGCTGAAATCTAGTTCCTACACGAGTTTCGGTCGCCGGACGCGGATCGCACCGACGCGTGCCGCTAGCTCATCGTCCTATAGTTCGATTTAACGCTCGACGCGTCGGCCGCATATCTCGGAGCTTCAATTTCCTCAACTGCAGGCCGAATCTCTGCCCCGGGCTTGGCCGCTCGTTCCGCCCCGTTCCCATTCGAGCGTCCGGAGATCGTTTCCTCCGACCTGTTGTCCTCAACGCTGGTGTCACTAAGAATGGCTGCGATCCGCGCGTTTTTCTGCAACAGATAATCGAGCCCGGCCTCGGTCAAGCTATAGCGATTGATCGGACGCCCACGGGTCGTCCGCGCCAGACCCACTGCATCCACATAACCTTGTTGCGAGAGCTTCGCGACAAAACCATAAATCGTGTCCTCTTTGATACCGGTGATATGGTTCAGTTCAGAGACAGTAAACCGCCGCAAACGGATGGCGAGCCCTGAAAGCCGATAAGTCAGGCCGAAGTTCGGATGCTCTAGATTCATAACCCTAGCCCTTCTCCAAGGCACATCCTACCGCTATTTCCTTACCATGTAAAGAAAAAACTAAGCCATTATATATCATCTATTTACGCAACATCCGCCGGGCCCGATCCAGGCAATTCCCAAAACCTGGCCACGGTATCGCCAACTGGTCGACCATGCCGTCCGGACTACGCCGCAGCAGCTTGAGCACGCGGTCCATAACCGTGGCGTCCGCTTCTCCTCCCGCCCGCCTAACAATTTCGCTCGTCATCGCCCAGAACGCCGTTTCGGATTTCCGCCGCAGCCGCAACGCCAGTGTTTCAAAGTTTCGCATTTCCGCCCGGCTCGCCTGACCGTTGCGGTAAAAGTGTTGTTCCATCAGGATGCGAAACCAGTCTGTGAGTTGCGTCTCGGCCTCTTTGCCCGGATCACCCTGATCGTCGTTGCGATGTTCCTCTTGCAACGTCTCCACCAGCAGAACCTCGCGCACTCCCTGAGAAAGATGCTGGTTGCGCGGCATCAGATGCGAGAGGTATTCGTGTTCCAGCACACGCGACAGAACCATCGCTCCGAATAAGCTGTGCTCAACCGGCTGCAGCGTCCAATGGATCTCCCACAGGAGCGGCGACGAAGATGCGCAAAACTGTTTGCCCGTCTCGTCATAGTCGATCACCAGCGGAGCGATGCCGAAAGCGATGTCTCCCAAATGCGGCACGATCTGTGCCGTGATCCAGCCCATCGCGCGCTGATTTGCCTCCCACAGAATCGTCGGTCCGATTCCCGCGTTGGCCGCAACCGCATCTTCCATGATTTTCTGGCCGGCGTCGTGAATCGCCTTGCTGCCCGTCTTTCCCAACAATCGGACAGTGCGGCTCGCCGCGAACTCGTTCCAGATATCGACCGCGTGCGTGATATCAGTAATGTGTTTGGCGCGCATCTCACGAAACAGGATGCCCGACAGAACTCCCAGCACATCGTCCCACGCAGGCGGCAACGCCTCCTGCCCGCGAAGCAAGTCCGGGAAATGAAGCTGCATCGCTCGCCCGATCAGTAGAAGCACATCGACGCACGCGTGCACTGCCGGTAGATCGGATTGAGGAGCAAAAGTGACGTCTTGCTGGATAGACACGACTTCTAATGCCGTTTGCCTCCGCGCTTTTTCTTCTTCTTCGTTGCCGCCGGAGACTCCTTCCTGGCCGGTTGAAACTTGGAGGGTAGCAGATTCATCTTACGCAGCCGAGGCGACAGGTACTTGTCGAAAAACAATTTTCCCCCGGCCGCCCCCACGCCTCCAACGGCAGATTTCGCCAGCAGTTTGCCTCCCGCCTCCGCCGCAGCTACGATCTTGGCCACCGTCGCGCTCTTTGCCGCCAGCACGAGCAACGCCGTGATTTCGCCGGCACCGAGAAATCCGCCTTCGAGGTCTGACTTCGCTTGCAGGTCGTAGCCATCTGCTAGCGCCTCTTCCGCCGCTTCGGTCGTCGCGACCGCCAGCAGCTTCTTAACCTTAGCGCTCGTCAGCGCCGCATCTTGCGGTGAAATCGCAAAACGGTACGCTTCTTGGGCAGGGGCTTTTCGAGAGGTCATCAGGAACTCCGATCAGGAACCGTTCAACGTATTTCTGGGAAGGGCGTGATTATAACAAATTTCAAGTAGTCGACTGGCGCGGGAGTTTACGCTCGCGTTTCTTGATCGCAGAAAAAGTTGATTGCACGAAAAAGGGACTGCAGGCTCCTCCCGCAGTCCCTCTCTCCTTCACTCAAAGCGTCTTACTGGTTGATATCCTGCTTCGATTCGAGCCGTTTCTCGAGGCCATCCAAATAGCTCTTCTGGTTGTCGGGAGCGACCGCCAACGACAGCTTCATTTCCTTCGCCGCGTCGTCGAACTTCCCCTGAGAGCTATAAACGCGTGCCAGCCCGGTATGCACGAACCACAAATCGGGATGCTTCTTCGCGTTTTCACGGAAGACGGCAAACGCCTCCTCATTACGCTTTTCCGCTTGTAACTGGCGGCCGTAGAGATGCACCTGCAGCGGAGTCGCCAGATCGAGCGCCTTCTTTTGTGCGACCGCGGCGTCGTCCTTGCGATTGAGCGCGGTCAGCACATGCGCCTTCGTCGTTTCGTTGTCGTAACGATCTTCATTTTCGATCGACTTATTGGCATAAGTCAGCGCTTCGTCGAGAGAGACCTTCTCGGTCAGCAGGTAGTTTGCCGCATCGTCCCAGCTTTGCCAGGTGTACTGCGAAAGATTCCGCAGTTGTTTCTTCAGGCTCGCATGCACCAGATCGTGTACGTCGACCGATACCTTGAACGGCACCGCGACCTTTTCCCATTCCAGTTCCACAACCGCCGAATCCGGCTTCAGTTCATCGAAGTCGTAAGTCAGCGCGTTGTGCAGGTCGGCGGCCTTGGGCTTTACGGTCACCCGCAGCGCGTCTTCCTTTTCGTCGTAGGTGAACGCGCCCCAGGAGGTGGAATTCTTCGAAAATATAACTGTCCACTCATCCGCGTTTGGAATCATGTGCAGCCCATACGTTCCCGCGTCGAGCGGCTTGCCTTCGATCGTCACCGGATCGCTGAAAGTGATCGTTGTGTTGATGTTCGCTCCCGCCCGCCACACCTTGCCGTAGGGAACGAGATCGCCCCACACTTTGCGATCATTCACCAGCGGACGGTGATAGTTAATCGTAATATCCGTGATGCCGATGCGTTGCGAGACCTGCGCCCGCTGGCTCTGCAAGGGCAGATCGAGGACAAGCGATTGTGCCGGGCTCATGCCCGACAAGGCTGCCAGCAGCAGGCAGAGTTGAAATCCGCGCAAAGTTGTACGGAACATGGTCAAAGACCTCCTCAGACCTCGATTGAAGATTGTTGCTGAAAATGAGCCACGAACCGTGGCCACCCCTAGTCGGCGTCTTAGACGTGTCTGCCATCCGATCGTGAGCAATCGAACCGCTGCGTTGCCTTCTGGGGGTCGAACGAAGACGATCCGCGGGAGACGAAAACACAGGCTACCGGAATCCTGCTCCGAGCGTCTAATAAGGTGGGAAAACTGTTTCTTGGGAACCGTTTCGCTCCCCACGCCGTACTAGATACCAGAGGCCGCGTATAAACCTCGTCTGAGAGTCCAGGATTCAATCATGCGGATGCTCGTCGAAATCGTTCGCCAGTCGCTGGCGACCCTCTGGGCGCACAAGCTGCGCTCGTTTCTCACTATGTTCGGCATCGCATGGGGAGTGGGATCGCTGCTTCTCCTGGTTGGCTTGGGCGAAGGCTTTCGCAGCGGACAGGCTCGGCAACTGAAGAATCTCGGCCAAGACATTATGTTTACCTTCCCGGGAAGGATTCCGGCGGTCGAGGGCAGCACACAGTCGGGCCGCACCTACCATTTCACTTATTCGGATTACCTCGCCGTCCGCGAACAAGCGCGCTCGCTCAAATACCTCTCTCCGGTTCTTAATCGCGAGGATATACGGGCCGTCAGCGACTATGGCTCGACCAACGGACAGGTTTTTGGCATTGCCCCCGAATATAACCAGATTCGGAATGTCCCGGTTGGACCGGGACGCTGGTTTAACGACGAGGACAATACCGAGACGCGCCGAGTCGCGGTCGTCGGCTGGGAATTGCTGAAAAACATATTTCCGGGCCGTCCAGCGGTCGGCTCGGCGATCCTGCTCAATGGCGTGCGCTTCGAAATTATTGGCGTGCTGAGCAAGGTAGGTCAGGATGGGAATAACGGAACCAATGCGCGAATCTTCATTCCGATCGAGACCATGCGCAATCTCTTTAGGCTGAAAGACCAGAATAGCGAAGACGCCATCTCCTTCCTGAATTACCGTCCTCTGACCCCCGCCGGAAATCTCGCGGCCAAACAGGAAGTGCACGACGTGATTGCCCGCCGTCACGGCTTCGACCCCAAACTTGCCGAGGCCTTCGAAGACTGGGACACGATCGAAGATAACCAGCGTGTTGCCAAGATATTCGATGGCATGGACTACTTTCTCGGCGTAGTCGGCGTCATCACCCTCGCTCTCGGCGCCATTGGGATCATCAACATCATGCTGGTCTCGGTGACCGAGCGCACCCGAGAGATTGGACTGCGCAAAGCCTTGGGTGCGACGCATCGCGCCATCCTCACGCAGTTTTTTGTTGAGGGTGCGTTTCTCACGGCGTTGAGCGGCGGCATCGGATTGGCTATCACCACGGCGCTGGTTACACTGCTCGCGGCCTTGCCCGCGCCCGAAGGATTTGACACACCCCGTATCGTTCCTTCGTCGGCTGCGATCGCGATCCTTTCCCTGGCATTTGCCGGCATTGCTGCAGGCCTTTATCCGGCGCGGCAAGCGGCGCTACTGCAACCGGTGGAGGCGCTTCGCCAGGAGTAAGAATGTGCCCCAGGTTCGCGACTGACCTTTGGTCGCTAACCTGGGATACCGCGAGCTGATATCACGCACTGGCAGCACGATCTGCGATAGCACGTAGTCAAGGAAGTAACAATGATTCTCGAACTCGCCCGACAGGCCTACAACGCGCTCAAGTTCAACCGCCGCCGCAGCATTCTCACCATGCTCGGAATGGCGTGGGGCATCGCGACCGTCGTGCTGCTGCTTGCTTATGGAGCGGGTTTCGAGCGCGGACTCTGGGTCGCGTTTCGCTCCTGGGGCACGAACCTGGTTTTCATTTTTCCGGGACGCACCTCGCTGCAGGCCGGTGGCACCAAAGCCGGAAGCGAAATCAAACTTACGGTCAACGATCTCGATTACCTGCAGGCCGAAGTGCCGCTCCTTAAACGGATCTCTCCCGAAGCGTTCAAGCAGAGTACCGTCGCCTACGGCACGCGCAGCGGAAGTTACGGCATCAGCGGAGTCTATCCCTACTACCAGCGTATGCGCCGCATCGATGTCGAGGATGGAAGTTTTTTTACCGAACTCGACGAAAACACCCACAGCCACGTCGCGATTCTCGGCGCGGATGTGAAGAAGAAATTATTTTCGGGACAGAATGCGCTGGGTGAAAAAGTTCGGCTCGACGGCATCTCCTACGAAGTCATCGGCGTGCTCAAACATGTCATCCAGAATGGCGACGACAACATGAACGGAAAAGTCTATATCCCGTTCAGCGCCATGAGCGATCTCACCAATACGTATTACCTCAACGCGATCGCGATGGAATATGAAGGCGATCATGAAAAAGTTGCCGAGGCGGTGCGCCGCTCGATGGCCTTCCATCATGAATTTGATCCGAAAGATAAGCGCGCCATTTTTGTCTTCGACGTTTTCGCCGATCTGCTCGACCTGCGCGTGATTACAACCGGCATCAAAATTCTTCTGGGGTTTATCGGGCTGCTGACATTGGGAATCGGCGGCGTCGGCCTCATGAATATCATGCTCGTATCCGTGACCCAGCGCACGCGCGAGATTGGCGTCGAAAAGGCGCTCGGAGCGCGCGGTTGGCACATCCTCGTCCAGTTTCTGTCGGAGGCGCTCGCCATTACCCTGATCGGTGGCATCGCCGGCGTGATCCTCGCGTACCTCGTTTCCTGGACGGTCGGATCGATGACTCTCTGGAGCGCGTTCTCCGAAAATGGCACCGACGGCGATATTCGTCTGACCATCGACGGCGCCACCCTCATCGCCTCCACCGTGATTCTAGGATTCGTCGGTATCGTCAGCGGAATGCTGCCGGCAATCAAAGCCTCCCGTCTGGATCCCATCGAGGCCCTCCGCTACGAGTGACATCGCTCGTCAGCCCCTGCTCTCAGCCGACTTTCGCGACCCGTGTGATATATTTCAGGGCACATTTTCACAGGAGACTTTTATGCGCCCACTTGGTGTCACTCTGGTCGGTATCTACCAAATTCTGCGTGGAATCATTGGAGTGATCTTCGGACTCTCCATATTGCTCTTCACTGGGATGGTCACCAAACTAGCCGGCGTCGCCGCCGAAGGGAACGCGCTGGGCGGGTTCCTGCATGGCCTTGGCCGTGCCACTGGATTGGGAATCATCGTCTTTGCGGTGATCCATATCCTCGCCGGATACGGCGTGCTGCAAACCCAGAATTGGGGCCGCCTGTTGACCTTGCTTTTTTCTGCGATCGGACTCGTGCTGCTGCTGCCGGGTGTCGTTCACGTCCATCTTTTTTCGCTTTTTTTCGGAGCGATTAACGCAGCCAGTATCTTTTATCTCGCCGCGCCGCCGATCAAGCGCCTCTTTCACGCCGAAGGCAACGTCGTGCGGGCGGCCGCATAGCTCTTGTTGTCAAAGGGCGCCGCCGTTTGGCGCCGGCGCCAGTACAATGTTGCGGTGTCTGCCAATACTCCTCTAGACAAGGTGCTTGAGCACCTCCGCCTTTACGAGCATCCCCTGCTCGCCTTTTCCGCGCGCGAGAAGGATGGCGTCGTCGAAATTCTGATTGACCTGAAAAACTCCACCTTCCCCGTTCACACCTACGTGCTCCCCATTCATGCCCGCGATCTG
>Ga0302275_10001856_pt1 | contig 22645 bp, 7 predicted proteins | sample III_Bog_N2_2_FD_200229 | JGI IMG/M metagenome (GOLD analysis project Ga0302275, IMG submission 200229) | Peat permafrost microbial communities from Stordalen Mire near Abisko, Sweden - III_Bog_N2_2 | ecosystem: Environmental > Terrestrial > Soil > Wetlands > Peat | place: Sweden: Abisko... | reverse complement strand
CACATCGTAAATTGTAAATTACTTGAGTTCATTGGCGATCTGCTCGCCGAGCAACGCCGCCTCGGCCACGCTGCGATGGCCCGCGCTGCGTTTCACGCTGGCCTCCCGGAAGGAAACCGCCCGGAGCGAGATCTTGTCGCCCACAACCATGGCATGCGCCCCGACGGGACTTTGACAACCCCCGCCCATGCCGCGCAAGAACGCGCGCTCGGCGGTCACGGAATTAAACGTGTCGGCATGATTCAACCGCCCGCAAATCTCCGCCAGGCGCGGGTCATCGGTCCGCGTCTCGAGGCCGATGGCCCCCTGCCCCACGCACGGCAGCATCTCGTCCAAGCCCAGCACCGTGGCCAGCAGGCCCGCGGGCACGTCCGCGCCGCTGATGGTGCCGTTGGCATTGATCTTGAAATCAAGCCGGGTCATGCCCGCCAGCGCGAGAATGGTGGCATCCAACTCGCCCTTCTCGGCCACCTTTTGCATGCGCGTGGCCACGTTGCCGCGAATCTCCACGACCTTCAAGTCCGGCCGCACCGCGAGCAACGACATCTTCCGCCGCGTGCTGCTGGTGGCAATGGTCGCGCCGGCCGCCAAATCCTTCAGCTCGATGTGGGGCGCAAACCCGCGGAACGCGCCCCGGGCGGACCGGTAAATCAGCACATCGCGCACGTCTTCGCGCTGGGGCGTGGCCGCCAGCACCAGCCCTGCGGGCAGATCCGTGGGCAGATCCTTCAAGCTATGCACGGCCAGGTCCGCCTGCCCTTGGAGCAATGCCACTTCCAGCTCCTTGGTGAAGAGTCCCTTGGGCAACGATTCGGCCGGGCCGGTCTTGGCCATGGAAGCCTTTTGCAGCTTGTCCCCGGTGGTCTTGATGATCTTCAGCTCGAAGCGCAACCCGGGAAACTCGGCGCGGCACTGCGCGGCAATCAGGTTGGACTGGGCCAGCGCCAGCGCACTGCCACGCGTGCAGATGATGATCGGTCGTTCGGTAGCCATTGTTAATCCTTGGATTAACACAAATTAAGGCGAATGAAAAGGTTCTTCGTTACTGGCGGTGGGAGGGGGGTGCATCTGGACACGGTCCTTGCGGAGTGAAAATGGGGTGCTCCGGGTATAACCACCCCTCACCCTTGAATCCCTCTCCCCATTGAGGGGAGAGGGAAACCCGTTATCCAGCGGCAATGACGCTTGGACGCACCCGGCAACATCAAGTAAAAATCGAGGACAGTGTCAAGATGCACCCGTGGAAGGGTGATCGGCAGCCACGGGGAAAGCGGCTCGTTCGTACACAACGCCGGGACGCTACCCGCTGCTGGCGCGAACGAAATCCGGCAGGATGCCGGTTCCACCCTGGCACATCATTGTAATTGTAAACGGTAATATGTTTGCGGGAACGCCGGGTTGATGGCGGCACTGATATTGCAATTGCCGCCCGCATCAAACTGGTTGGTGGCGACGGGCGTCCAGGTGGGCGCGACCAGATTGGTGGTGCAGACGAGCAGGCAGGGCCAGTCCGCCGCGCCGCCATGGCCGCCGATGGTGAGCTTTCCGCCGCTGATTTGAATGCTGCCCATGATCGGGGGCGTCAACTCGACCACCGAAAGGACGCCGGATGCTTTCAAACTATTGGTGTTCCACACCAGACTACCGCTCAGCGGCGGCAAAACCAAATTGGCGAATGCGCCGGAATAACTCGCGGCACTGAACAATTGAAAACTATTCCCGGCAGCGAACTGGGCGGTGGTGGTGTTGGATATGATGAGCGTGCCGCCTTCGGTGAAGTTGCCGCCGACGCTCAAGGTGGCATTGGCGGGAGGAGACGCTTGCACCGGCAGGAAGGTCAGACTGCCGGCGGAAAGCGTGAGTTGGTTGCTCACCGCCAGGTTGCCGGGCGGGTTTCCCAGCGCGAGGGCACCACCGCTTTGGACTGTCACCGAGCCGCCAATCATTCCATTGCCGGTGAGCGTGCCGCCGCTCATGACCGTCACCGTGCCCAATCCCGTGGCACTCCCCGCCGCGTTGGTCACCAGCAGCGTTCCCCCCGCAACATAGGTGTTGCCGGTGTAGGTATTGGCTCCGGACAGGACCACCGTGCCGGTGGCGTTGAGGGCGGGGTTGGCCGTGCCCGGTCCCGAACCCGGCACCAGGCCGGCGGTGTTGTTATTGGCACTGGAGGCCGGAATACCGATGGTCACCGGGCCTCCGCCCGGAAGGCTGCTGATGACGCCATCAATGGTCATGGTCTTGCCCGCCGTTGCGGCGAGGCCGCCGCCGTTGCCCAGCAAGTTGAGGGGCCGCGGATTTTGCCCGGCCCCATTATCCAGGGTGAAGGTGGCGTTGCCCACGATGGTGCCGCCATTCAAATTAACGGGGGCGGCAGTGGCCGGCGCGCCCAAATCAGCGTCCACTTTGACGACGGTGAACCCGCCGTTCAAGTAACTTTGACCGGTGTAGGCATTCGCCGAATTACCCGCCGTGCCGGACACGGTGGAAGTGCCCGGCATCACCACCGTCCCCGGCCCGGCCTGGAGGTACGTCACCGGCGCCGCCGCGTTGCCGCGATTATTGATGAGGCTGCCAATGGAGAAAAATCCCGCGGTATTGTTCTGCCATATCACCTCGTCCGCGGCGGCTGTCTGCGAGTAATAGGGAAACCAATTGCCATTGCCAACGGTGCAGTTGTTGGCGCCCATATTGGGCGTGACCAGGACGCCGCCGATAACCACCCATTTGCCATTCACATTCACCGTGGTGGCGGCCGGGTTGTTGAAGCGAATGGTGGACGCCCCGACATTGCCGCCGGCAGTGTAATTCGCCTGCAAATCCAGATTTTCATTCTGGCCGGTGGCCCCCATCCCGGTCGCATACCCGCCCGCCACCCCGCTCAACGGGAGGATGGGATACGGCGGACTTCCGGCAGCGCCAGCGGTCGTATCCGTGGAGGCCCAATCGTTCGCGCCGACCGTGGCATAGCCCACCGGACTGTTCACGTTACCGCGAACGCCCAGCACGCCGAACGCATCGCCGCCCGCCGTGGTGGTGGTGATGGATCCCGTGGTGGAAAAATTCACCATCGCCCCCTGGACCACGGTCAAGGCGTTCAGGGCCAGGGTGGCCGACGTTCCATTATTGACCACGTTGAACCCATTTTCTCCCGGGTTCAGTATCGTCCTGGCAAAACTTTGCGAAGTGGCTCCGGCCGCCGCGCCATTGAGATTCAAAATGCCACCGCCCATGGCCAATACCACGCCATTACTGATCAAATCCGTGGCCGGGGACAAATTGCTGAAATCTTCCGTCAGCACTCCGGCGGTATCCGCCAGCGTGCCGGAGAACGTATTCGCGGCCGGGCCATTGAGCACCAAGACACCTGCGCCGGTTTTGGTGAAAGCCGTGCCCGCCAGGGGCGTGCTGATGGTCGCGGATTGATTGAGCACATTGATCACAGCGGCGGTCCCCAGCGTCAATCCGTTGGTGCCGGACAGGGTCCAGTTGAAATTGGATGAAAGGTCGCCAAACACCAGCGTGCTAACGGTGGTTGCAGTATCCAAGTTGACCACGCAGTTGCTGCCAATGGCCGCCGTGCTGAAATCCGCCGTTTGTCCATTGCCGTTGGCCACAATGCCGCCAAACCAATTATCCACGGCGCTCCAGTTGCCGCCGGCGTTGGCGGTCCAGGTCCCGCTCGTGGCGGTGGCCGGCGTGGCACTGGCCTCGGAGGAATTTCCGCTGGCTCCACTCCCGCCGGCAGCAGTCACCACATAAAAATAGGTCACCCCGTCCGTCAAACCCGCGTCGCTGAACACCGTATTGGCGGTCGAACCCGCAACGACCGCCTCACCGCCGCTGCTCAAGCCGCGCCACACCGTATAATTGGTCGCCCCCACTGAAGCGGTCCACGCAAGCACCACCAAGCCATTGCCAGGATAAGCCGTCAAACTGGTCGGAGGCTGGATATTGGTCGGCGCAAAGGGCGTGGCCGATGCCTCGGGGGAGTTTCCGCTGAGACCACCCGACCCGGAGGCGGTCACGACATAATAATAGGTGGTTCCGTTGGCCAGACCGAGGTCGATGAAAGCCGGGTTCGCGGTCACCCCGATGTTCGCGGTTTCGTTGCCGCTGTTCGTGCCGCGCCAGACGTAATAATTGGTCGCGCCGCTGGCGGCGGGCCAGGCCAGCGTGACGCGGGCGTTGCCGGGCGACGCGCTCAACGTCGCCGGCGGCAGCACCGGCGGTGGGGCCACCGGCGCGGCGGAAATTTCCTGCGAATTGCCGCTCACCCCGGCCGGACCGGCCGCCGTGATCACATAATAGTAGGTCGTGCCATTGGTGAGTCCCCCATCCGTAAACGTCGTGCCAACTGTCGTCCCGGCGGCAAAAGTTTCGTTGCCGCTGCTCGTGCCACGCCAGATGGTGTAATTCGTGGCCCCGCTCGAGGCCAGCCAGGCCAGGGAGATTTGCCGGTTGCCGGCGGTGGCATTCAAACCGAGGGGCGCGAGCACATTGGTGGGCACGCTGAGGGCAAGGCATTGCAACAATTGCCGGCTCGCGGCCGTTTCGACCGTGAGGGACATGCTGGTGGGAGAATTGCCCTGCTCGTCGAAAATCACCAATTCATTGGTGGCACCCGCCCCCAGCCAGCATTCCGGCAAGTAGATGCCGCCAGCCGGAATGACGTCGGCATAACGACCCAGGTTGTGGCCGTTTAGCCAGATAAAACCCGAGGACAAGCCCGTCCAGGTGGCCCGCAAAATCGGCAGCACCCCCGCCGGCGGCTGATATGCGAAGAAAGTTCGATAAAAAACCGGCTGGCCATTGGCCGGGGCGATCGCTTGCCACGTGACATTGGTGCCATCCACCGTGCCAACGCCGCCCTGCAACTTCCAGGTTGGAAACGACGCCACGGCCGGACCCGCCACATTCAGCAAAATCGTGCCCATGAGGCCCCCGACCCCGCCGGTGTTTTGCACCAGGACGGTAAGCATGTTGGAACCGTTCGTCTGCCAATACGCCCCCAGCGGAACGTCGAACGGCTGGTTCCAGCCAGTGTGCGTACCGACGACATTCGCGCCGTTGAGATACACCGTGCAGTTGTCATCCACATTGGTAAAATGCAGCGTGTAGGACACCCCGGAAACCGACGGCAGCACGGTGCGAAACCAGGCATAGCCTGCGCCGTTGAAAACATTGGCGTCCCAAGCGGCACCGCTGTTCCAGCCCGCCGCGACGGGGTCAAAATTGGTGGCGGTGATTTGGGCCACCGCCCCCGCGCCCGGCGCGGAGTTGCTGCTGGTGGTAAACCAATACCAGTTGGTCAGGGACGAACTGGAGGCGGAGGCCGAAACCGTCACCGGGCCCAGCAGACCTTTCGGCGTGAAGGCGTTGGTGGACGCACCCACGTATTGGTATAGACTGTCCCGGCCAAAATGCGCGGCAAAAACGGCCACGGTGTTCGAGCCGGCCAAAAGATTCACCAGCACGGAAAACGGCGAACTGGAGGACGTCATCGGCACTTGCTGTCCATTGATGAATAACGCCCCCCAATCGTTGATCCCGGGAATATTCAAAGCGTAACTTCCCGCGTTGGTGACGGTGAGGCTGGCGCGATACCAGGCATAATCGCTGCTGTCGCCATCCGTGCCCATCAACGGTGGTGTATTCGTCACGAACCAGGCCGAATCATCATAAGCCACCGCAGCGGGATCGGTTTCCAGACGCAGCTGCCAATTGCCCAACGCCGGAGGGGTCCAACTGGCGGTGCTGATCTGGTTGGTGATGGCCAGGGCGTGGGCGGCGAATTGATTGCCGTCAAAGACGAGCAGGTTGGTCGGCAACGAATTGCCGGCCGGCTCCTCCAGGTTGCAGATGAACTGACCGTTGGCATTGGTGAAATCGCCGACATAAGCGGCCCCGGTGACAATATAATTCGTTCCCGCTGAATCGACGAACCAAGTGCGGTCCACCCCGGTTTTGCTCATCACCAGCACGCGCAGGTCATTGGTGCCAGACACCAGTTGATACGCCGCTGGCGTGCCGTCCGCAATCGGGGCCGAAAAAACCAGGCCAGCCGGATTGGCCGCGTTGGTGGCAAATGCCGGGTCGGCGTAAGTCAAAGCCCCCCCGGTCAACGCGAAGCTAACGCGCACGGTGTCCCCGGGCAAACCATACAGCACCAGCGTCGTCAGGTTGCCTTGCGGTTGCACGCCAAAGATGCGCGCATCGGCTTCCTGAATCGTCAGCCAGCTGGTCAGCGCAAAATTTTCCACGACGGGCGCAATCTCACTGGCTTCCAGGGTCATCTGTGCGCCATTGTTCAACACGGCCACGGCGTTGGCGCTGGTGTTGTTGTCAAGAAACAAAATGGTGCCGGCCGGGCTGCCACGGGCGGAAATCGCAGTGACTCCGCCGGCCGCATTGGCGAAATTGGCCGAGGCATTCGTGCTGTTTTCCAAAATGGCCTGCAGCGAGCGGGCAAACCACGCGGCCCGTTTGTCGTGGTAATATAGCGGCCGCAAATCGCCCGCCTGGCCAAGGGCGGCACCATAGTCATAACTGGCCCGCACCGAATTGCCGTTCCAATGCTCAAAATTGGAGGCGCCGTGGAACATATAATAATTATAGCCGTTGCCGCCGTAAGCGAGAATCTGCCAGGTGTTGCGGTCGTAAGTCGTGACGAAGCTGGAGGTTTCCCCGTAAAGATTGAACCAGCCCGCCCAGAATTCAGTGCTGTACCACGGGGTCGTGCGCCCCACGCTGTCAAACGGAGCTGTGCCTGCCGGTGCATGCGAATGATGCACGCCGCTGAAAAACATCGGCACCTGGATGCCCTGCGCCAGCGCATTGGTCCGCAGATGCGTGAAATAAGGCTGGTTCCCCGTGTCCACGCCCCAGCAGGACGGGTCTTCGTTTTCCAACTGCACCAAAATCACGGATCCGCCTCGGTTGATTTGATTCGTGGCGACAATCGGCAATATGGCCCCGTACCAGGCGTCGTTGGCGCTCAGGAAGGTTGCATTGGTCGTGCGAATGGCCACCCCGGGTTGGAGGAGCAGCCATTCAGGATAGCCGCCGTTTTCCCACTCCGCGTCCACATACATGCCGGCGCGCACCGTCGCGTAAAGCCCGATCGCATGGGCCGCCTGAAGATACTGGTTAAAATCCTTCTCACCGGAAAAATCAAACGTCCCCGGCTGCGAGGAATGATAGTTCATGAAGGCATACGTCTGGACACAGTCCAGCCCCGATCGTTTGAGGCGAAGCAGGCGATCATGCCATAGCGCCTGGGGTATGCGCGGATAATGCATCGAGCCGGAAGCCACGAAGGTGCGCTGGCCATTGATGATGAAACCGCGGCCATCAAACGTGATGGCGGAGGTGGCTGGGGGTTGCTCCTGATAAAAGTTGTCGTTCTGGCTGGCGAAAACATGACTGCAAATGGCCAATAACATTGCCAACCCCATCGCAGATTGCCGGATTTTAAAAATGTTTGGAATCATAGGGTGCAACGATGAGGCAGGTTGGACGGGTGTCTTAAAGCGGGTTTGGCTCGGGATTCAAGGGGTGGCCCGCCGGCGCGAATCAACCTTTGCCTGGCCGGGCTCAATATTCTGCCCCAAGTATTTGGCCACCGCCTTGGCCCGCGAATGCACCTTTAATTTCCGATAAATGTGCCGCGCATGCGTTGAAATGGTGGCATAGGACAGTTTCAATTCCTCGGAAATCTCCTTGTAAAGCAATCCCTTGGACAACAAATCAATCACCTGGCACTCGCGGGGCGACAATTTCTCCAAGCCGGCAACCGCCGGGAGGCGGGGTGGAGGAATGTCCTGGTCAGGCAGGACGAATTGCCATTTTCCTTGGGGCCGGCTGCCTGGACCACGGAGGCGCTTGCCTGGTGCCTTTCCGGGCACAACCGCATCGGGAAAATGCAAGGCCAGGGATTGAACAATATTGGTTTCATGCTCCCCGATGGCTAACAATAAAATTTGGGAATTGGGCCGTTGCTGCTGCCAGCGCAGGACGGAATCGGCCACGTCCGTTTGCAGGGGGTTGATGTGCAAGAGCGCCACGTCCGCATTGACCCGCAACATTTCCAAAAACGCGGCTTCCCAGCCACGCGGTCCGCCGCCGCTTCCGTCAGCCAGGGAACGGCCGGCCGGCCGGGCCAGACCCTTCAAGCCGCACGGCTCGTCTTTGTTGACGCACTCAAATATGCTCATGATTTGCTGCCTGAATCGAACTGATTGCCATTAAACCTTCCCCCAAGAAACCAGCCCTGCCCGGCTCGCTGGGTGCTGGATTCTGCACATTCAGTCAATTTCGCTGGTTCTTCGTTTATGAAGCGGGATGCCGAAACCCACGATCGGCATCCCGCCCTGCCCAAACCAGCAACCGCAAAATGCCTCACGGATAGCGCAATTGGAAATACACGTTCGGGTTGGCGGGGTTGATGGGAATGGTGACATTGTTGGCGGAGGCTGAACCCGGGATCGGGAACCAGCTATTCGCGGCCGCCACGCCAACGGCGTTCGTGTACAATTGCCAGCCCGTGTGATCCGCGGCCCAACTGAATTGCAGGGTGCTGCCTACGTTCACCGCATGGAAATTCGCGGTTGCCGCGTTCGTATTGACCGCCAGCACCGCCGTGGCCACGACGATCGTGCCATTGGCCGCGAGCTGATTGTTCCAGGTGTACTTGTGATTGTTATCCCCGGCCGGCAGACTGACGGAGGTAAAGCCATGCACCGGGGCGCTGAACAATTTAAAGGTGTTGCCCACCGCCAATGCCGGTCCAACGTTGGTCACCACCAGGATGCCCCCCGCCGTCAACGCCGGGCAACTCAACTCATCGCTGGTCGGCGAACCGGCATTGTTCAACTTCATCACGGCAGCCCCGCCCAACGTCGCGCTGGTGCTGATCGTTAGTATGCCGGTGGCGTTGTTCGTGCCCGGAGCCACGGTTCCCAACGCACCCACCGTGAGGATTCCGTTCAGTGTGCCCGCCCCCTGAAGCGTCTGGGCGATCCCGCCCGTGCCCAGCGGCAAAGTACCGCTGCTTTGACCGGTGACGTCGAGAATGGCACCGCGATTGATTGCAATTTCCGCGCTGCTTCCAATATTGGCGTCATAGCCATTGAGATTGGCCAGCGCCAGCGTGCCCGCATTGATGAGGGTCGGCCCGGCGTAGGTGTTGGTCGCGCCGAGTTTTACCAGACCACCAAACCCCGCATTACCCACCGTGATTCCCGCCGTGGTGTCAGCTCCGTTGGCCAGAATGCTGCCCGTGAAATCCACTTCGCCGCCAGTGGCTGCCACCAGCGCCACGCTCTTGCCCCGGTTGGGGGTCCAGCCGAGGATGATGTTGTTGGCAAAGGTGTTGACCCCGCTGGTATTTTGTCCCCCGAGCGTCATCACCCCGTTATTCGTAAATCCGGCATCCCCGTCGGAAACATTGTTGGTCACATTGGCCGCCAGGGTGAGTCCGCCGGTGAGGTTGTTGGCATCACCCAAATAGAAGGCGCAATTCACCCTATTGTTTGTATTGACCGTCTGGAATCCAGTGGGGAAAGTTGAGGTCCCGGCAATCACAAGGTTCGTGGCCGGCCCGAGGATGAAGTAACTCGTGTTCAGCCCGGCTCCCGTCGTGTTGTTGATCAAGGCGGCGCTGTTGTCCGCCACCAGTTCACCATTCTGCAGCAAGTAACGATAGCCATCGCCCGTGCCGCTCTTGAGCGAGGATCCTTGCAGCGTGACCTGCGATCCACCATTCACCAGCAAGATGATGCTGCCGTCGGAGGTGTTCCCCAAGTTGCCCAGCACCGTGGTGTTGCCACCGCCGGTAAAGTTCAGAAAATCCCCCCAATTGCCGGAGGTGAAGGAGGCGATTTGGAGGCTGATATTGGGCAGGACATTGAGGTCCACCATTTGGTAAGGCTGGTGGGTGCTGCCGGAAATGGCACTAATGTCGCCCAGCGCCAAGGCGTAACCATTGGTGCCGGTCACATTGATGGTCTGGTTCACCTGACTGTCTGTGAACGCCAGGCTGCCGCTCAGCGTCAACAAATTGCCGGCGACACCGCTGGTGACTGGCCCCACGTCAAAATTCAAGGTGTCCGAGGCGTTCTGCGGCGTCAAGCCGCCCGGCGAAAAGGTGCTGGCGCTGTCCGCCCGCAATTGGAGCGTGGAACCGCTGTTCATCGTCAGGGCGCCAGACACGGCGCTGGCGTTGGCCAGTTGCAAGGTTGCCGCGTTGGTGACCGTTCCGTTGCCGCCGCTGCCGGCGTTGGACAGCACCACCGTGCCGTTGCTCACGGTCAGGCCTCCGCTAAAGGAATTCCCATTCGTCAGGGTCAGCGTGCCACTGCCAACTTTGGTCACGGCCCCGCCCCCGTTGAGGAGGCCGCCCAAGGTGAACTGGTTACCGTTGTCATTCAAGGTCACCGTCATCCCAGACGTGAGATCAAGATTGTTGGTCAGGATCAAACCCGCTGCGCCGGATTGCAGCACGCTGTTGCCCGCCACATTCACATCCCCCGCCCCCAGGGAACCATTGTTGCCCACTTGCAGGGTGGCCCCGTTCAACGTGGTGCCAATGCTACCTGCGGCCGGCCCATAGCTATTGTTGTTCGTCAGGATCACTGTGCCCACGCCATTGATGGTCAGCGTCTCAGGTTGGGAGGCACCGGGACTGTTGGCGACCCCGCCAGTAATGCTCAGCACACTGCCGTTGTCCACCGTGAGCGTGGCATTATCGTTCAGGGCGATCGCTGTCTGGATCTGGTTGGCAGCGCCTCCGCTCACCGTGACATAAGCGCCGTTGCCGTTATTATCCAAGGTCAGGATATGGCCCGCATTGCCAACCACAAAGGAATTGGCGTTGGATAGTGCCAGGAAGCCCAGGCTTTCGTTGGCGTTCAACGTCACCGTCCGCAACGTGGAGCCAACCCCCAGAGTGGCCTCGTCGCCCGGCTTGCCGGGAACCGTTGGGTTGCTGCTCCATTTGGAGGCATCGGTCCAGTTCCCGTTGGCATCCACATCCCAAACGTCATTCGCGACGCTGGGCGACACGGTCAGGGTGACCACGCCGTTGGCCGTGGTGATGACGGCATTGCCATTGACCCCGGCACCAGTGAATACGGGCGTGGAGTTGAACACCCCGGTGCTCCCGGTGGCGGTGTAATGCATGAGGACATAGCTGCCCACCGTCAACGGCGTGCCCCCGGCGACGTTCACCGTCACCAGATTGTTGTTCAATGTCACCGTGCCAACCGTGAGCGGGGTGGGAGTGAACCCAGCGTTAAGGGTGGCCTGCGCACCGGGTTGCCAGATGACATTACCGGCGATGGCACCGGTGCCTTCCAAGGTGGCGCCAGCGGCCAGGGTCACCGCGTTTGTTCCCGTGGCGGAACCGGTCGTGTTGATCACGTTCAAGGTTCCACCGTTGGTGATGAAGGTGGCTCCGCCATAGGTGTTGGCCCCGGCGAGACTCAGCGTGCCGGAAGTGCCGAGGTTGGTCAACCCGCCCGCACCCGTCAGCACGGCCGTGAGGGTGATGCTGTAGCCATTGGGATTAATGAGCGCGCCATTGGTCAGCACGTTCACCGTCAGCGCCGGAAAAGCCGGCAGGAAGGTGCTGGGGGAAGCATCACTGGCATTCGCCGCCAATACCCCGCCATTGAAATTCAAAGTCGCCTGGTGAACGCCCACCGCCCCATCGGTGAGGGTGAAACCAGTCGTCGCCAGGGTGCCGCCGTTGAGGTTCACCACATTATTTTCCGGCGTGCCACCTTCCGAGTCTTCGAGCTCAAGCCCGCCGCTGAGATTGAGGGAGGCGTTGCCGGCAATGGTCAGCATACAACTGGGAATCCGGGATGCGCCCGTTCCGAAGTTAAAGGCCGAGGCGGACATGGTGGCGTTGCCCAGCAAGGTGATCGTACATACACCCGGATAAGTATTGCCGCCAGAACTGGCCAGGTCGATGGGCCCGTTCACCGCAAATGCCGCCGCATCCTGCAGGGTCAAATTACATGGCCCATTGACTGCGCTCATGGTCAAAGCACCACTGAGCGACGTGTTGCCACCTAAAATCAAGCTGCCTTCATAGAACGTGGTGGCCCCGCCATAAACCGCCCCGCCGCTGTGCCCAACACCAATCTGCTGCGATCCGCTGCCACTGATGATCAAGGATGCGCCAGTGCCCCCGTCACCCAGCAGTCCGGTGTAAACGAGTGGCCCATTATTATTGTTCGCGATCGTGAGGGTCACGGCCGCGGACGAATCATTTTCCAGGGTCAAATTCTCGGAACCGGTCAAGCCGTTCAAGGTCACCGCGGTCAGCGTGCCAAAATCCAGCACCCCGCCCTGGTTGTTGTAATTGAGCGTGCTGTTCTGCAATGCCAGCGAGCTGGCCAGCTGTTCGGTGCCGGCATTGATGGCATTGGTGCCGTTGAACGTGTTGGTGCCGCTCAAAATCACCATGCCGGTGCTGCCACTGGCGTTCACCGTCAAGTTGTTCATGCCCGAGTTGCCCGCCGAGGCGATGGTCCCGGCGATGGTGAAGCTCTGCCCGGCGGCCGCATCAATGAAGGCGGTCGCGGTGTTGGTGTTGGCAAAGATGCTGGAGCCGATGGCCAGGCCGCGATTGGCCTGCAACGTCAGCGTCGCGGTTGCCAATAAATCACCCCCGTTAAAGACGATGTCGTTAGGCGTCACCGCAGCCGGCACCACGCCCAAACTCGCCGGATTGGCCGGGGCCGACCCCTCGGACGCAATACTGAGAATTCCCCCGTTAAGAATCGTGTCACCCGTGTAGGTGTTGTTGCCCCCACCCAGGGCCACCGTGCCGCTGTTGGCCGCCAGCGAACCATTGCCGCTAATGACCCCGTTGAGCGTGAGATTGTTTCCCCCCAGGGAAATGGTGTGCGTGGAGGCCACCGCGAGGTTGTTGGCCAGGGTCAAGCCCGCCGCGCCCGCTTGCAACGTGCTGTTGCCGGTGACATTCACATCACCCGAACCCAAGGCCGTGTTGTTCCCCACCTGCACCGTCACGCCGTTGAGCGCCGTTCCCACCGAACCGCTGGCCGCCGGCCCGTAGTTGTTGGCGGCGGATAGCGCCACAGTGCCCCCGCCCGTCAAGGTCAGCGTCTCCGCGTTGATTTTATTGGCTACGGTGCCGCCAAAGGCCAGCGAGTCGCCCGCGTTCACCGAGACGTTGACGTTCCCGTTCAAGGAAACTGAAGTGTTGATCGCATTCGCTGTGCCTGCAGTCACCGCAATCGCGACCCCATTGCCTTTGTTGTCCAACGTCAGCGTCTTAGAACCAGTGATGGTGTACGAACTGGCGTTGTTAAAGGCCAGCGCACCCACGGTTTCGTTTTGATTCAAATTCACCGGGGCACCCACTCCACCGCTGCCGAACGTGGCGGCATCGCCCGGGTTCATGGGGGCAAAGCCACCCGTCCAATTGCCCCCTTCCGACCAGTTTTGATCACTCAAGGCATCCGTCCAAGTGGTCGCGACCCCGAGTTGAATCACCGTCAGAATGATGGAACTGCCGCTGATCGAAACCGTGCCGCCAAATCCGTTGGCCACAATGCCCGTTCCAATCGGCTGCGGATTGACCGTGGAACCGCTCGTGATGCCGCCCGCAGCGGTCAGCAAGGTATAGGTTCCGGTGGTCAGGCCAGTCGCCGTCACCTGCACGGTGGGATTCGTCAAACTGACCGATCCGGAAATTTCCAGCGGCGAGCCTTGGGTCAAAGCCGCATACGAACCGCCCGCCCAGATGACATTTCCCGCGATCGCGCCCGTGCCGCCAAAGACCGCACCACTCGCCACCAGGGTGCCCCCCTTGAAGGAACTGCCGCCATTCAAAAGCAATGCGCCCGCGCCCGCCGTCCCGGAGTTGGTCACGGTCAAACCGCCACTGCCTCCGTTGCCAATCGCGTTGGCGTAGGCAATCGTGTGGCCATTGACATCAATGGTCGCGTTGCCCGCCAAGGTCACGGCGGCACCACTAATGTCCAGTGCCGTCCCCGCTGCGCCCGTCGGCAGGGTCGCGTTATATTGCAATGTGCCGTTATTGAATGTTAGCCCGCCATAATTGGCACCGCCCAAAGCAAACTGGCTGTTGATATTCAAGGTGGCCCCGCCGAGGATGGTGACCCCGCCGTAAAAGAAATTGCCGTTGGCTCCATTGGGATAGTTCAAGATCACCGTCCCCGTGCCATACAACGCAGTCGGGTTGGCCGTGCCGGTGCCAGTGCCGGGCAGCAATCCCGACACATACCCATTTGCACTGGAAGGCGGGATGCCAATCACCAACGGCCCGGCATTCGCCAAACTGCCAATCTGACCGTCCACCGTCAGCGTGTTGCCGGCCGTCGCAGCCAGTCCACCGCCATTGTTGACCAGCGTGATGGGACGCGGATTAGCCCCGCCGCCGCTGTCCAGCGCCACAATCGCATTGCCGACAACCGTGCCGCCATTCAGATAAACCGGTGCGGCGGTGGCAGGAGTCCCCAAATCCGCATCCACGGCAACCACGGTGCAGCCACCGTTCAGATAACTGGCCCCGGTGTAATTATTCGCCGAATTACCCGCCGTTCCAAACACCGCCGAAGTACCGGGCATCACCACCGTGCCAACTCCCGATTGCACGTAGGTCACCGCACCGCTGCCCCCGTCACTGTCGTTAATCAGGGACCCGATGGTGAAATACGCCAGCGGGTTGTTCTGCACGACCCACTCGGTGTTCGGATTGTGACTATAATTTGGATACCAGTTGCCATTGCCAATCGAGCAGTTGTTGGGCCCCATGTTGGTGGTCACCAGGACGGCATTGATGATGGCCCATTTGCCGTTGACATTAACCGTGGTGGCGGTCGGGGTATTGAAACGGATCGTCGTCGCGCCCACGTTATTCGCGCCGGCGGCGAAATTCGCTTGCAAATCCAAATTAATTCCCTGGCCGGTGCCGCCCATGGTCGTGGTATAACCCCCGGTCACACTGCTCAATCCCCGGATGGTGGCCGCCCCACTGCCGGCAGTTCCAGCCGTGGTGTCGGTCGAAGCCCAATCCCCGGTTCCAAACGTCGCGTAATTGCCCCAAAGTATGCCCAGAGGCCCCGTGCCCAGCGAGGTCGTCGTAATGGTGCCCGCCCCATTGGTGTTGTATTCCACCGTGGCATAAGCCGGGTAGGTCAACGCTCCAAGGTTTAACGTTGGCGAAGCGCCGTTGTTTACCAGGTTGATCAGATTGCCACCGGCGGCAAACGTCGTGCCCGAAAAGGTCTGGCTGCTGGGCGTGCTGGCGTTGCCGTTGATGGTTAGCGTGGCACCGCCCAAGGTCAATGCGTTGGTCAAATTCAGGATGTTGGTCGGTGGCGCACCGCTCGCGGTAAAGTCCAGGGTCAAAGTACCGCCGCTCGCCGCCACGCCCCCCGTGAAACTGTTCGTCGTGCCGATCGTCAACCCCGCCGCCCCGGCCTTGGCCAAGCCGCCGTTGCCGGCAATCGTTCCCGTGCCGGCAATCGTGTAATTGTTGTTGAAATTGGTCGCCGCCACTTTGGCTGGCGTCACCGTGGTGTTCAGGGTCACCGTGGTGTTGCCCGAAATATACTTGTCGCCAAACAGCACGGCATCACCAGGCGTTCCAGCCACCTGCTGGTAATAGGTCGCTTTGGGCGTGGCCGAACCATCTTTCCACACGTTGTTGGCCAGGTTGTTGATGTCCCAAGTGCCGCTGCCAGAGGCCGACCAGCTCAGGGGGTCAACGATGGCGGAAAAACTGCCGGAAACCGTCAGCACCAGCGTGTTCGCACTGAAACCGGCGCCGCCCCAAGCCAGCGAGGAGCTGCCCGTGAACCCCCGCTGGTTCAAGGTTGGCACGCTCGTGGGCGCCGATCCTCCGACCACCACCAATGGATAGTTCCCACTGGCAATGTTCACGCCACTGATGGCCACGATCGGCGTCGCATTGAACGTGAGATTACCCGTCACATTGAGCGGGGCGATGCTGGTGCTGGGAGTGCCGGTGAAGTTGAATTGCAATACTGCGCCCGCGCCGCCGCTGTTGAAAGTCAGGCTGGAACAGTTCCACTGACTGCTGGTCCCGGCGGAGGAAATACCCAGCGTGCTGGTGTTGCCCGCGCCCGGCGTCACTTGGACCGCGGTGTTGGCCGCACTGCCGCTGGTCGCCAACGTCAGGGCACCACTGCCGGAAAGCGTCAGCGTACCCCCGCCGGAAATCACACTCGACAGCGTTTGCGGCGCGCTGCTGTTGAAGGTTAAAGCCCCACTATTGTTGATGGCGGCCGCATACACGCCGGCACCCAACTGCCCGGAACCGCTAATGGTCAACGCCCCGGCGCTGATGGTGGTGGCCCCGGTAAAGGTGTCCACACCCGAAAGCGTCAGCGTGCCGCTGCCCGCCTGCGTCAGCGTACCGGTGCCAGAAATGACCCCGGAAAGCGTTTGCGACTGGCTGCTATTATAAATGAAGACCCCGTTGTTGATGATGGCCCCCGCATAGGTTCCGCTGCCGAGTTCGCCGGCCCCGTTCACCTCCAACGTGCCGCCAGCGATGGTGGTGGCTCCCATGTAGGTATTCACGCCCGAGAGCGCCAAGGTGCCGGCGTTGGTCTTGATGATGCCGGTATCATGCGTCGAAGTACCGTTAATCAGCGTGCCCGTTATATTCAGGTCAATCCCGCCAACTGTGCCGCCGTTGGCCACCTTGAAGTAGGTGCCACCGGCCTGATCGGGGACGACGTCCAAGGCGCTGATGGTGGAAGCCGTCGTGCCGCCGTTGACCACCACGCCGTCATCCAAATCCCAGGTGCCGTAGGCCGCCTGGACGCCAGTCCCACCGTTGGCCAATGTGCCACCATTCAACGTCAGCACCCCGCGGATGTGAGTGGAGGCCCCGGCCCCGGCATCGGCGGTGCTTAACGAAGTCAGGATGCCGCCGGCATTGACGGTTACGGGCGCATCCCCCAAAGTGCTGGTGGAGCCAGCCAAGGCGTTGTCCGAGCCCACCATGAATGTGCCGCCGTTATTGATCGTCAGGCCGCTGCTTTGATAGATGCCGCTGCTGCCAGCATTGGGGCCAAACAGCACCAGCGTGCCGCCGTTCACCACCACCGGACCGGTGAAGGTCTCCGCCGCCGCGTTGGTCAAAGTGAGGATTCCCACCCCGGCCAACGTAATCCCGCCTCCCGCCCCGCTGATGGCCCCGCTCAAGGTCAGGTTGCCGCTGGGCAGTGAAATGGTCTGCGCCGCCGCCGCCAGCACCATGGGCGTGCTGATCAACTGCGCACTCGCACTATTGACCGTGATGGCCGTGCCGGACGTCGTCGTTCCCAAGGTGAAGGAATTGCCGACCAGGGTGTAGGTTGGCGCGCCACTATTGTAGGTGATCGCCGCAAAATTAAAACCGACCTCATTATTGGTCACCGCCGTGGCTCCACTCCCGGCAAACACCAGCGAATCCCCGGTGGCCACCGGCCCGGAGCCGGCGGAATAGGTCCAATTGGCGGTGGTGTTGATGTCAAATAAACCGGTGGTGGCGGTGCCGCCCACCCACGTGTCGGTGGATTGGGCCTGGGACGACTGCGAAGCAAGCACACCGGCCAGCAATAGCAGGCCGATGACGGGATTTCTGGATTGTGGGTTCATGGGATCTATAATTTGGAGAGGGCGCGTTTCAGGGCTTCAAACTGGGACAAGCCGGGGTTTTACAGATGATTCGAACGCGCATGGCCGCAGGAAATGATTACCGCCCTGGCGGGCAAAAAAAATGCGGCAAACAATCTGCCGCCGAACGGGTGGTCAGGCGTGGCCATAGTGTGTTGTATAGCTGTACATGTGCAAAAGGACGGCGAAACGCGCCAAAAAAATAAATTTATTTTGAGACCCCCGCCCATTTGGAAATGCGGGCCAGTGCCATTCAACCCCGCCGGAAGTTTCGCAAAGGCGGAGGATTTTGGCCGCATTCAGCCAGTGGAAGCGGCAAAATCGCGAATTTATTCGCCGGCGGCAGGCTGGCCATCACAATTAATCAGGTCGCTGGCCTCCTGCAAAAGACGCCGGGCATAAATCCAATCAAACCAAAACCCGGCGCCAGCCCGGCCATGATCCAGGGGAGTCTTGAATTTTCCCTCCACCCATTGGCGGCTTTGCGCCAACTCCTGACACGCCTCCTCGGTTTGCCCCTGGTGAAACAGGGCCATCGCCATGACCGAATGCAGGGCGGCCTCGCAGGCGGGGAGTTTTTGCCCCGGCCCCAAGGCGCGTTGGCACCATTGGATCGCCTCACCGTAATCACCGCAACGATAACTCCACAGCCCCAGCGGCATGAACGTCCACTCGCTCTGCCGGCTCTTGGGCAACAACAGCAGCTGCCGCTTCACCGACTCCGCCAAGGGCTTTAATGCCGCCATTTGGGACTGGTCCATGGGCAGAAAAATTGCCGCGATGAACAAACTGCTGTTGGGGGTCCTGGTATAATTCGTGGAAATGGCCTGCCATAAGTGGTGGTATTGATCCCAATTCCCGGCTTCCTCAAAGACCACGCCGCCAGCCTGATAATCAAAGGCGATTTGGGCGACATTGTCCAGTTTGTCAATTTTCAGCAGGTCCGCATAGCGCCTGGCCGCCTGCGGCCACCGGCCTTGCAAGGCCAGCCATTCGCCCACTGAACGCAAGGCCGACACCTGGTCCAGGGTCGGATTGGCGGAATCCGTCGCCGTCTGGCTTAACAGCTCATCCGCCTCCTCAAATTTCCCCTGGCTGACCAGCATCACCGACTGCGTGAGTTTGGCGCGATTTTCCGCCTGCGCGCGCAACTGCGCCTCGTGCTGCCGGGCTTCGCGCTCGCGAAAAAACAGCCAGGTGGACAAACCCAAGCCCAGCAACAGCGCCAACGCCACCGCCCCGATGGCCGCAAACACGGTTTTATGCCGTTGCCACAGCTTGTGCAACCGGTAAATCTGGCTGGGGGGACGCGCCCACACCGGTTCGCCGTCCAGATAGCGCCGGATATCCATGGCCAGTCCGTTGACCGTGTCATACCGGCGGTTGCGATCCTTTTCCAGCGACTTCATCACAATCCAGTCCAGGTCGCCCTGGATTTGTGAAATCAACTTCGGCGGCTCCGCGTGGCGCTGGCTGGCGGTCAGGCTCAACTCCGTTCGCCGCAGCGAAGTAATCATCGTCGAGGGCAATTGCGGATCCTTTTCCCGCAGCGTGCGGCGCATGCCGTCCAGCCCGGATTGCATCAACGCATTGGTGTCAAACGGCGTCCGCCCGGTGAGTAATTCATAAAGCAAAACGCCCAGCGAATAGATGTCGCTGCGCGTGTCAATGTCCAGGCCCGTGAATTCCGCCTGTTCCGGACTCATGTACGCCGGCGTGCCAACCAGTTGATCGCAGGTCGTGACCAGCGTGTGATTCGTCAGCCGCCCCTCGGTCGCCTTGGCGATGCCGAAATCAATCACCTTGGGCACGGGCACCCCGTCATGCAAGGTGACCAGAATATTCGATGGCTTGATGTCGCGATGAATGACCCCCTTTTGATGGGCGTGCTGGATGGCCCGGCAAACTTGAATGAACAACTCCAGGCGCTGGCGGGTGTCCAGCTCATGCTCGTCGCAGTATTTGGTCAGCCGCGTGCCGCGCACCAGTTCCATGACAAAAAATGGCCGCCCCGATCCCGTGGCCCCCGCATCCAGCACCCGCGCAATGTTCGGATGATCCATCATCGCCAGGGCCTGCCGTTCCCCCTCGAACCGCACAATGACACTCTTGGTGTCCATCCCCAGTTTGATGACCTTCAGCGCCACCTGCCGGCGCACCGGTTCCGCCTGTTCCGCCAGATAAACGATGCCACACCCGCCTTCGCCGATTTTTTGCAGCAGCTTGTAGCGCCCCACCAGGCTGCCAATCTGCTCATCCGGCAAATCCACCAGCCGGATTTCGCCGCCCGATTCCCGGAGCGTCGCCGCCGCTTGGGCCACCACTTCCGGCGACGTCACCGCCGCGCGGCCTTGCGCAAAGAATCGTTCGGCCTCCGCGTGCGACCGCAACATCGCATCCACCGCCGCGCGCAGAGCCGGATCACCCGCGCAGGCCTGGTCCAGGAATTCTCCGCGCAAAACCGGATCCTGCAGGTTGGCCGCCACATAGCAGACCGCCGCCTCCAATTGGGATTCAACGCTCGTCATTGCTGCTCCCGAATCCAGCGAAACAGCTTGATTTTGGCATAAAGCCACTGCCGGTTCACCGTGCGCAGGCTCACCGCCAGACTCTCCGCCACTTCCTCATTTGTCAGCCCGCCGAAGAATTTCAACACCACCATCCGCGCCATCTCCGGATCGTCTTTTTCCAACTCCTGCAACGCCTCGTCCACCAGCAGAATGTGCTCATCGGGTGTCGCCGCCGTGATTTCCAGTTCGCCAATGTCCACCCGGTTGTGATCGCCGCCCCGCTTTAACGTCGATTTCCGGCGCGCATTGACAATCAAAATCTGCCGCATGGCCACCGCCGCCGCCCCAAAAAAATGCCGCCGGTTCTGCCACATCTTGCCGCCATCGCCCACCAGTTGCAGCCACGCCTCATGCACCAGCGCCGTCGGTTGCAGCGTGTGCCCTTCCGCCTCTCCGGCCATCCGCACCGCCGCCATCCGCCGCAGTTCCTCGTAAACCAGCGGAAACAATTCTTCCGTGGCCCGGCTTTCGCCATGCGCGACGGACTCCAGTACCAAGGTGATGTTGTTCATGGAACTCACGGCTCAATATACAATGGAGGCTTTTTCCAGTGCCACCTTAATTTGTGAGCGCCGCCCAACCTTCCAGCCGGGGGAGGTGAGTCCTTTGAATTGCGGCCAGGAACTTGCAAGTTTCAATCTTCCATCGCTTTACGAATGATCCGCCAGCCATTGCTGCGCTCCCGCCGCGTCCTTTTGCGACCACTGGACCACCAGGTTTTCTATGGCCGCCGCCCGCAAGGGGCCTGCGGGAAATTGGGCCACCCACTCCGCCGCCGCTTCCGGGGCCTGCTGCGCCCAGCGCTGGACAATGGAGACCACCGTGTCTTCCTGCAACCGGCCGCTCGGCAGTTCCTCGACCGCCAGGTCGGCTGCGGATTCCGGATCCTGCTTGGCCCAGGCCACGACTTCGCCCGCCAGCACCCCGGCCCGCAACGTGTCGTCTGGAATCTGTTCCGCCCAGTCCACGGCGGCTGCCGCGTCGCCCGCCGCCCATTCCGCCGCCGCCCGCCGGACCAGATCGTCCCGCTGCGAGTCGGCCGGCAAGGTCACGGCCAGTTGCAACGCCGTCGCCGCATCCGCGCGCACCGCTTCATTGGCCACGGCGGTCAGGACGCGGTTGCGCTCGTCGGCATCCGGCAGCGACTGCCCCCAACTGATCGCGTTCGCCAGCTGGCTGTTGGCCCAGATGAGGGCCAGATTATCCGCGGCCAGCTGCCGCTGCTCTCCCGCTGGTTGTTGGTTGATCCAGGCCGCCACCGCCCCGGGATTGCCGTCCGCCCAGAGGCGCACCACCCGCCGGCTCAAATCGCCGGCCAGATCCGCCGGCCTGGCGTCCTGCAACCTCGCCAGCATCGCAGCCATGTCTCCGCCTTTCAAACCCGCCAGAAAGTCCGCGAACAATTGTTCCCGCTTCAGGGGATCCCCCTCCCCTTGCAGCGCTTGCAACAGCCGGGTCAGCGGATCCGCCGCCGGCTCGGCCATTGAGTCGGTAAATGAAGCGGCATGGTGAAGCCACTTTTGGCGGTTGTTCACGTCCGGCAATTCGGCCGGCCGTGCCCCCCGCGAAACGGCCAGCGGCCGGGTGTCATCGTTGCGCATCGCAACCGGCTGCCGCATCTGCCGCACCCCTGCGGCCAGCAACCCCGCCATCACCAGCCAAATCCAAGGGGAGAAGCTCCGCCCTTCCGGCGGCTGGTCATGATCTTTGGTTCGTTTCATGGGTGTTTTGCCGGTGCGGCAATACTTGCGTAAATGAAATACTCATGGGTCACGGCTAAAATGCCATGGACCAGCCAATTGTCGAGTCGCCATTTATGGGGACGCTTCATTCCGAAATCCGAAGCCCGAAGACCGAATCAGGGATTTCACCTGCATTTGTTCAAAACGACGACCAACCCATTTCGGATTTCGGCCTTCTTTTGGGCTTCGGTGATTCGGATTTCGGGTTTCGGGTTTGGTAGAGCGGTCCCGGTGGCAATCGTGGCAATCCCACCGGGCTTGAATTTAATTTGACCTTGGACAGCCTGTGTCCAAGGTCCCGGGTTACACTCGTTGGCGGAATTGGGTGGAAATCATTGGCTGGACCGGTTCTGGCAGGGATTCAACGCCGGTCTCGAAATAGAAATCGACCGCTGCGTGCCTTGCGTCGGTGAGGCGCGTCTCCATGCGCGCCGCCGGGCTGGCGAGAGGTGGCCAGCGGCCAGAAGTCCGAGTCAGTCCGAGTCAGTCCGACCTTTGAGCTGCAAACCGGGGACGGGGGGCTTCGCCGCTGCCTTGGGGCGACGAGTCATCGCCCCGGCCTCCGCTGGTCGCATTTTTTCCGTTTGAAATTGGACAAACTGTCCAGTTCATAGCAAAATAGTGGCAGTATGAGTGACGAAG
>Ga0302275_10001855_pt1 | contig 22646 bp, 23 predicted proteins | sample III_Bog_N2_2_FD_200229 | JGI IMG/M metagenome (GOLD analysis project Ga0302275, IMG submission 200229) | Peat permafrost microbial communities from Stordalen Mire near Abisko, Sweden - III_Bog_N2_2 | ecosystem: Environmental > Terrestrial > Soil > Wetlands > Peat | place: Sweden: Abisko... | reverse complement strand
TACCCGTCATCATCGAATCGTATAAACCGGTTATGCGTGACGGGGTTGTAGAACACAAGAACAACGATGGTCAAAAGCAGAGACAGCAGCACAGTGCGTTGCCGCGGCGACTGAAATAGCGCAGAAGGAGTCGAGCCTCGAGTTTCCTCGATAGGTTTCGGCGCGGCCGCAACTCCGTAAGACAAACCCATACGTGCCATTATTCTGACCCACGCCGGTGGATTCGCGGGAAGGAACCGGGCGGCGTCAGTTCCCTTGGTAACCGCTCGACTCACTGTTCAACGATCACTGTTCAACGACAATCGTTCAACGACACTGCGCGACTTTCTAGCTGCGCGCTCTGCCACTGCGCTAGAATGGAGCGCTCCGGAACGTCTATGTCAAATCTCTCGCTCGGTTCTTCCCACCCGATTGATCGCGACATTGCTCGCGCTTCCACCCTTCCCGCTACCCTCTATTTTAGTCCGCAGACTTTCGAGCAAGAGAAGACAAAGCTATTTGCTGCAACCTGGCAGGTTGTCGGTCATGTCCGCCAAGTTGAACAGCCGGGCGATTACTTTACCTTTGACCTTATGGGAGAGCCGCTCGTCATCGTACGCGGCGACGATGGCGTGTTGCGTTGTTTTTACAATGTATGCCGCCATCGGGCTGGCAACCCCGCGTCCGGCTGCGGGAATCGTAAACTCTTCCGCTGCGGCTATCACGGCTGGACCTACCGCCTCGATGGCGCCCTACTTGTCACCCCCGAATTCGATGGTGTCGAAGATTTCGATCCCGCCGATTTCGGGCTTGCTCCTGTGCCCCTCGAAGAGTGGTTCAACTTGATCTTCGTCAATCTCGATCCGGAAGCTGGTCCGCTGCGAGAGTCGCTCGGAGAATTATCCGCGCAGGCCGAGAAGTTCGCGTTCCCCCAGATGAAGTTTTTCGAGCGTCGAACTTACGAGATGAACTGCAATTGGAAGACCTATATCGATAATTATCTTGAGGGCTACCACGTCCCCAGCGTCCACCCGGCCCTCAATCGGGAAATCGATTACAGCGAATACACGGTCGAACCTTATCCGCAATATGTCCGGCAGTGGACTCCGATCCGCGGGAACCAGTCGGGCGATAGCATCCCGCGCCGTTATTCGGAGGCGGGCGACAACCTGACTGCGGATTATTTCTGGATCTTTCCCAACTGGATGCTGAACTGTTATCCCGATAATGTCTCGCTGAACATCATCCTGCCGCTCAGCCCCGAGCGGACTCTGGCCATTTTTGAATGGTATTTGCCTGAAGACGAGTTAGGTGGAGAAGCCGCAGCCAAATCCCTTGCCTTCAGCGACGAGATTCAGGCTGAGGATGTCAAGATTTGCGAGATCGTCCAGAAAAATCTGCATTCCCGCAGCTACCACAGCGGCCGCTACAGCGTGAAACAAGAAACAGGGGTTCACGCCTTCCACCAGATGTATCGAGAACTGATTCTTCCGTAGAACCCGATCCTCTTCCCTTACGCCTCTCTTCTTTGTAAGCAGCTTTGTTACTGACGATTTGTCGATCGCGGGGAATCGTCGAAGGCTTTCAGCGATCACGCTAAAATCGACCTACGAGAAGGTGCGCGGATTTTGTCGAGTAAACCCCAGTTGAGCAAGCAACTTGCGCCGGTCGAAGCGGAGCAGTCCGGAGAGATACGCATCGTAATCTCGTGCCTCTTATTGGTGGCTGCCACTCTCGTCTTCTACAATCCTCTGGTTCACAACCAGTTCACCGGCTTCGACGACTGGTCGTACATCCTCAAGAATCAGCATGTTCAGAACGGCCTCTCCTGGGATACCGTAAAGTGGTCCTTCACCACCTTCCATGAGGGTAATTGGCATCCTCTAACCTGGCTTTCGCACGCCCTGGATTGTGAAATCTTCCATCTCAATCCTGTCGGACACCATTACACGAACGTCCTGCTGCATGGCGCCAACGCCGTACTTCTTTTCTTATTGTTATGGCGGGCAACCGGTGCGACCTGGCCCAGCCTGGTCGTAGCCGCGATCTTTGCAGTACATCCGATTAACGTCGAGTCGGTAGCCTGGGCCTCGGAGCGCAAGAACGTGCTCAGCATGTTCTTTTTCTTATTAGCGATGCATGCCTATGATCGCTATGCGCGCACACGTCGGCGTTCGCCTTATCTGTGGCTGCTCGCTCTGTTTGCCATGGGCTTGATGGCCAAGCCGCAAATCGTTACGCTGCCCTTCGTGCTGCTGCTCTGGGACTACTGGCCCCTGCAGCGCGTGACTGAATTCAGTTCGGCGAATGGCTCCCATGGCGTTTCGACGCCCCGTTCGTTCGGATTTCTAGTCTGGGAAAAATTGCCACTGTTCGTTCTTGCCTTCGCGGATTCAATCGTCACCGCCATTGCCCAGCGCTCAGGAAACGCGGTCCGCAGCATTTCGGAGTTTTCTATTCCCGCGCGTTTGGAGAACGCGGCGGTCTCCTACATACGCTATATCGGGAAGTTGTTTTGGCCGGCGCGGCTGGCGCCCATGTATCCCCGCCCCCATGGCCTGTTGCCGGTTTGGCAGGTTGCGACTGCCCTGGTATTGCTCGCGATCATTTCCACCCTGGTAATCTATTGGCGCGACCGTCGCTATCTGGTAGTCGGTTGGTTCTGGTTTCTCGGGACTCTAGTTCCCATGATCGGACTCATCACCGTCGGCGATCAAGCCATGGCCGACCGCTACGCCTATCTTCCTTCTATCGGCTTGTTGATTGCCGTAGTCTGGATTCTCGATTCCGCCGCCGATTTCAGCAGAATCTCAAAACCATTGCGCGTTTGTGCCGCCAGTGCTGTCATCCTGACCTTCGGATGCCTGACCTCCCGTCAAATCACCTTTTGGCGCGACGACTACACGTTGTGGCATTACACCCTGCGTGTGACCGAAGGAAATTATGTGGCGCACAATAATCTCGCGCTGATGCTCGCCAAAGAAGGACGCTCCGAAGAAGCGTTAGTGGAATTTCGCGCGGCGAAAACTCTGCACCAGTATCCGCCCAATCAGATTCTCGCGCTCGCAATGTACGAACTCCGCATCGGACATCCCAAAGAAGCAATCGAGGAATGTAATTCCGTGTTGCAATCCGGAGCTCCCGCGAATCCGCAATTGCAGAGCGACGCGTGGTCTCTGCTCGGTCAGGCTCATCTTCAGTTGCAGCAATACAATCAGGCCGCCCAGGACTACCGCACGGCCTTGCGCCTGAATTCGGACAACGACATGGCGTTATTCGGCTCCAGCCTCATCGCCTTGCGCGACGGACAAGCCAGCATTGCGGTCGAGCAATTAACCCATGCTGCAAAGATCGATCCTAGCCCCTTGAACTTTCTCTTGTTGGCGCAAGCCCTGCGCCAGGATGGGCGTTCGGCTGATGCGGATAGCGCTTCGGCGGAAGCTCAAAAAGTCTCTCCCGATTGGACGGAAGCTCAAACCAGCGCCGCTCAGATTCTTTCGGCTGCCGGCATCCTGCCGAGACACTAAGCCAGCGACTTCTGATCAGCCCGCTTCAACAGCAAACAAGTCATGTCATCGTGTTGCGGAGTGTTGCCGACAAACACATCCAGGTCGGTCAGTAAAGAGCGCAGTAACTCTGTTGGGCTCGCCCCGGAGCTCCGATCGACCAGCCGTATCAATTTCTCTTCGCCATACTCTTCGGTCTTCGCATTCTCCGCTTCCACGATGCCGTCCGTAAAGATCACTAACCAGTCTCCCGGATCAAGGCGCGTCGTTCCCAACTCATAGCCAGATTCGGCAAAAATTCCCACTGGCAGGCCACCTGCCTCCAAACGCTCGATCAACCCTGATTTCCGCCGCAGAATGGGGACGTTGTGTCCCGCATTCACATATGTGATGTCTCCCGTAACTGGATCCAGTTCGGCGAGAAACGCGGTCGTAAAACGCACTCCGCCCTGACTATTCGAACAGGAATAGCGATTGACGCCCGTCACCAGTTCCGAGAGTGCAATGCCGCTCGTCGACAAGGTGCGCAGACTGGCCTGAAAGGTCGCCATCAACATGGCCGCTGGAATACTCTTGCCCGCCACGTCCGCGACGACAAAAAGAATGCGGTCTTTGGTCCGCGTCTCGCCCGTCTCGTCGTCGCTGAATTTCTGCGCTGGACGCAAAATCACGTCGTAATAATCACCCGCCACGGTGTTCGCCGGACGCGTCGCGTAAGCAATCTGATATCCCGGAATCTGCAGCGGCGCTCCCGGCAACAACCACGCTTGTATATCCTTCGCGATCTCGAGATCACGCTTCATCACCACGCGGTCGGCCAACTCCAGCAGCAGCACCAGCAATAGAGTCAGTCCGCCCCATACGTGTAAGTCGAATTCATGGATCTCGACGCGGTCGTCGCCATTTGTGTAGGAACCTCCACCAGCAGGAAGAAACAAGAGAATTAGTGCCAACACCAGCAACACGCGCCGCGCCGGAGTGAGTTTTTCCAGGACCGCCCAGAAGAGTGCCTTTGCCTTTTGCACCCCGCGACGCCGGCGCGAGGTTTCCTCTTGCAGATCGTCCAATCCCGCCGAATAGAGTCGATAACTGGACCGCGCGTCCTTCGCAAATTGCGCCCATAACTGGTTCAGAGCGAGCCCTTCGCTCAGGCGAAACCAGAAACGTTGAGCCCAGTTCGGCCGGTGGGCGCCAGGACTATTGCGGTCGGGGGAGGTGGGCATCGTGAGTACCCAATTATAGGGTAGTTCGCCAGGCTATCCATGCACGACGCGTTAGGGACGCGTCTTCAATAACTTGAACATGTTCAATAAATAGATTGACAGGCGAATCCGGGCGCGCTAATGTGAACTTGAACACGTTCAACTTGAATGGAGGCACTCAATGGACGCGAACGGCAACAACCTCATCGTCGTCACCTACCTGCTTTACCTGCTGATCAGTGTCGCTATCACCATATGGGTCGCGCGCACTCTCTACAAGAGCGGCGGCGTCTTTCTAGTCGATGCCTTTCACGGCAATGCTGAATTGGCCGGTTCGGTGAACCATCTGCTGGTCGTCGGCTTCTACCTGATCAATATTGGTTATGTCTCCCTCGCGCTGAAAACTGGATCGATCATCCTCAGCTCGCGGGCGGCGATCGAGTTACTCAGCGACAAAGTCGGAATGGCCCTGCTCGTTCTTGGGGGAATGCACTTCTTCAACTTGTTCGTTTTCTCCCGCATTCGCCGAAACTCCCAACCGCCTCGCCGGCCCGTGCCTCCGCCTCCAGTCGCGCCCGATGCGCGGCTCAATGTCGCTATCCCGCGATAATTTCCAGGTCGACATTTGCGCGCCTTGGTTGTACGAGTAAGAAACGATGAAAGAGGAATCAAATGGAAAAACTCTACGTCCTCTATGATCCTAAGTGTCAGCTCTGTTGCCGCCTGAAAGACTGGTTGCTCGAACAGCAGGCGTGGATCGGCCTCAGGCTCGTTCCCGCCGGCTCGCCAACGGCGCGCAGGATGTTTCCTGAACTCGAAAAGATGGCCGGACAGAATGACTTGGCCGTGATCAGTGACGAAGGTGCGGTCTATTTGAACGACCGCGCCTGGATCATGGTTCTCTACGCGCTCGACGAGTATCGGGACTGGGCGGCCCGTCTGACCCATCCGCTGTTAATTCCGCTGGCGCGCCAAGCTTACGCGGCGATCTCCAGAAACCGGCTTGTTGTCTCGCGCTGGATGAGTTCCTCGAACCCGGAGACGATCGCCGACGAACTGCGCAATGTCGTGCTCGAGCCTTGTACGATTGCGGAAGAAAGCCCTCCTGCAACCACGATTCGCGACTACCTGCAATAAACGACGATTCGAAAAAGGAAGAACCAGAGACGACATGACAAAAGCAACTTCAATGACAAAAACGGAAGTACCGTTCAAGGCTAAGGCAACCTCGCGCGCCGAGGATACACGCCGCAAGATTTACGAGGCCGCGCTCGAACTCTTTCGTCAAAAAGGATTCGAACAAACGACCATGCGCGACATTGCCGCCAAGGCCGAAGTCGCTCTGGGTGGCGCCTACTATTACTTTCCCTCTAAGGACGCAATCGTCCTCGATTTTTACCGCTATACCCAGGAGAGCAGCCACGAGGTCATTCTCGAGGATCTCGCCAGGCACAAGAAACTCAAGGACCGCATTCGCTCCGTCCTCGAAAAGCGTCTCGAATTGCTCGAACCCAACCGCAAGTTCTGTGCCGCTCTCTTTCGCCATGCACCGGACGCCACCGACTCTCTTTCTCCCTTCAGCAAAGAGAGCCAACCCATCCGCGAGCACGCCGTCGAGCACATGCGGATCGCCTTGGAGGGTGGCGATGTGAAAGTGCCGCCCGACTTGCAGCCACGCTTGCCCTACCTGCTCTGGCTGTACCAGATGGCGCTGATCATGTTCTGGCTGTACGACCCATCACCGCGTCAGGAGCGCACGCGCCGACTCACCGATAAGAGCCTTGCCCTGCTCGTAAACTTGTTGCGAATTTCGACCTTGCCCCTGATGAAACCGTTACGCAAAGCCGTGTTGGATTTAGTCGAAACTGTGGCGGCTTAGGCCGCTCACGAGTTGAAGAACGGGTAGAAACGAGTAGAACGGAAGAACGTCATCGAAATAGCTCGAGCTGCGGATTGGACTGCTGGAACGCGTGCGTGCGTTCGGCTCGATCCGCATACTTCCCGCTGAATCCGTGCTTGCGTCGCAAGGCTGCCATCAGCTTCGCCAGGCGCTCACCATATCCTTTGGGAAGAAACGCGCGGCCTTCGTAACGCTTCTTATAGCTTTCGACGTGAGCCGGAAACCGCTCTTCCAGGAAGGGAAAAAACACCGCCGCTGAACATGGCTTCAAGAACAGAGGGTTGGCATAAATGTACTTCGCTCCCGCCTCACTCGCCGCTTTGACCAGGGCGTCGAGATCGCGCGGGCGATCCGTAATCTCGGGCAGCACCGGCGCGCAAATGACGCCAGCATCCACGCCGGCAAGATTCAACTGACGAACCGCCTCGAGGCGCAGATCGGGACGCGGCGCACGTGGCTCCAGCTTGCGCGCCATTTCCACGTCCACCGTCGTCACGGTGACATTCACGAAAATTCGGTTGTGTTCTCCAATCTTTCGCAGGATCTCCGCGTCTCGCGTGACCAGGTTCGACTTGGTGACGATCCCGATCTCCAGGCCCGACTGCCGCGCCAGTTCTTCCAAAACCGCACGTGTAATCTCGAATCGACGTTCCGCGGGCTGGTATGGATCGGTGGCAGTTCCGAGGGCAATCACTTGGCCGCGTTTCACCTTCTTCAGCTCCGATCGCAATAACTCCGCCGCTTGCTGCTTGACGAAAATCTTGCGCTCGAAGTCCACGCCATCGCGGAGCTCCATGAACTCGTGCGTGTAGCGCGCGTAGCAATATTTGCAGGCGAACTCGCACCCGCGATAGGGATTAATTGCCCAACTAAAGGGGAGATTCCTTTGGCTCACGACCCGGCTCAGCAGCGAACGCGTGCCCAGGGTGAAATATTCGACGTTGTGACCCTCCCGCAACGATTCGCCGTCAGCAGCTATTCGCGCGATGCCGACTAGCTTCGGAGAGCAGGAGGTTTCTTCGAACAAGGGGACGGTGGCCATATTATTTCGCCTTTTGTTCGCCTATCATATCCGCCCGATTACCTGCTGTCAAACCTCTTGGCGTGCGGCCGGTTTTGAACTATGCATCCGCGCCCGCGGCCCAAAACCCGTGCGTGGTCTCGAAATGGCCTCTGCAACCAAACTTTGGGCAAAAATTAAAGAGAGCGCAACCTGAGCCAGCTAGGATGCAGAGTCGCACCCGTACCCGGGTTCGGCGCCATCTCGTTTCCCCAGGAGCAAAGCTGATATGAAAGACCACTCCCCCGTTTTCCTGATCGCAACCATCCTCCTACTTTCATCGTTCGCCGCGGCGCAAGCCTACTCTGTCGTGAACATCGGAAACGGTTCGCCGCGCGCTCTCAGCAGCACTGCCAGTGTTGCAGGAGTCTTTGAAACAACCAAGAAACCGCGTCAGACGCACGCCTTCTTCTGGAGCAAGAGCGGCGGTTTCCAGGATCTCGGCACTCTCGGCGGCAACGGAGACGACAGCGCCGCTTTCGGCGTCAACTCATCGGACCAGGTTGTCGGCCAAGCGAACGCTGCGCCCGGGGCTCCCGATCAGGCCTTTCTTTGGAGCGCTAGCACTGGCATGGTGGACCTTGGCAATCTCGGAGGCGCCAGCAGTTTCGCCACCGCGATCAACGCTTCCGCGGAGGTCGCCGGTCAGTCAGAACTTGCAAGTGCCTTCACGAACGGTTTTTTCTGGAGTAGCGGAGCCGGCTTGCAGTCGATCGGCACCTTGCCCAGTGGCCAGCAAAGCGGCGCGAATGCTATCAATTCCTCCGGCGAAATCGCCGGCTGGGCCAATGTCAACACCAACGACGTCGCCGTTATCTGGTCCAACGCCGACGGCTTGAGCAACCTTGGGATCGCTGCGAAGTGCGGCTCGACGGCCTTCGGTATCAACGATTCGCAGGAAGTTGTGGGGTGGTATAACGAATCGGCGAGCTGTGCCTTCAAATCGCACGGCTTTTCCTGGACCGAGAGCGGCGGTACGATCGACTTGGGCGTTCTTCCGGGTGCGCAGTTCAGCTTTGCTTACGGAGTCAACGGATCTGGCCAAATTGTTGGTACCGGCGACAACTCAACGTCCTCGATCGTTGCGCTTCTCTGGACCGCGAACGGCGCCCCACAAGACTTGAATACGCTGATTTCTGCGAAGAGCACGCGGACTTTGGTATCAGCCAATGCCATCAATGACGCTGGCCAAATTGTGGCAGATGCAACGGCCAAGAACGGCAGCGGTCATTTTGTCGTCCTTCTAACACCGATCATGAATACCACGCTCGCATCCTCGTTGAACCCGTCGCAGTCAGGCCAGCAGGTGACTTTCACCGCAACTGTCCAGTCCATTGCGGGCGTACCTCCCGACGGCGAGCAAGTTGCTTTCTATTCGGGCGCAACTCTTCTCGGGAACGGTTCCCTGGCTCAGGGATCGGCCAGCTTCACCACTTCCAGCCTGGCGGTGGGCACCCACAAAATCTTCGCAGAATACACGGGAGACGCAACCTACGCTTCCAGTAAGTCCGCGATTCTCACACAGGTCGTCACAAAGTAAGGGTAGAAGTTGAAGTGGATTCGAATCTGAAGGGTGCCCCGTCCAAGTTTGACTTGGGCGGGGTTTCTTATCTCGAAGCGCGCATATCGCAGCGCTCGCCGGTATTTCCGCATGTCCTTCTCTAGGGATGTTCCTGTTGCTCCGGCAGCAGACCCGGTGGCGGCGCCGGGATTGCTATATCGAGCGTAGTGACCGGACCAAGAGAAGACACCGGTTTGTCGAAGTCCGCGACCTTACCCACCACCAGCACCGCCAGTTGATCGCGATGTAAGTACTTCGCCGCCACCCGCGCCACATCTTCCTTCGTTACTTTTTCAATCTCCCTCTGATAGTTTTCCAGAAAGTCCAGCGGATATCCGAAAAACTGGTACGCCATCTTTTCCTGGAGCACTTTCTCGGGAGAATCGAAACGGAAAACGAACGAATTCAGAATCGAATCCTTGGCGCGCTTAATCTCTTCGTCGTCGATCGGACGCTTCGCTAGATCCGAAATCTCCTCGTCGAGCGCCTGGATAGATTCAATCGTCGTCGCACTCTTTGTGCTCATTGCGATCCGCAGCACGCCCGGATGATCCCAGCCCGCTCCAATGCCGCCGCCGACTCCGTATGCAAGTCCCTTGGTGGTTCGAATGTCGCCGAACAGGCGCGACGAAAATCCGCCACCAAACGCCTCGTTGAAAACCGACACTGCGTAGTAGTCTGGATTTTTACGGGTAATTCCCAGGGCCACCATCTGAATATTGGTCTGGTTCACATCCGTTTTATCGACCTCGTAATATCCCGGTTTGGCGGGATCGGGCTTGATCTGCGGTTCGCTCGCCGCCGTTCCTTTCGGCCACGACGCAAACGCCTCCCGCAGCCGCGCTTCCATCTTTACTGAGTCGAAATCGCCGACCACGCCAAAAATAATATTGTTCGGGTGTACGTACTTGCCGTGCCACTCCACCAGATCTTGCCGCGTGATCGAAGCCACCGTTTTATATTCCGGCACCCGGGCATAAGGACTACTCGCACCATAGGCCAACTTGGCCGCCTCTCGTCCCGCAATCTGGCTGGGATCGTCGTTCCGCCTCGAGATACCGTCGTACAGGCCCTTCTGCGCGATCTGGATTTTCTCAGCGCGAAACTCCGGATTCTTGAGCACATCCACAAACACCCGAAAGACATCGTCGAAGTCTTCCTTCAAACACGAAAAGCTCGCACTCGTCGAGTCCGCACCTCCGCCCGTCTCAACTTTCGCAGCGCGCTGCTCCAGAAAGTCGTCCAACTGATCGCCAGTCTGCGTCTTGGTGCCGCCGGTACGCCACACTTCGCCATAGATGTCGGTAAGCCCCGTCTTGCCCGCGGGAACCGAAGTCTCTCCTCCGCGAATGCGAGCCGAACCGTCGATCGTCGGCAGTTCATGATCTTCCTGAAGAAAAACCACCATGCCATTGGGCAGCTCGATCCGCTTGGGCTGCTCGGGATGGAACGCCGGCAGTTTCGCGATTGGTATCTGCTTCCACGGTGGTTGAGAAGACGGGGCCGAAGCCGGCTGTGATTGCGAACGTTGGGTTTGCGAGCAAAGACGAGTTGCGCCGCCAAGAGCGAATAAAGAGATGCCGATTACCAGAGTGAAAAGCGAACGTGTGGCGCGCTTCACTGTCCACCTCCTTGCGGCATCGCCACGCCCTGCGGCGCTCCGGGCGGAGACGTGAATTCAATCACTCCCACCGTCCGGTTATCCGATTTGAAGGTCTCGTTGGCCACGCGGCGTATATCGGCCTTCGTGACTTTATCGATGCGATCGACCGAGCGAAAGAGTTCGCGCCAGTCGTCGTACCGCGCCTGATACAGGCTGAGTTCCTGCGCTAGGCCCTCATTTGATCCGAGCGACCGGATCAGATTTGCCTTGGCTCGCGTTTTAATCATTTTCAACTCGTCATCCGAAATGTCTTCCTTCTTCAGCCGTTCGATCTCCACATGAATCGCGTCCGCAATCTCTTGCGTCGTGTGCCCCGGAATCGGCAACGCATAAAAAGCGAACAGTTGCGGATATTTATTTCCCGGATAGCCGGTAAAACCTTCCGCATCCGATGCGATCTGCTTGTCGCGGACCAGCGCCCGGTACAGCCGCGACGTCCGTCCATTCGACATCAGATCCGTGATTGCGTCGTAAACCTGGTCATCCGCGCTGCGATAGTCTGGACGATGGTAGCCCTCGATATAGAAGGGCTGTGACTGCTCGTGCAGTACCACGCGTCGCTCGGAATTCTGCGGAGGCTCGGTAGTAGTCGCCGTGTCCGGCTTCGGACGCGAAGGAATCCGCGAGAAATATTTCTCCACGACGGGCATCGCGTCCGACGCCTTTACATCCCCGACCACAGTGACAACCATGTTCGACGGCACGTAATACTTGTCGAAAAAATTCTTCGCATCGGTCGCCGAAAAAGAGTTTAAATCCGATATCCAGCCGATCGTCGGACGATGATAAGGATGCGCCGCGAATGCCTCCTCCGTGAACTGCTCCACCAATCGGCCCACCGGATTACTATCCGTTCTCATCCGCCGCTCTTCGATCACCACATTGCGCTCTTTATAAAACTGCCGCAGCACAGGATCTATGAAACGTTCCGACTCGAGATAAGCCCACAATTCCAGCCGGTTGATCGGGAATGAATAAAAATAAACTGTCTCGTCGAGGTTGGTTTCGGCGTTCATCCCCTCTCCGCCCTCGCTTTCGACAATCTTTCCGAATTCATTATTGTACGGAGCTGAATATTTGTCGGCGGCCGCAATCGCGTCTCGCCACGCCTGCTCCAGTTGTTTCAGTTTCTGGTCGTCGCGGTCCACGCGCTCGTCGCGCTCTTTGATATAGGCTGCGTAGTTTTGTTCGACCTTGTCCAGCGCGACTTTTTCGTCGGCGTAGTCTCGCGTGCCGATGGTCTCGGTTCCCTTGAAGGCCATGTGCTCAAACATGTGCGCCAGACCGGTCTTGCCCATCGGATCCTGAACGGACCCCGCATCCACATGCGTGAAGAACGAAAACACCGGCGCCTCGGGACGCTCGCAGATTATGACAGTGAGCCCGTTGTCCAGTTTCTTGACCGTGGTGCGCTTCTCAAAAGAAGCCAGGTCCTGTCCGAAGGCGAGCGAGCCTAAGACAACCCAGACCGCAACATAGACAACGCTAGTTTGTAGCGAAATCAAGCGAGACTTCATCCTGCCTCCACGAGCACCAAAAATTCGACGTTACGTGGATGTGGGGAAGGTTGTCAAACCAGTGGGAGATGAAAAATAGCGGTCCTGGAAGAAGAGGGAAACATTCACCAGCATGATCATCACCGGCACCTCAACGAGCGGCCCGATTACGGCGGCGAACGCGGCTCCCGAACTGATGCCGAAAACAGAAACCGCAACCGCAATGGCCAGCTCGAAATTGTTCGAAGCCGCCGTGAACGAGAGCGTAGCCGTCTTCGAATAGTCGGCTCCCATCTTTCTCGCCGTATAGAACGAGACCAGAAACATCACGACGAAATAAATCAGGAGCGGCAACGCAATTCGCAGCACATCGAGCGGGAGTTGAACAATATTCGAGCCCTTAAGCGAGAACATCAGCACAATCGTAAAGAGGAGAGCGACTAGCGTGAGCGGACTGATTCGCGGAACAAAATTGCTTTCATACCATTCCCGTCCTTTCGTTCGAAGCAACAACGTTCGGGTTACGAACCCGGCAAGAAACGGTATCCCAAGATAGATAAAGACGCTCTTCGCGATTTCCGCGACAGGGACATGCACATTTGCGCTGTGTAGTCCGAGTCTCGCTGGAAGAATCGTGATAAACAGCCACGCATAAGGTGAGTAAAGGAAAACCTGGAACAACGAATTGAAGGCAACCAGGCCAGCCGCGTATTGGCCGTCGCCTCCGGCGAGTTCGTTCCATACGATGACCATGGCGATGCAGCGAGCCAGTCCAATCATGATGAGGCCCGCCATGTACTCGGGATAGCCGCGCAAGAAGACGACGGCCAGAACGAACATCAGAATCGGCCCCACAATCCAGTTTTGGACCAGCGATAGTCCGAGCACACGCGTGTTCCGGAAGACCTTGTGCAGTTCCTCGTATCGCACCTTGGTGAACGGTGGATACATCATCAGGATGAGTCCCATCGCAATGGGAATCGAAGTTGTGCCGATGCTGAATCGGTTCAGGAACGGCACTAATCCAGGCGCGCCCCACCCGAGAGCCACGCCGATGAGCATGGCGGTGAAGATCCACGCCGTCAGATAACGATCAAAAAAGCCTAGCCGGCACGGGCACCTGGCGACGGTTGGGAACTTCGTGGTCTGTCGCGGCGTCATGAATGTCCGATGCCCTCTAGCTGTTTTTTCAGGGCGAGCCGATCGAGGGTTTCTATGGGAAGCGCGAGGAATAGGCTGATTCGCCGGTCGAGTACGAAGAATGCTTCCCGGAAGGCGCACGCGATTTCCGAGGCGTCTCCGGTAGCCGCGGCCGGATCGGGAACTCCCCAGTGCGCGGTCATCGGCTTCCCCGGCCAAAGCGGGCAGGTTTCCTTCCCGGCGTTGTCGCAAACTGTGAAAACGAAGTGCATCTCCGGACTGCCGGGCCGGCTGAATTCATCCCAACTCTTGCTGCGAAGGCCGGAAGTAGAAACTTGAGCCGTTTCAAGTTGCTGCAGCGCCTCACGGCGCACCGTGCCCGCAGGACGGCTTCCGGCACTGTAGGCGCTGAAGACCGGCCGTGCTTTCTGATTCAGGATCGCTTCCGCCATGATCGAACGGGCCGAATTCCCCGTGCACAAAAACAGAACGTTGTAGTGCTTTGCCACAGAAGCATCTCCATTTCGCCGCAGTAAGAACGGCCATCACTTGCAACATGTCGGACCACAACATGGATTCGGCGCTGTATCCAGCTTCACGGCCCGCACAAACGCGCTCATAAACTTCTCGTCGACCTGTGTCGAAATCGCGTCCACATCAATGTCGGATGACGAGAGAAATTCGCGTGCGTCTTCGATGCGATAAGTTCGCGTCGGCTCAATTTCGATTTGCTGAAAGCCCGCCGTCGAGAGTTTGCTGCGGTAGTCGTTTTCGTCCAGAGCGCCGGCGATGCACCCAACCCAGGCCAGCACGCTCTGCCGAATCTCGGGGGCAATTTCGCCGCGCGTCATCACATCGGACACGGCCAATCTGCCTCCCGGTTTCAGCACACGGAAAGCCTCGCGCAGCACGCGGTCCTTGTCCGCCGAAAGATTGATCACGCAGTTGGAAATGACCACGTCGACCGAATTGTCAGGCAGGGGAATGCTCTCAATCTCGCCTTTCAGGAATTCGACATTTTCCGCTCCGGCCTTGCGCCTGTTTTCGTTCGCGAGCGCCAACATCTCGTCGGTCATGTCGAGGCCGTAGGCCTTTCCTGTCGGGCCCACTCGGCGGGCGGAGAGCAATACATCAATCCCGCCGCCAGATCCGAGGTCCAGCACCGTTTCCCCCGGATTCAGTCGCGCCAGCGCCGTCGGATTACCGCATCCGAGCGATGCCCGCATGGCTTCCTCGGGAAGCTGCCCCGCCTGCGACGCGTTGTAAAGATTCGAAGTAATTGGATCGCATGACAGTCCACTAGCCGCTTTCGCTCCACAACAATGACTCCCGCCAGTCTTATTTGTGACGCGCAGAGCCGCCTGTCCGTATTTCTCTTTGACTACATTCTTGATCTCGGAATCGCCGTAACCGGCATTTCCCGTAGCTTCTGACATGGCGGTTTCTCCTATTTGCACAGTTGGATCAGATCTTGTGGTTTGAGAGCCTTGTTCCGCGTGCAGCACTCGGCATAGAGAAATTGGAAGATCTCGCGCAGCGCTTCTGTATTCGCCGTGTAGCGCAGAAACGTACCTCGGCGTTCCACGCACACCAGATCCTCATTCTTGAGCTTGTCGAGATGATGAGAAAGCGTCGAACCGGGAATCGCCAACTCATCTTGAATCTCGTTCACCACCAGTCCTTCTGGATGGGCCGACAATAGAAGCTGCATGATGCGCAGACGGGGCTCCGTTCCCATGGCAGAGAACATATCGGCATAGCGGGCCGTGCGTTCGCTACCTGGCTGAACTTTCGTGATGGCATTGACCATATTTCGATAATACTAGAAATACCGATCCTTAGTCAATTACGCAGCTTCTTTACGGAGAGCCCCTCTCGCCCTTCTACTAGCATTCTTTCGAGTGGTAGAAGAGCAAACTCGCCGGGGAAAGGCCGCATCCGAACTGCTTCTATGCGCGGAGACCGCTTATACTAGACGCCATTCACAGCTCATCACCATGTCCAATCCAACCATCGTCGAAGTCCAGGGCCGCAAACTGAAGCTCTCGAACCTGGATAAGGTTCTCTATCCCGCGACCGGTTTTACTAAAGGGCAAGTGGTGGATTACTACGCCCAGATCGCGCCTGCTCTATTGCCCCATCTCGCGGGGCGGCCGCTGACCATGAAGCGCTATCCGGGAGGCGTCGATCAGGAATTCTTTTTCGAGAAAAACGCGCCCAAGCATCGGGAGGACTGGGTCAAGACCGCTCCCGTTTGGAGCGAAGGGAATCATCGTACGATCCAATTCCTGCTGGCGAACGACCTGCCGACTCTGATCTGGATTGCGAACCTGGCATCGCTCGAACTGCATCCTTCCTTGTCGGTCGCGCCCGATATTGCGACTCCGACGATGATTGTCTTCGATCTCGATCCCGGACCTCCCGCAAATATCGTCCAGTGCTGCCAGGTAGGACTCTGGGTGCGCGAGATCTTCGAGCACTTCGGGCTGCAGAGTTTCCCGAAGACCTCGGGATCGAAAGGCCTGCAGATTTACACTCCTCTGAACACGAAAACCAGTTACGACGAGACGAAGCCATTCGCTCACGCGATCGCGCGCCTCCTGGAGCAGCAGCATCCGGAGATGGTTGTTTCGGATATGAAGAAGGCGATTCGGACAAATAAGGTACTCGTTGACTGGAGCCAGAATGATGAGCACAAAACGACCATCTCGGTGTATTCCCTGCGTGCCCGCGAACATCCCACCGTCTCGACTCCCGTGACTTGGGACGAAGTCGAACAAGCCCTGAAGAAAAAGGATGCGACACACCTTGTCTTTGAGGCGAACGACGTACTCGCGCGCGTCGAGAAGATGGGGGACCTGTTCGCGCCAGTCCAAAAACTGAAGCAAAAATTGCCGCAGTTGACGGGGTTGGTGGCGGGGTCAAAACAAGAAGATCAAGATAAGGAAGAAAGCAAACCCGCGGCTGCCGATGCTGAGCCATCCGATCAGGTTTTTCGGCCAGTTGCGAAGAAGGTTCGGAAGACTGTGACCGCGAAGACCAGTGCGAAGGCAAAACCCGCTTCCGGAAAACGCCGCAAGTTATAATCGTTTGCGTTCATCGTCATCGCAGTTGGAATCGAAGAATCATGCCGTCTCTCCACATTGGGACTTCAGGTTGGGCCTATCCGACATGGAAGCCGGACTTCTATCCGGAGAAGCTGGCACAGAAGAAGTTTCTGAACTGCTACGCCTCAAAGCTGAATGCCGTTGAAGTCAATTACACCTTTCGTCAGTTGGTAAAAGAGACGACGGTTCAGAACTGGATTGCCGAAACGCCTGAACATTTCCGCTTCACCATAAAAGCACATCAGGTGCTCACGCACATCAAGCGCCTCAAAAGCGCGGAAGAATTCCTGCAACGCTTCATCGGCACTCTGGAAGGTCTGGAGCGCGCCGGGCGGCTCGGTCCAATCCTGTTTCAATTGCCTCCGAACTTCAAGGTGGATCAGGCGGTCCTGTCTGAGTTTCTGAAGTGCTTGCCGCGAACGGTGCGGGCGTCGTTTGAGTTCCGGAACGAGTCCTGGTTCACGGACGCTACCTGGAATACGCTGCGTGAACGGAACGTTGCGCTCTGCGTCGCCGAAACAGAAGAGCGCGACACTCCCGACGTGGTCACAGCCGATTACGCCTACTATCGCTACCGCAAGCCTTCTTACACGCCGGAAGAGCGTCAGAAGATGGTGGCGCGGATCCGCGAACATCTTGCCGCCGGACGCGACGTCTTTGCCTACTTCAAGCATGAAGAGACTCCCGAAGGCGCGCTGTACGCGGTAGATTTACTGCATGCGTGTAACGGCTCTGGCGGCTAGCTCGGCCCGCATCCTCCTCATTACTTTTGTGGTTCCTTCTTAGCTCTCATACTCAATACATGGCTTCCGGGGCCAATTCGCGAACGCTCTCCTCATTTCTCGACTACCTCCGAGTCGAGCGCGGATCGGCGAAGCTTACGATCGCGGCATATACCAGCGATCTGGCACAGTTCTCCGAGTTTCTGGAGAAGCGGCGCGAAGCTCTGAACAGCGCGCGCCGCGAAGATGTGCGCGAGTATATCCAGGAATTGTTTTCTAACTCCCTCGACGGGCGGTCCGTAGGACGAAAGCTTTCGGCGATTCGGCAGCTTTACCGGCATCTGTTGCTGGATGGAAAGATCAAGAGAGATCCGACGCTGAATATCGATTTGCCGAAGCAGTGGAAGGTTCTGCCGAAGGCGTTGAGCCGCGCTGAAGTTCGATCGATGCTGACGGCACGTCCGGCGGCAAAGGAGACGGTGCGCGAAGCGGCGCTTGCGCTGCGCGATCGCGCCATGATCGAACTGCTCTATGCGGGAGGCGTTCGCGTCTCCGAAGTTGCCGATGCGCGGCTGGAAGATCTCAAACTGGAGATGGGCTACATTCTGGTTCGCGGCAAGGGTGACAAAGAACGCATGGTCCCGCTCGGAGCGCCCGCGCAACGCGCCTTGCAAGAGTACTTGAAAAACAGTAGAGCCGTGATTGCAAAGAAAAAGAATTCGCCGCTCTTGTTTCTCGGAGTCGGAGCGCGGCGACTGACGCGTCAACGAGTCTGGCAACTAGTCGGGAAAGCGAGCCTGGCTTCGGGGCGTCATGCGAGTCCGCATATGTTGCGCCATTCCTGCGCGACACACATGGTCGAGAACGGAGCCGATCTTCGAACCGTACAAACCATCCTTGGGCATTCCGACATTTCGACGACGCAGATCTATACGCATGTTGCGCTCGATCGGCTGAAGAGTGTTTTTGTGAAACATCATCCGCGAGCGAAAGCGAAAAATCATTTGTAATTTGCGATTTGTAATTTCAAAATCCGGGTGCCTCTCAAATTGCAAATCACAAATTACCAATCACAAATTGCCCAATGAAGCAGGCTCGCACCACTGTCGAACGCGCTACCGACGACTTTCTCCGTCATTTGCGGGAGCGCAACGCCTCATCGCATACGATCAAGGCGTATACGGGCGATCTCGACGTTTTTTGCGCCTATATCGGATCCCGCGATTTTAGAGCGATCGATCATATTGCGATTCGCGGTTTTCTTTCACATCTCTACGACAAAGGACTAAGCAAGACTTCCGTCGCGCGAGCGCTGGCCGCCGTGCGATCACTCTATCGCTGGCTGGCGCAGGAGGGAGTCGTCGAGCAGAATCCGGCAAAACTGGTTTCCACTCCGCGCCTGCCGAAAAAATTGCCGCGCGTTCCGACGATCGAGGAGATGAATTCCATGCTCGACGGCAAAATGCCGGAGGTCGCGTCATTTCCAGAGCGCGACCGGCTGCTGTTCGAACTCCTTTATGGATGCGGCATTCGCAACTCGGAACTGGTTGGCATCAATCTCGACGACATCAGCCTGAGCAACGAAGCCATTCTGATTCGCGGCAAAGGCAAGAAGGAACGGTTTGTCCCGTTTGGGGGGTCGGCGCTGGCGGCGCTCAGCCTGTATCTTCCCTGGCGGCAACAACTCCTGGCGACTCTGCGAAACGCTCCGAAAAAAACGCTCGTGGCAAGTAGCCTTGATAAAGGCATGCCTGCTCTGCTGGTCAATCAGCGCGGCGGACGGCTAACTACGCGCAGTGTTGGACGTATCGTGAAGCGGATCGCTGTGGCGAAAGGGCTGTCTCCAGAAGTTCATCCGCATACCCTGCGCCACGCCTTTGGCACGCACATGCTGGAAGAGGGAGCGGACTTACGGGCAATCCAGGAGTTACTGGGCCATGAGCGCCTGGCGACAACCCAGCGTTACACGCAGCTTTCCGTAAAGCACGTGATGAACGTGTACGATCAGACCCATCCAAGGGCCAAGTAAGCGTCGCGTCTTTGAACTGGCGATTGTTCGGGCGGCGAAGGTTGGCCTTGGCACTGGAATTCACCGACCAGCCCACACTGACTTTGGCGGGCGAATCAGCTTTGTTGAGGAACCGACCCGCGACGTCTTTCCCTCAGGAACCTGCCGGATCTTCCTCAGACCAAGTACCGTCTCCATCGAACCGAGGATTCGCCCGGTTCCGATACAAACGAGGCGCAAGAACGCCAAGCCGAATCGTTCCCCGAGAGGAGGGATTTTGCATGGGTCTTTCAGGGAAAATCCTCTTTGGGATCAGGGCTCAGGCCAAACTGGCAAAATTTGTCAATCCCCTCTCTGAAAGTGTCATACTGGACAAAACGAGGTGCATTTCAAGTGGTTACTGTCCCGTAGGATGCTGGTGAAAACACTCAGCTTTTGCCTGAAAGGACACCTGACTTCGGTCACTTGGGCCTGTGGCACTCGGAGTGCGATAGTACATGCGAGTTGGTCATCCAACCAAACAGTAAAAACGGAGACGAGGACAAATTAATGCGGAAACAAAAGGGCTTCTCACTGATCGAACTGCTGATCGTGGTGGCGATCATCCTGATCATCGCCGCGATTGCTATCCCGAACCTGTTGCGTGCACGTATTGCGGCGAACGAGTCGTCCGCGGTCGCATCAGTTCGCACACTGAACACGGCACAGATTTCTTACAACTCGGCGTATCCGACAGTGGGTTTTGCTTCCACCCTCGGCGCCCTCTCTGGCACCAGCTGCGCACCGCCTAGCTCGACTGGCGCTTGCTTGATCGACACTCAGCTTTCGTCCGGCACCAAGAGCGGCTATTCGTTCGCGCTCTCCGGAGTAAGCGGCACCCCGGCTTCCACTTATCAGATTGCCGGATCGCCGTTGGCTGCTAACCAGACCGGTGTACGCTCTTTCTGCTCCGTCGCTGACGCGGTTGTCCGCTACAGCTCGGCTGCTTTGACGAGCTGCGCTGGAACCGAAAGCCCACTGCAGTAACTTTACATTTGGCAAAGTACCTGGGGGAGGGTACAAGCCGGAAAAAAGCAGAGGAGAAATCCTCTGCTTTTTTGTTTTTCCCTCGCTTTTACCGCACCGCAATTGGCAAAACATAATGACAGAATGTGGCAGTTCGCTACTGCCAAACTTTGTCAGGCGAACTCACGCGGTGGGAGCTGCGCGCGACCAAGGTAACCAAAAACACTTGGCGATTCCGCGCAAAAACCCGTAAATGGGAGCTTGGCATGACCTTCAGTCACGCACTACGGTCGCGGCCCCAGAAGTGCAATCCAATACTGTACAAGGACAATCAAAAAAATCACTTGGGGCGTAGAGCTGAATCCATGCGAACAGAAAGACGACAAAAAGGTTTCTCACTGATCGAACTGTTAATCGTGGTGGCCATTATCCTGATCATTGCGGCAATCGCCATCCCCAACCTGTTGCGGGCGCGCATCGCGGCGAACGAGTCATCCGCAGTCGCTTCCGTTCGCACCTTGAACACGGCACAGATCTCCTACAACTCGGCCTATCCGACCGTGGGCTTCGCCTCCACACTCGGAGCTCTCTCTGGCACTAGCTGCGCGCCTCCAAGCTCGACGGGCGCTTGCCTAATCGACACTCAGCTGTCGTCCGGCACGAAGAGTGGATATAGGTTCGCCCTTTCTGGCGTGTCTGGCACTCCGGCCGCCACGTACCAGATCGCCGGATCCCCGTTAACCGCCAACCAGACGGGCGTGCGCTCATTCTGCTCGGTCGCGGATGCGGTAGTACGCTACAGTTCGGCTGCGCTGACGAGCTGCGCTGGAACCGAAAGCCCGCTGCAGTAACTTCAAGTTTGGCAAAGTGCCTGGGGGAGGGTACGAGCCAGGAGAGGCAGAGGAGAAATCCTCTGCTTTTTTCTTGTGGTCCGCTTCCATGAAACTCCTCTAATGTTTTCAAGTGCGGAAACATGGCATGAGCTGACACAAAGTGTCATCTCCAATTTTCCCCAGTGACACGAGCGAAAAGTGACGTTGTATTTTCACTCACTTACAGCCGAGCATTCGCGCAATTCTTACGGCACACAAAGTGCAACAGTCTTGAGTGCAAGAGTCGGCAAATCCGTTTTTGGGAGCGCAAGGGAGAAGCGATGCGAAAAATCAAAGGTTTTTCCCTAATCGAACTGTTGATCGTCGTAGCGATCATCTTGATCATTGCCGCGATCGCGGTACCAAGTTTTCTGCACTCGCGGATGGCGGCGAATGAGTCCGCTGCCGTGGGAGCGCTCCGCACCCTAAACACGGCCCAGATATCCTACAACTCGGCTTATCCCTCGGTTGGCTATGCCAGTACCCTGGGATATCTAAGCGGTTCAGCTTGCGCGCCGCCCAGTTCGACCGGAGCGTGTCTGATCGATAGCGCTTTGGCCAGCGGCCAAAAAAGTGGATACAACTTCGCGCTGAGCGGGGTCAGTGGCACGCCAAGCTCTTCTTACAACTTCGTGGCATCGCCGGTTTTGTCGAACTACTCGGGAGTCCGCTATTTCTGTTCGTTCTCGGATGCGGTGATTCGCGTGAGCAATACGTCGATAACGACCTGCGACAACACCGTTGCCCCGCAAAACTAAGAGGGCGAAACGTAAAAGGGTCGACTCGGCCCGCGTAAGATCGGACAAGCAGTCATATTGGCAGTCGTCACAAACTCGTTTCCTTTACCTTCGTAACCCGCAGGCTGCTGCCGCTTCACTCACTGCCTCTTCCTTTGCTTATAATTTCATTGAGGTGAGGCCATTCCAGCCGAGTCTGCGCTGGAGTGCCGTTTCCCTACATCCATGCCTGCAATCGAAATTCTCGATCTGGAAAAAAACTATCTCGTGGGATTTTGGCATAAGCGTCCGAAACCGGCGCTCCGTCCGCTACGCCTAACCATCGAAGAGGGAGAGGTCTTCGGCTTCCTCGGACCGAACGGAGCGGGCAAGACGACTACCCTGAAGCTTCTGATGGGACTGGTCTTTCCGACTGCGGGAAGCGCTCGCATTCTGGGCTATGCCATGGATGATCCGCGGGTGAAGTCGCAAATCGGATTTCTTCCCGAGCAACCCTATTTCTACGATCATCTGAACGCTCGAGAACTGCTGAATTATTATGCGCAGCTTTCGGGAGTTCCGGCAAAAGGCCGCTCGGCGCGAGTTGAACAGATGCTGGGGCGCGTCGGTCTCGCCGACTCGGCGAACTTGCAGCTCAGAAAGTTCTCCAAAGGCATGTTGCAACGGGTCGGTTTGGCGCAAGCGATCT
>Ga0302275_10001834_pt1 | contig 22729 bp, 18 predicted proteins | sample III_Bog_N2_2_FD_200229 | JGI IMG/M metagenome (GOLD analysis project Ga0302275, IMG submission 200229) | Peat permafrost microbial communities from Stordalen Mire near Abisko, Sweden - III_Bog_N2_2 | ecosystem: Environmental > Terrestrial > Soil > Wetlands > Peat | place: Sweden: Abisko... | reverse complement strand
TGGACGATGGACGATCCGGAAGCGGATGCGGTTACAGCTGGTTAATCGTCATGGTTCCGCAGAGAACTTGCCGCGCCCCGCCCCGGTGCCAGAATTGGCCGGCAGCGAATTGCCCGTCCGCAATTAACTAATCCTGCGGCAAAACAAGCCTTGGGCTATTAGGGCAGCTAAAAACTGATGCCGCCAATAAACCGCTTAAACGCCCCATTTCGCGCATCACTCATTGACTCCCCCGGCTTGTCTGCTATTTTTCCTCCCTCGTTTTTACCAGAATAGATTAATCGAATTGACACCATTTATGGCCAAAGAAAAATACGTATACGTGTTTGGTAACAAGCAGTCTGACGGCGACGGCTCCATGAAGCCGCTCCTCGGCGGCAAAGGCGCGAACCTCGCGGAAATGGGCCGCATCGGCCTCCCCGTGCCTCCCGGATTCACCATCACCACGGAAGTCTGCACCTATTATTACGACAACAAGCGAACCTATCCCAAGGTCCTGGATGCGCAGGTCCGCGCCGGGGTTGCCCACATCGAAAAGATCATCGGCACCAAATTCGGCAACAAATCGGCCATGCCGCTCCTGGTCTCCGTCCGCTCCGGCGCGCGCGATTCCATGCCCGGCATGATGGACACCATTTTGAACCTCGGCCTGAACGATCAAACGGTGCTCGCCCTCGTGGCCGCCACCAAGAATGAACGGTTTGCCTGGGATTGCTACCGCCGCTTCGTCCAGATGTACGGCGACGTCGTGCTCGGCGTCCAGAAGCGCCCCGACGAGGATCATGAACCCTTCGAAACCGTGATCCACACCCTCAAGCACGAGCGCTATCATGCGGATATCGAGGACACCAAGCTCACGGTGGATGACCTCAAGGAACTCATCGCCCGCTTCCAGGCCCTGATCAAGGAACGCGCCGGCAAGGAATTCCCGCAGGATCCGTGGAAGCAGCTTTACGGTGCCGTCGGCGCTGTGTTCAGCTCCTGGATGAATGATCGCGCCATCGTCTATCGCCGCAAATACGGCATTCCCACCGAATGGGGAACCGCGGTCAACGTGCAAGCCATGGTGTACGGCAACACCGGCGAAACGTCCGGCTCCGGCGTGGCGTTCACCCGCAACCCGGCCAACGGCATCAAGGAATTCTACGGCGAATTCCTGATCAACGCCCAGGGCGAAGACGTGGTTGCCGGCGTGCGCACGCCCGAACCCGTCGCGCAGCTCGCGCAGGCCATGCCCGCCGCCTATAAGGAACTGGACAACATCCGCAGCGTTCTCGAAAAGCATTTCAAGGACGTGCAGGACTTTGAGTTCACCATTCAGGAAGGCAAGGTTTACATGCTCCAGACGCGCAACGGCAAGCGCACCGCCGCCGCCGCGCTCAAGATCGCCATGGACCTGGTGAAGGAGAAAGTGATCGATGCCGAGACGGCGGTGCTCCGCAACCCGGCCGATCAATTGGACCAGCTCCTCGCGCCCATTTTCGACGTGACGGAAGTCAGGAAGGCCGCGACCATCGCCACCGGCCTGCCGGCCGGCCCTGGCGCGGCTTCCGGCAAGATCTATTTCAATGCCGACCGCGCGGTCGTGGCCGCCGACAAGGGCGAAAAAGTCCTGCTCGTGCGCATTGAAACCTCGCCCGAAGACCTCCGCGGCATGATCGCGGCCGAAGGCATTCTCACCGCCCGCGGCGGCGTCAGCTCGCACGCGGCGCTGGTCGCCCGCCAGATGGGCAAAGTCTGCGTTTGCGGCGCGGCCGGTCTGGAAATTGACTACGCGAAGAAGACCATCACCGCCGGTGGCCAGACCTTCAACGAAGGCGATTACCTGTCCATCGACGGCACCATCGGCGCGGTTTATGCCGGAGAAATCAAGACCGCTCCGTCGGAGATCATTGCCGGGCTCATTCATGGTGACGAAACCGCCCGCGCCACGGAGAAATTCAAGAACTTCAACCAGCTCATGAAGTGGTGCTCGCAGTTCACCCGCCTGAGCGTCCGCACCAACGCCGACACGCCCGAGCAGACCAAGAACGCCGTGGCGTTCGGCGCGGTGGGCATCGGGCTCACCCGCACCGAGCACATGTTCTTCGAGGGCAACCGCATCGATGCCATGCGCGAGATGATTCTCGCCGACAACCTGCCCGCCCGCGAAGCCGCGCTCGCCAAGCTCCTGCCCTATCAGCGCGAAGACTTCCACGGCATCTTCAAGGAACTGAAGGGCTTTCCGGCCACCATCCGTTTCCTTGATCCGCCGCTGCACGAGTTCCTGCCCCACGCCAAAGAGCAGCAGTTGGACCTCGCCAACAAGCTGGGCATCCCGGTGGAGAAGGTCATGGCCCGCGTGCATGAGTTGCACGAGTTCAACCCCATGCTCGGCTTCCGCGGCTGCCGCCTGGGCATCAAATATCCTGAAATCACCCGCATGCAGGCGCGCGCCGTGTTTGAAGCCGCCGCCCAATGCGTGAAGGAAAAGATCAAGTGCAATCCCGAAGTCATGATCCCGCTCGTGGGCTTCAAGAAAGAGCTCGACCTCCAGGTCGCCATCGTTCATGAAGTCGCCAAGCAGGTGCAGGCCGAGCAGAAGGTCAAGCTCAGCTACCATGTCGGCACCATGATCGAAGTGCCCCGCGGCGCGCTCACGGCGGATGAAATCGCGCAGACCGCCGAGTTCTTCAGCTTCGGCACCAACGACCTCACCCAGACCTGTCTCGGCATGAGCCGCGACGACTCCGGCTCCTTCCTCGGCGCCTACACCGAGAACGAGATCGTGAAGAAGAATCCGTTTGCCTCCATTGATCAGACGGGCGTCGGCCAGCTCATCAAGATTGCCGCGGAAAAGGGCAATGCGACCCGGCCGGGCATCAAGCTGGGCATCTGCGGCGAACACGGTGGCGATCCTGATTCGGTGAAGTTCTGCCATCGCGTCGGCCTCACCTATGTGAGCTGCTCGCCCTTCCGCGTGCCCGTCGCCCGCCTCGCGGCGGCGCAGGCCGCCATCGAGGAGAAGCGCGCCGCCGCCAAGGCCGCCAAGGATGCGAAGCCGGCGAAAGCGGCCAAGCCCGCGAAGAAGAAGTAAGCTTCGATAAGATTCCCAAGCCGTCCCGGTTTTCACCGGGACGGCTTTTTTGCAATCGTGGCGCGGGCGTCCCGCCTGCGAGTCGGCAAAGCCAGAGGTTGTGGGTTGTGGTTTCAAAGCGTAAAAAGTGATATTACGGGGGTTTTAAGAGAGTTTTCCGTGTTCAGTGATCATTGGCCAAGGCGCGAAAATCCTGGCTGGCTGTCAATGGCGGCGCGACCGGTCGGGAATGGGAGCGTGTTTCAAGGTGACAAAAGTGTTATTTGGGGTTTTCACAGAATTATGAAGGATGCAAGATGAAGGCTGAATGGGCTCAAGAATGGTTTCAGGTTCATATTTTACTTCGGGGGTGAACATCGCGGGTTGGCGGAGGCGTTAAGCCGATTAAAAATCGGCGCTCCGGGCGGGGCTCCTGCGGACGATTCGTGGACGTGTTTCCGCCACACGCGATGGCTCCCCGCCCGTCCATTGAGTCTTCCCGCAGTGGTAAACTGGTTCTTCAGGGCAAGAGTCACTCCTATCACAATGCCAAGGATGCCATGGTCATCGTTCTGCGGGAACTGGCCAAGTCCGATGCATCTTTCCTCGAACGCTGCTCACAGCATCCAGACGCCCAAGGCCGCAAACGGCGATACATTGCCCGGACACCTGAGGAGCTCTACCCTGACCGCGAAGACCTTCGCGATATGCGCGAGCAGCTGCCTGGAGGCTGGTGGGTGGCTACTAATCTCAATAACGTGCTGAAGAAAACAATTATCCGTCTCGCCACAGATGTGGCTGGCCTGTCGTTTGGCAAGGATGTAGTAGTCGAGTTTTAACGAATACATAAAAATGCCGCGACAGAGCGACAGAGGGCTTTACGGGACCGACTGCCAGGTGTAGCGTAATATTCATGCAAAGCATCCGATATGTGTATTGGCAGGACGGTGACACATGGCTTGGTCATCTGGAGGAGTATCCAGACTATCTGACGCAGGGCGAGTCGCTGTCCGACTTGGAGGAACATTTGCGCGACCTGCACAAAGATTTGTCGGGCGGGGTCATTCCTTCTGTGCGCAAGCTGGCGGAACTTCCGGTCTCATGAAGCGGATCGAGCTTGTCCAGCAACTCACGCGCATGGGTTGCGTTTTAATCCGGCACGGCGGCAAACACGATTGGTATCAGAACCCGCGCACGAAAATGTGCCAGCCCATTCCACGCCACCGCGAGATCAAGGAATACCTGGCCCGCGCGGTCATCAAGAAGTTAAGCGACCAGGGTTGATTGTGAGCGGACTAGGAAGCTGCACAAAGTGACATTCATCGGAACCGCCGGATACGGAACCGTGCGTCCAAGGGTTTCCCGAAGATTGACGCGGATTTGTTTTCCGCGCAAACTGCCCGCGTTCGAGCATCATGCCCCCAATACGAAAACCCGCGCCCAAGAAAACGGCCATTGATTTCCACGAATGCATCCGTGGCATCGCCGGTTGCCAGCCAGGCCAGGAGCGGAACATGTACCCCTTCATCCGGGACTTGTTTGTCCGCTTCCTCGGTTTCAAGGCCGAGGATGTGTTCACCGACACGGCCAACGAGCAGGGTGACATCCCCGATCTGGCGGTGTTTGCGCCCACCGGCGTGCCGGATGCCAAAGGGAAGGACATCAAATCCCGCTGGCTCGTGCTGGAAGCCAAGGATGAGCCGGGAACCTTTCTGAACGAAACCACCCGGGGCGACACGTTCTCGGAGAAATCCAAATACATTGATTTGGATACCACGTGGTTTGCCATGGTGGACCCGTCGTGCCTCGTGTTGCGCGCCGTCACTTCCCGCGCTGCAAGCTACGACCCTGCGGGCGACACGGTCATCTTGTGGGCCGGGTTGACTGAGGAGGCTTTCCGGGAGGGTTGTCTTGAAATCTCAGCGGCTCATGCCGGTGCCAATCGCCGCCTGCAGGCGTTTCGCGATGACCGCGGCCATCCGATCGCCGCGATCAAATTGAGCCACCCTGGCGAGCTGCTGTCATATTCCCAGGAGGTGGCACAGGAACGCGCGCGCAATGAATTTTACCTGGCGATGCGCACCTCGGCCCAGCTCCTGCAGACGGCCTGCCGCCGGGCGCTGGAGGGAATGGCTGCGGACACCCTGGCCGTCAAAACGCAATTGGATGCCTTTCGAACCACCTACGGCATCAGCGAATTCCATCTCGACCCCTTCCGCCTGTCGGGAAAGGAAATCAACAGTCGCGAGGCATTCAAGCAGCATCGCAAGGATGTTCACGCCCTGCTCAAGCTGGTGCGACGCAACCTGGCCACGGCCCGGCTCGCCTGCTTCACGCTGCCGGAATACCTGGAGCGCGCCAAAAATGACCAGGACAAGGCCCTCGACCTGCTGGCGTCCGAGAGCGCCAGCCTGCTGCTTTCGCGCTGCATGGTCCTGCGCTTCTTTGAGGACCACGGATTTTTTGGCGAAAAGAAATACCTCTGCAATGGCGGCATCAAGGCGTTCCAGCAAATGCGGCTGTATTTTGGCGCGAGCTACACGCGCCTGATTCGCGACGTCTATCAGGAAGGCTCGAAAATCCACGCCGCCGTCTTCAGTGAACACGAACTGGACTGGGTGCTCGCCAGCAACGACCAACCGCTCTCCACCGCCGTCGAGCGCGCCCTGTTCTATCTTTCGCACTACGATTTTGCCACCATCGAGCAGGATGTTTTAAGCAACATTTACGGCCAGTTCCTCGACAACAGCCAGCGCAAGCGCATGGGCGAGCATTACACGCCGCCGGACATTGCCCGCTACATCGTGCGCCGGCTGGGCCTGAAAAAAGGCGACAAGGTCATTGATCCCGCGTGCGGACTCGGCACGTTCCTGATCGAGGCGTTCAAAGTGCTCGCCGGGGACGCGGCCGCCAAGGGCGTGGCCTCCTTCGACGACGTGCTGGAAGCCCTGGGCAACGTGCGCGGCAACGACCTCAACGCCTTTTCCGCGATGGTCGCCCAAATCCAGATGCTCTGGCATCTCTTTGTGTTTCGCGAGGACATCAAGCAGCGCGGCTTTCCAGAAACCGCCATCCTGGGCGGCAGCAACTCGCTGCGCCGGCAGGCGCTGATCGAGGGGTTGTTCGACTCGCATCTCTCCGAATTCTCGCTGGTGGATTTGCCGGAATACCATGCGGTGGTGGGCAATCCGCCCTATGTCCGCCCGGAACGGCAGGAAGCCGGCCTGGCCCGGGAGGACGAGGCTTATTTCAGCGCCGAGCTGTCGCCAAACATCGACCTCTACTCGCTGTTTCTGTACAAGGCCATGGATGGCTGGTGCCGCGCCGCCAATGGCGACCAGCGTCCCGGCAAGACCGGATTCGTGCTGCCGATTTCCTTTTGTGACAACGACGACAACCGGCAGCTCCGCCGGTTGTTTGCGCCGGGCGGACGGTGGACCATTTTGGAAATCGTGGACTTGGAACTCATCGGCCCGATGGTCTTCAGCGCGGACGTCGTGCCCATCATCCTCATTGCGGAAAAGCGGCCGCCCACGGAGACGGACAAAATCTGTCTGCGCGTCGCGGATGAACGCTGCGCCAAGTTCACCGGCTTTGATCAAAAACATGTCGAGTTTGACCTGAACCAGGCCACGCTGACGGAAATGCCCTACGCGGACGTGTTCACCCCGGATGGGCGCATCCTCACCAAGATCACGCCTAAGCGGAAAGCCATTCTCGACCGCTTTGCGGGGCAAACATTCGGGGACATTGCGCAAACCTTCTGGGTGGGCAAATCCAAAAACACCATCCAGGCGTGGTCGCTGGAAAAGCCGGCGGCGGGCGATCCGCGCGATTTGCGGTGGGAGCAGACGGATATGCTCCGCATGGGCGCGGCGTTTCGCGGCGAGGTCCACCAGGCCAGGAAGGGTGGCATGGATGTGTTCAAGGGCGAGAATATTGTCGCCTGCCAGTTGGAAGGCGATCCGGTTCACCGGAATATTGACGTGAATAAAATGGACGATGCCAGCCTCTGGCGGTTCGCGGACATCCTGCCAAAACAAGGTTTTGCGTTTCACCGAATAGCGCCGGCTCTGACCTGTGCTCCGTTTTGTCCAAACAATTGCATTGTGCTTAACACCGCGACCTTGTTTTTTCCAAAAAAAGACCTCGCGAACTATCCCTTCGACTTTCTCGTGTTATCCCGCTTGTACCAGTATTTCTTCGGTTTGTCGCAGCGCGAGGCGATTTTGTTCCGCGCCCGCTGCAATGTTTATCCCACCACCGTTCGCCGCCTGCCGTGGACGGAAAAACTCGCCGCGCAGCAGGCCCGGTTGCTGAAGCTGCGGGAAGAATTTCTCACGGCCTGCGAGAACCTCCATCACCGCGAGGAAGTCCTGCTCAAACAACTCGCCGCCGCCCCGCACACCACGCTTAAAGAATTGGTCACGGACTCGGCGCAGGCACGAGTCGAGTGGTCGGAGGACATCACGGCGGGCAAGCAAGTCAAGGTCGGCGTCCCCGTCCTCTACGAACGCGTGGGTTTGTTCGTCATTCAGCCCGCCGACGACTTGTTGCACTGGATTGGCATCAATGACGAAACCATCGCCCGCTGCTTCGCCGAAGGCTTGAAGCTGCAAACCGGGGAAACGCTTTCCCGCAATGTGATGACCGGCCTTTTGCTTCCCACGCCGGGCACCTTGAAGACATGGCAGAAAACGGTCGCGGATTTCGACGCCCGGAATTACGAGCAATCCCTGGAAGGCACGCTCGACAAACTGGACAAGCTCGTGGCGGGTGCCTTCAAGCTTCCCGCCGACGAGGTGGCGTTCCTCCAGGCGGAATTTCAGACCGACCCAATGCTGCGCCGAATCCGGCCCAACCTGCCGTTCAGCGACCGACGCCTGGTTGGCCTCCGCAAAAACCTCGCCGCCCCGGACCGCTATGAGAAAGCATACAAGACGCGCGGTTAATTAATGGCTGGCCAAAAACGTGACAGGGCTTGCCTCGGGAGACGATGGGCTATAAACAGGTCGCTCCGATGGAGCTACCCCCGATGGGAACGCCACCTTATGCCAACCACCTGCTTTGCTACGGTCGAAATACTTAAAATCAAAGAATGTGATATACATTGACATGTGTTTCTGTATGTGAGATACTGACCGCAGTTAAAACATAAACACATTATGAATCACGAACCCAATATCTTGGAGGAACTGCCAAGCCTCCGCCAAAAATTGTTAACCGAAATTGAAATTGCCGCCAAGCAGGGAGGTAGAGCAGACTTGTTTGAGGCAGCCGAGCGACTTCGTTCGGGCGATAACTTGCTTGAACGGGTTGCGTCATTGTGGAAAGCTCAGCACTCAAAATTGCCTTCAATAAACATTGCAGCGACAGTAAGTGACAGCCCTTTAGCCGATTACATCTCGGCCAAAGCCAGAGGCGACCGTGTTCGTTCAAAGTGGATAGATTCAAACCTTGGAAGATCCGCAATTCCGTTCACTGGCACATTATATAAAAATGGGCGAGGTGAAACATTTGGAATTGCGTACGCAAAGGAATCCGAGAAACGCAAAGGCCGATGGTTTTCTGGACTGCCTGAAAACAAATTTCAGAGCGCAATTCTCCTGTGTGAGTCTCTTGCCGGAAAACTCGATGCGGTTTGCCTTCCATCAGATTTTATTGCCAAATACCGGCAAAATTTCAGCGTTTCACATGGCCAAGTCAAGTTCATGGTTGTTAAACGCGAAAACATTTGGAATTTATCAGTGCCGGGAATTGGGGAAGTCGGAATCACTGAAAATGTAAACAAAGTTACACTGGTAGCTTATTAAGACTAATTAACGAACTAATAAAGCTATGTGTCATCTGATAATCATGGAGGACAGCCTTTTTCCCGAAATTTGCGCTATTGACGGGCTTGCCACCTGCCGATATATTATTCGCACATCTCTCCTGTTCGTTTCGACGGCAGGACGCAGGGCAGCTTCTTCGGAGGTTGCCCTTGCATTTTTTACGGGGTGTGTTTGCCGGGAGGGCGCCAAGTGAAAACCATTCTCTACATTGACGGCTTCAATCTGTTTTACAGTGCGGTCAAAGGAACTTCGTTGCGGTGGCTCAATCCGGTCGCGTTAATTGAACGGGCGTTTCCCCATAACCAGATTGTCCGCACGAAATTCTTCACCGCCAAGGTTAGCGCCCTGCCCAACAATCCGGGGCAACCGATCCGGCAGATGATTTTTTGGCGTGCATTGAAAACCCTGCCGCGTTTGGAAATTATCGAGGGTGACTTTCGCACCCGCGAGGTCATGGCGGCAGTGGTGAATCCGCCGCCGAACTTCATGAAAGTTTTTAAGACTGAGGAAAAAGGTTCCGACGTGAACCTCGCCGCGCATTTGCTGCTGGACGGGTTCCGTGACCAATACAAATGCGCCATCGTGGTATCAGGTGATTCTGATTTGGTCACTCCGATCCGCATGGTGCGCGATGAATTGAAAAAGCCGGTTGGCATCCTCAACCCGCAACGTTTGTCCGGGCCGAATTGTCGTCCCCCGCGCAAGAACGCCGGCCTGCAACATGCCGCCTCTTTCTATCAAAACGGGGTGACTTGGGCTCAACTGCAAGCAGCTCAATTCCCGGCCAACATGACTGACGCCATCGGTGCATTTCATAAACCACCGACATGGGCGTAATTATCTTGCCGCTGGTGCGCATCCACGGGACTGGGAATCCGGCATTTTCACAATTGAAAAGGCCCGGCAACGGCTGAATGTAAACAATTCTTGAGACGCGATCCCATTGTTCATCTGGATCTGGCGCGCCGCCTCCATGGGTGAAGTGCTCACGAATCACTCGCCAAACGTCACCAATCCATGATCTGCAACAGCGCCGTTTCCCGGTACGGCCCGGGTTGCTGCACCAGTTGCTCGTGCGTGCCGGATTGCGTCAGCCGGCCGTCTTCCAGCACGAAAATCACCTCCGCATGACGCAGCAGGCTCAGCCGGCTGGAAACAATGAACGTCGTGCGGCCGCTCATGGCTTCGCGCAACGCCGTGATGATCTCATTTTCCGTGCGCGCATCCACCGACGCCGTCGGGTCGTCCAACATGAGAATGGGCGGCTGCAACAACAGCGCCCGGGCCAGCGCCAGACGCTGCCGCTGTCCGCCGGATAAATCCACGCCCGCCTCGCCCAGCACCGTCTCGTACCCGTGCGGCAGGGTCACGATGAACTCATGCGCCGCCGCAATCCGCGCCGCGTTCTCGATCTGTTCCTGCGTCGCCTGCGGATGCCCGAACGCAATGTTGGCCGCCACCGTGTTGGAAAACAGAAAGCTTTCCTGGTACACAATCCCGATCTGCCGCCGGTAAGCATCCAAATCCAGCTCCCGCAAATCGTGGCCATCCGCCGTAACCCGGCCCTGCTGCGGATCGTAAAACCGGGGGATCAGCCCCAGCAGCGTGCTTTTGCCCGTGCCCGTTTTGCCAAAAATGCCCACGATCTGCCCCGGCTTCACTGAAAAGGAAATCCCCGCCAGCGCCGGCTTGTCCGGCGAGTAACCGAACGTCACATTTTCCAGGGTGATTTGCCCCGTAAGCCGCCCCGGCGAAAGGGCGTCGGGCCGGCTTTGCACCTCCACCGGCGTGTCCAGCACCTCATACACCCGGCGCGCCGCCGCCAGACTTTGCTGCACGGAATTGGCAATGGCGGAAATATTGGCCACCTGCCCGGTGAATTGCTGGAGCAACCCCGCGAACACCACCAACCCGCTGCCCAAGGCGATCTGGCCCTGCACATACAACCAGCCGCCATAGGCAAACAGGATCACCAGACTCAACTGCGACAACAATTGCGTGCCCGGCGTGAAAATGGACAGATCCCAGAAGATTTTCCTTTGCTGTGACGAAACCTGGTCATTGGCCGCTGCGAACCGCCGGATTTGTTCCGCCTCCGCCGCAAACCCCTTCACCGTTTGCATCCCCCGCACGCTCTCGCTGAAGAGCAGCACCATTTCATCGCTCAACTCGCGGTTGCGCAGGTAGCCCGGGCGCAGGCGGCTGGAATAATAGTGCGCCACGCCCCACAACGGCAGCGAAACCGACAGGCACGCCAGCGTCAGCCCCGGATGAATCCGCCACATAAAAAACGTGTACGTCGCCAGGGTCAGAATCATGTTCAACCCCTGCAATAACACCCCATCCACAAACAGCCGGGTGTTTTGCACGTCGCCCGTCACCCGGTTGAAGATGGAGTTGGAGCCATGCACATCAAAAAAACGGAAGCTGAGCCGTTGCAGCTTGGCATAAAGCTGGGCGCGCAAGGCCGGCACGATCTCCCCCTGCGTCAGCCGGGCGGTGATCATATTATAGGTGTACGTCAGCCCCGCGCGAACCACCGCCTGCGCCACGATGGCCAGCGCCAGCACCGTGACCACCCGCAACGGCGTCCAAGCCGCCGGTGGCTCCCAGCCCAGCGGATACACCGGCTGGGGCAGGGTGGGATTGAGCGCGCGCCGGATGACATCAATGACCACCCCCAGCAATTGCAGTCCGGCAATGCCCAGGATGAGCAGGATCAGACTTAACACCATGGAAGCAAGGCAGTTAAACTTGAACTGCCAGGCCAGCGCCAAAAGCCGGCGGACCAGCATTCCAGTGGAATACCGGGGATCGTCAGGCGATTGTTTTCCTTGGGCGTCGGCCATTTTCAGGGCGACCAACATGCCGGAGTCCGGGAACGCAATCGAATCAAAAATGCTTAACCACGAAACACACGAAACACACGAAAAAAAGGCACGGATAACCGGGTTCAAGCGGGTTCAAGGTTCTGTCTGGGGCACAACGCTTGGAAAGAGCGGAGGTCAAACGGTCAAACGCCAGGAAGTTCAGCAGCTGCTTTGTTTATATTTTCGTGTGCTTCGTGTGTTTCGTGGTTCAAAAGAATCGGTCGGCTCATCTGTGGTTGAATTTCTTGCGTTCTTTTGTGGCAAAAAAAAAGCAACTTTCCTTCCCCGGCGGTTTTTATCACTCATAATGGAAAATCCATTTCCAGAATCGCATGAATCGCTCTGGCGTCGCCGCCTTCCTGCGGCCGACCAGGCGAAGTTGCACGGCCAGCCCGAACTGGAGCTCGAGGCCCGGCTGACCGAAGCTTTGGCGCGTCTGCCCCAGGCCCCGGTGCCTTCCAATTTCACCGCGCGCGTGCTTGCTGCGATCGAATTGGAGGAAGCCCGCGCGACCCGGAAGACTTGGACCTGGCGCTGGAACTGGCACGCGATTCTGCCGCGTTTCGCGGCGGCCACCGCCGTCCTGTTGGTGGCCGGCCTGGGCATCCAACGGTACGAAACCGGACAACACCGCGCCCAACTGGCCCGCAGCCTTTCCGTGGTGGCCAGCGCCCAGACCGTGCCGAGCGTCGAGGCCCTGGAAAACCTCGAGGTGATCCAGCGCATGAGCCAGCCCGCGCATGCGGATGCCGACCTGCTGGTGGCCCTGCAATGAGTCCGCCGCGCCTGACAATTCTGGGTCTGGCGCTGGTTCTGCTGGCCCATGCCGCCTGGGGGCAAACCCTTGGTACTTCCCCCATTCCCCCCAGGCTGCCGCCAGCTCAAGTTGCGACCAATCTCATGCCGCCACTGCCCACCATGCAGTCGCCCGTCGCCTTCTTCCGCCAGCTCCTGATCCTCTCGCCGGTGGAACGCGAACAATCCCTGACCAACCGCACCCCCGAGGCCCGCGCCCGGATCATGGCCAAGGTCCATGAATATCAGCTATTGAATCCCGACGAACGCGAGTTGCGCCTGCGCGCCACAGAATTGCGCTGGTATTTGGTGCCCCTGCTGCGCACCCCGCCGGCGGACCGGGCCGGCCAGTTGGCGCGGATTCCACCCGAATTTGGCACGTTGGTCCAATCGCGGCTGGCCCAATGGGATTTGCTCCCGCCGCCGTTGCAACAGGAATTTCTCACCAACGACCCCACCCTGCATTATTTCGCGCAACCCCCGCCCCCCGCCAATACCCGGCAACAGCAACTCACCGACGCCTTCAACCAGTTTTTGGAGCTGAAACCCGCGGAAAAAACCCTGATCCTGGCCACCCTTTCCGAGACCGAACGCGCGCAAATGGAAAAGACCCTGCAGACCTTTCAGCATCTGCCGGTGCAGCAGCGCGCCCTCTGCCTGCGCAACTTCGGCAAGTTTGCCGGCATGACTTCCGCCGAACGCGCCGAGTTCCTGAAAAACTCGGAAAGCTGGGCCAAAATGTCCCCGCAGGAACGCCAGGCCTGGCGGGATCTGGTGGCCCATGTGCCACTCTGGCCGCCCATGCCCGCCGTCCCTCCAGCCATCATGCCGCCGCACTTCATTCCCAAACCCCACAGCAACAGCGTCGCCACCAATTAAAGTGCCCGGGCGTCTCGCCCGGGCGTTTCCCAAGGTTTGACGGTGAACCTGCAACCTTTTGCATGCTTTGTGTTCTTTCGTGGCCGAAAAATTGTGTTAACTTCCCGCCGTGCATCCGATTGCTTTTTATCTGGGAACCCTGCCCGTCCGCTGGTATGGCGTGATGATGGCGACGGCGTTCTTTGCCGGCCTGTGGGCCGCCACCCGCCGCGCCCGCCTGGTCAACGTCTCCGCCGACGTCATTGCCGACGTGACCGTGCGCCTGCTCATCGGCAGCATTGTGGGCGCGCGCATGGTTTATGTGACCACCTATTGGAAACAGGAGTTTGCCAGCCAGCCTTTTTCGGAAGTCTTCATGATCCAGCACGGCGGACTCGTATTCTACGGCGGACTGATCGGCGCGTTTGTGGCCAGCGTGGGTTACTTGTGGTGGAAACACCTGCCGGTCTGGAAAATCGCGGATGTTCTCGCGCCGAGCGTGGCGTTGGGCAGCGTTTTTGGGCGCATAGGCTGTCTGCTGAATGGCTGCTGCTACGGCCGCCCCTGCGACCTGCCCTGGGCCATTCGTTTCCCCGCCTCCCACGAAACCCTGGGCCAGCCCGTCCACCCCACGGAAATCTACGACGCCCTGTTAAATCTTGGGCTGTATCTGGGCCTCGCCTGGTGGTTCCGCCGCCGCAAATTTGATGGCCAGATTTTCGCGCTGTACCTCATCGGCTACGCGCTTTGCCGGTCCACCGTGGAAATTTTCCGGGGCGACTATCCGGCGGATCACATCCACGCAGGCTATCTCACCTCCGCCCAATTGCTGAGCGTGCCCATTTTGGCGGCCGGCCTGGGCTTTTGGTACTGGCTTTCCCGCCGTCCTCAACCCGGTTCATCGGTGGTTAATTAGGTCTTTTACTGCGGCCGCCACCACCGGGGACCAACCGCCGACGCGGGGTTGCCGGAACAGGCGCATCGTGGGATACCACGGCGTGTCGGTTCGGTCCCGCAGCCAGCGCCAGTCCGGCGAACTGGGCAGCAGCGTCCAGACCGGTTTGCCCAGCGCGCCCGCCAGATGCGCCACGGCGGTGTCCACGCTGATGACCAAATCCAGCTGGTTAATCATCGCGGCCGTGGTGGCAAAATCCTGCACCGATGCCATGATCTGGATCAGCGGCGAAGCGCGGAAAGCCGCCTCATCCCGTGCGGGCAGATGGCGTTGCAGGTTAAACCAAGTGACGCCCGGCACGCGGAACAGTTCCTCCAGTTGGGCCAGCGGGATGGACCGGATGGCATCGTCCCGCAAGGCCGGGTTGCCAGCCCACACCAGTCCCACCCGGCGCTGTCCCGGCGGCGTCTCAGGCAGGGTCACCGCCGCGGTTGACTGCAGCCGAGGCACCGGCGGAATGGTCGCGAGCGTGACCTGAAAAATGGACGGCAAATGGAGCAGGGGAACATAGGCATCAAACGCAATCGGGGTGACGCCTCGTCGCCCCAGCGTGGCGGCGCCGGACCCGTCGCCGGTTTCCCGGTCTTCGCCCGCGATGACAATATCGGCCCCGCAGTGGGACTGTTCCAACAGCGAGCGTAGCGGTGGCTGACATTCCAACACCAGGCGGCCCACCCGTTCGCGTGCCGCCGGCAAAAAGCGGACGAACTGGAGGGTGTCGCCCAGGCCTTGCTCGGCAAAGACCAACAAGGTCTTGCCTGGCAATGGTTCGCCCCGCCACACCGGTTGGGAATAGCGGCGCAATCCCAGCGGCTGCCAGCGGTATTCGAATTCGCGAAACCCCTCCGCCAGCCGCCCGGCCGCCAGCAGGAGACGCCCCCGGTTGGCATGCAGCACCGGGTCCTCCGGGCAGAGGGCCAGCGCGCGGGCATAAGCGGCCAGGGACCCCTCCACTGCCCCCAGTTCGCGCAACGTATCCGCCAGCTTGCGCCAGGCGTAAACCTCCTCGGGGTTCAATTCGGCTGCCCGTTGATACAGCGGCACGGCCCGTTCGGGTTGGCGAAGTTCGTGGTGGAGGTCCGCCAGCCGCAGGCAGGCTTCCCGGCATTGCGGATCAAGTCCGACACAGCGGGTGAAATAATCCTCCGCGCGCGCCCAATCCCCGGCGGCATGACAGGCCCCGCCGAGCGCGCTCCACAGCCGCATGGATGGTTCCAGTCTTTGGGCCGCCTGTTCCAGCCAGGCCACGGATGCTGGGTGATCGCCTTGATTGTTCGCGATGAGTCCGAGCAGGAAGAAGGCCTCGCCGGGAGGCTCCGGCCCGGCCAGCCATTGGCGGCAGAACTGATCCGCCACGTCCAGGCGCCCGCTTTCAAAGGCTGCGAACGCCGGTTGCCAATCTGCCGGGGGCCGTTTCATGGTGGCGAGTGTAGGCAGTGCGCGGCCGTTTTCGCAAGTGTTCTGGGCTTGGAAAGGAGTTTGGAACGACGCGAGCGCTTGCGGAAAAATGGCAAAACTTGCGTGTTGAAATGTTCCTTCAGGCTTGTCTGCGGAATCGAGGCTGGCGAAAATGCCGGGGCAGAAGCGATTTCTGCCAACGCACAACTTACGCTTGGGAAGATGAAAACGAGAGATTATGGGTGGTGGGCCTTGCTGGCAGGCTGGTTTGGCCTCCTAACTTGTGCCAGCGCGCAGACGAACCTGGCGCGGCACACTTTTGTGCTGGGCACGAATGATTTTCTGCTGGACGGTCAGCGGTTTCAAATCCGCTGTGGTGAAATCCATGCCGCGCGCGTGCCGAGAGAATATTGGCGGCAGCGTTTGCAGATGTGCCGGGCGCTGGGCTTGAATGCGGTTTCCGAGTATGTGTTCTGGAACCTGCACGAGCCAAAGCCGGGTGAATTTGTCTGGAGTGGCCAGGCGGATGACGCGGAGTTCTGCCGCATCGCGCAGGAGGAGGGCTTGTGGGTTATTCTGCGTCCCGCGCCGTATGCCTGTGGGGAGTGGGAAATGGGCGGGTTGCCGTGGTGGCTGCTGAAGCACGACGGCCTCAAACCGCGTACGCGTGATTCGCGCTATCTCGCCGCGGCGGGATCCTACTTGAAGGAAGTGGGGCGGGTGTTGGCACCACTGCAAATCACGCGCGGCGGTCCAATCATCATGGCCCAGGTGGAAAATGAATATGGCTTCTTTGGCAAGGACGCGCAATATATGGAGGAAATCAGAAAAGCCTTGGTGGATGCGGGGTTTGAGGTGCCGTTATTTGAGTGCAACCCCCCGGACCTGGCACGAAACGGAATGCTGACGAACTTGTTGCAGGCTGCCGATTTCGGCGGTGATGCGCGAAGTAATTTTGCCAAGCTCCGCAAGGTCCAATCGTCCGGCCCGCAGTTTGGTTGCGAATATTATTCCGGCTGGTTTGATACCTGGGGGCAGCGGCATCATTCCGCCAAGTCAGCCATGTATCTTGGCGATCTTGAATATATGCTGGCGCATGACGAGTCGTTCAGCCTTTACCTGGCGCACGGCGGCACGACGTTTGGTTTGTGGGCGGGCAGCGACCGGCCATTCAGGCCCGACACGTCGAGTTACGATTACTCAGCGCCCATCAGCGAAGCCGGTTGGGCGACGCCCCAATTCTTCCAGATGCGCGGGCTGTTTGCCAAGCATCTATTGCCTGGGGAACAGTTGGCGGAGCTGCCCGCGCAAAATCCTGTCATCTGTTTTGCGCCGGTGGAATTAAAGGACACCGCCCCAGTGTTTGACAATCTGCCGGCCGCAGTAAAGGATGAAACGCCCCGGAACATGGAGGCCTACGATCAGGGCTACGGCTGCATTTTATATCGGACCAAAATTCCGGCGGGCGCGGCCACCCATCTGGAGGCGGCTGCGATCCACGATTTTGGGTTTGTCTTTCTAGACGGCCAGCCCATCGGCATGCTCGACCGCCGGAGCGCAACCAAGAGCATTCCGCTGCCAGAACGGGAACGGCAATCGCAACTGGATATTCTGGTGGAGCCGATGGGCCGCATTAACTTCGGCCGCGAAGTCGCCGACCGGAAAGGTCTCATTGGGCCAGTGCAGCTCGGCGGTGAAGTCTTGAAGGGCTGGGAAATATTCAAGCTTCCGCTGGACGACCAGATGCTGGCTGGCTTGAAATTCACCGGCCGGAAAGCCGGTGCAAATTCGCCGGCCTTTTGGCGCGGCACTTTCCGCCTCGAAACCGTCGGCGACACCTTTCTGGATTTGCGCGGTTGGGGCAAAGGTGACTTGTGGGTCAACGGACACTGTCTTGGCCGCTACTGGAATATTGGGCCGTCGCAAACCGCATACGCCCCGGGCTGCTGGCTTCATGCCGGCGAAAATCAAATCGTGATTCTGGACCTGCTCGGCCCGCAGCACCCGGAAATTGCCGGGCTGGCAACCCCCATCGGCGACGATCTGCATCCCGAAAAAGATTTTCTAAAGCCTTATGTTCCAGTGCTCAAGGTGAATCAGGTTTCCGATCCTCCGGTAAACCGCGGATCAAATGCTCTGAGTGCTGGCAAACCGTGAAATCAAATGGTTCAACGCAATACGCGAATCTGGCCCGGGTAACACCCCATGCGCGCGCCCGCGCGCCCGCCACTCCATTCATTCTGCGCGAGCTTGACATGTTCGCGGATTGGCGTTGGAATGGCCCCGGGCTTTATCCCAATCAAAACACCAAACAACGAATTATCCTATGGCTGTCCCCGTCCAATTAACCACGAACGTCCAAAACGAAACCTTCGGTGGCGTCACCTATCATATCGAAGGCGAACTGGTGCCGGCGCTGCATCTGGAATTGAGCCAGACCAGCGTCTATTTTGAACATCACATCCTGCTGTGGAAGGATCCCGCTGTGGAGATTGAATTGCATCCGATCAAAGGGGCCTTCAAGCGCATGCTGGCCGGCATGCCGTTTCTGCTCACCGGGGCGCGGGGGCCGGGCCGCATTGCCTTCAGCCGCGATGGCGCAGGCCATGTCTTTGGCCTGCATCTGGAGCCCGGCACGGGGGTGGATGTGCGCGAACACCAGTGGCTGGCCGCCACGGAGACCGTGGATTACACCTTCACCCGCGTGCGGGGTGCCGCCAACATTTTGCTCGGCGGCACCGGCTTCTTCATTGACACTTTTTCCTGTCCCAGCCGGGAAGGCATTCTCTGGCTGCACGGTTTTGGCAATGTGTTTGAAGTCACGCTCGCGCCCGGCGAGGCCATCGACATTGAACCGGGCGGCTGGATCTACAAGGAGCGCACGGTGCAAATGGAAACGATGTTGCAACGGCTGTCCACCGGCTTTTTTGCCAGCGCCGGCCAACTCTGCTGGAACCGTTTCACGGGCCCGGGGAAGATCGCCCTGCAAACCATGTACTATCACATGGCCAGCGGGGAGTAGGCTGCCCTGGTTATTTTTTGACCAGGCCGAGGGGCAGGATGGTTTTGCCGTGCAACTCGTTCAGGATCTGGGCGAGGCCGGTGTACATGGCGGAGCCGCCGCAGACGACGCCTTCCCAGCCGGTGGCATGCTTGAACGCGGCACCGGTCTCGTTGAATTTCTCATAGGCCAGCAGGAAAAACAGGAGGGTGAGCGAGCCAAAGACGAATTGGAGCGCGCGGCTCAACCGGAACGTTCCCACGAGCATCACGGCGGTGAACACGCCCCAAGCGGCGAGGTAGTAGCCCAGGGCGGGCTCAGTCGTGGCGGTGACGTTGGGAACCACTTTGGGCAGGAGCAGCAGGGCCACGAGCGAAAGCCAGAAGAACCCGTAGGAGACAAAGGCGGTGGTGGCAAAGGTGTTGCCTTTTTTCCATTCCATGAGGCCGGCCAGGATCTGGGCGGCACCGCCGTAGCACAGGCCCATGGCCAGGATCATGCTGTTGAGCTCATACATGCCGGCGTTGTGCAGGTTGAGGAGGACGGTGGTCATGCCGAAGCCGAGCAGGCCGAGGGGCGCGGGGTTGGCGCTGGTGTCTTTAATCTGGGTGGGGGCGGAATCGTTCATGATGTGCGTTAATAGTGTGTTTTGTCAGGGAAAAGCTTCGGGATAATGACATGTTTTTATCGGCGGTCAAGCGCCTTGAAACGCCCGCAGCGCGACGTCCGCCGGCGTCCATGGCGGTTCGTGCGGTCCGTCATGCTATTGCGGCGCGGTCCGGCGCTGGTAAATGAGCAGATATTGGCCGGCGGGCGGGCGGGCATTGGTTGGTCCCCAGGTGCAGATGGTTTTCCCGTCGGCGTAACGGACGGTGCCGGCGAGGGTGTACATTTTTCCGGCGTAATCAGCCGCCCAATCCGTGAGGTAGCGGCTGGAGCCCACGAGCGGTACTCCGGTGGTAAGGAAAGCGACCTGCACCAGGAACTCCGGCCGGGCGGCCTCGATTTCCCGCGCCATGGCCTGCTGCATGAGCAGCGCGTAGGGGTGGGCTTCCATCAGGGGGTAGGTGTAAATGTAGCCGGTGGCGGAGTGGCGATGGGCGTAGAAAAAAATCTCGGGTTCGGAGCCGATGACGGCGATGCGGTCGGTCGGGGCGGAATGAGCTCGAATCTGGTCGGCTGCCCCCACGGCTTCCATGAAAGGGTTGTCGCGGTAAACGAAGTTACTGACCTGATTGGCCGGTAATTGAAAGAGGACTTGGCCGTGATAATAAAGCATCCAGCTCAGGATCAGTCCCAGGGCGAGGACGGGCAGGCTTTTGAACACATCGGCGAGAAACCGGGCGGGCATGACTTTTTGCAATGCCACGGTCGCGAGGCCCAGGAACAGCGCGAAGGCCGGGAGCAGCAAAATGAAATAATGGGGCCGATAATAGAGGCCCATGGAGGTGCCGCCAAAGGCGAACAGCCACCAGACCCCCGTGAAGCACAGGGCGGGCCGCAGGGGTTTTAGCGCGCATCCGGTCAGCCCACCCGCCAGCACCAGCAGCCACGCGCCCATGGACATGTCGCGCGTGGCGCGGAGGTGTCCCCCCAAGAAGCCTTGGATGCCGTCCTGCCAAGTCGTCAATTGTTCATAGGACCGGGCATAACTGATGGTCCAGAACCAGAATTTGGGGAAGACGCCCGCCCAGGCCAGCAGGGCGCAAACGAGGAGCACGGGCAGGGCGAGGCCGGCCCCGAAAACGAGCAGGCGCCGGACAAACCCGCGCGAAGCGCACTGGCGCTGGCACCAGGCCTGCCCGCCGAGGTAAACCACGCCGAAGGCCCCAAAGCAGAGGCCGGGTTGTTTCATCAAGCAGGCGAGGCCGAAAAGCAGCCCGCTGGCGAACAGGGTGCGCGGGTTCCCGGCGGGGCCAGCCCGGAGGAGCAGCCAGGTGCCGGGCACGGCGAACAAGACCACGAATTGGGTGGCGTGGGCGGCCAACCCCAGCACGGAGGGGCTGAGGGACAGGAAGCCATAGCAAATGGCGGACAGGGCTCCCGCGAGACTTCCGGCCAGGCTCCGGCCCAGGAGAAACACAAAGATGATGGTCAGGCTGTTGACGAGGATCAGGGTCAGGTGAATGCCGGTCGTGGTTTCGCCAAACAGCAGCATGCCGAGCGCATACATCAGGCTGGTGCCGGGAAGTTTCATGCTGTAAAGGAATTCATAAGGCGGGATGCCTTGGAGCAGCAACTGCCCGCCATAGGCGTATTCGCCTTCGTCCCGCTCCAGCGGCACGGGGAGCAACCGCACGCGAATGGCCCCAACAAACACGATCGCGGCCGCGACCATCAGCCAGGGCCAGAGACGAGCCCAGAGGGCGGGTGCGGGCGGGCGGGTTGGAGTGGGGATTTCCATGGGCGGAAGTTACGTTTCCGGGCGCGGCTTTAAAAGTCTTTTCGGCCAATGCGGGCTGCGGGCGGCTCGATGCGGGCGGCTTGATGCTGGTTGCTGGTTGCTGGTTGCTGGATGCTGGATCCAAGGAATGGTTGGCGGCGTCGGTGGTCATTGGTGGTTTTTAGTTGGGGGTTGGGGGTGGGATTTCAGATTTCAGATTTGATATTTCAAGTGATAAAAGTGTTATTTCGGGAGTTTTGTGGGTTTTTGACCAGGGACGAGCCCGGACGAACACGGACAAACACAGACGAGAGAGTTCGTTGATACGGGTGTTCTTGCGGTGCGTTCATGGTTGTTTTAAAAGCGTAAAAAGTGATATTACGGGGGTTTTGGGGTGTTTTTCGGGAAATGATGCGTGGTGCGTGATGGCATCCGATTTCGGCGACCTTTTCAGGCGAGGATGACGATGACAGATAAGCGCGCGGGAGCGTTCGCGCGGGGGCGCGAGGACTGGCTGAGGTTGCGCGGGCGGCGGGACAGGCCCGGCCCGGACTGGATGTTGGCAGCCCTGCATCTGGAAGAAGTGTAGCAGGGTCCGGGACAACCGGGTTGTTAGCGGCTAACGCATTGCGCACTTTTCTGGCATTTATTTTCAAAAATGCGTTAGCGGCTAACATTGGCTGACACGAATTTCACGAATTCTCACGAACCAGAGAATAAGGCCCTGGTGCGCAGCGGGTTGCGCGGATGGCGGAAGCCTGGGGTGGAGACGGTAACGATAAACAAAGGGTTTTACTGGCCACGAAAGAACGCAAAGATCGCAAAGCCAATTCGATTGGGCTGGGATGCAATGGATGTGCCTCGCAACCGGTTCTGCCGGGGGACGTTTTTGGGGGATGACGGCGAAAAAAAGTGGCACGGTCCACTGGCCCGTACCGTCCGGCGACCCGCCGGACGGAACGGGTGAGGAGCTCTTTTTGCCAGCGGAGACCGGTTCCCCCAGTCCGCCCCTCTCCGCTCAGCCGGGCTGGTAGCCCGGCAGGACGGGCCAGTGGCCCGTTCCACCCCGGCCTGGTCCATGCGTTTGCCGTTGGGTGGCTTTTGAGCGGCCCTGGCGCGGATTGGTTTGGCAGCTCCAGCGGAGCGACATGGACCAAGGCCGACACCGGTTTGATGAAAACCGAGACCATGCCGCCCCGCTGGGGCTTGCGGTTGGTCGGGGGACGATGAGCTATAAACAGGTCGCTCCGCTGGAGCTACCCCACCGCGAACTGTCATTTTTCTAGGACCGACCCTTTACAATGACTACCGACGGATAGCCTATGGATTGAATGCGTTCAAGGTCGTCGCCGCAATATTCCGACAGCTCGGAATTGACCATTTGCTTTCTGCTCGGGAACTGTCGTCCATACAAGTGACTGGGCAGTATGCCTGGATCAGTTTACGTCCAAGGAATAAATCGTGAAAGAGTCAAATCAACATCCAAGCGACGTGCCTGTACCCGTCGCGAGCACGTCTGGCGCGCATGCCTCGGCGCAGCGGAGGCTGATATCTTTTCTTCCGCATCCCCCCGATTCGTG
>Ga0302275_10001833_pt1 | contig 22731 bp, 14 predicted proteins | sample III_Bog_N2_2_FD_200229 | JGI IMG/M metagenome (GOLD analysis project Ga0302275, IMG submission 200229) | Peat permafrost microbial communities from Stordalen Mire near Abisko, Sweden - III_Bog_N2_2 | ecosystem: Environmental > Terrestrial > Soil > Wetlands > Peat | place: Sweden: Abisko... | reverse complement strand
CGGTGATATAACTGGCCGCGGGCGAGGCCAGAAAGGCGACCAGCGCGGCGACCTCTTCCGGACGGCCGAAGCGTCCCAGGGGAATCTCGGCGAGCAGCCGCTTCTCTTCCTTCTCGATATACCTGGCCGACATGGGGCTGGGGACCACGCCGGGACAGACGGCGTTGACGCGGATGTTGAAGCAGCCCACCTCGCGGGAGAGGGCCTTGGTGAAGGCGATCATGCCTCCCTTGGAGGCTGCGTAGTTGCATTGGCCGGCCTGGCCGCGCACGCCGCTGGGCGAAACGATGTTACAGATGCAGCCCGCCCCGCTGCGCATCATCCCCATCACGGCCAGCTTGGAACAGACATAGGTGGCGCGCAGATTGGTGTTGATGACCTCGTCCCACTGCGCTTCCGACATGAAAGCCAGCAGTACATCGCGGTTGATGCCGGCATTGTTGACTAGGCAGCCGACGGGGCCGAAGCGCTCCTCGACCTGCTGAAAAAGCGCGGCGGCATCCGGCTGGCTGCTGAGGTCGGCGGCAACGGCCAGCGCTTCTCCGCCGGCTGCAAGGATGCTTTCCACGACGCGGCCGGCCGACTCCTGGCTGTGATGATAGTGAACGGCCACGCGCCATCCGGCCGCGGCCAGAGCCTGCGCCATGGCCGCGCCCAGGGTTCCCGAAGCGCCTGTCACCAACGCCGTATTTTTGCCGGTCGTCATTTGGTCTTTGACAGTATAACTTCGTACGTTAACATGGAATGCCGATCCGAACCTAAAGGCCCTGATATTTGGCCTAGTTTTCAGGGGGCTAAAGTCCCCTGCTCCCTCCGAATCGCCGATCTACGACTGTAGAACTTAGAATGGCTTGAAGATCATGACGGTCATGCCCCAGCGGGAGTTATAGCGGGCAATGTTTCCGTCCAATGCATAGGAAACAGTGCCCTGGATCAGAGTACCCATGGGGCCGCCGGTGTTGAAGTTGGTTTCCAAGCCATCGAACTTGCGGAAGTGGCTGGACTCATCCAGGTTGCGCGCCCGCGCATAGCTGTACATGCCCTCGAACTTCATCAGGTCCATGACGTTGAAGCCGTAGTGGACGTTGCCCATGGCGATGGCGTCAAAGGAATCCGTGCCGCCGGGAATGCCATGGATGCGCGGAGTGGAAAAGAAGGAAGGGAAGTAGCGGGAGAAGCGATCCAACTGGGCCCCGCCATAGTAGGCCAGGTCCCATCCACCCTTGGTGAATTTGCCGATGTAGTAATCCTTGTTGAGGTCGGCGTCGTAGAGGGTATAACCGCTCTGCAGCAAGGGCAGCCTGGAGGGCAGAGACTGCGCGGCGCAGATCGAAGGCGTTGCCGTGCATCCAAACTGCTTCCAGTCGAGGCGTTCGCCTCTGGTGCCGTCGGCAGTGAAGATATGGCCCTTTTCCGTAAGCCGAAGCTGGACTCCGGGCAGCAGCGCCACGCCGTTGCGCGGCAAAGCATACTGATTGGAAGTGTCACTGGTGCGGCGAAAAATGTCGTAGGCCAGATAGGTGAACGCGGTGGCGCTGAAGTGATTGGTGGCCTGCCAGGAAGCGCGGGCTCCGAGGGTCTGCTCCCAGTTCCAAATCGACTGCTGGATGCTTTCTGTATTGCCGTTGTAAATCCGATTTTCGCCGGGCAGCGCGGAGAGCGCCAGATCCGCCGCCAGACGGTACTTGGGTCCGTACTGCTTCGAGAGGTCGGTGGCCAGAAGAGGTCCGGCAAAGAAGACGGACAGTTGCGCGCCAGTGTGCCGATAGTCGAAATCCGCCATGCTGATGCCCGCAATAGGAATGGGAAAATTATACGTTCCCTCGTACATTGCGCCGCCCACTAGAGAGACAATGCGCGTCTTGCTGGCAGGCTGCAACACGCGCTCGCCGCCTTTGATCTTCAGCTCGCGCAGTCCCTGATCGGTCTCGCGATACATGGGCGCGTCGGAGCGCTGCGCGGCCGTCAGATCTTCCTGATAGCGCGGAGTGTTGATGGCGTAGTCAGAAAGCTGTAGCGTCCTTTGCAAAAGGAAGTCGCGACCCGCGGCATTGAGCGTCTGCTGCGCGTAGATGGAGCTTGGCAGATTGAACTGATTGCCCTGGCCGTCGCTCACCAAAGCGAAGTTCTGGGTTTCGACATTGACGACGACGTTGCTTTTGGCGCCGTGCTGACTCAGCGTCTGGCGCACCTCGCGGAAGCTGACGCCGTCGATCCAGATCTTGCCGCTGTAGAGGTTCTCATCCTGCGCCTTCGGTTCCACGCCCACGACATAGCACTGAGCGCCGCTGATCTGTTCCGTGCCCAGCAGCTTGTAACTGTAGCGCTCGTTCAGCGTCAGCTCCAGCGGCTGCGACAGAACCTTTCCCGGCTCCAGTTGCGGCAGCGGAAACTCATGTTTGTTGCTGAACTTCACGCCGTTGACGTAAAACTCGGTCTGCTCCAACTCCATCTTGCCGCGCTCGGAAAACTGCCGGAGACGCATGGAAATGTCGAAGGCCTGGGCCACGTTCGTGCCTTCGAAGTGCAGGTTCATGAAGCTGGTGGCCTGATAGTGATCCAGCCGCCGCTTCTGCGCCTCGCGATTCTGCTGCCAGCGGGCAATGATCTCTTCGACGCTAAGATTGATGCCGCCCTTGACCTCTACCTGGTTGTACACCGTGGTTTCTGCGCCGCTCTTCTTGTGAATACCGATCAGGGCAAATTGACTGCCGCACGCGCAGGTTGAGGTCAGGCTCGTTTCGTTCTTGACTGGCTCGCTTGCCGAGATGCGGTTTCCGGTTTCGGCGTCGAACCATTCAATCTCGTATTGCGCCTTGGCTGTGGCCTGCAAAACCACCGTTCGGGGATGATCGGGAAGGGCGTGAACCGGCGCCAGCACAACCGTGTCTCCCGATTGCCCGCTGGCGAACCAGCCGGCCTCGTCGCTGCTTGCGCCGTCCACCGTGAGCGTGAAGGGCAGCGTCTTGCCGTTCAGGCGAAGGAAGCTGGCGGGAAGCGAATGGGCCAGAAAGCTATTGGCAGCGCAGAGTTGATTGGCGTTGCTGACATCCGGCGGCGTTGACCAGAGCATTTCGACCGCGGTGTCAGAGGTCCCGAGCGCCTTGTTCAGATACGATGCGGTGGCCTCTGGGCCGCTCTCCAATTTGAGAATAAGGGGCTTGTTGAGCGCATGTTCAGCAATCCACGCGGCGTCTGAGCGCCACCCCGGCGCGCCGGATGTGCCCAGCAGATCGGAATACAGGGCGAGCCGCTTGACGGTGTCGCCGTATTGGCCGATAAAGCCGGACGGGAAAACAAAGGCCAGCCGCAGCGCGGGGTTGGCCGACCGGGCGGCAACCGCGAGGCGCAGCAAGGCAAACACATAGAGATTGGAAGCCGTCCGCGGCGTACCGGGCTCAAGGATGAGTCCGCGCACGGCGGAAGCGGAAAGAGGCGTCTGTTTCAGAAAGCCCTCGACCTGCTCGGTAAGCTGCTTTTCGCTCTCTTCCCCGGTGAGCGCTTCGGAGGATACAGCCACATCCAGCCAGACTTGCGCATTGGCCGGAAGATTCCGGACGGCCTCAGCCTGCTCCGCGAACTGCTGGCCGGAGCGGCCTTCCGCGCCGAACTGAAAAACTACTTTTGGCAGCACGATGGGCGAATCTTCTCCACATCGGCTTGCCGCCTTCAGGCTGGCGTCCAGGCTTGTGCTTTGATCGCCCGCCAGCGCTGGAATTGAGACCATATCGCGAGGCAGACCGGCTTGCGCTGCCGCTGTTGCCAGTGCACAACCGGAAAAAAGCAGAAGAGAGGCGACGCGCTGAGAGCCTGATTTTCTGGAGGAGGCAAGCGCTGCCGAAAGAAGCGATGCATTCATCATGGTTTGGGACCACCGGCCCGGGGAAGCTGTTGAAAAGCTCGAGCGGTTCACCAAGTTTTCGAAAGGCAAGCCGCACAGACTCGGAAACGTCACACAAACTGGAGCGCCGTTCTAGATCGACAGCTCGCCAGCCGGTACGGTGTTTACGGGATTGCCGTCATGTGGAACCTTGTTCGAGATGCGCGTCAACTCCTCGTCATCGCGAAGCCTGGCTCCTGCGTTGTAACTGCAGAACGGGACCAGTTGTCCATCGGTGGTGACATACTGGATGATGCATCGCCTGAGACGGCGCAGATTGTAACTATGCGCGTCCATAAAGTGCATTCCGGCGACGAAAATGCCGTTGAAGCCGCGTTGATCCCATCCCTTGGATCGGCCATCATGCTTGTCTTCCCAGGCGTCCAGACTGCGCAGCAGGCGCTGGAAGGTAAGCCCGGAAGGGGTCTTGCGCAGATCGAGGCATTGCGACAACTGGCCGAAGGCCCGGATCTTGGATATCTGACGCTCGATCACGCCTTGCTCCGCGCTGGGCTTGATCTTCGCCATGCCGCGCAGAAAGCGGTCAAGATCGAAAAAGCTGCTCAGGCAGGATGCCTTGTTGTTGTCGTCCACGTAAAAGAAGGTGCCAATGGAACAGTGCGCATCACTGAGCGGCGCATGCACCTTGTCATGGCGGGCGCGCTCGATGGCGCGGCTGAGCAGCGAGATGGAGTTGAGCGGAAACCAGTCGTCGGGGAAACGCGTCAATCCAGTTTGTTCGCCAAAGGCCTTGGCCATGGTGGCCAGGTTGAAGGGCTCCACACCACCGTCGGCAACCGCGATGCGGCCTACATCCGCGACCGGCTGAATGCTGATGCCGGTGACGAACTTGCTGTGTTCCAGCGCAAACTGAAAGATAGGACCGAGCTGGTCGACATTGACCGAACTCATGATGGTGGGCACCAGCACCAGCCGCATATTCGTCTGTTCGATGCTGCGTACCGCGGCGAGCTTCTTATCCAGCAGCCGAGCACCGCGCATCTTCAGATAGACGTCGTCATTCATGCCGTCGAACTGCAAATAGAGCGTGTGCAGGCCCGACTCTTCGCAGAGTTTTGCATAGTCCGGGTCAACGAAACGGCTGCCATTCGTGGCCACCTGAAGATGGGTAAAGCCAAGATCGCGGGCGGCGCGGAGAATCTTTGGAAAGTCCGGGTGCAGCGTAGGCTCGCCGCCGGAGAATTGGACGCTGCGGCAAGGCACGGGCCGGTTCAGCAGCGCCTTGAGCATCTTGACCACCACTTCCATCTCCAGAAAATAGTGGCTGCCTTCGCCCTTGGCCTCGGCAAAGCAGATCGGGCACTTGAAATTGCAATGATTGGTAAGGTCAATTACGGCCAGGCACGGCTCGTTCTGGCTTCCCATCCCGGCGGCGCAGCAGCCTTGATCAGACGGCGCCGATGCCGCGCCGGACTCGGGAAAGATCAGCTTGTTCCATTCTTCCAGCCTGCGGTATAGCGCCGTGTCAGAGAAGATCAAATCATCGCTGGGCGTATGGCAGGAGCACTCCGTGCGCTGGTAAACCTTTCCCTCGCGGTCAAATATGGTCGAAAGGGATGGCTTGCCGCAGCGCGGGCATAGGGAAGAAACAGTGTCAATTGTTGCATCGCCTACGAGCGCTTTCAATGGATGCCTTCCAGCACAAGTCTTCGTTTCATTGAGTTTACACGAAGGCTATGGAGCTTGGTTTAAACGTAGTGAATCCACGGGCCTCCGAGGCGAAGATAATACGAATATGAATCAGCGTGCGCAACAGCGCAGTGGGCGGTCTATGCTGCTCCTCTTTCGCCTCCGATCAGAAGCACGGCGGGAATGATCCACAGGCCGCCGGCCAGGGTGAGGGCGACACCCAGAGAAGTGACCAGGCCCATTTCGGCCAGGGGCGGAAAGGTTGACGCCAGCAACGCGCCAAAACCGATGATGGTGGTCAGGTTGGACTGAATCAGCGCCGCGCCCGAGGCCTTGGCAACATCCAGAATGCTGTTGGGCGCAGTTTCCAGATAGCGGCGCACCAGATGAATTCCATTGTCGATGCCGATGCCGATGATGAGCGGAATCGCCGTTACGGACATGAAGCTGAAAGAATGCCCCATAAGCCGCAGCAGGCCAAACGTAACAACGATGGCGAAGACGATCGGCATCAGCACCAGCAGGGTGATGCGCCATTTGCGGAAGGTGAGATAGACGATCAATATGATGGCTGCCGCGGTCCACAGCAAAGCTCGCCGGCTGTCGCGCAGAATCTGGCTCTGCAAGTCGCGATTGATCTTGTCGAAGGAAAACTCCACAAAGGGACCGTATTGCTTGTTCCATGAGCTGAGCACCGCATCGGGAATCACCTCATGCGCATTGGGGTCGGAGGCATAGAAGGCGATGGCCGCAACGTAGTTGCCATCAGCGGTCTTGCGCAGGCTGTTATCGAGCAGGCCGGCTGGAATGTACGCCGCGGAGGATTCGAGAGTGAGCGGCTCGGCGTGCTCTGCCAGCTTGCGCAATTGCTCGATGTAGGGCTGGTGAGGCTCGATGCTCAGGCCGTTTTCGCGCAAGGCATCTTCCAGCGCGCGGGCCGAAGCCTTCGTGTCGATAGAAGCTAGCGTTGCGGCCCGTTGCTTTTGCGCCTGGACGGAAGGAAGCAACTGCGTGGGAGAGAAGATGGATTTCAGTGCGCCGCTCTGGCGGTAGGATTCCAGGCCGGCGGTCAGATTCTCGGCGCGGCCGAGCACCTCTTGCTCATTGCCGGTAATCAGCAGCAGCGTGGGAGAGCCCTCGATGCCGAACTTTGCGGAAAGCAGGTTCTGCCCAACCACCGCCGGGCTGTTGGCGTCGCCCGTAATGGCAAAGCTGCCGCCCATTTTGATGGCGGGCAGCAAGAAAGCGGAGAGCAAGAAAACGCCAACGGCAACGCCCACAACCGAGCGCGTGTGTCGGCCCACAAAGTTGAGCGAGCCGCGCGCCAGCGCGGGTAGAAAGCGGAAGGTGATGCCCGCGGGCGCGAAGGGCCGGACGTGGCGATTCCACAACTGCATCAGCGCGGGCACCGTCAGCAGCGTGTGAATCATCATCATGAACATGCCGACGGTGAGGATGAAGCCAAACTCCGCCAGCGCCTTGAAACCGGAGGTGGCCAGCGCGGCCGTGGCGGAAGCGGAGGTCAGAATGCAGAGAACGATGCTCACGCCGGTCGTTTCATAGGTGCGCAGCATGGCGGCGTTGAAGTTGCCGCCTTTGGCCCACTCCTGCGGCGAGCGATTGAAGAAATGCACCACCTGATCGTCGCCCAGGCCAGCCAGAATGGCGATAAAGGACAGGCTGATCAGATTCACTTCGCCGGGATAGAAGCTGGCGATGCCCGTCGTCCACAAGATGCCCAGACTGGTGGGAAGCAGCGACAAGATCAGCAGCGGAAGACTGGGATAGACCAGCAGGCACAGCGCCAGACTGCCAATGATCGAGACCAGCGAAACACGGCGAATATTCCGCTCGATGAATTTGTGATCCTGCTCGGCATAGACGTAAGCGCCGGCTGGAATGGCGTGCACGCCGGCGGTGCGCATTTCGGGGTCGGCCTCAGCGCCCTCAATGTGCGTGCGCGTCCATTGCATGATCTGCTCGGCATATTTGTAATCCACGGCCGACGCTCGCGGCTCGGCGATAATCAACAGCGCCTTGTGATCGCGGCTGAAAAAGCGGTTTCCCGAGCCCCAGGAGAGGTCAAAGCCGGAGTACTGCGAGAAGCCGTTGCCCTGGCCCGCCGTCACGCTCATCAGGCCCAGCGGATCGGCGACGAAGTAATTCGCGCCCAGGCTGGAAAACGGCGTGACCAGTTCGGTGGCGGCGCGGCGCACATTCTGATGAATCTGTTGTGGATCGAGGCGTTGCGCCAGAGCCGCGCTCTGGCCCGGCAAAGCGTATGAGGGAAAGTTCCAGGAGAAGAGCCGCACCAGGTTGAGCAGCTCAGTTTCCTGCAGGCCGCTGCGCTCCTGCTTGAACAGGCCGCTGGCGGACATTTCGGCGGTGAGCCGGTCGGCCATCGCTTCCATTGCTTCGCTGCTGTCCTCTGCACCCTCCGGAGCCTGAACCATCACAAAGAGCTGGTTTCCGTAGCCCAGTTCCTTGCCAATCTGGCTGGCGGCGCGCCATTGCGGATCGCCAGCGCCGAACATGTCGGTCAGCTCGGTTCCGGTGCGCAGGTTGTGGATGTTGGCATAGAGAAACAGGGTCATGAGGAACATAAGACCGGTCACCAGGCCAGGATGGCCGATCACCATCCGTCCCAAACCGCGCATGAATCGAACCATCATAGCGCGCTCTCCAAGGCTGGACGGCGGGCCAGAAAGAGGATGTGAACCAGGGGAAGACGGTTGCGGAAGCGGCGCGACTCGACCATCATGCCAGCCTCCTCAAGCGCGCCTCGATACTGCGGAGCGGAGAGAATCGTGGGGCGTGCGCCGACGTGCTCGGAAGAAAACAGCAGCCGGTCCAGGCCCACGGTGAGAGCGCTCCAGAGCCCGCGTTCGCGGTCATGCACACGGAAGATCAGCCGCCCGCCGGGCTCAAGAGCGCCACAGCAGCGCTTCAGCAGCGCCAACTGCTCCTCGGCGGGCAAATATTGCAGCACATCCAGAATAAGAATCAGGCCGGCGGGGGGCAGCGCAAAATGGCGCACGTCCTCGACGCTCGGTTCCGCATTCAAGGCTTGCAGAGCCTGCCGGGCCACGGCGATCCGATGGGTATTCAAGTCGCAACCCACCAGACGCCGGCCGCTGTCACGGAAGGCCGCAAAGCAGAGCGCCATGCCGTAGCCGCAGCCCAGATCAACGACCGTTCCCGACCCCAGTTCCTCGGCGGCCAGCAGGGAAAATATCCGGTCCAGCCGCATCTTCCAGCGAACAAAGCCGCGGTCGTACTGGGCGCTACGGGCAAAGGCGCGATTGACGAAGCGAATGCGCTCACGCAAGCCACGCTGCGAAGGCGCGGTCCAATAGACCACAGCCGCGGTGACGATGGCCAGGATCCCGCCCACCAGCAGACCCAGCACAAGGCTTCCCAGCACCCACGAAAAGAGCTGGTCTTTCAATTGAGCGCCGGAAAACGCCGTCAGATGCCAAGGCTGGAAGGACCCTGTGCGCAGAAAGCCGCCCAACTCCACCGAGGCGAGTACCGTCGGCGCCAGGAACAGCGGATTGTTGATGAAGGTGCTGGCCAGGGTCAGAGGCTTGTTCAGCCGCAGCAAAAAGGCCATGCCCAGAGCGGCCAGGGTCTGTAGGCCATAGATCGGCACGATGCCAATGAAGACGCCCCAAAAGACGGCCGCCGCGGCCGGAGCAGGATCAAGCCGCTCGGTCAGCAGAGTGGTTGCGAATTTGCGAAGAGGAGCTTTCAACCTTCGGAACACCGCCGGGCCTTTTCTTGAGAATGCATTTACTGTCCGGATACAACCGACAACTCGCCGCTCGCCACCTTTTCTCCCAGGGCGCTGACCGTGCCTTCAATGCAAGCCATGGTTCCGGCTTGAGTCAGCTTGGCGGTTTCGATGCGCAACTCGGTTCCGGGCAGCACGGGCTTGAAAAACTTGAAGCGATTGACCGCTGCCAGCAATGCCGAGCCCATGGTCCCAGCAGGAATCGCCGATCCCATCATCACGGCAGCCGTCTGCGCCACTGCTTCAATCAGCAGCACGCCGGGCAGGATCGGCCGCGCGGGAAAATGCCCCGCAAAGATGGGGTTTTCCGCGTCGACCGTGAGCCACGCGACGCAACGAATGCCTGGCTCCAGCGCCTCCACCCGGTCGATCCATAAAAAGGGCGGGCGATGGGGGATGATCTTCTCGATTTCGTTTTTCTCCATCACTTTGGCTTGTACACCTCAAAGGTCTCCGCAGGCAGCTTCGTATTCAGTGTAGTGAAGTTGATGGCAAAAACGCTGTTGACCCCGCTTTTGCCGTCCACTTCCAGTGAGCGCGGCAGAAAGTCGCGCTTGTTGAGCTTGACCACCAGATAATTCATACGGCGGCGAAAGACCGCGCTGCGGGGCACAAACCGCATCTCGTATTCCCGGCTGTTCTCCTGCACGGTGATGGCGAAGTTTTTTTTCAGGTTCTCAATGGAAGATGCGCGGCTAAAGGCCGACTGGGTGCGGCGAACATCGCTGCCGATATCCAGGATTTCGGTCTTTCCGTCGGCGCCGGTCACGTTGAGATAGTTGGTGTTGAAGCGGATATGCAGGTCGTTGGGCGCAAAATACTCCAGCGAGAAGCGCGTCATGCCCTCGGCGCAAAACTTTCCACGCAGCACCATCGGTTTCACGATCAGCCGGGAGGTGCGGGTTTCCACCACGCTGCCGCAGCCGGTCGTGAACTTATCCTGCATTTGCTGGACGCCGTTCCAGACTTGCATCACCAGATCGCCGGATTGCGCCGCCAGCAGGGACGGCAGCATCAGAAGCGCTGCAAGGCAGCCGACAAGGCGGCGCAAATTCATTTCAGGCTCCTAAAAAGCGAAACGCAAGCGACCACAGGCAGATACGCACAGTATCGCGCACGGGCTTCATCTTGGACCGCGCCTGGCCATTGTTGTAAACCATGTGAATGGGCGCGTGGGCGATAATGCAACCCGCGCGGCCCAGCTTGATGAGCGCTTCCATTTCAAACTCGTAGCGCCGGCTGCGTAGTTTGATGCGGCTCAGACTTTCGAGGCGAAAGAGCCGGAAGCCGCTCTGGCTGTCCTTGATCTCGCGTCCCACCAGCGCCGAGGCCAAGCGATTGCCAATGGTGTTGGAGTAGTAGCGCGCGCGCGGCATCAGGGCGCGGTCGAAAGGACGGGCGCCAATGACCAGGTCCGCTTTGGTCTCCTGGGCTGCGCGCAGAAGAACGGGAATATCCTGCGGCAGATGCTGGCCGTCGCCGTCCATGGTGATGGCGTGGGTGAATTTCTGCGTGCTGGCATGGGTAAAGCCGCGGCGTAAAGCGGTTGCCTTTCCGCTGTTCGAGGTCAATTCAATGCAGAATGCCCCGGCCTTCCGGGCCAGCTCCGCCGTGCCGTCGCTGGATCCATCGTCGATCACGATGACCGATTCGACATACGGCCGTGCGCCCTCGACCACCTGGGCAATGTGAGCGGCTTCATTGAATGCGGGAATCAGTGCGCAGATTGTCATCATTTGGTTGGACTGTGAACGGATTCGCGAGCGCCGACCAGAACAAACTCGAAGCCGCGGCGCCTCAATTCGTCAATCATCCCAGGCAGAATTTCCTGCATGACTTGTGTCCCTTTCGGCAGTCGATCATGCATCAGGATGATGTCCCGATTGGCCACTTGGCTCAGAATGCGGTGGGCAAGCACACGGGGGTTTCGAATAACCGTATCATAGCTCCGCACGCGCCAGGAGATGAACTCCATTCCGGCTTTTTGAAGCGCAGAACGCAGCAAGGGATGACGCAGAGCAACCGGGGAACGAAAATAGCGTGGCCGCGCGCCGCAGATGCGGTTGATGCACTCCGCACCGCGCTCGATCTCGGAGCGCAAGCGCCACGGAGTGAGAAAGCAGAATAAGGGCTGATGCGACCAGGTATGGTTGGCAATCAGGTGTCCTTCTTCCCAGGCGCGGCGCACAATCTCCGGATGCTGGGCGGCGCGCTGGCCCACGACAAAGAATGTGGCTTTCACGTGATGATCCCGCAGCAGGTCAAGCAGACGGGGCGTGTCCACAGGGTCAGGGCCATCGTCGAAGGTCAGGGCAACGCAGTTATCCTGTTCCACCTGCGAACGGTTGGAAACCAGCCACTGATTGCGCGGATTGAACAGCAGGTAAAGCATTACCCCTGTGCCCAGCGCATAAAGCACGGCCACAAGCAGAAGGCGCGCAAGAGAAAAGGGATAAAGCAGCGCCAGTGAGGCGTTGGTTGCGCAAAACAACAGGATGAAGAGCGCAGACCGCGCCATGTCAATCCTTCCGAAAGTCCGAATGTATCCCTTCAACAGGGACTTTATTTTAGCATCGGCTCCGGCGCGCAAGGCGCTCGCTATAGGAGCCTCTTGCAAAATTCCATCGAGAAAGCTCACAGGTTCCAGGATGAAGGGATCGAAGAGCGATTCTCCTCCCAATCTGTCTCACTGACCCCGATGGTTGCAGATCTTTTCCATTCAGCAGCGCATCATGAACATGGGAAGGGAGTGCGCCCGGTCCATACCACCCCACGGCAGCACCCCCCCTCCCCCTCCCCACACCCCCGGGGGGTATATGTTTTGAGCTCGATTCTCTGAATTTTGCGGATCAATCCGCTTCTGAGTCACTCGACATATTCCATGCAGATTACAAGATATGTCAGGGCACGAATTCAGCCTGAAGGCAATTTTGCATGTGGTTCATAGGACAGCTTGCCGGCAAAGGAGCAGAAGATTCATTTCATGGAAAAGCGCTTTACGGCCCTGCGGACCGCCTTCTAGGATGACATAGAGCTTTTCAGCTCGCTTCGTTTTGCGTCAAGCATGAGAATAGCGTGAATTCATTTTGAGAGTTTTGCTCGTCAATCCGCGACCTTTGGCCGAGTGCCGCACTTCCAAGGACTCTGAATAGGATCCGTGATGGATTTCCGCTGGTGGGATGAGGCGCACGAAGCACTTTGGCGGATCGCCGGCCGCGCGGAACTGCTGGAGGCGCGCAACAAGGCCCGGCAGACGGCGCGTGAAACGGTCGCGCCTCTGCTCGCAGAGGCGCGCGCCGGTTGCGGATGGACGGACGAGAAAGCGCGTGTCCTCCGCGCACTGGATGACCAAGGGATGACCTCGATCTTGGCCTCAGCGCACAACGGACTCACTCTGCCACTGGCGCTGACGGCGTGGGAACTGGCCAGCGTAGACGCCGGCGTGGCCACCTGCAGCCTTTCGGGAAGCCTTGCGCAGATGCCTATCCGCGACTTTGGAACAGAGCCGCAGCGCGGGCGCTATCTGGGATCGACTGCCCTGCGGCACGGCGCTCTTTGCCTGACCGAACCGCTGCCCGGCGCGGGCGCGGATGCGATTTCTCTCGCTGGCCGCATGACGCTGGCGGGCACGGGCGCGGACGGCGAACCGATGCTGGAGATTCACAAGCGCGGACGCTTCACCAGCCACATGGACTTTGCGGAGTTTGTGGTGGCTGCCGTCGAGGGGCGCGATGGCGTGCGCGGCAGCGGCCTGGTGATTCTCGAGCCGGGGGACGCAGGCGACTTCGAGCGCGGCGCGCCGGTGCGCAAGCTGGGGCACCGCTTTGCTTCGACCACCAATCCAGTCTTTCGCCTGCAAGTGCCGGCCTCGCGCATTGTTGGGGGCTACTTGATGGAGGACGGAGTGCTGGTTCCGCGCTTGAATCATCGCACCCTGCTGGAGCCAGCCCTGCGCCGGATGCGCGCCCTGCTTGGCCTGATGACCGCGGCCAAGGCGCTCTCGACCGTTCAAGACTGGTTCGATTCACCGGGAGAGAAAAGCGGCGGGGCGGAGTTACGGCCCGCCTTGGCCGATCTGTGGGCGACGGGTGAGGCAGCGGCCTCGCTGGGCTTCTCTGCGGCGCGGCTCAACGACGAGCTGGACAGGGCAGGGGATCGTACTGCCGATGCAAGGCTGGCCGCGCTTTTCTCTCCGGCGGCAAAGCTCTTCAGCAGCAGCCACGTTGCGGAGCGGCTGCGGCAGGCGGTTGCATGGAGCGAGTGCGATGCGCCGGCCACGATCGCGCTGCAAACTCGTCTCATCGATGCGCAGATCGAGGATATGTATATGGGGCCCTCGGCGCTGCAACGCCGCCTGGTTTCAGCAGCCATGACCGACGCCCGCTTTCTGGCCGAGTTTCAGGAGTGGGCGACGGCAATCGACGAGATTGCGAAGCGCCTGCCAAGAGAGGGAATGCGCAGTCTCGCAGCGGGAATGCGGCTCTGGCAGTGGACTCTGGAGCGGCTGCGGGAACATAAAGATGCGCGCGGCGCCAGGCAGGTTTGCGATGCGCGCCAGGGCGTGACCTTTGCCATGGCGGATGCGCTCTGCGAAGTGCTGGCGGCGCGTTCGCTGGCTTTGGATGTTCTGGAGATGGAGCGCCGCTCGCCGGGCGAGGACTGTGCGGCCATCTTCCGCGATCTGAGCATTCTCGCGGCGGGACGCGCCGCGGCGCGCGTCTCGCAAACCTGCGTGGAAGTGCTCTGCGGCTACGCGGAGCGATTTCCCGTCTCCGGCGCTGAGCAACAAACCCTCGCGGATCTGCGCGCGGCGCTTTGCGCGAGTCTGCGCGGCACGATGGATGCGCGCGAACGGATTGCGGAGTTTCTGCGCGGCGGTCAGGATGTTGCGAAAATCTGATCGGTGCTTCAGAAGTTCAACGCATTAAACCCAGCGTTGAGGTTGCGCTCAGGAAGCCGCGCGCGACAAATCCGACCGGGTCCAGAAGCACGGTTCGGCCGCGCAGAAGCTCGCCGACCGGCTGGCCGCGGAAGTGGCCGATACGCCGGTAATGGGCGATGAAATAAAGCACGCGCAAAAAAATCTTCCAACTGATAGGCGCAAAGAATGTGGGCAGGATCAGCGACACGGCGCGGCCCTCTTTGACCTCTTCGGCAAACTCCTGAAAGTTTGCGGCTTGCGTCAGCGAGAGAACTGAACTGGCCAGCAGCAGATGGCTGTCGCCGCCGCCCACGACCGGCTTGCCCACTTGCCGGGCCAACTGCAAAACGCTGTCATTCTCTTTCTTGCTGCGCATCCCGTTGTACTCCAAGGCATGAATCGCCCATCCGTAGCGGCTGAGCAGCGCCTCGGCGGGAATCTGGCGGCCGGGATCTTTGCCCCAGGGAACCAGTGGATGATTGAAAACCACCAGAGAGCCGCTGGCGCGCAGCATTTCAAACAGGTCGTCCAGACGGCACTCCCTGGCCGCCGCCTGCATTTCACGATGGAACTGCTCGACACCCGCGGCGGGCATTCCTGTCACGCCGATGTGAAATAGATAATCATCGAAGTGGATGGAAATCTCCTCGCCGAGGGGATTGCGATCTGCCGCTTCCGGATGCGCGCGAGCGAGTTCGAGGCTTCCCGACACTTCGTCGTGGTCGGTAATGCCCAGATGCACACCCTGGAAGCCGAGTTCCTCTGCGCTGGCAGACTCGGCCAGAAACACATCCTCAGCCGTCAATGGGGAGCGGTAATAAATGTCGGCATAGTTCAGGTCCGCGATGCCAGCCAGGCCGAAGGCGTCTTGCAGCAGGCTGCGAAAGGGGCGCATGAAACGCAGCTTGACCACATCGTTGAGAAAAGACATATTCTCAATCGAGTGATTGGAGTGATTATGCGGCGAGACCACACAGTTGAACTCCCGCGCCGGAGACGGGCAGCGGCGGTAGGTGTAGTTCTCGATGATCCAGCAATCCGCTGTTGGCATGGTCTTTTTCAACGCGCTGCAAGATTAGTTCTTGTGCTTTTTCACGAATTTCGCCAGTTTTTTCAACGCAAATTTCAGTCTCAGGAAAAGTTTTGTAACAGGGCATGACTTCAGTCATGCTGAAAAGGCCACGAAAAGATGTGGGGCTTTAGCCCCTGCGGAAGTTTATTTTCATCCACTTACATTTCGGCAGGGGCTAAAGTCCGGGTTCATAATACGCCACTTGCGGCACGACTAAAGTAGTGCCCTGTTACAAAGCTATCGTAATTCCGCTTCCTGTTGAACTCCCCGCGCTCCTAGTCCGAATGTGATTGCCCGGGATACCGCTCCAATAAGAGCGTTCTCTCCGAATATACAGCGTTGCTTTACACTTGAAAGGGTAAGCTACTCGCTTGGGATGGACGCGGATTCGCTTTGCGGGCATGAGGCTTTTCGTCCATGGAACTCGATCACAACTTCGCGAACGCGGCTCTTCCTCTGCAGAAAACAGCGCAGTGCGTCCCCGCGCAGCGCGAGCGACCGAGTGAAGTCTCCGCACAGCATCGCAAGACAAGCCATTATCACCGTCCCATGGAGCGGCCCTTCCTGGCCGAAGAGCGGGACAAGGTGACGATTCTCTTCGGCGGCTTCACCTGGAAGCATGAGCGCCTGATCGAAGCGATTCTGCGCGCCAGCGGTTATCGCTGCCAGAGGCTGCCGACGCCTGATCTGGAGGCCTTCACCTTTGGCCGGGAGTACGGCAATAACGGCCAGTGCAATCCGACTTATTTCACGGTTGGCAACCTGATCAAGTTTCTGCGTTCTATGGAAGACAAGGGTTCTTCGCGCGCGGAGATCATTGAAAAGTACGTCTTCTTCAGCGCCGGCTCCTGCGGCCCCTGCCGCTTCGGCATGTATGAGTCGGAGTACAGGCTGGCGCTGCAGAATGCGGGCTATGAGCAGTTCCGTATCATTCTTTATCAGGCGGACCAGGCCTTCAAGGCCGCGGCCGACAATCCCGGCCTGAAGTTTACGCTGGACTTCAACCTGGACGCGCTGAACATGCTCAACCTGGGCGATGTGATCAACGACCTCAGCTATCGCATTCGTCCCTTTGAGGCCGTGCCGGGCAGCACGGATCGGGCGATTGCGGATGTCGTCGATCAGCTGAGCCATTTTCTGGAGATACACCGCCGATTCGAGATTCTCGAACGCGCGCCTGCTTGGCTGGCAGCGCCGCTGCGGCGCACGCCCAGGCTCACGGGATTTCTCAACGCCACGGGCAAGATTCTGGATCATCTTTACAGCGCGGACTTTGTTGGCCAGATGCATGAGGCGCGCCGACGCCTGGATGAGGTCGAGGTCGATCACACCCGCATCAAGCCGGTCGTGAAGATCGTCGGCGAGTTCTGGGCGCAACTGACCGAGGGCGACGGCAACTTCCATATGTTCAGCTTTCTCGAAAGCGAAGGCGCGCAGGTGCATGTGGACTCAATCGGCGGATGGATCAGCTACCTGCTGCATCAGGCGCGGATCAGCATGGAAGCGAAGGAAGGCCTGGACGATCCCTATCCCGAGGCGCGCTGGTGGCAGCCGGGCAAGCGGCTGGCCAATGTGTGGAAGTATGGCCGCAAGCGGTCGCTGTTGCGCTTGAGTGAAGTTCTGTGGAGCTATCTGTATGCGCGCACCGTTCGCCACATGGGAGGCATTACGCCTCGCCTGCTTTCGCAACGCGAGTTGGCGCGGCTGGCGCATCCCTTCTATGACACCCAGGCGCGCGGCGGAGAGGGCCATCTTGAGGTGGGAAAGAATGTCTACTACACCACGCAGGGGCTGTGCCACATGGTGCTGGCGCTCAAGCCCTTTGGCTGCATGCCTTCCTCGCAATCGGACGGCGTGCAGTCGGCCGTGGTCAATCGCTTTCCGGAGATGATTTTCCTGCCGGTTGAAACCGCTGGCGAGGGAGAGATCAGCGCCCAAAGCCGCGTGCAGATGGCGCTGGGCGAAGCTCGCGTCAAGGCGCGGGCAGAGTTCGATGCAGCGCTTGCTTCCACGGGCAAATCGCTCGCCGGAATCAAAGAGTATGTCGCCATGAACCGGTCGCTGCGCAGTCCCTTTTATCCGATTCCGCGCCGCCGGGGGATCGCTGGCAGGGGCGCCAACTTCGTCTTGCATGCTGGCGATCTGATGGATGGCCGCGCCACACTGGCACGGATGCCGGGAGAGCCCCGCAAAGCCTCGCAAAGTTTTGATAGACGATGACCGATAAGGCCCAGCCCGGTTCGCACCCGCACGGCGAAATTCGTTTCCTCGCCGGTGTGGACGTGGGTTCAACCACGGTCAAGGCTGTCGTGGCCGCGGCCGACGGCGGCGAAATTCTCTGGCGCGACTATCGCCGCCACGACACGCGCCAGGCCGAGATGCTGCACGAGTTTCTGCAGCGCATGGAAAGCGAAACCGGCATCTCGCCCGGCAACTGCCGCATCTTCATCACCGGCTCTGGAGGTTCTGCGCTCGCCGCGCCGATTGGCGCCTGTTTTGTGCAGGAGGTCAACGCCGTCGCGCTGGCTGTTGAAAAGATGCATCCCGAAGCGCAATCGGTCATCGAGCTTGGCGGTCAGGACGCCAAGATCATTCTCTTCAAGACGGAGAGCGGCACCGGGCGGCGGCGCAAGAGCGCTTCGATGAATGACAAGTGCGCGGGCGGCACCGGCGCGGTCATTGACAAGATACAAGCCAAGCTGAAGATTTCTGCCGATGAGTTGCCGCGGCTGGCCTATCGGGGCGTGCGCATTCATCCCGTCGCGGGAAAGTGCGGTGTCTTTGCCGAGACCGACATCAACGGCTTGCAGAAGCAGGGAGTTCCGCCTGCCGAGTTAATGGCCTCGCTGTTTGACGCCATTGTGCTGCAAAATCTTACCGTGCTCTCCCGCGGCCATACGCTTCTGCCACATGTGCTGCTGCTGGGCGGGCCAAATGCCTTTCTGCGTGGACTGCGCGAGGCCTGGCAGCACAACATCCCCCTGCTCTGGAAGGAGCGGGGGATCGAACTGCCCGCCGGCCAGACAGCGGAAGATCTGATTCAGGTTCCTCCGGATGCGCTGTATTTTGCGGCGCTCGGCGCGGTCGAGTTCGGCAGGGGAGAAACGGAAGAAAAGGGCCTTTACCTGGGCTGCGCGGCGCTGGAACGCTTTCTCGACGCCAAGCGTGAGCAGCGGAAAATCGCCAACGGAAAACCTGGACTCTGCGCTTCCATCGAGGAGTTGCAAGCCTTCAAAGACCGCTACACGCCGGCTCCGTTCATTCCCGTGGCGTTCGAGCGCGGCGAACAGGTCGAGGCATTTATCGGCCTCGATGGTGGTTCCACGTCCACCAAGGCAGTGCTTCTGTCGCCCAGCGGCGAGGTGCTGGCCAAGGCTTATCGGCTTTCCGAGGGCAACCCGATCACGGACGCCATCGAGGTGCTGGGCGATCTGCGCCGCCAGGTGGAAGAGGACTCTGGCGCGAGCCTGAAGACGCTCGGCATTGCAACCACCGGCTACGCCAAGGATATTTTGCAACAGGTGCTCCGCACCGACGCGGCGCTGGTCGAGACCGTGGCGCATACCGAATCAGCTTTGCGCTATGTGACCGATCCGCATGTGGTCGTCGATGTCGGCGGACAAGACATCAAGCTGATTTTGTTGCGCCACGGCCGCGTCCGGGATTTCAAGCTCAATGCGCAATGTTCGGCGGGCAATGGCTATTTTCTGCAATCCATCGCGGAGGGCTTCGGCATTCCGGTTGAACGCTACGCGGAAACGGCCTTTGCCGTCCAGGCGATGCCGACCTTCGGTTATGGCTGCGCGGTCTTTCTGCAATCGGATATCGTCAACTTCCAGCGTCAGGGCTGGCAGGCCGGAGAGATTCTGGCCGGGTTGGCCACGGTGCTGCCACGCAATGTTTTTCTGCATGTGGCCAAGGCTCCTGACCTGACCGCGCTGGGCTCGCGCTTTGTTTTGCAGGGAGGCACGCAGAACAATCTGGCCGCGGTCAAGGCGGAGGTTGACTTTCTGCGCGCCGGTTTTCGTTCCACCGGCATCGAGCCAGAGATTGTGGTTCACCCGCACTGCGGCGAAGCTGGAGCCATTGGCGCGGGTCTGGAAGCGCAGCGGCTGTGGCGCAAGGGACGCGTCACCTCCTTCATTGGCATGGATGCGGTCAGCCGCATTCGCTACACCACCACATGCAATGAAGAAACCCGCTGCCGCTTTTGCAAGAACGCATGCCTGCGCACCTTTCTCGACGTCGAGATCGCTGACGCCACAGGCCGCGAAGCCGATTCTGCGAAAGCCGGAAGCCGGCGCATCATTCTTGCCGGCTGCGAGAAGGGCGCGGTCGACGATCTGGAAACCATGCGCGGCATCCAGGCCCACGAAAAAGCCATCAGGGCCGCTTCTCCGAACCTGGTGGAAAGAGCTGCCCGTGAAGTGTGGCTCGCGCGCCATCCGGAGAGCGTTGCCGAGCCGCTGCCCGCTCATGCCTGGAGTGCCGCGGAGCGGAGCCGGGTTGCGCTCGCGCGCGGCCGTTCGCTGATGCGCATCGGCATTCCCCGTGTTCTGAACATGTATGCCTATGCGCCGCTCTTCAGCGGCTATTTGGAGAGCCTCGGCGTGCGCGCGGAGAACATCATTTATTCGGATGTCACGAATGGCGAGATGTACCGCGCCGGTTCCAGCCGCGGATCGATCGATCCCTGCTTCCCTTCAAAGATCGCCATCGCACATTTTCATAATCTGCTCTTCAAGCAGCATGAACGCACTCCGCTGAATGCGATTTTCTTTCCGATGTTTGATGTGCTGGCCACGCCACTGGTCAATACAAAAGCCAGCAACGGCTGCCCCACGGCTTCGGTGACGCCGGAAACCGTCGAGGCGGCCTTCACCAAGGAGACCGATCTGATTGCCGAGCGCGGCATCCGGTACGTTCATCCGTTGCTGAACCTGTCGCATCGCAAGCTCTTTGCGCGCCAGATGGGGCAGGCCTGGGGACCGATGCTGGGGCTTCGTCAGGAAGAAAACGATCGCGCTGTCGAGATTGGCTTTCGCGAACTGGAGCGCTATGAATCAGGCATCCGCCGCGAGGCTCGCAAGGTTCTCGACCAGTTGGAGGCTGACAATCGCCTGGGAATCGTGATGCTGGGACGCCCCTATCATCACGATCCGGGCATCAACCACGGCATCCTGGCGCAGTTCCAGATGCTGGGCTACCCCATCTTTTCGCAGAGCACCTTGCCCATGGACGAAGACCTGTTGGAACGGCTTTTCGGCGAGGAGATTCGCGCTGGCGTCATCGATCACGCGCTGGATATTTCCGATGTGTGGAAGACCACTTTTTCGGCCAGTTCAAACCACAAGCTCTGGGCCGCCAAGTTCACGGCCCGCCATCCCAACCTGGTGGCGGTCGAGTTTTCCAGTTTCAAGTGCGGCCACGACGCTCCCATCTATCACGCTATCGAGCAAATCATCGAGCGTTCCGGAACGCCCTTCTTTTCTTTCAAAGACATGGACGAGAACTGTCCTGCCCATTCCATTCGGCTGCGCGTCGAGACCATCGACTATTTTTTGAAGCGCTATCAGGAAGTCCGCTTGCATTGCAGTCAGCGCGATCTTGCAACCGAACAATATCGCATTTCAGGAAATGCCGCAGACCGGAACAGAGTCCCTGAAGCCGGCGCGACAACAGCGACCTAGATTGATTTTTGCAGTCTTGCGCGAGGGTCGTTGTGACTGCTGAGCTGAGCGCGTTGCCAAGTGAATGAACCGCTTTTTATCAATAACCAAGCTAAGAACTGACTCTCATCGGAGCACAAAGGGAGAACAGAGCGAAGCCGGCTTGGGCAAACTATGGACTTTTTTGGAGCGGGAGACCGGGATCGAACCGGCGACATTCAGCTTGGGAAAACGGCTGCAAATTGAAAACAAAGAACATAGCGAATTCCGGCACCTCTTTCAGGCGATTGAATTTAGGCAGAATTCGCAGTTTCCAGTGGCACGGCTCTTAATGGAGTTCAAATGGTGTTCACTGGGACACTGGCAACACACACGACCTCCCTGCCGTTGGTGGCCCTCCATCAGTGACCCGGCAATTGGGCGCTCGTCCAGAATTCGTGCTTGCATCACGGAGCCAGATTCCCGGACCAACGGGCGTTTCAGGGGATTTATCCCGCCATTGCGACGCATCAGGCAGCCACCCGCAGGTTTCGATCGCATTTCTGTTGGTGCCCGATCGCTCGATGATTCATCAGTCCGATGAATCATCGACGTGGAGTGGCTTTCAGGGCATCTTGGATAGACTGAGGCCAAGAGATATATCCCGAAAAGCGGTTTAGCTCTAACATCAGCTTCTCGTGTCCGTCTTGGAGCGTCCGCAAGAACCATATATAAATTTCCTTGCCAGATTGTGTCAGAATCTTGCCCTCCTCCGGGTCATAAAAAACTCAGAAAGGGCAGGGTTGGTACCGGAGTTAAATAGGGCGAATAGGTGACCCGCGATTCCCATGATGAAGTGGAGATCGAACGCGAACAAACTAGGCCAAAAAGAGAAGTCCGTTCTTGGATACTTGCTTTGCATATACTTAACCGTGGCGGGAGAGAACGCGGTCTCAACCGCAAGGAAGGAGTTGAACTCCACCAAAAGCTCAAGTTCGATGAGAGCCCTACGTGCACTATCTTCATCGCCGAAAAAGTTGAGGATCGTGGCATCATGCGTGATTTTCGAGGTGCAAATATCTATCCTTCCAGCCCGATACTTCAACGCCTCCGGCTCTCCCCAAATAGCAAGCATGGGCCACATGATGATTGGGCAGTTTTTGGCTTGTCGATCCAAATCAACACCTGACGGGCGTACCTCTTTGGTTAAGAGCGGACGGAAGTACTCGAACCGTCGCCGCTTCACGATATAAGCTCCAAGAGCATAGATTGCAACGAGGCTCTCTAAAGCGACCGTTGTGTGGCTGAGATGATCTTCGATATCACGCGACCGCGAATTTCGAGGAGTAGCGTCTTTGAGTGCGTGAAGTTGATCTGACATGGAATATGTCTCCCGCAGGAGTTCAAGTCCTACATCAAGCAGTTCAATTGACCCCCGGTTCTTTACAATGCCGATGCAAAGGAGAATCAGCCTTTGCATGGCTGGATGAAACACACTATCTCTATAGATCCGGCAGTTGTGGCGAAACTCTTGGAGAAAATCAGGGCTTTCGATGAATAAACCCTCTCTATGGGCCTGGTGTTTATGCCACCCTTCGACGAGGTCATCGCGAAGGCGTTCAATCAATATAGACAACCGCCTAGGAGTGTGTCGGGCATAGATTCGTGACGGAGCCTACAGCGTGGTCCGCAGGTTCTGTTTTAAATTCAAGGCATGGGCCAGAACTTCATTGCTGACACGGTCAACCAGACGCTAATGTTTCCACC
>Ga0302275_10001831_pt1 | contig 22747 bp, 15 predicted proteins | sample III_Bog_N2_2_FD_200229 | JGI IMG/M metagenome (GOLD analysis project Ga0302275, IMG submission 200229) | Peat permafrost microbial communities from Stordalen Mire near Abisko, Sweden - III_Bog_N2_2 | ecosystem: Environmental > Terrestrial > Soil > Wetlands > Peat | place: Sweden: Abisko... | reverse complement strand
CGAGGGTGCGGGTTGCGTTTTGCAGGACGATTTTGGCATGAGAAACACCTCTACAAGGATTGTGCGCCAAAAGGGGGTAATTGCCTGCAAGTATGGTGCGGGTGGAAGTTGTTGGATTTAAGTAGGTTAGTCAAAGTCAGTCGGGGGAGGGGCTTGCTTTTTTTGGATGGGGGATGGGGGATCGGGTTGCAGGCCTGCCGGAAGGCACATCCAGTGGTTCGATCGATTTTCAAAATGCGTTTGCCCTGGCGCGGAAGGGCTTTTATGCCACGGTTTCTTTGACCAGCTTTTGTATCTGGGAGTTTACCGTTTCGGGGGTCATGAAGAAAGGGGTGCTGAGGCACTGGATGGTGAGTTGCTGGGCGGAGGCGGAGTAGTTCCAGGAGACTTCGACGCCGAAGGAGGAGGCGGTTCCGGAGTCGCCGTTCATGTTGATTCCGGCGGCGGTGGCTTTCTGCGTGAGCTGGGCGAACTGCTGGGGGGTGATGCTGGAAAAGACCAGGGGCTCGGCTGAAGGCATGGATTCGAATTCTCCTGCGGTGGGATCAAAAGGGAATGGTAGCAGGAAGGTGGGGCTCAAACTTGAGACAAACATGGTTGCGGCGCACGGCACTGGCTGAATGAGGGCGTTGCTTTCCCGCCCTCGCGACAGAAAGAAGTCGCGACCCCGACCCAGAGGGTGCCCCGGTACCCCGACGGGTCACGGAGCATTTGAGGCGGGTAGGCAAATGCGGCGGGGGAGTAACTCCGGCTGCGATTCTACATCTAACAGTGCAGGTTGGAGGAGTTGACATGAAGAGTCCACGGTTGGCGATGTGGTTTGCACTGGTTCCACTGCTTGCGGGGGTGTGTGCCGAGGCGCAGAACGGGGAGGGCCAGGGCACGGGGCAGGCGGTGGTGACGGTGCTGCCCAAGCACGATGGCGAGGTTGCGGCGAGCGTCGCGAACCAGGACTTGTCAGTGCAGGTGAACGGCAAGAACGCCAAGGTTACGAAGTGGGCTCAGTACACGAGCCCCGGAGACAAGCTGGAATTGGTGGTGCTGATTGATGGGTCGGCGCGCAGCAGCCTGGGCTCGCAGATGACCGAGATTGAGAAGTTTGTGAAGTCGCTGCCGCCAAATATCGAGGCTGCGATTGCCTACATGGAGGAAGGGCGGTCGACTTTTGCCGCGCCGTTTTCCTATGACCATCAGAAGGTTCTGAGTGCGCTGCGGCTTCCGGCTGGAGCGGCGGGGTCGAACAGCAGCCCCTATTTCTGCATCTCCGACCTGGCGCAGCACTGGCCTTCAAACGACCAGACGGCACGGCGCGAGGTGGTGGTGATCTCCGATGGGGTGGACCCGTACAACATGCGTTTTGATCCGGACGACCAGTATGTGCAGTCGGCGGTTCGGGACGCGGTGAAGGCTCACCTGGTGATCTATTCGATCTATTGGACGGGCCGCGGGCGCGCCGATGGCACGGCCTATGAGAACAACGCCGGGCAGAACCTGATGCTGCAGGTGACGGAAGCTACGGGCGGCAAGGGGTTTTGGGAGGGGATGGGGAACCCGGTGTCGTTTGAGCCGTATCTGGACGAGCTGACGCGGAGGTTTCGCAACCAGTACGAACTGTTGTTTGTGAGCCCGTTGAAGGGGAAGGCGAGCGTGGAAATGATGAAGCTGAAGCTGAGCGCTCCGGGGGAGTCGATTGACTCCCCGAAGCAGGTGCTGGTGGCGCCGGCGGGGGGGGACGGGAATTGATGGTGCGGAGAGCGGGGGTAGCGGAGACGATGGCGACTCCAAGCGATGGTAGTGTCCAGCATTTTGTGTCAACGATTCTGTTGACGTTGTTTGTTGGTTAGCCGCATTGCTGTGGGAAGCGAGCTTCCCACAGCAATGCGAAGCGTTGCAGGGCCTCTTTCGCTCAGGATGACAGTTCATTTCTTTTGTAACTCGCTAAAGCGAGTCGGGCTGCTCGGGATGACAGTGCCTCCCTAATGAACAAAAGATGTGAGGCGCGGGTCTGGAGACCCGCACGACAGCCGGTCTGGAGACCGGCGCTACTCTCTGAGGTGTTGTTCAGTCTAGATGTAACTTGCGAGGCGAGTCGGGCTGCTCCCTATGAACAAAACCCGAAAAGCAACCGCAGATCCTTCGACTCACCACCCCCCACCTCCACCCCAGCGACGAAGACCTGTCGCCGGGGACCCCGGAAATGAAGAGCGCTTGGGGCCCCTTTCGCTCAGGATGACAGTTCATTTCTTTTGTAACTCGCTAAAGCGAGTCGGTTGCTCGGGATGACAGTGCTTTTTTAGGCGACGGTGGGCTTCTTGGCTGGGGCTTTCTTGCGCGGCTTCGGGGCTGGGGGAAGCTCTTGTTTGGGCGCGGGGGGCTTGGGGATTGCGTCGAGGTCCGACTTGCCTTCGGCGAGCTTCATTAGGAAAGTCTGGCTGGAGAACGGGGGGGCATCTTTGAGTTGCCTGGTGGCGCGGATGTAGGTGCCGTCGGGTTGCTGATAGCGGGCCTTGACGGTGTCCGCGAGGTAGGCGGGGAGGATCTCGTCGTGGATGCGGGCCTTGTTGGCGGGGTCGCGGACGGGGAAGACGACTTCGCAGCGCTCGAAGAGGTTGCGGGGCATCCAGTCGGCTGAGCCGAGGTAAATTTCGGCGTCGCCGCCGTTGGCGAAGTGGAAGATGCGGGAGTGCTCAAGGAAGCGGCCGACGATGGAGCGGACGCGGATGTTTTCCGACATTCCCTTGACGCCCGGCTTGAGGATGGAAAGCCCGCGGACGATGAGATCGATTTGAACGCCGGCGCGGGATGCGGCGTAGAGCGCCTCAATAACCGATGGCTCGAGGAGCGCATTCATCTTGGCGATGATTTGGGCGGGGCGGCCAGCCTGGGCGTGTTCCTGCTCGCGGCGGATGAGGCCGAGGAAGCTTTCAGCCATGGTGAGCGGGGCGACGAGCAGGGGGCGATAGTCGTCGATTTCGGCGTGCGCGGTGAGGTAGTTGAAGACCATGTGCACCTTCTCAGTGATCTGCGGATCGCAGGTGAGGAGGCTGAGGTCGGTGTAGAAGCGGGCGGTTCCGGGGTTGTAATTGCCGGTGCCCATGTGGCAGTAGCGGCGGGTGACGCCGTCTTCGTCGTGGCGGACGAGCATGGCCAGTTTGCAGTGTGTCTTGAGGCCGACGACGCCGTGAAAGACCTGCACGCCGGCGTCTTCCATGGCGCGCGCCCAGCGGATGTTGGAGGCTTCGTCGAAGCGCGCCATGAGCTCCACAACCAGGGTTGCTTCTTTGGTGGCCGCGGCCTCGGTGAGGGCTTCGCAGATGGGCGAATCGCTGCTGGTGCGGTAGAGGGTCTGCTTCATGGAAAGCACCAGCGGGTCTTTGGCGCCCTGGGCGATGAAATCGACGACCGAGTCGTAGGAGTCGTAGGGGTGGTGGAGCAGCAGGTCGTGCTGGCGCAGCTCGTCGAAGATGTTGGCGGATTTGCGGCTGAGGTGGAGCGGCTTGGGGGTGAAGGGCGAGAACTTGAGGTCGGGCCGCTTGACGTCTCCGTAGAAGAACATGAGTCGGGAGAGATTGACGGGGCCGTCGTTGCGGAAGACCTGGTCGTCTTCGAGTTCGAAGTTGACGCGCAGGCGCTCGACGATTTCAGGGTTGGCGCTGGTCTCGATTTCAAGGCGGACGGCGTCGCCTTTGCGGCGGTTGTGGAGTTCGACGCGGATGGTTTCCAGCAGGGAGCGGGCCTCTTCTTCTTCGAAGTAGAGGTTGGAGTTTCGGGTGACGCGGAAGGCGGCGCGGGCCAGCACTTCATAGCCGCGATACATGCCGGCGAGGTTCTGCTCGATGAGGTCCTGGAGGAGGAGGTAGTCGAATTGCCCTTCAGGGGCGGGGAGGCGGACAAAACGGGGCAGGGCGCGGGGCACGGTGACGACGCCGAGCACCTGTGGGCCGGAGCTGCGGCGCTTGGCGCGAAGCAGCAGAGCGAGGCAGAGCGCCTTGTTGAGGACGCGGGGAAAGGGGTGGGCGGGGTCAATGGAGATGGGGGTGAGGAGCGGGTCGACGTCGCGCTGGAAGTAGCTTTGGGCGAAGGCGCGGGCCTCTTCGCCGAGTTCTTTCCACTTGAGGAGGCGGATGTGCTGCTTGCGCAGTTCGGGAACGAGGTGGTTGTTCCAGCAGCGGTACTGGGCGGCGACAAACTGGTGAATCTCATGGGTAAGTATTTCGAGCGACTCGTCGGGGCGGAGGCCGTCAAAGCCGGGCTCGCGGTAGCCGTCTTCAATGCGCTGCATGAGGCCGGCCTGGCGGACTTCAACGTATTCATCGAGATTGTTGCCGGTGATGGCGAGGAACTTGACGCGCTCGAGGAGGGGATTGGCGGGGTCCTCGGCTTCTTCAAGCACACGCCGGTTGAACTGCATCCAGGAGTAGTCTCGACCGTTGAAGAGCTTTTGTTTCGGGTTGGTTCGGGGCATTGTGAGTATCCAGTTCGGCATTGCATGCGGCAGTCGGCGCTTGCGCGCCAGTGGTTCTGTATGCCTTCCCACCTGCGGCCATCAGCTAATGCATACAGCAAAGGCGCGTGAAAAGATGTTAACAGCCGGAGAAAACCACCTGCTATGGAGCAGAGGGCGAGTTCGGCAGATTGGGCAGCCGGATTGACGCAACGGACGGCCGGGTTCAGGATAGGAACAGAGGATGTGCGAGCTCACCTCCCGTTCGGTCCATCGTCAAGACAAGGAGCGTACCCGATGCAAAATGAATCGGCCCCATCGATCGACAGCCTCATTCCCCAGCTGACCATTCCCGAAGGCGCGCGTGAGTTTAACCAGCGCGTACACGGTCTGCTTGACGGGCAACCGAAAGACGAGGCAACGGTGAACAAGGCGCTGGACGGTATGGACGACATGTTCGACCTGATTGCCGCCGGTCTCTACTCGACCGCCTCGATGCTGGTGGGCGAAGGCGAAGACAGCATTCGGCTGGTTGAGACGGCGGTGGCGAACACGGAGATTTCCGCCTGCGACGACCCCCTGGAAGTGCGCAAGAGCAGCCGGCGGGCGCTGTGCTCGGCGGCGCTGGACATTCTGGCTTTGCGCGCCCCGGATAGCCTGGCCGCACCGAACCAGATTGAGCCGGCGGGAACCTGCATTGAAGACGATGACCTGGACGGGGCCGACGCTTCTGGCGCGGAGTTGCTGAGCATGCTGGCCGGGCCTGACCGGGACCGTGCACGGCACTGGCTGGCGGGGTTGCCGACGTTGACGCGGACGATTTTTGTTTTGCGGGCGGTGGCCGGGTTTACTTCAGCCGAGGCTGCCGGGCTGCTGGCTGCGCATGGCGGACCGAAGGCCGCGGGATGGACACCGGATGCGGTGCGGGAGTTCTGCAGGCAGGGGCTGTGTTCGCTGGCTTCGCAGGTGCTGCAGGCGGCGCATCGATAGGATCGCATTTCACGGGCTGCGGGCGCGCTGGGAGCTCTCAAGAAAGGTGTGCGCGCTGGCACCGGCGAGGCTGCCGCAGGTCCGATACACTACTTTAAGAACCCTGCCGCCATTGATCCGCATCCATTAAGAGCGAACAATTTATGCAGAACGCCTTGTTACAAGTGAGCCGAACAACATTGAATTTGTCCAGTTATCGAAGAAAGAGCATTTCGAAACCGTGCGGGGCCGTGGTGGGTCTGGCTTTGGCGGGCTTGAGCGTGCTTTCCGGCAGCGGAGTGAAGGCACAGCAGGCGCTGGGGTTGACGCCGATTCAGGCATCGGGGCCGAACGCGCAGAGCTTTCAGGGAAGCATTGCCAAGGGCGAAGCGACGGGGCAGGCGATTGATTTGACCCTGGACGACGCGATGCAGCGCGGTTTGCAGAATAATCTTGGCGTAATTTTGAGCGGCACGCAGACGGCGGCGGCGCGCGGCCAGCGGTTGAGCCAGTTGCAGTCTCTGCTGCCGAGCGTGGATGCGAGCATCAAGGACACGGTTGCGGAGGCGGATTTGCCGGCCCAGGGTTTGCGGATACCGGGATTTCCGACGATCATTGGGCCGTTTGGCTATCAGGATTTCAGGGCAACGCTGAGCTGGTCGCTGGTGGACGTGGCTTCGCTGCGGAAGTATATGGCCGCGCAGCACGACTTTGCATCGGCGCAGTTGAGCGCGCAGGATGCCCGCGACCTGGTGGTGCTGACGGTTGGCAACGCTTATCTGCTGGTGCTGGCGGATGAGTCGCAGGTGGCGAGCGTCGAGTCGCAGGTGGCGACGGCGAAGGTTTCGCTGGACCAGGCAGTGGCGAATCACGAGGCGGGAACCGCTCCGCTGCTGGATGAGCTGAGGGCGCGGGTGGATTCGCAGAGCCTTCAGCAGCAACTGATTGTGGCCAGGAACTCTCTGGCGAAGGACAAGCTTTCGCTTGCGCGCACCATTGGGCTGCCACTGGCGCAGAGCTTCAACCTGACCGACAAGGTACCGTATTCGGCGTTTGACCAGGTAGATGTGGAAGCGACGATCAAGCAGGCGCACGCCAACCGCAAGGATTTGGCAGCGATGGTGGAGCAGGTGAAGGCGGCCGAGCAGCAGCGCAAGGCGGCGACGGCCGATCGGCTGCCGACGCTGGCCTTCAGCGGCGACTACGGCGACATTGGCGTGAATGTGCGGCACTCGCATGGCACCGGGGACGCATCGGGTACGGTGAGTGTGCCGTTGTTCGCCGAGTTTGCTTTGCGCGGCGAGGCGGAGATTGCACAGTCTTCGCTGGACACGGACAAGGACAAACTGAGCGACCAGACGGCGCAGGTGGACGCGGATATACGGGACGCACTGCTGGACATTGAGTCGGCGCAGAAGCTGGTGGAGGTGGCGCGCTCAAGCGTGGACCTGGCCAACGAAGCGCTGAAGGAAGCGCAGGAGCGCTACGCCAACGGGGTGAGCGACAATCTGGCCGTGAGCCAGGCGGAGCAGAGCGTGGCGCAGGCCGACAATCAATATGTGACGAGCCTGTACCGGCACAACGTAGCCAAGCTGAGCCTGGCGCGTGCGCTGGGCGCGGGGCAAAGCTACAAGATCTATTTGGGAGGGAAGTAAACGTGGCGGAAACGACTCCAACACCGGCAGCGCCGGTACAAGAAACAGAGATTACGCAGCCGAAGAGCCGCCGCAGGGGCATCATCGTTGTGGTTCTGGTCGTCCTGGTGGCGGTCGCGGTGGGGTTCTGGTGGCACTCTACGTTCAGCGAAGATACGGACGACGCGCAGGTCAACGGGCATTTGATTCAGGTAAGCTCGCGCATTGCCGGGCAGGTAATCAAGGTGGACGTGGAAGAGAACCAGGTGGTGAAGGCGGGCGACACGATTGCCGAGCTGGACCCCAAGGACTTTGACGTAGCTGTGGAGAATGCGCAGGCAAATCTGGCGAACGCGCAGGCTATGGCGGCGGCGGCGAATGTGAACGTTCCGCTGACCTCGATCAACACGGGCAGCAACCTGAAATCCGCGGGCGCGGATGTGAGCGGGGCGCATGCGGGCGTGGAGCAGGCCGAGCAGCAGTTGCAGGCTGGGGCCGCGCAAGTGGCACAGGCACAGGCCAACCTGACCAAGGCCGAGGCTGACCTGGCGCGCTACAAGCCGCTGGTGGAGAAGGATGTGATCAGCAAGCAGCAGTTTGACGCAGCCGTAGCGGCACGCGATGGCGCCAAGGCAGCGCTGAACAATGCGCAGGCCGGAGAACGCGCAGCCAGCGATGGCGTGCGGGTTGCCAAGGATCGCGAGTCGCAGTCGCAGGCGTCGCTGAAGTATGCCGAGACCGGTCCGCAGCAGGTTGCGGTGCAGAGCGCTCGGGCCAAAGCCGCACAGGCGCAGGTGGAACAGGCGCAGGCCCAGCTGGACCAGGCCGAGCTGAACCTGAGCTATACGAAGATTGTTGCTCCGGTGGCGGGCATTATCACGCGCAAGAGCGTGGAAGTGGACCAGAACGTTTCAACGGGGCAAAACTTGCTGACGCTGGTTTCGCTGGACGACTTGTGGGTGACGGCCAACTTCAAGGAGACGCAGTTGAAGCACATGTCCGCGGGGGAGCCGGTGGAGATTGCGGTGGATGCGACGGGCAAGACTTACCACGGCAAGGTGACGCAGATTGGCGGGGCGACGGGGTCGGTACTGAGCCTGTTTCCGCCGGAGAATGCTACAGGAAATTATGTAAAGGTGGTGCAGCGTGTACCGGTGCGCATCGACTTTACGGACATCAAGAACGAAGACGCGAGTCACCTGCTGCGGCCGGGGCTGTCGGTGGAGCCGTCGGTGAGGGTGAAGCCGTAAGAGCAGATGACAGATTACAGGTGACAGATGACGGTTGTGCCCCTGGGCTCTCTTGAGTCTGGGGGCTTTCCCTTTTTTGCTGGGCTAGTTCGGGATGGAGGCTTGGATGGATTTTCGGGTTGATGAGGGGATTGAGGTTTTGTCGCGGACGCCGGAGGTGCTGCGGGCGCTGCTGGCGGGGAAGTCGGCTGTGTGGCTGAATGCGCGGAAGAGTCCGGAGTCGTTCAGCGCGTTGGATGTTCTGGGGCACCTGATTCATGGGGAGGTCACGGATTGGATGCCGCGGGTTCGGGTGATTCTGGAGCATGGGGACACGCGGGCGTTTGAGCCGTTTGACCGGTTTGGGTTTCGGGAGTCGATTGCCGGGAAGAGCGTGGGGGCTTTGCTGGATGAGTTTGCGGGGTTGAGGGTTGAGGGGCTGGCGGGGCTTGTTGCGCTTGGGGTTGGCAAGGAGGAACTGGCGCTGGCAGGACGGCATCCTGAGTTGGGCGCTGTGACTTTGGGCAATTTGCTGGCGACCTGGGTGGTTCACGACCTGGGGCACATTGCGCAGATTGTGAAGACTATGGCGGGCGAGTATCGGGAAGCTGTGGGGCCTTGGCGGGCTTATACGTCGATTTTGGATTGAGGACTTAGTCGGCAGCGGGGCCTGCGAAGAGGATCAGGTTCTCGTCGGGGTCCGAGATTACGAAGGTGGTCGCGCCCCAGGGTTGGTGTTTGAGTGGCTGGTCGAAGGAGACGCCTGCTGACTGGTAGTTCAGAAACAATTGGTGGATTTCGCCGGTGGTGGCCAGGGTGATGGAAGCGGAGAGCAGGTGTTCGCGCGTGCGAATGCCGGTGGCGAAAACGGGTTCGCCGATGAGCCTCAGGTTGATTTTTGCCGCGTCGCGACAGACCTGCGCGTAGAAGGGCGGCTCGCCATGGACGAAGGCAACTTCGAAGCCGAGTTTGTTGGCGTAGAAGTCGCAGGCACGCTTGATTTCCGCGACGAAGAGTTGGGGCTCGATCGAGTTGAGAATGGGTTGGGACGTCGTTGGCATGATAGAGATTTTAGCCTTCCCACCCAATCGCGATGCAACTGCAATTGGATGGGGCACGGAGCATTTGTGGTTGATGCGAATTCCGGACTCGTGGTACTAGTCGAGGGGGATGAACTCGATGTGGCGGACCAGGGCCGGGCCAACGCCGGGGGGGGTGGGGGTGGAGTAGAAGCTGATTCCTGTGCTTGATTCCGACGGGTAGATGAGGTTGGTGAGGACGGTTTCTCCCCCTTCGGCAAAGACTTCGACGGAGTTGTGGTCGACGACGATCTCGAGGCGGATGGAGTTTTCCTGCGGATGCTTGAGGTGGGCGGAAATTCGGGCGGGGAATTCGGGAGAGAAGTCGGATTTGCCGGAGTGGGTTCGGTCGACGAAGATGGTTCCCTTTTCGCGATCGACGCCGATCAGGGTCTCTTCAGTAGCGGGGTCGTTGGGGTTGGGGGAACTGCGGCGGATTGCTACTCCGGCTTCGGCGGCGTCTCCGGGGTCGAGCGTGACGCGGAGCAGGTAGACGGAGCCGGCAAGCTTCTTTTGGGCGATGAGGTCGTTGGCCTTGGAGATGGACTGGTATGGCGCATCCTCGAACATGGCTTGCGACGGCTTGTAGCCGCGGGTGGGCAGGATGGGGCGCTGGACGAGCACGAGCGGCTCCTGGGACGGGGTAGCGCTGGTGTAGTTGTCGGGCTGGAGGAGAAAGAGGCTGCGCGCCATGGTCATTTCGCCGCGGCCGGGAAGTGAGGGCACCTTGCCGGCGTAATCCCAGTTGCCCATCCAGGCGAGCCAGATGCGGTCCTGGTCGGCGGGAGTGTTGGAGACGGAAGTGGAAGCGTAGAAGTCCTTGCCCCAGTCGGCCCAGTGTGGCGTAGAGGCTGGATGGTCGGCGGTGAAGCGCAAGCCGTCAAATTGGCCGATGAAGTACTGGTCGGCGGAGCCGCCGTTGGGACCGCCTGGATTGAGATTGACGTTGAGCACCCAGCGCTTGTCGACGACTTTGCCGATGGCGTCGTGCTTGCCGGGCTGTTCGCGGACGGACAATGGGAAGAGGTCTGGACACTCCCAAACGCCGCCTGTGGCGCCGGCGGGGCCAAACTCGCCGCCGAGATCCCATTGGCGCAGGTTCTTTGAGTGGTAGAAGCGAACTTTGTGCTGGTCAGGGAGGGAGACGACCATGACCCAGCTTTTTGTCGGCTCGTACCAGAAGACTTTGGGGTCGCGGAAGTCTTTGAGGCCGAGGTCGATGACGGGGTTGCCGGAGAACTTGGTCCAGGTGACGCCGGCGTCGGGGCTGACGGCGATGTTCTGGTTCTGCTTTGTGTCGGTTGCGCCGGTGTAGATGGCGACGAGGCAGCCGGGAGTTTTTTGGCCCGCTGGGCCGCAGAGTCCGCTGGTGTTGTCGCGATCTTCGACGGTGGAACCGCTGAAGATCATGATGCCGTTGGCTTCAGGGATGGCGTCGGGGAGATTCTTCCAGTGGATGAGGTCGGTGGAGACGGCGTGGCCCCAGGTCATGTGTCCCCAGACGTCGGCGAAGGGGTTGTGCTGGAAGAAGAGGTGGTATTGGCCGTTGAGGAGGATGGGGCCGTTGGGGTCGTTGATCCAGGTGGGCGGAGCGTAGAAGTGGATTTTTGGCTGCCAGGGGGTGGCCGGGGAGGCTGCTGGTTGCTGGGCAACGGATTGAAAGGCGAAGATGGCGGCAAATGCGGAAAGGAGTGCGAATCCAAATACTGGCTTGGCCGTGAATGATGCGCTTTGGGGCATGGGGGTGATTGTCCTTTGCTTTCTCAAGGGTAACGCGCCGAGGGGCTCGATTCGATGACGTTTCAAGCCGTCGAATGTCAGGCTGACGATTTAGAGTGGATTGCAGCGAACCCATGAAAGATTCGATTCACGTATCCAAAGAGAATTATTTGAAGGCGATACTGGAAGCTGAGGCCGAGGGGCACCAGGTAATTCCAGCGATGCTGGCGCATTGGCTTGAGGTTTCAGCGCCGGCGGTGACGATGGCGCTGAAGCGGCTGAAGCGGGATGGGTGCGTGGAGGTGGGCGGGGACGGAATTGTGCGTCTGACCGCGGCGGGGCGTGAGACCGCCTATCAGACGGCGCTGCGGCACCACCTGATTGAGCGCATGCTGAGCGAGGTGTTTGGCATGGAGTGGTACGAGATTCACGAGGAGGCGGAGCGGTTGGAGCATGCGGTTTCTCCGGCGTTTGAGCTGAAGCTGAAGGAGAAGCTGGGGGATAGCGGAGCCTGTCCGCATGGCAATGAGGTGTTGCCGGTGAATCCGGCAGAGCGGAAGAAACGGGGGGAGACGCCGCTTTCGGAGGCAGAGGAGGGGCAGCGTTATACCGTGACCAGTTTGCAGGAGCGGGACCCGAAGCTGTTGCTTTTTTTACACAAGACGGGAATCGGGCCGGGGCAGGGCTTGCGCGTGGTGAGTCAGAATTACGATCAAACTGTTTCGATTGAAATGGTTACGGGAAATGCGATTCTTGGCAGGCCGGCGGCGGCGGCGGTTTGGCTGAGGCTGGAGAGCTAATGATAATTAAAAGTAAGATAAAATATTAACTATGCTTAACTAAGTGTGGCATACTTAGGTTGAGAGGGGTTTTCTCCCGCTCTCCCCCTGACTATGGCAACCGAAATCAAGAGCCTGTTCCAGACCAACGAGCCCTCTCTGCCTGAAGTGCATTCAAGCGTGGGGATCGCGCGCTCGCCGATTTTCTGGCGGAGGCTGCTGGGATTTCTGGGGCCGGGATTTCTGATTTCAGTGGGCTACATGGACCCTGGCAACTGGGCGACGGATATTGCCGGCGGGTCGCAATTTGGGTATACGCTGCTGTCGGTGATCATGGTTTCGAACCTGATGGCGATTTTGCTGCAGAGTTTGAGTCTGAAGCTTGGAGTTGCGACGGAGCGGGATCTGGCGCAGCTTTGCCGCGAGAGCTATGGGCGGTGGGTGAGCTTTGGGCTGTGGGTGGGCGCGGAGATTGCCATTGCGGCCTGCGACCTGGCGGAAGTGATCGGGTCGGCGATTGCGCTGAACCTGCTGTTTCACATTCCGCTGTTTTACGGCGTGCTGATTACCGGGCTTGACGTGCTGCTGATTCTGCTGCTGCAGCGGTGGGGCTTCAGGGTGGTTGAGGCGCTGGTGATTACGCTGATTGGGACGATTATCGCTTTGTTTGGGGTGCAGCTTTTTCTGTCGCGGCCGGAGTACGGCACGGCGCTGTTCAACCTGTTTGTGCCCTCGACCGCGATCGTGACCAATCCGGCCATGCTTTACATCGCCATTGGGATGCTGGGCGCAACGGTGATGCCGCACAATCTTTACCTGCACTCGTCGATTGTGCAGAGCCGCAACTACAAGCGGACGCCGGAGGGCAAGCGCGAGGCAATCTTGATGGCCAACGTGGACTCGGCGCTGGCGCTGACGGTGGCTCTGTTTGTGAATGCGGCGATTGTGGTGGTGGCGGCGGCGGTGTTTTTCCGCAGCGGGCACTACGAAGTGGCGGCGATTGAGGATGCGTATAAGCTTCTGAGTCCGCTGGTGGGCGCTGCGGGGGCGAGCACGGTGTTTGCGATTGCGCTGCTGGCGAGCGGTCAGAACTCTTCGATTACGGGGACGCTGGCGGGGCAGGTAGTGATGGAGGGGTTCATCCACATACGCCTGTCGCCGTGGCTGCGACGGATGATTACGCGGTCGCTGGCGATTATTCCGACGATTATTGTGGTGGCATTCACGGGAGAGCGAGGCACGGAGAAGCTGCTGCTTTGGAGCCAGGTGATTTTGTCGCTGCAGTTGAGCTTTGCGGTGATTCCGCTGGTGATTTTCACGGGCAGCCGAAAGAAGATGGGCGAGTTTGTGAATGGGCCGTGGCTGCAGGGGCTGAGTTGGTTTGTGGCGGCGCTGATTGCGGGGCTGAATGCGTGGTTTCTGGTGCTGATGCTTCAAGGAAAAGGGTGAGGCGGGCGAGGTTGCCAGTGGCCAGGACGCTCTTGAATGTCTGCTCACAGAACGCGGCTGGAGCAGGGCGATAACTGCACTTGTCAGGGGAGGTTAGGCATGGCGATTTATCGCAGAGTCTGGTATTACTGCGCTTTCATCATGTTATTAACTATAGTTAAGTCGAATCTTATTCCGGCGCAAAGTGGCACTTCTAGCGCTATCTCCGGACTGGTGATGGATGCAACCGGCGCCGTGGTGGCTCATGCGGAAGTTATCGCAACGAATGTTGAGACAAAGGCTGTGCGAACTGGAGATACAAATGACATGGGCAGGTTTCTCTTCGCGCAGGTGAATCCGGGCAGCTATACGGTAAGCGTTGAAGCCAATGGTTGGGCCGCGCAAACTTCAGCGCCGATTGCAGTGGAGTTGGGACGGACGGAGACGGTGAACTTCACCATGAGCCTCGCATCCACTTCGCAAACCGTGCAGGTCACCGCGAACGAGGCACAACTGAGCCTGGAGAACCCGAATACGACGACGACGCTGGAGGCGAAGACGATCGCGAGTCTTCCCAACCCTGGGCAGGACTTGACGTTCATCACGCAGTTCTCTCCCGGAGCGCTAATGAACACTGCGGGCTCATCGAATGATGCGAAGGCGGCCGGCGGCTATGGCAATGTGGAGTTCAACGGGCTGCCCGCAACGTCGAATGGGTACATTCTGGATGGATTTGACAGCAACGACCCATGGCTTGGCTTGAATATCGGGCTTTCCACCAACCTTGTCATCGGTCTTGATGCGGTGGACGAAGCGACAGTCAATACCAACTCCTATTCGGTAGATCAGGGAAGATATGGCGCGTCGCAGGTGAATTACTTTACCAAGTCAGGCACCAATCGGTTTCACGGCGACTTTTACGAGTTATGGAATGGCTCTCTGCTGAATGCGGAAGACTACTTTCTGCATGCCAACGATACGGCGGACAGTGTCACCAGGAAGCCGCGGTCGACGGTGAATGAGTTCGGCGTCAGCGTTGGTGGGCCGCTGCGGCGGAACAAGCTTTTCTTCTTTGCGCATTATGAGGGAATCCGGATTGCGCTGCCGATTGTTTCTCAGGTGGTGACACCTTCGCCGGCCTATCAGAGTTATGTGCTTGGACAACTGGCGAAAGGCGAGACCGATCCGATTACGGGCACAGTGCTTCCGGCAGAGCCGTCTGAGATTCCTTTTTACCAGTCGATGTTCAAGCTCTATCAAAGCACTGCGGGAACGCCGGTAGCGGTGAGTTCGTGCCCGCTGGATGCAAGTGGTGCGTTGATTCCTGTTGGGCAGTCGGGCAGCGAGCTTCTCGAAGGCAGCGGATGCGCCAGTCAGGGCCAGGAATCATTGACCAACAGCGACAGTGAGAATCTGATCGTGCTGAAAATTGACCACAGCATCGACCGCAACAACAGCGTGTGGTACCGCTTTCAACAGGACACAGGGTTGCAGGCGGCTTACACCGATCCTATCAATGCGATGTTCAACTCCTACTCTCCGCAGCCGCAGAGGACGCTGGTGACGGGCTACACCCATATCTTCAGCCCGAACCTGGTGAACCAGTTTAATCCGGGGGTTAGTTGGTACAGCAGCATCTTTGAGCCGAAGGACTTTTCGGCTGTAGTTGGCACGTTTCCAATCGTGTTGACGGCGGGAGGCAACAATGCGCCGTTCACCACCATTGGCGGCAATGACAACACCTATCCACAGGGCCGCGTAGTTACCCAATGGCAGATCAACGATAACCTGATGTGGACGCGCGGGACGAACACTTACAAGTTCGGAATCAACACGCGGCGGATCGACGTGAGTAACTACGATTTGGGCGAAGGCAGCGTTCCCACCGCAGTTTATAACGATCTGGCGCAGTTCACTTATGGCGCAGCTTACACTGAGAGCGCGACCTATCCAGTGGCGCTGAAGGAACGGATTGCTGCGGGAAACCTGGATATCTACGCAATGGATGGTTATAAGCCCACCGCGCGCGTGAGGCTCACTGCTGGAGTGCGCACAACATGGAATACTAATCCGGTCAATGAGCAGGGGCTGTTTGCGCGACCGAGCGGATCTTTGCTTGATGCATCTCACCAAGCAAGTCAGCCGCTCGATCAAGTTATCCAGACGAATGTGCGTGGGCTGTTTCCGGCAACGCCGGCACTGGCTTGGCAGCCGCGGGCATCCGTTGCTTACCAGGTGGGGCACGGAACGGTGTTGCACGCCGGCTTTGGCGTATTCAATGACATTATTCCCGCGCAGGTTGCAGATCTTGCAGCGACTAACGCTCCCTATGCACCGACCTTTGTGGGTGGTATCGGCGGCCAGGCGGGCGGGATCGCGATTGCTCCTGGCGTGCCGGGCAGCGCCGCTGATGCCACCAAGTACGCCGAACAGAGTTTTCAAACAGTGTTTCGCGCAGGCGAAGCGCCGTGCGCCGGGATTGCCTTCGGAGCGCCTACATGTCCGCTGGCAGTTGGATTGAATACCTTTCCGAGTGGCACGTTGAAGACGCCTTACTACTACCAATACAACTTTGGCATTGAACAGCAGGTGGGCCGGGGAGGCTCGGTGCAAGTGGACTATGTGGGCACACGCGGCGTGCATGAGCCCTACCAGGTGGAGTTGAATGGCTATGAGACCGTCTGCGCCGGATGCTTTGCGCCTTTTCCGTTCAGAGCCCCGCTCGACCAGCGATTCGGCAGCGTGAACGAGTTTCAGACTAATGCCAACAGCAGTTACTCAGGATTGCAGGCGAGCATAAGTGAGAGGCTTGGCGGGCTAACACTGAAAGGTAACTACACGCTCAGTCATTGCCTCGATGAAGTCTCGAATGGCGGGCTGCTTTCGTTTTCGGCGCAAGGGATTCTGTCGCCGCTGCCTGGGGAGCTGAGCCGCCAATATGGCGACTGCGACTACGATGTGCGGCACAATGTTTCCGCCTTCGGGATCTATCAGATTCCGTTTCGCTCGGATCGCGCGGCCCTTCGAGCGCTGTTCGGCGGATGGTCGTTTTCAGAGACGGCGTTTCTGCATTCGGGACTTCCTTTCACGGTGCTGAGCCAACCGTACACGGCCGGGAGCAGCGGCGTGTTTCAAGCGAGCGGGCCACAGTTTGCACGCAGGGTTGCTGGGGCGCCGTTGTACAGCAAGGCGGCGTACTCCGGGGTCACGGTGGCAGGCACGAAACAATGGCTGAATCCCGCGGCGTTTGTCTCGGTTGTGGACCCGACGACGGGGGCGTGTACCGGCGGCGATTCGGCCGCCAATTGCCAGTTTGGCGACGCCGGCCGCAACACGGTGCGCGGCCCGCACTTTACCGATTCCGATATCTACCTGACGAAGAAGTTTCCACTCGGCGAAAAGGCGTCGCTGCGGTTCGACACGCAGATGTTCAACGCATTCAACCATCCCAATTTCGCCCTGCCCAGCAGCGTCGAAGCGGGAGTGCCCGGCGTGAACATTCCAGCCAAGTTTGGAACGCTTGAGAGCACCATTTCGCCGCCTACCGGGCTGCTGGGCGTTGGGCTGGGTGGGGATAGCGCGCCGCGGATGATTGCATTTCAGGCCAGGGTCGAGTTCTGAAATCAGCTAACATGATTGGCATGCACGTTTTATCTGCTGCCGAGATGCAGGCTTGCGACCGGGTGACGACGGAGCGGTACGGGGTTGCGTCAGTGGACCTGATGCGGGCGGCCGCTGGAGCTGTGGCGGGATTTGCGCGGGAGGTGTTTCCGCGGGCGCGGCGGGTGACGGTGCTGTGCGGGCGGGGCAACAACGGCGGGGATGGGATGATGGCCGCGCGGCTGCTGGCTGCGGCGGGGCTGGACGTGGCTGGCTTGGAAGTGACTACGCTGCTGCTGGGTGTGCCGGAAAAGCTGGGACCGGATGTGGTGACGGCCTGGGGAGAGTTGCTGGCAAGTGCGGCGCCGGGAACGGTGCATGTGGTGGAGACGGCGGGGGAGCTGGCCGCGCACAACGAGGCGCTGGGGACCGATCTGATTGTGGATGCGGTGGTGGGTACGGGGTTCAAGCCGCCGCTGAAGGGGCTGGCGGCTGCGGCCCTGGAGTGGCTGAAGGGGAGCGCGGCTCCGGTGCTTGCGGTGGATTTGCCTTCAGGATGGGAGGCGGACTCGACGGCCGCGGCGCTGGCGGGGCCGGTTTTCGCGGCCGATGCGGTGATTACCTTTACTTCTCCGAAGGCTGCGCATGTATTTGGGCAGTTGACCCGGGGGTGGGATCAGCCGGTTGTGGTGGCGCCGATCGGGTCACCGGAGGGGGCGGTTGTCTCGGCACTGGGGCTGCGATGGGCCGGGTTGGCAATGGAGATGGTGAAGGGGCCCCGAGCAGCGGGGGCGAACAAGGGCAACTTTGGACATGTGGTGGTGGTGGGGGGCGCGGTAGGGCGGTCGGGAGCGCCGTCGATGGCGTCGCTGGCTTGCCTGCGCAGCGGAGCGGGGCTGGTTACGGCTGCGGTTCCGGAGGCGGTGTTGCCGCTGGTGGCGGCGATTGCGCCGGAGCTGATGACGTGGCCGCTGAGGCCGGGGCCGTTGGGCGGCATTGGTGCGGAGAACCTGACCGCGGAGGCTGTGGCGGGATTGATGGCGGGCAAGACGGTGCTGGCGATTGGGCCGGGGATTGGGCAGGGCGCGGAGACGGTGAAGTTCGTGACCGGCCTCTTGGCGGCGACCAGGATTCCGGCGGTGATTGATGCGGATGCGCTGAACATTCTGGCAGCCAAGCCGGTGCTGCTGGGCAAGCTGGCGAAGGGGCGGACGGTGGTGTTGACGCCGCACCCGGGGGAGATGGCGCGGCTGGCGGGGATTACGGTGGCCGAGGTGCAGGCGAACCGGCTGAAGGTGGCTCGGGGGTTTGCGGAGCGGTTTGGGGTGACGCTGGTGCTGAAGGGGGCGCGGACGCTGATTGCGCATCCTGACGGGCAGGTGGCGGTGAATACCACTGGCAACCCAGGGATGGCGAAGGGCGGGAGCGGGGACCTGTTGACGGGGCTTGTGGCGGGGCTGCTGGCGCAGTATCCGGGCGACGCGGGGCGGGCTGTGGAGGCGGCGGTTTACCTGCATGGACTGGCGGCAGACATGGCGGTCAGGCTTGGCGACGAGCACACGTTACTTGCGACGGACAGCCTTCAACAACTTTCACGGGCTTTTCGCTTTGATTCGCGGGGCCAGAACGGTTATGTTTGCTTGCAGGGCACTGCGTGGCATTGCATGCAGCGGACTTTAAATTCTGCCCTACTCATGAGGTTCAGTGATGACTAGCGCCGCACCCCCGACTGAAGGCCGGATTCACGAGTTCACCACCCGGAGCGGAGCCGACACGATTGAGGTGGGGCGGAAGCTGGCAAAGCTGTTGAAGGCGCCGCAACTGCTGATTCTGCGCGGGGACCTGGGCACGGGCAAGACTACGCTGGTGAAGGGCATTGCGCAGGCGCTGGACGCGGCAGAGGCGGACGAGGTGACGAGTCCGACGTTTACGCTGATCCACGAGTACGAGGGGACGCAGCAGGGCAAGCCGGTGAAGCTGTTTCACCTGGATGTTTATCGCCTCGAAGGCGAGCGGCAGTTGGAGTCGCTGGGGCTGGATGAGCTGCTGACGCCGGATGCGCTGGTTCTGGTGGAGTGGGGCGAGAAGTTCAAGAGCATCCGCAAGAAGGCTACGGGCGAGATTGCGATTACTTCGACGGGCGGCGATGCGCGCAAGATCACGGTGACGCTGAAGGAGTAGCGGGCCAGCGTTCGAAACCTTGATAGGATTCCGAAATTCATTCAAGAAATCCCTGTTCTGCGACAGGAAACTCCTGTTTTGCGACGAAAAAGGCGTGTTTTGCGCTTTTGGGCGGTCTGTAAGTGCTTTATTTTCTTCAGGCCGGTTGGGTGACTTTGCGTAAGTGCTTTGCTGTCAACGAATCTGGGTAGAGGGGGTAGGGGGGTACGCGGTTTCAGACCGGTTTCCCCGTTTCGGATTCCTGAAATTCGTGTGGGCACAGATTTGGATGTGGGTGCGCATAGGATGATTGTGCGCGTTTCGGGGTTAATTGGATGCAAAGTTTTGGGACTTATTTTTGTGCGGCGGCGCGCTGGTGGTTGAGGGCGAGGAGTCGGGCGAGGATTTCCTCTTTGGAGAGGTTGCAGGGCCAGCCGTAAGCGGCGAAAACGGCCTCGTCGAGGGTGCGGTGGGCGTTGGAGAGCCATTCGGGGCGCTGGTTGTAGAGGTTGGTGAGGGTGCGGTTTTTGAGGTCCTCGGGGGCAATTCCGGGCGGGTTGAGCCAGGCGTCGCGGAGGCGGACGAGGGAGCGGGCGGCGTCGGCGATGGCTTTGACGCGCGAGTCAGCTTCTTCGCTGGGCTCGGTTCCGGGGGCCCAGGGGAAGGGGAAGGTGTCGAAGCAGGACTCGATGTTGTAGGTGATATCGTTACCCACGCCGTGGCGAGAGCTGCTTCCAAGGCTCCATGCCTTGTGGAGGATAGATTCGAGAACCCCCAGGAAATACTCGTCAGGTCTTGCGATTACGACCACGCGGCTATCAGCAAGCGTGGCAACAGGGACGAAGACGAAGAACCGATGTTTGCTTACCCTCGGCGATGCAATGTACCTCTGTAGATTGGTAAGGGCTTTGCGCATCCCGAAGTTTTTCTCGCCGTGGTGCCACCAAAGCTCTTTGCGTCTCTGTCTTTTGTTTTCTTGTCGCGCGGGGTAGACGTGATGCCTGACGTACTCGAAGGGCAATTCGAAAAGCGCGGCTTCTGTCTCTGTCCTGTCCTTGAAGTCGATGATATACATGCCCTTGGGTCGGTCTGAGAGGTCCCTCGCAATGATCCAAGGGATGACCACCTCAGCGTTTGAGAGCCCATTCGGGTTGATCGGCGCTGACAGCATTTTGCGCGCGAGGTCTGGTTCAACTTCGAATTGTCCGACCTTGACCGGTCCCTGAAATGCGATCCCTTGATTCTCTTTGAGCGTGATCGACTTGGTTAGATCCTCGCCGGCGCTTAGATCGGCATTAATTGACGAAACAAATTCTCCATCAAGTTCTCGCAGAGTTTCTGTTCCATCGTCAAAGCCGATCATGGAAACGCGGACATCTGCTCCTTCGAGGGTCCACTCGCGGTTGCTCCAGGCGAAGAATATTGAGCCCTCTACAATAATGCGTTCGAGGACGATGCGATTGGACCCGGCACGAATCGCTTGCGTGGCGAGCAGGCCGACGCGGGAGTGGTTCTGTCTTACTTCCACGAACGACTTGCTAAACCAATAAGTGACAAGGTCTACCTCGTGAGGGACCCGGTCTTGGTAGAGGACGAATAAATCGTCAACATATTTGTCTCCAAGCTCACGGCGCAACCTCTTTCCCCCCAGGAATGGTGGATTGCCAATGATGAAGTCGGCCTTTTGCCACTCAGGTTCGTAGGGGTTTCCTTCGTCGTCGTAACGCATAATGGCGTCGCCATGCTCGATGTTGTTGAGCTTTTCCAAGACGGGTTCGCGGTCTTCCTGGACGCCGTGTTCGTGTTTCCACTGGAGGAAGCCGATCCAGACAACGATGGAGGCGAGCTCATGGGCGTAGAACTCGGTTTCAATGCCGTAAAGCTGGCTGGGCGAGACCATTTTGGTGACGACGAGGGAGATTCCGTGTTCGGCGGCGAACTGTTTTGCCTCAAGCCAGAGATCGAGGAGTCGGCGGAGGGCGACGTAGAGGAAGTTTCCGGAGCCGCAGGCGGGGTCGAGGACGCGAACGGCGGTTAGCTCGTCGATCCATTCTCCGAGGAGTTTTTCGGAGGCTAGATCGACGCGTAGGCGGGCCTGTTTACCGTTTTCAGCCGCCTGTTCTGCGCGTTCGATGGCGAGGGCTTCAAGGATGCGCTCTTTGGCGAGTTCCCAGCGCTGTTGGAGGGGGCGGACGACGACCGGCTCGATGAGGAGAAGGATATCTTCTTCGCTGGTGTAATGGGCTCCGATGAGGGAGCGGCGGGCGGGGTCGAGAGAGCGCTCGAAGAGGGTTCCGAAGATGGCGGGGGCGATGTGGGACCAATCGTAGTTTTTGGAGACCTCGTAGAGGATGCCGAGGTCGGCGAGGTCGAGCTGGATGACGGAGGAGTCGTTGAACAGGCCTCCGTTGAAGTAACGGATGCTGTGGGGGCCGAAGATTCCATCCTCTTCGCTCATGGCCTCGAAGAGGAGCTTGAGCTTGCGGAGGAACTTGCGGGGGCGGAAGCGGTCGTCGCTCTGGACCATATTGCGAAAGACGCGGTCGGGGAGGAGGCCGATGGAATCTGCAAAGAAGCAGAAGAGGAGGCGCATGAGGAAGTGGGCGACTTCAGCGCGGGAGGCTCCGAGATTGCGATTTTCGAGTTCGAGGCGCTCGGCGAGGCGGCTGAAGAGTTTGGCTGCCTCTTGTGTGACCTGGGCATCGGTGAATTCAGGGCGGAGTACGTTGTAGTCGCCGAACAGGGCGCGAAGGACGTCGAGCGGGGGAAGTGGGCAGGTTGCGGTGACGTGGTTGCGGTTTAGGTCGTCAAGGTTGAAGGCGTAGACGCGCTTGCGGGTGGCTGTGAAGTTGGTGTGGACTTCAAAGTGCTCGAAGTCGCTGACGACGAGCAGGGGAGGGTTGCCGAGGTCTTCGCGGTAGTCGTTTAGCTGGTCGTAGGCTTTCTGAAGGGATTTGTGCTTGCCTTTGCACTTGTATTCCCAGGCGAAGTGGTCGCGGAGCCAGACGTCGGCGAAGCCGGTGCCGCCGCGGGATTTGCTGACCTGTTTTTCAAAGGCATAGCGCTCACCGGTGGAGTCGGCGGCGGCAGGGTGGGGTTGGCCGAGGAGGTCGCAGAGATCGATGAACTGGGATTGGGCGCTGGCTCGCTCAGACTGCGAGTTGATCTTCCAGCGATGAACGAAGTCGGCGACGGTGAGCGGCATGGAGGCAAGGGTAGTTTACAGCTTGGGGCGCGGACGAGGGCGAGGGATTGTTCTGATGAACCTTGGGGGGCACGAAAGTGGGGTTGATGAGTGATGAAAACGTGGGCTGTTGGCAGGAGTCAGCTGGGGATGCAGGGCTTATCGCGGCTTGCGCTGCGGGGACGGTCTTTCAATTTTTTGGGGTGGGGTTTATTGGCCTGACTGAAGTCATGCCCTTGTTACAGAACTTCGGCGTGTCGCGGGGGGGTGAAGCTCGGCGTTCTTTTGAAGTTGTTAATGTACGGGCTGAAGTGGCCGCGGAAAAGTCGGGCTTTGAGTCAAGATTCACAAAGAACATCCCTCGGGGGCTAAAGCCCAGCGTTTATTTTCAGCCACTTGCGGCACGGCTGAAGCAGGCTGCGGAAAAAAGCGCGTTTTGCGCACGAAATGCCCGAAGAGCATACCTCAGCGGCTAAAGCCGGACTGATTCTATTGGCTTTATGCCGGGGATAAATCCCCGGC
>Ga0302275_10001826_pt1 | contig 22759 bp, 18 predicted proteins | sample III_Bog_N2_2_FD_200229 | JGI IMG/M metagenome (GOLD analysis project Ga0302275, IMG submission 200229) | Peat permafrost microbial communities from Stordalen Mire near Abisko, Sweden - III_Bog_N2_2 | ecosystem: Environmental > Terrestrial > Soil > Wetlands > Peat | place: Sweden: Abisko... | reverse complement strand
ACCGCCGGCGACGCCCGCCGAGATGCTCATTTTCGTGGGAGCCGCGACCTTCACCCTGGGCCCGTTCTGCACACTGAAGACGTTGCCAGTTGCTCCGCCACCACCTATGCCATCCATACTGGACGAGGTAAAGCCGGAAGAAGGAGGAGCTTCCCTGCCGGCCAGCATCTTAAGGTCGCTCGGAATCCGGGATGGCGCGCTCAGCTGATGGTTCATTGTCTCCGCCTGTGCGCGCTGGCGATCTGTCATGGTGTTTGCCGGCACAGGCTGTGGCGCTGGCGACGGCAAATTCGTGGCTGTCTGTTGCGGCGGCGTATTCGGCGCCACCGGCTGCTGCACAACCGTTGGCTTCGGCGCAGGTGTACCGGACCGCATCTTGGATGCGGTCATGAAACCGAGGATAAGAACAAACGCAAGTGAACCGGCGCCAATAAGTCGCACCAGCCTCTTCTTCTGGTCCTTGCCCTCGACCACCTGTTTCTCGCGCTTAGCCTGAGGCGGCTGAAATATCTGCTCCGCCTCCGCATAGGCCGCTGCCGATGCGCGCGAACCGGAGTGCGATACCCGATCCTCAACGGGCGACACGGAAACTCGCGCTGTCGCGGGTTTTGCAGGCTGTACCGCGGGAGAATCTCCGCTATCCCATTCGCCGAAATCCGCGGGAAGCGTTGTGGGTGCATTCAATTCTTCTATTTCTTCTGGAGGTACCATTGGCCATCGGCTCCCTTCATATAAGTTGCGCCTTTGTAAGTGCGCGTTTCAAGCTTACTCTGCTGGTTGAGGGCTGTGTTGTTGTTTTGCGCCCCCTGTTTGGCGTCGCCGTGGTCTGCGCGGGATGCATCCGCATCGGCCTGCTCAGGCATGAGCAAAGCAATGTTAGGCAACCCTTCCACCACCAGCGTCACCGTGGCTTGCGCCGTGGTGTAGTCCGAAGTGTCCGTGGGGGTGAAGGTTACAGAAAGTGTCTGTGTTCCTGCTGCAATCACGTTGCCCGCGGCGGGAGTATAAACAAATGTGCCCGGAATCAGTGCCGTGGCATTGAGTTGCGCCGCGCTGAGAACCGTTCCGTAGGAGATGGCGGCGGGGAGCGGCCAGGTGATGATGGGCGTTGCCTTGGTGACAGTGAGTTGCACTGTGGCCTGCGCCTGCGCATCGTCCGAGCTGTCCTTCGGAGTAAAAGCCGCCGTGAGCGTATGCGTTCCCGCCGATAACATTTCTCCTGCCGCGGGAGTGTAGACGAAGGTGCCCGGAACCGATGCCGTGGCGTTGAGCTGCGTGGCATTGAGCAGGGTGCCGTAAGAGATGGTTGCGGGCGTCGGCCAGGTAAGGACGGGCATTGCCTTGGTGACTGTGAGCTGAACTGTAGCCTGCACCTCAGGAAAGTTGACGTCTGCCGGTGAAAAGGTAACCGTGAGCGGATGTGTTCCTTTTGTGAGCACCTCGCCGGCGGCGGGTGTGTAGGCGAAGGTGCCCGGAACCGATGCCGCGGCATTGAGCTGCGCGGCGCTGAGCGGTGTGCCGTGCGAAATGGCGGCCGGAGTTGGCCATGTGATCGCGGTTGGCTTTGCCTTGGTAACAGTGAGCGTCACTGTAGCCTGCGCCACGGCACAGTCGGTAATGTCGGTCGGAGTAAAGATAGCCGAGAGCGTATGCGTTCCTGCCGCCAGTTTTTCGCCCGCCCCAGGGTTGTAAACAAATTTTCCCGGAACCGACGCGGTGGCATTCAGCTGTGTAGCGCTAAGCGCGGTGCCGTAGGAAATCGAAGCTGGCGCCGGCCATGTTACGGATGGCGAGGCTTTGACGACAGTAAGCGACACCGCGGCCTGTGACGCGTTGTAGTTCACCGAGTCTGCCGGGGTGAAAGTTACTGAAGGCGTATGCGTCCCGGCCGTAAGCACCGCGCCGGCGGCGGGAATGTAGACAAAACTTCCCGGCACTGCCGCCTTGGCATTGAGTTGCGCGCTGCCCAGTGCGGTGCCGTAAACAATCGCATCCGGCGTCGGCCACGTGATTGCAGGTGCCACTTTGGTGACAACCACTGCCACTTCGATTTGGGCTGTGGTGTAGTCCGTGGCGTCCGTCGGCGTAAAGGTCGCCGATATCGCATTCATCCCTGCTGATAACACCGTGCCGGCGGCAGGAGCGTAGACGAAAGTTCCGGGAACCGATGCTGTGGCATTCAGTTGAGCGCCGCTCAGCGTGGTGCCGTAGGCAACTGAAGCCGGCTTAGGCCACGTGATGATTGGCTTGGCCTTGGCCACTGTGAAGGATATAGCGGCCTGCGCCGTGGTGTAGTCTGCGGCGTCTGTCGGTGTAAAAGTTGCCGTCAGCGTCTGCACGCCTGCTGTCAGCACGTCGCCTTCCGCGGGAGAGTAGACGAATCTTCCCTGAACCGACGCCGTGGCATTCAACTGAACTGAACTGAGCGCGGCTCCATAAGTAATCGGCGCAGGCGTTGTCCACGTGATGGCCGGGGTTGCCTTGGTGACGGTGAGCGATACAGCAGCCTGCGCCGTGGTGTAGCCCGTGGCGTCTGCCGGCGTGAAGGTGACCGAGAGCGTATGCGTTCCCGCCGCGAGCATCTCGCCAGAGGCTGGAGTGTAGGTAAATCTTCCCGGAACCGATGCCTTCGCATTGAGCTCCGAGGCGCCGAGTACTGTGCCATAGGCAATCGGAACAGGCGTCGGCCACTGGATGACCGGCTTCTCCTGACTCGGCGTGATAACCGGCCTCTCTTGAATCGGTGCAATGACCGGCTTCTCTTGAACCGGTGCGATGACCGGCTTCTCTTGACTAGCTTTTTCTGCCGGCGCTTTTTGCAGGTGCCATTCGCCATCAGCGCCCTTCACATAGGTCGCGCCCTTGTACGTGCGCGTTTCCGGTCCGCTCTGCTGGATGGGGACGCTGGCGACCGGAGTTGTCTTGAGGTGCCATTCGCCATCAGCGCCCTTCACATAGGTCGCGCCCTTGTATGTGCGCGTTTCAGGTTCAGTCTGCTTGCCGGGAGAACTGACGCTTGGTTGAGCTCCCTGTCTCGCGCCTACAGGCTCCGAGCGTTCCGCTTTGGCCGCTGGTTTGACCATTGGCGTAACCGGCTTTTGCGGTACTGCTGCTGGCGCGGCGCTCGCGGAAGGAGTATAAGAGGGCTTGCTTGCGGCCTTTGCCGCTGCTTCTGGCTTGGCAGCGACGTTGTCCGGGCCAGATCCCAACCCTAGCTGCGTCAGTCTCCGTGTATCCGTGCTGGCAGGCGTCTTCGCCGAAAATCCCCGGCTGAAGCTCTTGAGACTAAAGCCTCCCTTTTTCTCCGGCCGCGCGGGCAAGCCACAAGCGGCTCGCGCCATCTGCCGGATGAGCCGGGACATCGGCGAATCTTCAAGAGCAAGAGGAATCGCCATGGTCTGCATACGCTGCACAGCGTTGAAATCGTTGGGAATCTTCCACTGCGCTGGCCGGGTAAGGGCTTTCGTAATCTGATCTTCGGAAACTCCTAAGGAGCGAGGCTCATATCGATTGAGCACAATCTCCAGCTTGGGTTCCGAAGCGGAAAAATACTGCGAAATCAGACGATTTGAGTTGCGCAGCCCGGCGATGCCGGCCTGGATCACCAGGTACACCGTGGAACCGTCTCTGAACAGGCTCGTGCCCATCAAATCGAGCCTCGACCCCATATCTATGACCACGTTATCGAAGTCCTGCCGCGCGACCGCGATGAGCCTGTCTATTGCTTCATTGGAGGCCTGGTACTGGGGAAACTTGCCGGGAGCCGCTAGCACGGAGACTCCCGAACTATGCTTGACCAGAAGCCTGGAGAGAAAACTCGTATCCAGCCGGTTGGAATTCTGAAGAGCATTGATGGTCGAGTATTCAGCGATAACACCCAGATTCAGCGCCGCATCACCCAGCGGCAGGTCGAGATCGATCAACAAAGTGCTTTGGCCTGACTCCTGCGCCAGGGATACCGCAAAATTGCAGGCCAGCGTGGTAACGCCATCTCCGCCCTTGGCCCCGAGAAACACCAGAAGCCTGCCGCCTGTCTTCTTCGGAATACGCGTTGCCGGACGCCTGGCAGTAGCCCTGACCAGTGCCTCAGCCATGGTGCTTTGCGCAAAGGGCAATGTAAGAAACTCGCGAGCTCCGGCCCTCATGCAGCGAACCAGCAGTTCCGAATCCGCCTTCACCGAATACACCATCACCGTCGCCGTACCGTTGGCGCAGATGCTCTCTACCAGTTCCAGGGCATATTCCGGATGGCTGTCCAGGTCGATGATGATGACGTCATAATGCTGCTCCAGCAGCCTGGGAACATCGTCCAGGCTGGGAGGATAGGTAGAAAACTCCCTGATTTCGCCTCCCTGGCACCCTGCCAGCGCGGTGGACGCCGCCTTCCGGCGCTCCTCGTCGGGGCCGATCAGAGCAATCGACAGCATATTGCCGCCCAGTGAATCAGGATACTGGTCAGCAAGATACGAAGGGTCTGAATTCACGGGATTGCTGCCCCCTGACGCTTGTGGCTTTCCTTGCGGGTTAGCCGAGGATCGATAGGATGATTGCCAGTTGGACATGATACCTAGCTCCAATTTCTTAATGAGCAAAAAATGACATCAACGTTCCCATGGCGATGGCTGGAGCGTAAGGCATCTTGCGCTTCAGTAGATCAGCCAGTGAAGACTCCGGTTCGCGACCTATTCCATTCCGCTTCGCACCAAAAACCAGATCGCCCGCCACCAGCAACAGCTTTTTGAAAACCTTGCGATAGGCGATCCAGCACAGAACCATGATCCCCCCCACAAGACTGGTGAAAAACACTGCCCAGAACATTTGCACCGGGCCAAGCCAGGCCCCAAGAGCAGTGCATAGTTTCACGTCCCCACCCCCCATGCCGCCCAGCCAGAAAAGAAAGCCGAAAATCAGCAGGCCAAGCCACAGGCCGGCAAAGCTCTGGCCAAGGCCATGCCAGCTAAAACCCTGATGGATGTCGCCCCAGTCGGCACGCCAGGGGGAAACTGCAATCCCAGCCAGAAGGAATGGAAGCACCAGCCAGTTGGGGATGCGGCGATAACGCAGATCCGTGAACGTCGCCACGGCGAGCACAATCAGCGTTGGCCACCAGGCAAACGAGCGCATACCCGTATTCCTCCCCCCGCTGTTCCGGGAAAACATCATTATTGCAATAGTCTAACCATTGCTGCAATTGTTTAACCAAACTGGAAAATGCCTGAAGCCGTTCGAAATCAAGTACTTGACGGCACACTGCCCTGATAGTGTACACAGATGTTTACGGAAAAGCGCTCCAGAGTGAAGCGAGGCGTATACACCCTTCATGCGCGCATCTGGTTTTTGCTAGAACAACTTACAGGGATCGAGAAACAATTTTCTGGGGTATTTACATGCTAAGTACCTAAATTATTACTTACAAAAGAAACTATAAAAACATACACAAAAGTCACATTTTGGGTTTCCTCGAATTGGGTATCCGGGGTAAACTCGACTCTTCCGCCCCATATTGAATACCATCTTATAGCTTTATGTGTTTGATATAATGGCAGTTACTGTATTTAAAACTGAGTGAGAAATTAGGTTGGCTAACACCCTCCTTTTCGCCGGTTCCCCTGAGAGATTTCCTTAAATATATTACGTATTGGAAGAGATTACTAAAGTAATCTCGACACGGTACTCAACCAACCGATAGTATGGTAGGCGAAAGTCAATAATTGCCGTTTAAGATCTTTGGACTTTATTGCTAGGGGGGGTGTCACCAAGGTGGCATCAGCTTGGCACAAATTCCCATCGGCATCACAAACGCTGATGAAAGGCAATGATCTCCTGTTATCCCGCTTCTCCCCCGAAAGCGGACTGATGTGTTTTCCAGAATGCGGGCCAGCAATGATTAAAATCGGACTATATTCGGAAGACCGGACGCTCCACACGCTGCTTTCCTCGGCCCTCGGAAAGGACTTCGAGATCCTCATGGAGCCCGATGAGGATGGCATGAATCTGCTCCGGGCTGCCGGAGATTGCGACGTCATGATTCTTGATCTGCATTCGAATCATGATTCATTGCAGGAGCGGATTGGGTGTACTCAACGCCTGATTGCTTCTCATATTCCCTCTGTGGTCATGGCCGACGATGCCCTTCGCTCGACAGCCTTTGAACTGGTTCGCTCTGGCGCCTTCGGCTACTGCCGCAGACCGCCCTCCATTCGTGATCTCAAGACCATGCTCAGCCGGGCGTATGAGAACTCCACGCTCAAGCAGCAACTGCAGACCGTGCAGCAGCAACTGGAAGTGCCCGGCAGTTGCGACCGGCTGATTGGATCGAGTCCGCAGATGCAGCGGGTTTATCAACTTGTGCATCGCGTTACCAACCTCAACGCCGCAGTGCTGGTGACCGGCGAAAGCGGAACCGGCAAGGAGTTAATCGCCCGCGCAATCCACAATCTTGGCTCCCGAGCCAGCCGTCCGTTTGTGGCTGTTTCCTGCGGCGCCATCCCTGAAACCCTCATTGAGGCCGAATTGTTCGGGCACGAAAAAGGCGCCTTCACCGGTACGGTAGGAGCGCGAGAAGGTTACTTCGAGCAGGCCGGCGACGGCACTCTGTTCCTGGATGAGATAGGCGATCTGAGCCTGTTTACGCAGGTCAAGCTGCTGCGCGTCCTGCAGCAGATGGAATTCAGCCGTCTTGGCAGCACCAGGCTTATCCCCTTGAAGGCGCGGCTGATCTTCGCCACGCATCAGGACCTGGATAAATTGGTGGCCACGGGAAAATTCCGTCAGGACCTTTTCTACCGCATTAACGTCATGAGGATTGAATCGCCGCCGCTCCAGAACCATCCCGACGACATCCCGCGGATTGCCCGGCATTTCTTGCGCCAGTATGGGCAAGTGTTTCAAAAGCAAATGGACGATATTGAGCACGATGCGATGGCTCTGCTCCAGAGTTACCCTTGGCCCGGCAATGTGCGCGAACTGGAAAACGTGATCCAGAGGGCCATTATCCTCGCGCCTGGTAAGACCGTTCGCGCCGAAGATTTAAGTTTGAACATTGAGGAGGAAGCCGATGTTGACCTCGGCGAAATCGGCGATGTAGTCGATATCGGCGATTACCATCCCGCCGGCTCCTTTGAACGCCAGCTTCGCGACTATAAGGTCAAACTGGCCGTGGCCGCTGTTCGAGAGAACAATGGAAATAAGACGCTGGCTGCTCGAAAACTGTGCATCTCCCGTGCTTATTTGCATCGCCTGATCAGGCTTGCCGAGCCAGACACGCTCGATGAGCAGGATATCCGTGACGTAGCAAATGGCTGAGTGCGGCGTTCACGACTGACCCGCCATTTCCTCATTCGGATCGAAAAAGAGTCTTCTTACTAGAGCATTTTGCCTGTTGGTTTAGTGTGTATTTCTTGCTTGGCTCAAAGTTGGGGGGCGTTGAAAGAACAGGTAGCGCCGGCCTCCTGGCCGGCTGTCGCGTGGACCTCCCGGTCCACGCCGCACTCTACACAAATAAGGAAAATGTCTATGTGTGTGTGTTGTATTCCGCGAGGCCGGCAATGACCAGCCCGCTGTTCTGCCGTCCGTGGATATACCAGCAGCACCAGTTCGTTTCATGGGCTTGACTCTCCGCAGGCGCGGTCAAATCCTTGTAGATTACCTTTCCGTAGATAAATATTTTTTCTTCCCAGGTTTCAATCCGCCGGTATCTTTCCTCGGAGTCGCAAAGGCCTCGCGCATCATCCCGGCAGAAAGGTTTGATAGCAGTGGATTCCCCCGGAAGCAGAATGATGGGAGTAAACGGGGCTCCCCGTTTCTCTTCCGCATACTCTGGGGTGCCGGGCAGGCGCTTTTCGTCGATGGCAATCCTGGTCCGTTCCGTGGTCTCGATGATCCTGGCTGGAGTGCGGCCGCGGTTCGAAGCCATGATGGTAAAACTGTTCTCCGCGCTCGGGGATGGCTCGACTGAAATCAGAATCCACGCTCTTTCCGCATGGAGGATAGCCTGGGCATTCATGAGTGCGGCTTGCGAACTGGCTGCGGCGGCTTCGGCTGCGGTTTCCGCGTATCCCGTTTGGCGGTCAATCTTTTTCAGCAGAGAGACGGCCATCATGATGCCGGCATATCCCAGAATGACCAGCACCAGATTGGCTGCCCATGCAATCTTTTCTTGCCAGGTCCATGCCGAAGGCGCGGGAGCGGGATTGGCAACGCTCATGTGCGACGGCTGGTAATCCCGAATGCCGCCTTCACTCTCCGTCTTTGCCGCTGGGTTGGCAGTCTCTTGCGGAATGTCGGCAGAAGGCGCCGAAAGGGGCCGCGTCTGCCGATTCACGCCATCCTGACCGCTGGCCTGAGCTGGGTATGCCACAGGCGCCTGCGTGAGGGCCAGCATCACCGCGAATATCGCTAAACCCTTTAGCCTCATGGGGAAAATGTATCACACGCCTCTGGCAATGTCCCGTAACAGAAAGCCGCTTGCAAGACGGATCAGGTGGTTGGTTACGGCATCACTTCCACACCCCGCCAAAAGGCCACGTATCCCTTGATCTTGCGCGCTGTTGGCTTGGGGTCGGGATAGTACCAGGCAGCGTCCTGGTTATCTTCCCCGTCCATCAGTACCGTCATGTAGCGCGCTTGTCCCTTAATCGGGTCCAGGGAGGTAGTTGTGCTGGGGCGAAAATACTCGCGTTTCAGGCTGGATTCGGGAAAGTACACGATCCCATCCAGCGTCACTGTCTTCTCGCTTTCGGCAATCACCTTGCCGTTCCAGATTGCTCGTGCCATAGGTTGTTCCAATAAATCCGTATTACTCTCTATCGGCCCAAGTGGGTCCGATAAGAGAGCCGGATACACATTAACAGAGATTCGCCGGGAATGCGAATCTCCTTCAGGATTTTGGGGGCTAAGAATTCCGGCCTTGAGCCTTCTTTTGGGCTGGCAGGCTCTTGCTCCGGGCTTCCACATGCTTGAGCGTCGCCTCGTAGCGCAGGCCAGCGGCTGAAAACCGGCTCACCAGCTCGGCCGTCTTCATCAGGAATGCCTGATTCTTCTCCCGGATGCCGTTCAGGATGGGCGCAAACTTGGCCAGCAGAAAGAATCCCTCGCCATTGCAATCCACAAACAGCTCCGCCGAAACCGCCCCATGCAGCACCATCGCCGCGGCCATCTCCCAATAACTGATCACCTGCCGCAACCACGCATTGTGCGGGTCGGCGGGGTTATCCGCCACGGCAAAAAACTCCTCCGCCGTCGCCGGCCAAAACTCGCCTGTCACCCACGCGCGCGCCTTGCGCATCTCCGCCTCGGTGCGCAGTTCATACAGCCCGAGAATGATTTCGGCATCTGCCGGCGTTGCTAGCATTCGTTCCATAAATGAGTTTCTCCGTTGCCAATACTACAGGAACCAGCCGAAGATTGCTGCGCGACTGCTACGAACCTGGATCGCCGGCCTCACTGGATCGCCAGCCTCCCGGCCTGTAGCGCCGGCCTCCAGGCCGGCTGTTGCGTGGACCTCCTGGTCCACGCCGCACTCTACACTATCTGTAAAAATGCTCAAGCAGCGTTGGACTTGACCGGCTTCGCGGGAATCCGTTTCCCGCCCGTAGCCGCACCAGCCGCCAGTTCCTCATCCGTGTAATACCGCCCCGACCCATCCAGTTCCCCGGAGGCCAGACGGCGGGAGACTTCGGCCATGCCGCTGTCGATGGCATCAAAGATTTCCTGAGATGTCATTTCTCCAATTGATTTGTTGCTCATCGCGTCTCCTACGCCGTCTGCAACGCCTTCTTGCCGCCCTTCTTCGCCGCCTTCTTTGCCGCAGGCTTTGCAGCCGCCTTCACACCCACCTTGGCAGATTCTGTCTCCAATACCGGCCCGTGCGTCGCTGCCGTCGGCAACGCTGTCGCGTCCCCAATCCGCTTCGAATAACTGCACACCACGGCATTTTCCGCCGGCGCCACGCCCTTGCGCGCCCGCCTCTTCGGCACAACCTCTTCTTCGGCCGTTTTTTTCTTGTTCGGGCATTCCAGGAAAATTCCCGACCGGAGGACCTTCTCCACCAGGTACGGACTGCCGCACTCCGGGCACTTCTCCGCCACCGGCTTGTTATTCGAGGTAAAGTCGCACTTTGGATAGTTCGTGCAGCCCCAGAAAATGTTGCCTCTCCTCGCCTTGCGCTCAGCTATGTCGCCCGTGCCGCACTTGGGACACTTGAGTCCTTCAATGATGTTCTGCTTCACGTACTTGCACTTGGGATACCCAGAGCAGGAGACGAACTCTCCATAACTTCCCTGGCGCAGCACCAGCGGCTTGCCGCATTGCGGGCAGTCTTCGCCTGTGGGCTGCGGCGCGGCTACCTTCTGTTGCTGCTTGCTGCTCAACTTGCGGAAGGTCTTGCAGGGCGGGTCCTCGTTGAACCCTGGGCACGACATGAACATTCCAAACGGCCCGCGCCTCAGCACCATCACCCGCCCGCAGTTATCGCAGTACTCTTCCTGCTCACCCACCTCCTGCGCCTCGGGCGTGTTCATATCCGGCTTGCCCGCCGTGTTCTCCTTGGTAAACGTGCAGCTCGACTTGTCTTTCTTGTTATAGGCCGAACAGGCAAAGAAGCTGCCGAACTTGCCCCACTTCAACACCAGCGGCGACCCGCACAGATCGCACTTTTCGTCCGTCTTTTGCTCCATGCGCTTGATGTTTTCCATCTTCGCGCCGGCGTCCTTCAACTCCTCCACAAAGTAGCCGTAGAAGCCGTTCAGCAGGTCTTGCCACTTCTCATTGCCTTCTTCGATCTCGTCCAGTTCCTCTTCCAGCTTGGCCGTGTACGCTATGTCGAAGATGTACGGAAAATTCTTCACCAATAGATCGCAGACCACCATTCCGATCTCGGTGGGATAAAAGCGGTTGCTGATCTTGGTCACATACTCGCGATCCTGAATGGTGTTGATGATCGACGCATAGGTCGATGGCCGGCCAATGCCCCGCTCTTCCAGTTCCTTCACAAGCGAAGCTTCGTTGTAGCGCGGAGGCGGCGAGGTGAAGTGCTGCTCAGGATCCAACTTATCCAGTTCCAGCCGCTTCACGTTGTCCAGGTTGGGGAGCTTGTTGCCGGCCTCATCCTCGTCGTCCTTCTCGGCAATCTCATAGACCTTCAGGAATCCGTCGAAGCGCACCACCGAGCCGCTAAGGCGAAAATCATAAGTCTTGCCCGTCTTCGCGCTCACTGCGGCAATCTTCGCCGTGGTCACGTCAAAGACGGCCGGCGTCATCTGCGAGGCCACAAACCGCTGCCAAACGAGCCGGTAGAGCTTCAGTTGCTCTTCGGTCAGATAACTCGCGATCGATTCCGGGGTCCGCGAAGCGTCGGTGGGCCGAATGGCTTCGTGCGCGTCCTGCGCAGCCTTCTTGCCCTTGTACACATTCGGCGTCGCCGGCAGATATTGTGCCCCCAACTGCCTGCCGATCCACTCCCGCGCCCCTTCAATCGCCTCCGGCGCAATACGGGGCGAATCAGTACGCATATAAGTGATAAGGCCCACCGGACCCTCTTCACCAATCGCCACGCCTTCATAGAGTCGTTGCGCCACGCCCATCGTCCGCCGCACGTTGAAGCCCAGCTTGCTGGCTGCGTCGCGCTGCAACTGGCTCGTGATGAATGGAGCCAGAGGCCGTCTCTGCTTTTCCGTGGCCTGCACTGAAGCCAGCGACCATTGCGCCTTTTCGAGCGCGTCCGTCACCGCCTTCATCGACCTATCATCCGGCAGCGCATTGGCGATGAACTGATCTTTGCCGTCCTTGTCCCGGCCGTTCGAAACGCGCGCAGGCTCACCATCGATGCCCACAAAGCGCGCCTTGAGCTTTTTCTCCGCCTGTTTTTCCGGGTGAAGCACCGGGGTCCCTGCGGACAGGTCTTCGTCCGCGGGGTGGAGATCAGCGTCCAGCGTCCAATACTCCACCGGGCCGAATGCGCCAATCTCCCGCTCCCGCTCGACGATCAGCCGCACGGCCACCGTCTGCACGCGTCCCGCCGACAAGCCCCGCCGGACCTTATCCCACAGCAGCGGCGAAATCTGGTAACCCACGAGACGGTCCAGAATGCGCCGCGTCTGCTGCGAATCCACCAGGTTCTGATCCAGGTCCCGGGCGTGCTTGAAGGCCTCCTGCACGGCCTTCTTCGTAATCTCGTTGAAGGTCACGCGGCGAATCTTCTTCCGCTCTTTGGCCGAGGTCCCCAACTGAAGAGCCAGGTGATACGCAATCGCCTCGCCTTCGCGGTCAGGGTCAGGCGCCAGATAGATCTCGTCCGCCTTGGCCGCGGCCTTCTTCAACTGCGCCACAACCTTCTCTTTGCCCGGAGAGACAATCAGCGTCGGCTCAAACGTCCGATTCTCCAACTCCACGCCAAGTTCGTTCTTCGGCAGGTCCATGATGTGACCCACCGACGCCAGAACCTCGAAGCCCGCGCCCAAATATTTCTCGATAGTCTTCGCCTTGGCGGGAGACTCGACGATTACCAGTGATTTGCTCATTGCCATCCTTGATTCCTAGTACACTCTACCCTGTCCGGCTTGTTCAGTCTGTTGGACTCGGTCCAGCTTCGTTCCGTTGACTCCGCAAACAGCCTGGATTCGGCCAATGTCTCCGGCCGCTTTCCCTCTCCGGGAAAAATCAACCGCGAAAGTTGGAAACTAACACGGAACACCTTTGCATTTCCACTCGCAAGGGAACTTTTCTCCCGTTTGGTCCCGTTTTCCTAAAACAGACAACCCAAACCTGGTCTGGATATTTTTGTGTATAATTACACACATGAACAGCGCGGAGATCGTCCGCAAGCTTGAATCAGAAGGGTGGCGCAAGGCGCATCAAGCCGGCAGCCATATCAAATTCAAGCACCCGGATAAACCGTGCTCAGTGACCGTTCCGCATCCCCAAAAAGATCACGCTGCGCAACATCTATCGGCAGGCCGGATGGCAGTGGAGGTGATTATGCTCTATCCCGTTTATGTTCAGGTTGGAGACAAAAAGCACGCGCACGGAATTGAATTCCCTGATTTTCCCGGCTGTTTTTCCGCCGCGGACGATTGGCAGGAGATCAACCGCATGGCGCAGGAGGCTGTGGAGTGTCACATGGCAGGCGAAAAACTGCCCATCCCTGCGCCCACCGCTCTGGAAAAACTGGCCGCCGATCCGCGCTACAAGGGTGGCGTATGGATGCTTGTTGACCTTGATCTGACGCGCATCGATCCCGCGCCTAAGCGCGTCAACATTTCCCTGCCCGGCTCCCTGCTCTCGCAGATCGATTCCTACGCGCAGACTCAACATTTGACCCGCTCCGGCTTCCTCGCCAAAGTAGCGCAAGAAGCCATGAGCGGCCAGTAAAATTTCTAGTTATCCTCATACGGAATTCATTGTCCTCAGGCAGAGGTCAACTGGCTGAAGATCTCTGGCAGGTTGACGAACAAAGACGTTCCCTTGACCTCCAGGCGCGAGGATTCGACCCACTCCGTCCCGGAGCATGTCCGCCCCGTCCGAGTCTTCGGATCGATGATCCAAACTGTTTCCACACCCATCGTGCGGTAGTCCTGAGCGCGCTCCTGCGTGTCGGAGTAAGTATCGTCGGGAGAGAGAATTTCGATGACTAGCAGCGGCGGATCAATCAACACATCCGGCTGCGCTCCCGCCGTGAGTACAACCAGGTCCGGCACGCGAACCCGGTTCTCCGCTACGCGAACCCGCTGTTCTGTGCTGCCGGTGATGCCCCACTGCTTCTCGTGTGTGCCAAACCAAAGCGCCAGCAGCCACTGCACTCGTGCGTGCTCCCACTTGCCCACGTTGCGCTCCCTGATCTCTCCATCCACGTACTCACGGTCCGGCCTGTAGCTGATGCCGAGATATTCATCGAGCGGGATTTGTGAAATCGTAGCCATAATCTAAACGGTAACATGATTTCGATTCCGGCATAAGCTGGTGGGGATTGGTTGGCTCCCACATTTTTCGCGGTGAAGCTGCGAAAAGGATAGGGCACGCGGCCTATTCCCTATTCCCTAATCCCTATTCCCTGTCTTTTTCACATCACCCGCACGTAATTTTTCCCCGGCAGGCACCGAATCCGCCCTGTGATCTCCAGCTCAAAGAGCGCCGTGAACACTTCGGAAGAAGTCAGTTGCGTCTCCAGCAGTTCCAGAATCTCGTCGATTTGCAGGCTCTCGTCAACGCGCAGAACCTCCAGCACCATGGCCTCCTCGGGCCGCAGGACCTGCTCCGGCAAAAGAGATGCTGTCGCCGGTGATTTCGATTCAGCCGGGGCATCGGCCTCCAGTTCCAACCGCACCTGCGAGGGCAGATCCTCCCACACGTCCTCCCACGTGGCCACCAGCTTGGCCCCTTGCTTGATCAGCGTGTTGGGAGTCCATGATCCTTTGCTGGTCACGTTGCCCGGCACCGCGTACAGGTCGCGGTTCTGTTCGGCTGCACAGCGCGCTGTAACCCGCGTGCCGGAATTCTCACCCGCCTCCACCACCAGCACGGCCACGCTCAGCCCGCTCAAAATTCGGTTGCGTCGAGGAAAATTCTGCGGCGCGGGAAACGTTCCCATCGGCATCTCGCTCACGATTGCCCCGCCAGTGGCCAGAATCTCCTCGGCCAGCTTTTTATTCTCCTTGGGATAAACCACGTCGATGCCCGTGCCCCACACAGCCACGGTGGGCATACGCGCCGCCAGAGCACCGCGGTGCGCGCAGGAATCGATGCCCCGCGCCATGCCGCTGATAATCAGCAGCCGCCGCACCGCCAAATCCCGCGCCAGCATCTCCGCAATGCCCGTGCCGTATGGGGTCGGATGCCGCGTGCCCACAATCGCAATCCCCGGCCTGCTCAGCAAGCTGGCCGCGCCGTGTACCCACAGCACCGGTGGCGGATCATAGATTTCCTTCAGCCGCTCCGGATATTCCGCGCAACTGTACGTCACCAGAGTCGCACCCTGCGCCGCCACCCGCGCCCACTCCTCCTCTGCCGCGTGGCGCGCCTTGCCGTCGAAGATGAACTGTGCCGCCTGAGCCGGAAACCGCAGCCCTTCGAGCGCCGTCAGCGGCAGCGTGAATATCTCGCTCGCCGACTCCAACTGCTTCACCGCGTCCAGAATCCGCTTCGGACCCAACCCCGGCGCCAGCACCAACGCCAGCCACGCCAGCCGCTCCTCGTCCAACGGCGTCGCCGCCGATGCAATCGTTTCCTGGGCGAGTGTGCTCATCGCTTCGCTTCCCCCTCCGTATCTCTGTCCGGCTGCCCTCCGAGACGCGCCTCCTGCAAGCGGCTCAGGACATAAGCGTCCCAGGCCGGCTGAAGGGCCACACCAAGGCCTTCGCCGTGCCATTACTTTTAGATCTGAGGAAGGGCCAGCTTGCGCAGCATTTCTGCCGGAAATTGCTGGCCAGAGGCTTTGCAACTGCTGCTTCAAAGTCCTGAAAACGGACCGTTATTTTTCTTCACTAGAAACCATCCCGTCGTTCTCGACGGTTTTGCCCACCTTATTCTTGTAAAACTCTAATGTCAAGCGCCGCCTTGGTGCCGACGTTAATCAGCCGGGTACGCCGCCGCCCATCCCCCGCTCGCGATTGGTATCCTAAAACTTGTGATTGAAACTCCCCGCCTGCGTATTGCCGCCATCGGTTTTCTCAACCCCGCGCCCCTCATGTGGGACTTCGAGCACCCGCCCCTGCAAAACCCGCTCGCCCTCCGCTACCAGATCGACCGAATGTTGCCCTCGGAGTGCGCCGCCCATCTGGCCTCGGGCGCAGCGGACATTGGCCTCATCCCCATCGCCGCTCTGGCCACCACGCCCGGCCTGCGAATCCTGCCCGGATGCACCATCGCCTCCAAGGGCCGTGTGCGTTCCCTGCTGCTGGTTCGCCGCGCTGCCCAGCGGCTCCATGCCCTGCGCTCCGTGGCCGCCGACATGGCCAGTCGCACCACCCTGGCCCACGCCCGCATTCTTTTTCGTCAATGGGGCAACCCCGACGTGCCCTTCCTGCCCGCGGTTGCCGACCTCGATTCCATGCTCCAGCGAGCCGACGCCGCCATCCTCATCGGCGATCCTGCTCTGCTGGCTCTCGAGGAGCGCGCCAACCGCTTCGAACGCACCGGCGAAGAGCTCGTCTACCACGACCTCGCTGCTGAGTGGCACACCCTTACCGGCCTGCCCTTCGTCTCCGCCGTCTGGGCCGCTGCCCCACACAACTCCGCGGGTGCCCCAGGTTCGGGGTCCCCACGGACAGGTCTTAGTCCGTGGGGTGGAGATGCGGGGTCCCCACGGACAGGTCTTAGTCCGTGGGGTGGAGATCTCGATTCTGAGACCTGGGAATCCATCGCCGAAGACTTCATCCAATCCCGCGACCACGGCCTCCAGAACATCGACGCCCTGGTCGCCGAGTGGTCCGGCAGAATCGCCATTCCCGAACAGACCATCCGCGCGTATCTCACCACCAACATCCACTACGTCCTCGACGAAGAATGTCTCGAGGCCATGAAAGTCTTCTTCCGCATGGCCGCCCAGGCCGGCGCCCTGCCGGAATACAGCTTCTCCATGAGCGAAACAGCGATTTAGTCCACGGATAGTAAAATAACTTAAGATAATTCAGTCTCCGCCGCTACTTCCGCGTACTCGCAAATTTGCGAACCCGCGAACTTGCTAACCCGCGAACCAGCAAAAAGGCCGATCCCCGAAGGAACCGGCCCGCTAACTTGCTATCTCACACCAGAAACTATTCCCTACTCCCTACTCCCTACTCCCTATTCCCTATTCCCTGTCTTTATATTTCCCACCGCAGCAGCACCGCTCCCGTCGTAAACCCCGCGCCGGCCGCGGCCAGCATCACCAGGTCGCCCTTCTTCAGTTTGCCTTCTTCAAAGGCCGTTCCCATGGCCAGCGGAATACTTCCCCCCGAGGTGTTGCCATACTTTTCAATGTTGATAATGACTCGCGACGGGTCCATGCCCAGCCGCTCAGCCGTGGCATTGATAATCCGCAGATTGGCCTGGTGCGGAATAAAGCAGCCCAACTCCGCTCCGGTCACGCCGTTGCGTTCCAGAACCTTGCTCGTTGCCTCCAGCATCTTGCGCACGGCGAACTTGTATACCGTCGGCCCGTCCTGGTGGATGTAGTGCATCTTCTTGTCCACCGTCTCGTGGGTTGAGGGATTCAGGCTGCCGCCGCCCGGCATATTCAGCGCCACGCCGCCCGATCCGTCGATCTCATACCAATAGTCAATGAAGCCGGTCTCGCCTTCCGCGCAAGGCTCCAGCAGTACCGCTCCGCCGCCGTCGCCAAATAAAACGCAGGTCGTCCGGTCGGTGTAGTCGGTCATCCTCGTGTTGGCGTCCGCGCCGCACACCAGAACTTTTTTGTGCGCCCCGCTCTCCACCAACTTCACGCCCGCCTGCAGCGCAAACAAAAACCCCGAGCAGCCCGCCGAAACGTCAAATCCCCACGCTCCCTTGGCCCCAATCTTGTTCTGCACCAGGCAAGCCGTCGAAGGATACATCATGTCCGGCGTCACCGTCCCCACAATGATGACTTCAACCTCGCTGGCCTCAATGCCGCGCATCGCCAGGCATTTCTTTGCCGCCTCGGTGCATATGTCGCTCACGCCCAGTCCCTTGGCCAGCATGTGCCGCTCGCGGATGCCGGTGCGCTCCATAATCCACTGGTCGCTGGTATCCACCATCTTTTCAAAATCTTTGTTGGTCAGAATTTGTGGCGGGACGTAGGTTCCCAGCGCCGTAATCTTCGCGCGGCAACCCACGATGGGACGAACTCGAAGCGTCAATGCATTTCTCCTTGCGCAGAACTGGCCAGTCGATCTTGGAACCCCTGATCTCTGACCCCTGATCCCTGATCCCTGTAAAAAAAAGCGCCGGGTTACCCACTGCGCCCGTACGAGCCCGTTACCGTTGCTTCCTTCCGGACCTGGCGGGGTTGGCGGGATTACGTCGCGTAGGACCCGGCACTTGTCGATTTTATCACTTGCGGGCCTGTCCCATTCTCGACGCAAATCTACGCCGCCTATGAATACAAAAGCTCCGCTCGGTTCATCCCTATCTCCCGCCAGCCAGCGCAACAAACTCCGGCAGCCCAGCCTTGAGCCTCTCCAGCACAGACGATCTCGATTGACCAATAGCCTTCGCCTGCTGATCCAGAACATTCACAATTTCATCCGGGTTACGACGGAAAAGACCAGCCAGAAACTCATCTGGAGAGTAAACAGTAATTCCAAGCGGCTCCAAAACATGTCGCGGAAAATGTCGAATATTGAAGGTCACAATCGCCCGAGCTTTCTCATGAAGCGCCGCCGCCACTACGTGCCTGTCGCCGGAGTCGGGAATATCTGGAACAGCCTCCAGCAGGATTGCGGATAGATCGACGCAAGCCGACTGAAAGGCATTCTGCATAAACTGCATCCGGCGTTCAATCTGGCTTGCCGAGCGCCCGAATTTCTTCAAAGCACGCCGGACCTCCACCAGAGTTTCGGCGCTCCACAGCGGACGAAAAAGCGCATACTCCTCCGCGCAGCGCAGTAATGTGTCGCACAACGGCATCGGTGCCAATACACACGCATCCAGCACCACGGAGACTTCGCTATTCAAGCTGCAAACCATTCACTGGTATTGCATCATACGTCCCATCAGCCATCTCTGCACGCGCAAGATCGTCCAATATCTTCCGCCGCGCATCCCGCCTAATTTTGTAGGCCAGCAAGTCTCGCGCATACACCCGCCGATGCGTCCCCACTTTGTGAAAAGGAATCTGCCACTGCTCCAATAACTGCACCAGAAACTGCCGCGAGACATTCAGAATCCGCGCTGCTTTCATCGTCGTCAGTTCTGCGTCGTCTTTCAGAATCACTACCGGGCGGTCCGCCTCCAGTTCCTCTTGCACATACCTAAGAAACGCATCCAGATCAGTTGGAAGAAGTCGAGTCCTCCCGACCAGACCAACATCAAGCAGCTTTGCATGGTAAGGCAGAATCGCGTTATAGCGATCCTCCGGCCTATTCTGCTTGGAATTCGAAATGCCGGTCTTCACTTTATGAGCAAGCATAATGCACCTCTTAAACGCTACATACGCTACATACACTATATCTCACTCTTGCTGAAATTACCAGAAGTTTGTAAGGAATCGGATTAAGCGCTGCATTTCCATCCCCGATACAACTGACAGTTGACCAAACCATCCCCACGCGCTTCCCCCACAGTGGGCTTTATTTCCTTAGGCTCCCCCAAACACCTCGAAGATTCTGAGAACAGGCTTCGCGAAAACAAGGCAGGTTCTGCCTCCCATCCTGCACGTCGGCTACACTGTCCTTTGTAAATAGATCGTGCAGAAAGCGTACGACACAAGTGAGAACCATCTGGCGCTCAGTTCCCTTCCTTCTCGCGCTCGCGTTGCTTGTCCCCGCCCTATTGCGCAGTGCGGCTGCCCAGGACTCTGAACAGAAGGCCTCCATTGATTCCGACCAGGACGGTATGAGCGATGCACTGGAGCAGGCTCTCTTGATTCAGTTCGCTCCGGCGTTTATGGTCGGGCGGCATGACTGCTCGGAGATTCCCGCGGAGTTTGCGCCGGATAGGAAGACTCCCAGGGTGAAAGCTGAAGACGGAACCATCTACGGCCAGGTGTTTCCGGCAAAGTCCTCAAGCGGCGATCTTCCCACTGCGGAGATTCATTATTACCATCTCTGGAAGCGCGACTGCGGGCCTCATGGCCATCCTCTCGATACGGAGCACGTAGCTGTCCTGGTGAGCGCATCGGAGAGCCATCCCGGTTCCGAAAAATGGAAGGCCATCTATTGGTATGCGGCGGCCCACGAGAACACGGTGTGCGACGTGAGCCAGATTACGCGCGCCTCAACGATTCATGCAGAGGAGCACGGCGCCAAAGTTTGGATCTCGCCTGGCAAGCATGCTTCTTACCTGAATGAGATGCTTTGCCATGCCGGGTGCGGCGCGGACAAGTGCGTCGATATGATGGCGCTGCCCCCCGGCAAGATCATCAATCTCGGCGAGCCAGGTCATCCGATGAATGGTTCTGTCTTTATCGCATCGAGCGAATGGCCGCTCATGAACAAAATGAGCAACACGAACTTCCCGCCTGAGCCGATTGCGCGTCTCAACCGGCTGCCAGAGACAGACATCGCATGGTTCAGCGCAGGCAAGCATCCCGCCCAGGGAATCATCGCCAACAGTAGCTCCACCCAGCAGGCACTCGCAGGAGGAGCACGCAACACCACATCGGCGCTCGCCACCGCGGCAACATCCACCGGTACCGCAATCTCAGTAACGCAAGACTCAACGGGCAACGCCCTTCAGAACACTGTCAGGAGTACAGGACACGGTCTAGGAGTCAGCGCAAGACACGTGGCCAAGGCTCTTCATTTGACCAGGAAGCCCGCAACGCCCCAGTGAGACGCCGGGTTCCCCGGGTCCCTCGCATTTGGGGACCCGGGAGACGCTCACTGATCACTGTCCACTGTCCACTGTCCTTGCAGATTATTTCCCCCTCCCGGCGCACAATCAAAGCAATCAAAAGGCTATACCGCTCCGATCCTTGACAACTGAAAACCGCATCTTTTCGCCTCCACCGCTTCCGCAACCAACTCATAAACCATGAGTTAGCTTCGCAGCAGGCGCAAAATGCAACAAAAGTTTACCCCATTTTCGCCTTTTTAGCCGATGACAAAATCCAGTAACATACATAGTATCAACAACATAACCATTTCACAGCGGCCAAAAAAGGCGAAACCAAGGCGCGGGAATTCTCGCCGGATGGGCCGGGTGACGTTCGACAAGAACAAAGCAATACGTCCTGGAATCAACAACATAACCAATTCGAATAGGCAAACAAAGGGCGAAACCAAAACGCGGGATTTCCTGGAGAATCCAGCGATCTTTCCATCTCAGTACAATGAGAAGGTGACCAAATCCTCCCCATCCGCTTCCCCGACCGTGGGCTTTATCTCCCTCGGCTGCCCTAAAAACCTCGTTGACTCCGAGGTGATGATGGGCCTGCTCGACCGCGCCGGCGCGCGTTTGACCTCTCACCCCGAAGAGGCCGAAATCCTCATCGTCAACACCTGCTCCTTCATCGACACGGCCAAGCAGGAGTCGATCGACACCATATTGGAAATGGCCCGCCACAAGACCACCGGCCGGGCAAAAAAACTCATCGTCGCCGGCTGCCTGGTCGAGCGCTACCGCGACGAAATTCAGAAGAGCATTCCCGAAGTGGACGCCGTCGTTGGCACCGGCGAACTCGAATCCATCCTTGCCGCCGCCGGCCTCGCCGCCTCGCCCGCCGCGCCATCGCACTTCAACATTCTCACCGCCAGCCACACCGCCGAAACGCGTCCCGGCAAGGAATCGCTCTCCGGTACACACAACCCTGAGACCAAAGCATCAAGGCCCGAAGGCGACCACCGCGAGCAGCAGGGCCGATTCCGCCGCAACGACTGGCAGGGCGCTACTCACCTGCTGCCAACCTACCTCTACGACGAAACCACGCCTCGTTTTCTGACAACGCCAAAATCCTCCGCCTACATCAAAATCGCCGAGGGCTGCGACCATCCCTGCTCCTTCTGCGTCATCCCCAATCTGCGCGGCAAGTTCCGCTCCCGTCGCTTCGAGTCCATCGTCGCCGAAGCCCAGCAACTCATCGCCCGCGGCGTCCGCGAGATCACCCTCATCGGTCAGGACACCACCTGTTACGGCGAAGACCTCGGCCTCACCGACGGCCTCGCCACTCTCCTCGACGCGCTCGCCAGCATCCCCGAACTCCGCTGGCTCCGTTTCCTCTACGCCTATCCCAACCGCATCACCAGCCGCCTCCTTGAGACAATCGCTAGCCACGACAACATCTGCAACTACCTGGACCTGCCCCTCCAGCACGCCTCGCCCGCAATCCTCAAGCGCATGAAGCGCGGCGGCAGCGCCGACATCTTCCTGAAGACTCTGGAAAAAGTCCGCAAAACCATTCCCGGCGTCGCCTTGCGCACCTCGTTCATCGTCGGCTTTCCCGGCGAGTCCTCCGAAGACCTCGCCATCCTCGAAGACTTCATCAAGGAGGCGAAATTCGACTGGCTGGGCGTCTTCAACTATTCCGACGAAGAAGGCTCGGGAGCATTCTCGCTCGACCAGAAGATTCCCCGCCGCACCATCGAAGCCCGCAAGCGCCGCCTGATGAAGCTGCAGCAATCCATCAGCAAGCGCGCCAAGCAGCAATGGGTAGGCCGCGAGTTGGTCATTCTTGCCGAAGGCGAAAGCGAAGAGACGCCGCTCCTCTGGGAAGGCCGCACGCAATTCCACGCCCCGGAAATCGACGGCAAACTCTACATCAACGACTTCGGCTCGCTGCCCGCCCTCGAACCCAGCCGCTTCTACCGCGCCCAGATCACCGAAGCCCACGACTACGATGTCGTCGCCCGCATCCTCAGCGGTCCGCTGTAAAGTGGATAGAGCAATGGCTGCCAGGAAAAAATCCGTCAAACTTCTCCGCTGCCCCACCTGCGGCATGTTGGTTCGCTTCACCGACGAGGACTTCCCCTTCTGCAGTGACCGCTGCCGCAAGATTGACCTGGGCAAATGGGCCATGGGCGTCTACAAAATCAGCTCGCCGGTCGTTGACCCTGAAGTCCTGGAAGATCTGGGTCGCGGCATGAAGGATGACTCCTATGAAAACTAATCACACGTCCAACGCCGCCAACCTAGCTGCCGCCTCAAC
>Ga0302275_10001820_pt1 | contig 22797 bp, 14 predicted proteins | sample III_Bog_N2_2_FD_200229 | JGI IMG/M metagenome (GOLD analysis project Ga0302275, IMG submission 200229) | Peat permafrost microbial communities from Stordalen Mire near Abisko, Sweden - III_Bog_N2_2 | ecosystem: Environmental > Terrestrial > Soil > Wetlands > Peat | place: Sweden: Abisko... | reverse complement strand
GAAGGTGCTGTAAAGCAGGTTGGCGCCGGTGGGATCCAACTTGGCGACAAACAGCGTCGGGCCGCCTGAGACCCACTCCGTTCCTCCGCCTGCGAAGTAGCCGTCACAATGTTGTGCGGCCGGTTGATAAAAGTCGGCCGGGCTGCCGCCGAGGACACCAATCGGATAGTAGTACGGCATGCACAGTGATTGAAATGCGTTCGAGGTTACCGGGAAATCGGAAGACCCCGTCTGTCCAAGAACGATCGCATCCCCAGCCGCGTCTACCGCGACAGCCTGCCCTAGCTCGGAGCCGGAGAACCCATGCAGGTAGGTGGAGTACACAAGCGACGTGCCGTCGGCGCTGATCTTGGTTACGAATGCCGAACCGAGGTACCCCTCGGCAGATCCTCCGCAGCGGACGTAGTTGTGGGCCGTTGCAACTGCGGAGTCCTGATTGCAGGTGGTCTGGTAAGCGCCGGTGGTTACGGGCAGATTTACGTCGCTGGTTTCGCCGGTGAGGATGATTTCGCCCAACGAATCCACTGCCATGCCGATTGCCTGAGTTTCATAGTTGCCCGTGCCGAATATGCCCAGGAAGAGCAGCGTCGGGTCGATGACCAGTTCGCGGCTGTGATCGTAGGGTCCCAGCTGGAAGCTGACCTGTTGCCGGCGATTCACTGCGGCGATGGCAAAACTTCCGTCAACCTGCCGGCGCACTCCGTCCACCATCTGGTAGACAACGGGCTTGTTGAAACGCACCTCGGGACCGCCGTCGACCGGAAGCACCAGGTCGCCATTGGCTGCGAGGGTCGCCTTTGAGCCGTCGAAGCTCAGCCTGATGGCCGATGCATCGGCACCCGGCGCTACGACGAAGTCGTATTCGAGCGCGCCCTGATGGCCGTAGTAGACCAGATCGACGCCGGGATAAACAGCATTCATCCGGACCTTGCCATACATCGGGACGTCGCGCTGCCAGCTGGCAGGGTCATTTCCGGAGAAGTAGTTGGCTTTGCCGGACTGGGGCTCTTCGCCAGTGGAATTCTGCGGGGAACTCGCTCCGAGCAGGTTCATCCGCACGGCGGATGAACTGATGGTGGGCTGCAGTTCCCTGGGGTCGGCCGAGTCGCGCCTAGCCGGCGTAATCTTGTTCAACTGCAGTACTGCGTCAGTCCCGGCAAGATAGAGGGTGTACTGCGGCCCGCGCGCAAGCCACTGCACGTCGGTCGAAGTCTGACCACGATTTGGCTCAAAACTCAACGGCAGTTGGCCGTATTGGATCTTTGCCTGGGTTGACGGAGCAGCCTTCGCGGAGGAAGGCACGGTGGCTGGACTCGTCTGACCATATGTGGCAAGGCCGAGTGAACCAAAGCAAAGAGCAGCGATGAGTTTGAGTGAATTCTGAACGTTCACGGGGAACCTCCTGCACGGTTCGCGCTGTTCAGCGAGAAACTGCATCAGGTCCCCGATAAATTCTTCAAAATGTCGCTTAAGCCTGCAGGCGCCACGCGGCCCGTTCGCGCTACTTGGCCGCCAGCCGGGCATGGATGTCGACAAGCAGTTGGTGTGCTTCGGCGTTCATGAGCTTTGCGCCTGGAGAGAATCCATTGACAAGTAATCGGTCGGCGATCTCAGCGTGGGACAAGGCTTCCTGATCGCGATGCAGGCCGACCAGCGCCCGGGCCCAGAGGAGGTGCGATGCGCCGAACCGCCGGTCGGTTGGCGCAACTCTCCCCGTCTGGACTGCAACCAGTTCGGCGGCTACTTTCTCGCCATCCTGGAAGTGCCCGGTTTCGATATATGCCTTGCAGAGAAAGTACAGCGGCTCGGCCAGATCGGGGCTGGAGCCGCGCAGCTTCCTCCATGTGGGCATCGACGCTTCAATCATTGGCAACGCTTCTTTGGCCCTTCCGAGCTTCATGAGGGCGCCGGCCATATACTCCCGCTCCGTGAGTGCGCCGCTGCTATCCGCCCCCGAGCATTTCGCGTATCCGTCATAGGCGCGTTGATAGATGGGGAGACTCGCCGGGACATTTCCCCGCATTTCAGTCATATAGGCAAGATCTCCGTAGACCTCCGATTGATCGCACAAGGCGAGAGGATCCTGGCCGTAGACCTGGAGAGCCTCTTTAAAAGCTCGCTCAGCCTCATCCAGTTGGCCACGCAACTCAAGATCCTGGCCCAGCATATAGAAAGCATCGGCACACTCGCGCGAGGGGAGATCGTTGCTCTGGCACTCCTTGACCGCGAACTGCAGCAGGCGCAAATTCTCATCGCTGTGATAGCCATTGTTATCGCGGTTCCAGGCATAAAAGATCGCGCTCCAAACGCGAACCGCTGGAGGCACACCGGGCTTGCGCGACAACTCAAGCGCGTGCGAGGTAAGTTTCTCGCCTAGGTCCATCTGCCCTTGCAGGTAGGCGATGTTCCCTGAAAATGCTTCCGACTCAGCTTCCTTGGGTATATCTTTCGCAGCCTTTGCGCTGGCAATGGTTTGGATAAGAACCGCCTGGGCGTCATCCAAGTCGCCGTTCTCGTACATCGATTCGGCAAGACCCAGTTGCGCCTCCCGGAGATCGGCAGGGTCTTTGATGTACTCGGGCAGCACCTTCACGCCAAGCTTGAGGAACTCAGGTACCGTGGCCGCCGGCTTGCCGGTGTAATTTGAGTTCGCCAGCTTGAAGAGTCTGTACATGAAGGTCTGCATGCGCAGTGCCCTCCGACCTTCGAGCACCGCCTGCTCCTGGCGCCACCCCGCGTAGGCCGCACTGGCCAGCAAGGCGAGCGCCACCAGCAGCGTTACCGCCATAGCGCCTCGATGGCGACGCACGTATTTGCCTAACCGGTAGAACGTTGTCTGCGGGCGGGCGAGTACCGGCCTGCCGCTGAGATAACGCTTGATGTCCCCAGTCAGCAATTCGATCGCGGGATAGCGATCCCTGGGCCGCGGGTTTAGGCACTTCTGCGCAATCGTTGCCAGGTCTCCTGTCAATAACTGCCGCAGCCGGTTCTCCGCGAGTCCGCGCTGTTCCGCAGCGGTTCTCGTCACCGCGTCCGGCAGCCGTTCCGGCTCCTGCTCCCGGATGGCCCGCTCAATCATTGCCGCCACCGATGCGCTCTGGCCAGGTCTTGATCCCGCAAGCAATTCAAACAACACCGCGCCCAGTGCGTAAATGTCGCAGGACGTCGTGACGGGTTCGTTTCGCAATTGCTCGGGACTGGCGTAGGCCGGTGTGGCCATCACCGTAGTGGTCAACAGGCTGTCCGGCTGGATTAGCTTCGAGGTGCCGAAGTCCAGCAGCTTCACAGTTCCGTCGCCGGTGACAAGAATATTTGACGGCTTCAGATCGAGATGCACCACCAGGTTCCGGTGCGCATAGCCGACCGCTTCGCAAACGCGAAGAAACAGTTGCAGTCTTTCCGCAATCCCCAGCTTGTGTGCATCGCAATAAGCGTCCAGATGCACTCCGTCTACATATTCCATCACCAGATATGGCTGTCCGCGATCGCTCAGGCCGGCATCCAGCATGCGTGTGATGTTGGGATGATCCAGAGAAGCCAGAATATGTTCTTCCCGGTGAAACCGTTCTATGAACGAGGAACCAGCCGAATGAGGTGCTAGAACCTTCAAAGCGGAGCGCTGCAAAGCGCCGCCCACCATGCGTTCCACCAGGTAGACAGCTCCGATGCCGCCAGTCCCAAGGAGCCTGATCAGCGTGTACGGCCCAATCTTCCCGGTCAGCGCGGGAACTTGAGTTGCGGCGTGCTCCGCGTCTTCTCTGCTTGACGCCTTGAGAATGCCCAGCGCCCGGCGGCACAACTCCGCATCGGCACATCGCTCGGCCAGCACGCGCTCACGGTCTGCCGCAGGCGTTGCTTCGGCGAGATGGAACAACTCCTGAAGCAATTGCCAGTTGTCCGCGTCCTGTGCCATGGCCCTCACTTCTGGTTGGCGCGAAGCAGAGAATAAATGTGTCACGTCCTAGGCTGAGTGGAGACGGTCGTAGAGCCAACCGCGTACGAATCTCAAATCCCGATCCACCGTTGCTTTTGAGGTATTCAGCAGCTCAGCCGTCTCTTCTGCCGAGAATCCCAGGAAGAATCGCAGCTCGACCATTCTGCACTTGCGAGGATCCAGTTGTTCCAGCTCTTCCAGAACGCGGTCCAAGTCCATTAACTCGACGGGTCTGGCATCAATCCAAGCTAGATCCGGATGGAGTAGAACGGGAGTTCCGCCGTCGCGCTTTTGTCTTCCTTCTGAACGGGCCTGATCAATCAGGACCCGGCGCATGAGACGCGCTGAAAGACTGTAGAAGTGTTCGCGGTCTTCAAATCTTAGACTGCGCTGCCGGATCAGTTTCAGAAACAATTCATTGACCACGCTGGTCGGCTGCAAAAGGTTCTCCGGCCGCTCTCCACGAAAGAGAGAGCCGGCGATCTGCTTCAAATGTGGATACACGAGTTCGAAGAGGTGCTCAGTGGCAGAGGGATCTCCCGCACTCCAATCGCGGAGAAGCAACGTGATCTGACCCGGTTGCGTCATGTAGGGGTTCCCTGCATCGAAGTATACACAATGCGGGGCATCTTTCGGGCATTGCTAATCAAAGTCGAGCTTATCTTGTTCAGAACAGTTGAGTTTTATGGACTTTTTTGGCCAAAATAGGAGTATCCAGATCGATAGCGATCCCTTCAACTGGCGCGGAATATCTAGTGCTGAAATCGCTGTTTCAGAATTGGAATTCAGAGACGACAGAAGGAACTCTTAACCGTCTCCCCCTGGCGATCGGGAAAGCCCTTGTCGCCTAGATTGATGAACTCCGGCGGGAAGTCGCAGAGGATTAGTAGAACCAATCGTCCTGACTTGGCGCCAAATCTCTAGTGCAAATCTCTAGTGCCGTATCGACAGTGCTCCGCATGCACGAATTTCCGGTTGCCGATGCTGCTGGCGCGGAGCAGTGTGGATACGGCGATTTGCGCTAAGCCGTTAGCGCGGTGGACGTATGGGGATTGGATGTCGCCTGCGGGGAGCTGAGGCGGCCGACCGGGTACGGGATGATGTGCAGTTAGCCATGGGTGACCGCGTTCTCGGTGTCTCCGTGCATCTGATGAGGCGGTTGGATGACAGCCGTGAACTGCGCTTATTCGATTCGAGGCATAGGGGAGCGAGGGCGGGGTTATAAGCCGTCGAAGCGTGGAGCCGAGTTGGAAGACAGGACCGCATGGTTTCCTCAGGAAGTGTCGAAGGTTGCACAGTGAATCGCTAAGCTGGGACTGGGCGGCTCAGCAGCGGAACAGCGCACGACGACACGCATGGTGCCGCATTTGCACTGTGGGCATGACCGGCTGAGCGCAGACATCTGTTGTTCCGTCAACAACGAGCCTGGATCCGCAGCCGTGGCGCGGAGATGAAGCCTGCAGAGCGCCAGCGCCTGTCGGCGGTTGCGGTTGGCAAGCAGTCCGAAGTGGCGGATCTTGACGAAGCCGGGAGGCAGGACATGGAGCAGGAAGCGGCGGATGAACTCGGCCGCATCGAGCTTCATGACGCTGCTGCGGTTGTTGTGCCGGGAGTCTCTCCATCGGAAGCGCACTTGGCCGTTCTCGAGGCTGAGGAGTCTTCCGTTAGAGATGGCAACCCGGTGTGTGTAGCGGGCCAGATACTTCAGCACATGTTCGGGCCCTCCGAACGGAGGCTTGGAATAGACCACCCACTCTCGCCGACGCACGTTCCCAAGCAGAGAGTGAAAAGCGCGTGGTGTTGATAGTTCAGCCAGCTTGCCGGCGAAGCATAGTTCACCGCGCCGGTAGCTCTGCTTGAGGAAGGCGAGCAACTTGCCGCGGAACATGCGGCTGAGCACACGCACCGGGAGAAAGAAACCGCGGCGTCTGGTTGTGATCCAGCGGGAGTCATCAAAGTCCAATCCGCCGGCGGGAACGAGACAGTGCAGGTGCGGATGATGGTTCAGGTTCTGCGACCAGGTGTGCAGCACAGCGAGCACACCAATGCGCGCGCCGAGGTGGCGTGGATCGGCCGCTATATCGAGCAACGTCTCCGAAGCTGCCCGGAACAACAGGCTATAAAACAGACGCTGGTTCCTGAGTGCGAGCGGTGACAGTTGCTCAGGTACGGTGAAGACCACATGGGCATAGGGCACCGGCAGCAGGCTTGATGCCTGCTTAAAGAGCCAACGGTCGCGGGCTGAAGACTGACACTTGGGACAGTGCCGGTTGCGGCACGAATCGTAAGCGACAGTCTCATAACTGCAGCGATCGCATCGCTCAAGGTGAGTGCCCAGCGCGGCTGTGCGGCAAACGCCGATATCGCGCAGCACCTTCCGCTGCTGGTCCGACAGAGCATGGCCCCAGCGTTGGAGGAACTCGTGCTGGTGAGCGTGAAAGACATCGGCCACTTCGAGCCGATGTCCTGTCATGCAGTTCTGTTCCCTCCTTGTGCGGTTCGGGATATCTGGATGGGCAGATCGTCGAGCGGGCTTGCGGTAGCATGCAGGCGGGCTTCGGAAACATGGAGATACCGGGAGGTAGTCTCCAGATCGCGGTGGCCGAGCAGAAGCTGGATGCTGCGCAGATCGGTGCCGGCATCGAGAAGATGTGAGGCGAATGAGTGACGCAGCACGTGTGGACTTAGGGGCTTCCTGATACCCAGCTGCTTACGCAGCTTCTGGCAGACGACACGAACCGCGTTCGCCTTCAGAGGTTCCCCCGGCCGTTTCCCCTGAAAGAGCCACTCCTTGGGCTTGCGCCAACGCCAATACACGCGCAGGATATCAAGCAGCTTCGGCGACAGCATGACTTGGCGCGGGAACTTGCCCTTGCCTTCGCGGACGTGAATGATCATCCGCTTGCTATCAATATCGGTGACCTTCAGATCCAGCGCTTCCTGACAGCGAAGACCTGCGCTGTAATACAGGGCTAGCAGAGCACGATGTTTAGTGTTCATCTCCGCATCTAGCAGGGCGCAGACTTCTTCGCGACTCCAGACTGTGGGTAGCTTGCGCCGCACCTTGGGCTTGATGACTTCCTGATCGAACCAGGTCTGCTTCAGGGTTCGCGTGTAAAGAAACTTCAGCGCCGAGCGGGCGCCCTGTATCGTTCCCCACGCGAGCTTACGCTCGTTGAGCAGATACAGCAGGAAGGTGCGAATATGCTCGGGACCGAGCTGATCGGGTGACTTGTGGAAGTATTTTGCGAACTCAGCAACGGTGTGGGTGTAGTGACGAACCGTGCGTTCGGAGAAGTTGCGCAGCCGGAGATCTTCCTGCATACGTTGGCGTAGATGTGTCATGGACACCTCCTTCGGTGTCCAACACTCTATCCAAAAGCCACAGAAGCATACCCTGCCGCGCTAGCGGCTTAGTGCAAATCGCCTTACCACTCGATGAGCAACTCAGAAGGATGTTGTGGAGGTCGCTAGTCCTTGGTCTTGAGTTTGCTGTCGTTTTCGCGGATGAACGCCTCGATCTCAGGAGCGCTGGCAAGAATGCGAAGCCACTGCTCCTTGTAGAGAGTAACGGGGAAACGTCCCATTCCGTAAAGGGATACGGCGCCTCTCTCGCTGACCTTGAGACTCAACCCTATTGAATCCTTGCTCTTGAGCTTTGCGTTTTCTGCCCGCAGACGCTCCAATTCGGCTTTCATTTCCGTTTCGTTCATGCCGTCTCTCCCATTCTGTTTTTCGCTTCTACTGTGTCACTACATACTGGTAGCGCCAAGCCAGTATGCTCCGCCGCACCGGCCAAAAGCGTCTCAAGCCTCTCGACTTCGAGCCGCCTGAGTTTCGCAGTGCTGGACCACTGCTCCATCCGTTCAGGATCCCCGGAGAACTCGGCGGAGATTTCCATCCACCGGTTCTCGTTCTCACGGGCCGCCTTGAGCGCGGCCTGAAGCGTCTCGATTTGCTGATCCCTTGATGAATTCATTCAGAGATCAGTTTATATCGTCGGCGCTGTTCCGCCCCAAAGCGGCCAGCGCATCAAACCAACGCATTCCCGAATAGAAGGCCGACCGGCCATTCTTCACACCCGAATCAGTATTCCGCCTGAGGTACATCCAAATGAAACCATCCAAGCTGTATGAGGCGCTCCATGCGCTGATTGGCGAACGTGTGCCACTGCATATCTGGGGCGCGTGCGGCGTCGGCAAATCGCAGATCGTGGCTCAAGTCGCGGACGATCTCGACTTTGACTTCCTTGATGTTCGCGCCGTGCAACTTGATCCGGTCGATCTGCGGGGTCTGCCGCGGATCAAAGCAGACCAGACCGAATGGGTGCCACCCAAGTTCCTTCCCACCAGCGGGAAGGGCATCCTGTTTCTCGATGAGCTGACCTCGGCTCCGCAGATGACGCAGGCCGGGTGCTACCAACTCGTCCTTGATCGCAAACTCGGAGAGTATGTACTGCCTGATGGCTGGGTAGTCATTGCCGCCGGCAATCCTGCATCGGAGCGGGGCGTGCATTTCTCGATGCCGCGACCGCTGCGGAATCGATTCGTTCATCTGGAACTCGAAGCTGACCTGAACGACTGGTGCAAGTGGGCCGTGGGCGCGGGCGTACGGCCGGAGATCATCGCGTTCCTGCGCTTCAAGCCGGACCTGCTGCACACCGCCGATGCGACCTCAGACGCCAATGCCTGGCCCACTCCCCGCTCCTGGGAGATGGCCTCCAATGTTTTGCGCGGCATTGCCAACCGACAGAAGACCACGTTCCTATCCGGCGCGAGGGAGTTCGAGGCGCAGTTGCTCGACGGAACGGTGGGGCCGGCGGCTGCGGCGGAGTTGATTGCATTCTTGCGGCTCTTCCGGCAGTTGCCGTCGATCGACGAGATTCTGCTCAACCCGGAGACGGCGCCACTTCCAGCGGAGACATCGGCGCAGATCGCTATCGCCACGGCGCTGGGCCGGGCCATGACTGACAACTCCGTAGCGAGAGGACTGAAGTATCTGGACCGTATGCCGACCGAAATGCGCGTCATGGCGATGCGCGACGCGGCGGCGCGAGACACCGCCATCACCCACACGCCGGAGTTCGTTCGCTTCGGAGTGGAACATAGGGAGGTAGTTCGATGATTACTGAACGCGCGATGCTCGCCGCCGTCCACATCAGCATCTGGACGGCCATCAAACACGACCGCAAGATCAGCCGCGACGTTGCCGACCAGCATGGAGCGCACCAGGGCGCAGGCCGCTATAACAAGCAGTTGCTGCGCGGAGCCGACAAGCTCGATGAACTGCGCACACTGGCTGGGCAGGCGCGGCAGTACTTCTACAAGATCACGTTGCCGTGGTCCGATGAGGGATTCCGTCTGCTGCCGTCGAACCTCTACTTCGACTTGACGGCTCGTATGCGCGAGTTCGAGGCCAGCTTCGAACAGGGCGTGGAGGGCTTCCTTCAGGTCTATCCGCAGTACATCGAGCAGGTGCGCCCGGAGTTGAACGGCCTGTTTCGAGAGGAAGACTATCCCGCCGCCGACAAGCTGCGCAAGAAGTTCGGCGTGAAACTGGAGATCTTGCCTATCCCGACTGGCAACGACTTTCGCGTGCAGATGTCGGCTGAGGAGCAAGCGCGCGTTGCCCGCGAGATCGACGCCAATGTTCGCGGGTCTCTGACGCGCGGGACTGAGGACTTGTGGAAGCGGCTCAGGGACGTGGTTTCGCACATGGTGGACCGTTTGAACGAACCGGAGTCCCGCTTCCATGCGACGATGGTCACGAATGTCTTCGACCTGGTGGAGTTGCTGCCTCGCCTGAACGTGAATGGGGACGCCGATCTAAACCGCTTCGCCGAACAGATCAGGCAACGGTTGTGCGGATTTACGGCGCAGGACCTCAAGAAGCACGACCTGCTGCGTGTGGCCACGGCAAACGATGCCGCGGAGATAGTTGCCGAGATCGACAGTGTTCTGCGGGATCGCGAAGTCAGTGTGCCAGAGGAGGCACCGGACGCTCCCACGGTTGATGACATCCTCTCCCGTATGTCTGCGTACATGGAGGTGCCAGCGGCCGCATGAGACACGATGTCACTACAAGCATAAACTGGCCAGAATGGCCGGTTTATGCTTGCAATTCATGCCGGCCGGTCAGGTTCGCGGCTATCTGAGACTGTGGGTCGCATTCTGACCGAGAGGTAGCTTCAGCTGGCTGTTCCAGTTTTCATGCGAATACGTTTAATTGCATGGTAATTACAGCGAAGAGCGATGCAGCACCCGTGGCCATGTTTTGGTTGGAAAACGAAACTTGCGGCCAATTTATCCTTGGAATGCCCGAACTTTCGCGAACGAACCCCTCTGAAACCCACTAATTCCGGCCAGCTTATGATTGGAGGCTCAGCCAATTTATGCCTGTAATGACACACGAGACACCAGCATCCATTCGCATTCAGAAGGCGCGCACTACTTTGTTGCTCGATCATCCGTTCTTTGGCTCGCTCCTGTTTCGCTTGAAGGGACGCGAGCATCGGTCGATTCCAACCATGGCGACCGATGGCGTGTCGCTCTACTACAACCCCGAGTTCGTCGATACGCTGAACTCGGCAACGCTGGCCGGGGTACTCGCGCACGAAGTCATGCACCCCGCGCTCCAGCATCATGTACGGCGTTCCGGGCGCGATCCACGGCGGTGGAATGAGGCTTGCGACTACGCCATCAATCCGCTGCTGCTCGATGCGGGCCTCAGTCTGCCGGACGGCGTTCTTGTCGATCACCGCTTTCGTGGAATGAGCGCCGAGCAGATTTACAACGTGCGCGATGCAGAAGCACAGCAGCAGTCTGGCGGCCAGAACAGTGCAAGCGACAGTGCCGGAACTGGCGCGGGCGAAGCGCCGGATAAGCAAGCCAGCCCCGATGAGCCGACCGTTCCAGAGACAGAAGGCGGCATCGGCCAGGTTCTTGATGCACCTTTACCGGATGAAGAGACGCCAAGTGCGGAAGAGCAGGCGCGAGAGTGGAGTGTTGCCGTCAACCAGGCCGTCACGCTCTCGAAGCAGGCCGGCAAGACTCCTGCGGGTCTGGCCCGCACTCTCGAAGGAGCCGCAAAGGCAACTGTGGACTGGCGTGAACTGTTGCGCCGGCTCTGGTCCGACACCATCCCCGCTGATTCGAGTTGGATGCGGCCCAACCGCCGCCACATCTGGAACGGACTCTATCTGCCCGGAGTTGTGCGCGAGGGGGTCGGAGAGATTGCCATTGCTGTCGATTGTTCAGGCTCGGTGGATGGCCGCCTGCTACGTCTGTTTGAGGCTGAAGTCTGCTCGATCCTCGAAGGCCAACGCCCACAGTGCGTTCACGTCCTGTACTTCGACACCGAGGTACACAAAGTGGCGACCTATCAAGCCGGGGAACAAGTTCACCTCAATCCCGTCGGTGGCGGGGGCACAGACTTCGGGCCGTGCTTCACTTGGCTGGTCGAGCATGGCATTCAGCCGCAGACGCTGGTATTTCTGACCGACCTCTACGGGACATTTCCCGACGACGCTCCAGACTATCCCGTACTCTGGGCCTCGACTGGCAGTCGCCATGCGCCATTCGGCTGCGTTATCCCCATGCAAGCGGCGTAGCCAATGTGTGGCTCATCGGTAGTGGCGCGCTACGGAGCATTCCCATGAACAACCAATTCTTCATCTTTACCGATGGCTCGGCCATCGGTAACCCCGGCCCTGCCGGCTGGGCAGCTATCGTGCTTCACGGGACAAAGCGGCAGGAGATCGCAGGATCGGTTCCGTGGTCAACCGTCTCTGAAATGGAACTGCGCGCCGCAGTCGAAGCCCTGCGCATAACGCCAACCGGCGCCCGAATCGAACTGCGTTCTGACTCGGAATTGCTGATCGACGGAATGCGGTTCCTGGTCTTTCGCTGGCAGCGGTTTGGTTGGCGCAACAGCCGCGGCTTTGAGTTACAGCACCAGGAACTGTGGGGCGAACTGCTCCGCCTTAACAAATTGCGGACAATTCGCTGGCGATGGATCAGAGGACACAGCGGCCATCCGATCCAATCCCGCGCCGATGTACTTGCCTACCAAGCGGCCAGAACAGCCGCCATTCAGGAACGAATTGCTGCCTGATGCCGCTGGCAAACTACAACTCCAGTGAGGAAGAGAACCATGTCAACGATTGCTGATACGAATTCGCTTTTTGAGATCGATGCAGAACTGGACGGCCTGCTCGATGAAATTGAGGAGCAAACTGCACAGGGCGGCGAACCTGCCGAGGAGATCGTCGCCCGTTTCCAGCAATTCTGCTCGGCCCACGGTGAAAAGGTGGACCGGATAGGGCGCTTCCTGCGCCGGATGGAAGCACGTGAGCAGTTTTGCCGCAGCGAGGCTGCCCGCCTCAGCGACCGAGCACGCGCCGCAGCCTGCAAGGTGGAGCGAACCAAAAACATGGTTCTCTACTATCTCATGAGCCGCGAACTCAAATCGATCGACGGACGCGAGTTTACCCTGCGCGCTCAGAAGAACAGCCAGGACTCGGTGCGGATTACCAATGAAGCAGCACTGCCAGTCTCCTTTCGCAAGATCGATGTCCGTATCGGCGGCGTCCTCTGGGAAACGGTTTTGGCGAATCTGCCCGAAGAACTTGGCAAAATGCTCGAAAGCACAGTGGAAGAATCAAGGCCAGATGCGGATTCGATCAAGGCGGCCATTCAGCGCGAAGAAGAAGTTCCCGGAGCTGAGTTGCGGCGAGGATGGCACCTGCGAATAAAGTAACAGTGACCCAGCCTGAAACGCCGATCCCAACTGGAACTATTGATGGCGGACCCGACTCGGGGATTCGCGCCGCAATGGCGATATGCCGAGCTGGGCCGCCGCCTTTGAGTGTCTGGCAATACGCCTACATCCAAGGAAAGTACCGGCAAATCCGATTTGCTGAATTCCCCCAAACATACTCTCCAATAGCTAACCTAGCCAGCGAGTCGCTGTTTGGGAAGCTACTGCACCAGTTCCATCAGCTTACCGTAGCTGTTCACCACGCTGTATTTCACCTGATCTGATGTGATCTTTGCAAAGAACTTCTGGGCGCACTTGATCTTGGTTTCCTCAATCGGGCGAATCTCCATTGATGACATGGACCCCTTCGTCTCAGCGATAAAGTAAATGTGCTTCACCGCGCCTTGCTTGAATGCGATGGCCCAATCAGGCGTGTATGAACCGACTGGCGTTGGAATCGAGAAGGCCTTCGGCAGCTTGGCATAGACTTCGATCTCCGTGCCCGTATCCAGCAATTCGACAAATTTCCGTTCGTTCGTGGAATCGGTAAAAACATAGTCGTAGATGTGATGATTGGTACGCACTGCTTTGCTGAAATCCTTGCGGCCCTTGTCCTCGGTGAAGAGGTCGATTCCGTAGGTTTCATTGATCGCGCTATAGGTGAGGTGCTCAACGATCACCGTTGCCTTTTGCTCGTTGATGAGCCGCGCTGCGTTGCGCAGAAAGTCCTCTGAATTCACGCGGTATTTTCCAAATGTTGACGGCATGATCTGTTTGAGAATCGCGCCAATGGTCGTTCGCGTCAGCTTGGTTTCCTCGGCCAGCTTGCCGATCAGGTCGTATTTGACGACAGAGTGAACAGAGGCTTTCAGTTGCGCCGTTTGCGTCTCTTCAAGGCGGAATGCCTCTCCGGCCTGGAGCGCCTCAAAGCTCGCTTCTACGATCTGCTCACCGCGCTGCACGACATACTGGAGCGGGGCCACCTTCAATTCGGTGTCCAACTCCGCCACGCATTTGGCAATCAATTCCGCAGTCTCAAAGTGAACCGAGTAGACGGCCTTTTGATGAATGCGGCTCCAGAGAGCCTGGAATTCCTTCTTCTGAAAATTTGCGTTTAGCGGATTCTTCTGTCCTTTGCGGCCATCCTCGAAATCCGGCAACTGAGATTCGCTGTATACGGAATCGATCAACTGGAAAATGGGCGCTGAGTATGGAGCCAGCTTGGCGGGGAGCGGCGCGACCGTTCCGGCATCCTTTGCTGCGTGATAGGCGGGCGTGATTCCGTAGTTGTCATCCACGTAATCATTGCCAAGCAGATATGCGGTCAGCATAGTAGCGATCTGCGAAGTCACAGGCACATCGCCCGTCGCAGTTTTGAGTACCTTTCCCACAAAGAAGGCTTCGTCTGCCTTTTGCGGGCGCGCCGACAGCGCTTTCGCAATGTCCTTTTGCAGACCGGCTACAAATTCCTTGTAGCCCTCGCTGGCAACCACAGTCAGCACATTCAAATCATGCACTGTCGCCGGATCGTCCATGCGGTCGCCCTTTTGGTTCACGGACAGACGCAGACCACGGCCAACTTCTTGCCGACGGGTGGTGACATTTTCCGGGTCCGCCTTTTTCAGCATTCCAATGACGAAGACATTCGGGTTGTCCCAGCCTTCGCGCAACGCGGAGTGCGTGAAGATGAAGCGCACCGGCTCTTCAAAGGAAAGTAACTGAGCCTTGCGTTTCAGAATCAGGTCGTAGGCATCCACGTCGTCCGACTCCGCATTCTCCTTCTTCATGCCAGGATTCACGAGGTGCTTGCTCTTCTTGTCGATAGAGAAGTAGCCCTCATGCGTCCGGCCGGTTGAAATGCCGCGCAGGTAACGGTTGTATGCGTTGTCATCCAGCGTCAGAATCTCATTCAGCCGCGCGTTGTATTCCTCTTCGAAGAGCGCGGCATACTCGCCTTGCTTCTCTTCGCTTCCCTCATACATACGGTACTTGGCCACTTCGTCGATGAAGAAGAGCGACAGAACCTTGATACCCTTGGCAAAAAGCTGCTGCTCTTTCTCGAAGTGCGCGGCGACGGCCTCACGAATCTGAAGGCGGCGCAATACCGTCTCGTTCACGTCGCCCGTGGCGTCGCCGACGGTGAGTACGGTTCCATTTGTAAAACTTAGCGTACCGTCATTGGCATTGATGTCCGAGACGACGAAGCCCTTGTACTGGTCCAGTTCGCCGGACTTATCAAAGAGATTGTCCCGCTTGCCGAGGATGCGTATCTTGGGCTTGATGGCGTTATCGCCGCCAATCTCCATCTCGACTCTGGCCACGGGCGGCTTGTCTTTGGAGACTTCAATGGATTGCAGATACAAGTAAGCGTTGGCTCCGGCTTGGCCCTTCAGGCTGATGCCGCGCACGGCGATCTTCTTTACCAATTTCTGGTTGAAGGCGTCAAGAGCGTCGAGCCGGTAAATCTTGTTGTGCTCCTGCTTGTGCGTGGCGCTGTAACGCAGAATGAAGAGCGGGTTGAATTCTTTCATTGACTCGACAGTTGCTGGGCCCCCCATTTTCTGCGGTTCATCGAGAATGAGGATGGGCTGATTGGCCGCAATCACGTCGATGGGCTTGCGCGACTGGAAGTCGTCGAGCTCTTCTCGAATCCTGCGGGCGTCCTTGCCGCGCGCATTGAAGGCCTGGACGTTGATGACCATCACGTTGATGCCCGCATCCGAGCTGAAGCTCTCCAGTTCGTTCAGCGCCTTTGAGTCGTAGATAAAGTGGCGGATCTTTTTGTGATATTGCCCGTGAAAATGTTCCTCGGTATCGGTGAGCGACTGCGCGACACCTTCGCGGATAGCGATGCTGGGTACCACAACAATGAACTTGCTCCAGCCATAACGCTGGTTCAGCTCGAAGATGGACTTGATGTAGCAATATGTCTTGCCGGTGCCGGTCTCCATCTCGATGTCGAGATTCACATCGGAGATCTTGGTCTGTTTGAGAGCGTCGGAGACGGGCAGATTCTGCCGCATCTGTACTGCCTGAATGTTCTTGAGAACTTCAGGCAGTGGGAGCGCGAGGTCGTTGTTGCGGAAGCCCTCGTCCATCTCCAGCCGAGCGGTCTGGCCAGCTTTCACCGCGCCGGGATCGATACGGTAACGCAGGCCGTTGCTGGGCGGCTGGCCTTTGAAGCAATCCACCACGGCATCGACGGCATCGGTTTGGAAGGTCTGAACTTTGAATCTGAATTTCATGGCTAGAGGCTTCTAACCTCCGTCTCAGGAGAAAGCAGGCGGAAGATCTGATCGACGTTGATCTTCACACTGTCATTGCCGTAGTTGGCATCGCGGAAGACTGCCTTCAGAGGCTGGCGTTTGGCAATCTCCTTGACCAAATCATCCGTGATGCCATCGTCAAAGCAGGCGGCCAGGGCATTGCCATCGACAAAGAAAACCTTCTTGCCAGCGATTGTCTCCTCGGCAATTGGAAGAGCGAGGTCAACGCCCTGATCCACGAGTACATGAAAGAGCAAATCTTCCGGTGTGCGATCTGGGCGGATATTGTCAACCTGTGCGAGCAAGCTACCCTGTTCAACAGCATCGGGAGCGTAATAGACATCGCGCATATTCGACGTATCGATCTTCAGGACACGGAAACCGGTGTCCAGATCATTGTTATTACTATCATTGTCGCCCTTGACCTGTATACTTGCGCGACGAATGCGCTCTTTCGCAATTTCGGCAATCGTACGAGGACGGCCGATGCCGTCACAATACTTTGCCGCAACCTTCTGAGACTTGATTTCTACATCTAGTTTCTCTGGAAGTTGCACCAGAATGAATCGCCGATTTCCACCGTCTGCCTGATTCAAGTGCATAATGGCGTGTGCAGTACTGCCACTACCAGCAAAGAAGTCCAATACGGTAAGATTCGGATCGCTGCTCGATACATAATCAAAAAGACGGGCAAGTTCGATATGGTCCTTTGGATTATCGAACACCTTCCCGCCCATTAGCTTGCGAAGAAACTTCACAGTTGATTGGGATTGTTTATAAAAATAAGATCCCCTAACCTGAGTGGCGAGCTCATCTTCTTCCAGCTCTTCACGTTCAGCATCTTCGTCGAAGATCTCAACAAGCGCCTCCACCTCGAAGTCAATCGGACGAATATGCTGTTTCCTGATTGGAGGAGTAGTGTGGTCATCGCGAAATTCAACGACGCCGATCTCAATCATCTTCAGCATCGTTTCGGGCTGGGCAAAGACCCAACCTCTCTCTGGCACTGCACAAGGAAGAAGTGTCTTTGGATGAATAACGTCATATCGTGGGCCGCCACCACCCGGCCAAGAGATGTCACCATCTCTCCAGGGGCCGTGCGTGTCGACATGTTTGTATCGGCTCCACTTCTTCGATGGGTGCGACTTTGGCAATTCCGAAAACCATTTTTGAAGTCCCAGTTCAACATTGTTTATGCTGTTCTGATTGATCTTCGTCAATTCAAGATACTTGTTCCATATTTCACGTGTTCCTGGCTTCTCTTCTCTCCAAATCGTCTTGGCAGATTTCAACGTACTGATTGATTTCGCAAAAACTAGTACATATTCATGGCCTACAGAAAAGAGCTTCGCATCATTTTTACGTCCCTTTTCCCAAACCAGTGTGGCTATGAAATTCTCAGCGCCGAAGACTTCATTACACATCTTCGTTGCATTGGTCACTTCATGGTCGTCAATACTGACTAGGATTACTCCATTATCCGCGAGCAAATTCTTTGCGAGACGGAGCCGAGGATAGAGCATAGTTAGCCAAACTGAATGGAAACGACCATTTGAATCCGTATTGGCGAACATTCGATTGCCTGCGTCATCTATCTGATTCGACTTCACGAGATACGAATCGGTGTTAATCGCGTAATCGTCTTCATACAAAAAGTCATTGCCTGTGTTGTACGGAGGATCGATGTAGATGAGCTTGACCTTGCCGAGATAGGTCTCCTGGAGAAGCTTCAATGCGTCGAGGTTATCGCCTTCGATAAAGAGGTTCTTCGTCGTGTCGAAGCCCTCGCTCTCTGTGCGGCAAGGGCGCAGAGTTTTGGCGATGGGTGCGTTGGCAGCAAGAATTGCTTCCCTTTTGCCGGGCCAGTCCAAATGGTAGCGCTCCTGCGGTCCCTCGACGATACTGCCGGAGAGCTCCTGGCGTAACTGGTCGAAATCGATGGCCTGGGTGACACGGCCCTGCTCGTCCCGTGCCTCGGTGACGCAGTTGGGGAAGAGTTGGGCCAGCTTTTCGATGTTCTGGGCGGTCAGGTCGGGGGTATGCAGTTTGAGCTTTTCCATTTGGCGTTCCTATGCGCGGCGTTTCTTTGTGTTGTTGGCGCTTGGTGCGTTGATTTCTGGGTTCCTTACTACTTTACCCTTTGAAGTCGAAGGCCCGCTCCAGTTCGGCCAGTTCTGCTCGGCTTTGGCGCAGCGCAGCGTTGATTTCGACCTTGCGATTGAACTGGATTTCCTTTTTCAGCTTCATTTCCAGCGTTTGGCACTCGCGGCGCTTGGCGCGGATCTGATTTCCGCGCTCAACCGTCTGCGCCAGCGTTTCCCCGGCACGGGAAGCCAGTGCAAGCGGGCTGGCCCGCATATGCTGGCGGAGCATCTGTTCGTATAGGCCGCCCAGGTCGAGCGCCACGGGCAGCGGCAACCGGGGCGCGACTATGGGCTGCCAAGGCGTCTCAAAGTAGGCCTCGACGACCGGCTGCCCGACAATGGCCTCGCCCTTTGCGGCAAGTGGAGGACGCTTGTAGGCAGCGGCAAAGCGGACCTGCCCCTGGAAGGTCAGCTCAAAGAAAAGCTGGGAAGGTATGGCCCGGTCGATGGTGCGCAGAACATCTTCCCGGAGTTCGCCGGTTTTGAGGGCGATCTCGAAGACTTGAATCTCCTTGATGCCGGGCCGGGCAGGCAAGTTCATGTTCTCGGTGCCAAGCACAGAACGCCAGACTATCTGCTCCACTTCGTCGATAAACCGCTGGCGAATGGCGCGGCTGGGCTGCGCGTGCCCATAGATCTTGTTCTTGGGCAGGACGCGGTCTTTGCGGGTGCGATCGGGATACAGGAACATCAGAACCTCACGCCGCGGCGCCAGTGGGTTCAACCACGAGGAACGCGATCAGCTCAAAGTCGCCAAGGCCAGTGGCCGGTCCGGTGAGCGCGGTGGTTTTCAGGCCAGTGAAGAGGCTGTCGAGTTCCTGTTCCTCCTTGATCTGGATGATGGAATGAATGGCGGCGTTGAGCAGGTTGGAATAAACGCCCATCTCGCGGCCGTCGCCGGTACGGAGGTTGAAGGGCTGATAGGCCTGCGGAATCGGCGCTTCGCAGGGCTTGGCCACTGAGCGAACCAGGTCGAGCAGCCGCTTGACTTCGGTGTGCGGCAAAACAGTCTGGCCCTCCATGTCCATGTAAACCATGTAATAAGGATGCAGACGGTTGAGCTGCTCGACGTTGACGCTCTCGTTGCGATTGCGTAGTGCGAAGATGACACCTGGAACGAGGCCGCGCTCCGGGGCCGCAGGCAAGACCGCGTGCATTCCGCTGGGCAGATGCGAGAGGTCGCCGTTGGCCTTGACGTAGTTGAGCAGGTCCATGCGGAAATCGTTGAGGCCGAGGTCGGTAATGCTGACGCCAGCCTTGAGGTCTTCGAGTTCGATGACCTCCTCTTGCATACGGCGGAGCTGCTCCTTGCGGTAAGCAAGATCGTTCGAGCGGCCATCGAGCGGGTTCTCATCGCCGGTGGCTGTTACATCGGCAATGACCATGCGGCTTTCGACGCGCTCTTTGAGACGGATGTACTCGTCGAGCGAGATGTCCGGCCAGTAGTTGACGAGCTGGATAGATGCGTTTGTGGAGCCAATACGGTCGATGCGGCCGAAGCGTTGGATGATGCGGACTGGGTTCCAGTGGATGTCGTAATTGATGAGGTAATCGCAGTCCTGGAGATTCTGACCTTCGGAGATGCAATCGGTAGCGATGAGCAGGTCAATCTCATCCTGCACGTCGGGCATTAGCAGAGCCTTCTCTTTGGATCGCGGCGAGAAGAGCATGAGCAGTTCCTGGAAGTCGGTCTTTCGGCCAAGCGTGGACTTGGGCCGGTCTGAACCGACGACGCGGGCGGAATGAAGTCCTTGTTGCCGCAGAGCCGGTGAGAGATGCTCATAGAGGTAATCGGCCGTGTCGGCGAAGGCGGTAAAGAGCATCACCTTACGATTGCCAGGATTGATGGGTGCAGCGATCTTGTCGAGGATTTGGTGTTTCAGATGCTGGAGTTTGGCATCGTCGGCGGGAGACACCTTTTCCATCTCGGCAAGCAATGCCTCGATGACTTGGAGATCAGCCCGCAAAACATGCTCCCAGCCGGGAAGATTCATGTCGGACAGTTGGATTTTGACCTTGCCGCCAGTCTGCATCTCCGAAGGCAGATCTTCAGGGTCAAGGAAATCCATATCCTCGTCTGGCTCGGTGTCCTCGAATACCGACGACAGGTCGCTGAATGTGTCTCCCTGGCCAGTGCGCTGGTAGGATTCAATCCTCGCCAGCGTATTGAGGTGAATTTGCTGGAGCTTCTGAAGAGTGAGCCGAAAAGCTGCAACCGAACTTTCAAGCCGCTTGAGCAGATTCACTGTCATCAGGGCGCGCAAGCTCTGCTCGCGATCTTGCTGCTTGAGCCGACCACCACCGCCGCTAACCTCGGTGTCGTACATCTCCTCATACTTGGAACGCCGACTCGGCAAGATGTAAGTGACGGGGGTGTAGACGCCAAGTTTCAAGGTTGTGAGTTGAACGAAAATGTCATTGAAGCCAATCACATCCGCACGCATGGTGAGCGGGCAATGGAAGGAAAGCGGCTTGCGGCGCGTAGGAAATTCTCCAATCTCCTTGATGTCATAAAACGTAGTGATATGCCGGCGAGAGCGCGCGATGGTGACGGAGTCAAGCAACTCGAAGAAGTCAAAGTCCAGAGAAGCAAGAATCGCCTGCGGTGTGCGCTCTTCAGCAGGCAGCTTGGACCATGCATTGAATGCGGCCTGGGCGCGGCGGAAGATCTGGTCGATGTTGCGATTCGCTTTCAGCTTGGCGCTGAGCGAATCGGGTTCTCCTTCGTAGGCAAGGGCAAGCTGATTCTTGAGGTCGTTGAAGCGGTTGTTAACCGGAGTGGCCGAAAGCATCAGCACTTTGGTCCGAACGCCCTGCTTGATGATCCGGTTCATGAGCCACTGGTAGCGGGTCTCGCGATCCTTGAAGGCATCATCATTGCGGAAATTGTGGGACTCGTCGATGACGACCAGATCGTAATTGCTCCAGTTGACCCGGCTCAATGGAATTCCCAACGACTCTCCGCGCTCTCGAAGCAGGTCGGTGTGGCAGAGTACATCGAAGCTGAAACGATCCTTGAGCAGCGGATTGTTTTTCAGGTTGCCCTTGTAGGTCGTCCAGTTGTCGGCCAGCTTCTTGGGGCAGAGAACGAGGACTGTCCGATTGCGCAGCTCGTAGTATTTGATGACCGCCAGCGCCGTAAACGTCTTGCCCAGGCCAACACTGTCAGCGAGGATGCACCCGTTATATGTCTCCAGCTTGTTGATGATGCCGGTGGCTGCGTCCTTCTGGAAGTGATATAGCTTTTGCCAGATAACGCTGTCTTGGTAGCCGGTGCGCTCGTTCGGTAGGACATCCTCGCTCACGTCCTCAAGAAACTCGTTGAAGATGCTGTAGAGCATGAGGAAATAAATGCGCTGCGGCGAATTCTCCTGGTAAACGGAGGCGATGTGGTCGCAGATCAGGTCGGTCACGTCCGCGACCTTGGCCGAGTCCTTCCAAATCTGCTCGAAAAGATCAATGAAGGTGCGGGTGGCCACCGGCTCATCCATCTTGTTAACAAAGTTGGAGACGGCATTGCCTTGCTGGTATCCAAGATCGACGGCGGTAAATCCGTGCAGAGGAATATAAACAGCATCCTGCTGTCGAGCGGCAACGCAGGCGAATTGCTGCATGGGCGCTCCGCTCCGATTGGATCGGAACTTGGCCTTCCGCCGAATCCAGTCGGCGCATTCCCTGGCAATGGCCCGCTGCGTGAGCCTGTTCTTGAGCCGAATCTCAAACTCGGTGCCAAAGAATCCCTGCTCTTTGCCGGGCTGTGGGATGTGGAATTCCTTGGGCTCTCGTCTGACCTTGTCGGTCACCTCGCCGGGAACAAAGGTCGGAGTCGTGAAGATGAACTCCAAGGAGTCGATCTGCTCCAACTCCTGACGCAGGGCCTCAAAAGCAAAGATAGAGAAACAGGAGGCGGCAATTGCCACCTTGGAACCAGGGACCATTGTTCGCTTCAGGTCGTCTCCGAGGAAGCGATTTACATTGTCAAGGACTTCCATCGTTCAGGCTTGCGAGTCGTGGGCGCGAGCCTGACTCTCAAACTTCCTCCGATCTGTTTGAGAAACAAGAACATAGGAAAATTAACGAACATCCCTCTGAGTGTAGAATTTTAGCACTCTGACCGAAGGATGCCGCGGGGTCAACCGCCATGGCAAGCCTCCCGCCATAGGCTCTATAAGAACGGCTTGGCTAGATTTTGAAACGGGACACCCTGCGCGCCGGTTGGATCACTCAGGCAGTCATGAACGGAACCAGCGAGCGCTAAATCATATGCCAGACCGCCCACAAATCGACCGAGAAGCTCGCCAAGTACATCCGAATCGGCGAAATGTTTACCCGCAACGCCACCACAGGTCTGGGCATCCAGCCCCTGAGAACATGAATTTCTCAGAGGCTGGGCTACCGAGTATTTAGGACGAAGCAGCAAGCAAGGTCGAACAGCCACTTGTGGCCTGAGTTCGGGTCCGGTCTAGACATCTGCCGTGACAGAAGTGCTTTTGATCGTAACCCATTGAAACTATGGGCACTGATGGCAAACAAAAGCACTATAAGTCCTTAGAAAAATCGGTAGGCAAACGTAAGCGTCCAGCCAAGTACACGGTTGACGGGGCTGGGACGAGCGGATAGGTTATTTCAGCTTGCTGGCGGCATAGGCTGCCGGGGTCAGTTGCTCCAGGCTTTGAATGGACCTGTTGGCGAGTCC
>Ga0302275_10001816_pt1 | contig 22816 bp, 22 predicted proteins | sample III_Bog_N2_2_FD_200229 | JGI IMG/M metagenome (GOLD analysis project Ga0302275, IMG submission 200229) | Peat permafrost microbial communities from Stordalen Mire near Abisko, Sweden - III_Bog_N2_2 | ecosystem: Environmental > Terrestrial > Soil > Wetlands > Peat | place: Sweden: Abisko... | reverse complement strand
CGGCTTTTCGCTCGGCTATGAATTCAAGACTTCGCAGCATCACCAAGCCCACAGTGACGAAGCCTAATAGGCCATACGTAGCACGCAGGCTCAACGACTCATGCCTGGGTGTTTATCAACAGCCCTGTTGAGCTCAGCGATTGCGAGAGCGCCTCAGCGATAGCGAGAATGGCTTTGGGGGGAACCTGACTGATTACCTCTTGGGTATTCGGGTCTTTAAATTGTATGACTTCCCTACCCGCAGCCTTGTCATATTCAAATGAGGCATAAACATTTTGTCCTCCTTGAGTAAAGGCACTATTAATTTGGTTGACGGCTTGTGTAATCTGGCCTGAAGAGGGGGATGCAGAACTCACAGCCGCGTTTGCATCTGCAGCACTATTAGGTTGTGAAGAACTCACGGCAGGGGTGGAGACACCAACAAAACTTGACGTACCTAGCCCCGTCCCTATAGCGACATATGTGGAAGCAACTGAAGCCGCATCCATATCTAACCCGCGACTCAAGCAGTAGCGTTAATGTTTGCGCCGACGCTCTGACTTTGCTGTGCTTGCTGAGCCAGTAGTGCTTGCAACGCTTGTTGTGTCTGCTGACTTTGCTGGGTCTGTTGGTCTTGTAAAGCTTGCTGAGCCTGCTGACTTTGCTGGGTCTGTTGAGCCTGTAAAGCCTGTAGCACTTGCTGGGTCTGTTGTGTTTGCGGACTTGGCGTAGCTTGGGCTTGCGAAGTTGGCTGGGCCTGCGGAGCCTGAAAGGATTGCAGGGCTTGTGTAGCTTGCTGCGGCTGCTGAAGCTGCTGTAATGCGTTGTTGCTTGAGGTAATTGCATTAATTGACATGTTATCTCCTTCATAACGGGCCAAGCCGTTATGTGAATATCCTACCCCTAACCTGATTCTGCGTAAAGCCAAAACCGAATTCTATTGACGACATAAGGGTTTTACACGGCAATCCTGTGATCTCTATGCAAGACTCAAACTATTTTCAATAAACCGGCCATTCCGAGCGGTTTCCGATTTAGCCTCTCTGAAAATATAGATATGGAAGTGATCGTTGAAAGATCAGAAAATAACAATTTCGTATCACAGCAGAATGCTCCACCCGATCAATACATATCTTTCCAGCACAAACAACGCAGCAAATATCAACATCGCAAACACCACAAAGCGCACGATCTGCCAAGCAAGGCCGAGATAGCGACGATTACGGGTAAATACATACATTCCGCCAGTCAGGATGATGGCGAGTGCGGACAGGATGAATAACAGGCGCAAGATGAGCATAGCATTTCCCCTTGCGGAAGGCGCGGCATGTCGCGCAAGTTAAAGCGCGCGCACCCTAAACGACAGCACCCTAAGCAGCCTGCAACTGTAACTGCAGGAATGCGGGCGCTTCCTCGGTCTTGTCGAAAGTGACGAACTCCCAAGCTTGTTCGTCGGCCAACAGGGTGCGTAGCAGGGCATTATTGAGGGCGTGGCCGGATTTGTAACCGGAGAACGCGCCAATCAGCGGGTGGCCAAGCAGGTATAGGTCACCGATGGCATCCAGTACCTTGTGTTTGACGAATTCGTCTTCGAAGCGCAGGCCGTCCGGGTTGATGACGCGGTATTCGTCCATCACGATGGCATTATCAAGATTGCCGCCCAAGGCCAGGCCTTGCGCGCGCATGGCCTCGACATCCTGCATAAACCCGAAGGTGCGGGCGCGGCTCACATCTTTGATATAGGAGTGTACGCCCAGATCGATGGTCACATTTTGTTTGCTGGTAGCAAATACAGGATGGGCGAAATTGATGGTGAAGCCTAACTTGTAACCATTGAACGGCTCGAAGCGCACCCACTTGTCGCCATCCTTAACCTCGACGGTTTTCTTGATGCGGATGAATTGCTTCGCTACGGACTGCTCGGCGATGCCTGCGGACTGCAGCAGGAAAATGAATGTCCCAGCACTACCGTCCATGATAGGCACTTCCGAACTGCTCAACTCGACGATGGCATTATCCACACCCAACCCGGCGAATGCAGACATCAAGTGCTCAATGGTGGACACGCGCACGCCGTCCAATTCCAGGCAAGTGGACAAGCGAGTGTCCTTCACCGCATGTGCTTCGGCGCGAATTGTCACTTCCGGAGACAAGTCCACGCGGCGAAACACAATGCCGCTGTTGGCGGGCGCGGGGCGCAAGGTCAAATCGACCCTCTCGCCGGTATGCAGCCCGACCCCCGTTGCGTGCACCGGATTTTTCAGTGTGCGTTGCTTAACCATGTCACATCAAGTCCTATCAACCAAGAACGTAGTCTACCACGGGCGCGGCATGCCCCCAAGTCTTGCCCTGTTGTGGACAATATTAGTCTGCCTGTTTGCGCAAAAACGATGGGATGTCCAGCATATCCATACCCGAGTTTTCCAGCGCCTTGACTGCTGCCTCGCGGTGGCGTCCGGTGCGGATGACGGCGGGCATTTCAAGTTCTTTGTAATTGACCATGGACATCGGTTCATCATGGGTGCCGGTGCGTTTCTGCTCTTCATAAGCCAGCATCGGCTTGGGTTGCTTGCGCTCTATCGGCGAACCCAGACCGGTCGCCACGATAGTCACGCGCAACTCGTCGCCCATGCTCTCATCGAACACCGAACCAACAATCACGGTGGCATCTTCAATAGCGAACTGCACGCTATTGGTAACTTCCCGATATTCTTTCAGAGTGAGGCTGCAATTCGAGCTGATGTTTACCAACACTCCGCGCGCACCCGCCAGATTCACGTCCTCTAGCAAGGGGCTGGACATGGCGCTCTCTGCGGCAATCTTGGCGCGATTCGGCCCGGAAGCGGAAGCGGAACCCATCATCGCCATGCCGTTTTCCGACATTAGCGTACGCACGTCGGCAAAGTCCACGTTTACCAATCCCGGCACATTGATTACTTCGGCAATGCCTGCTACCGCGCCCTGCAACACGCTGTTGGAAGAACGGAAAGCGTCCAGCAAGGTAGTGTCTTCGCCTAATACGGTCATCAGTTTTTCATTCGGCACGATGATCAGTGAATCGACATGCTCGGTCAGCGCCTCAATACCGGTCTGCGCCAAACGCATGCGCTTACCTTCGTGGGCAAACGGCTTGGTCACCACGGCCACGGTGAGGATGCCCATTTCCTTGGCGATCTGCGCCACTACCGGTGCTGCGCCGGTGCCGGTGCCGCCACCCATGCCTGCGGTAATGAACACCATGTTGGCGCCGCCGATCATCTCGGTAATGCGCGCACGGTCTTCCTCGGCTGCGGCACGTCCGACATCAGGAATTGCCCCCGCACCCAAGCCTTTGGTGATGGTGGCGCCAATCTGCAATTGGGTGCGTGCCTTGTTACGCTTGAGCGCCTGTGCATCGGTGTTGATGACGATGAACTCCACACCTTGCACGCCTTGTTCGATCATGTGGTCCACTGCATTGCCGCCGCAGCCGCCCACGCCAATTACCTTAATCACTGCATCTTGAAGTTGTGCATCCATAATTTCGAACATCGTTTTTCTCCTTCATTAATTACAAAATCAAAACACCCAATAAGTTACCCGAACCGCCAAAAGTTGCCCTGCCAAAACTCATCTTGCAAAAAAATCCCATCAAAAATTATTCTGGAACCACGCTTTCATCCTCTCAAACACGTCGTTGAACGAACCCGAGTGCACACGCGTCGCCTCATGGCGTTTGTGCTGCTCCAGCCCATACAGCAGCAAACCGACACCGGTGGAAAAACGCGGTGTTTTCACTACGTCGGACAAGCCGCCGACATAACGCGGCAGCCCCAAGCGCACCGGCATGTGGAAAATTTCTTCGCCCAGCTCCACCATGCCGTGCATGGCGCTGCTGCCGCCGGTAATCACGATTCCGGAAGACAACAAATCCTCGAAGCCGCTACGGCGCAATTCGGTTTGCACCAGCGAATACAATTCTTCCACGCGCGGCTCGATCACTTCCGCCAAGGTCTGGCGCGACAACATGCGCGCCCCGCGTTCGCCCACACCAGGCACTTCGATGGGAGCATCGTCGGCCAGCTGGCGCAAGGCACAACCGTATTTGATCTTGATGTCTTCCGCGTCCTTGGTCGGGGTGCGCAAGGCCATCGCGATGTCGTTGGTAATCTGGTCGCCCGCGATGGGAATTACTGCGGTGTGGCGGATTGCCCCGCCGGTGAAAATCGCCACATCGGTGGTGCCGCCGCCGATGTCCACCAGGCAAACGCCCAAGTCCTTTTCGTCATCTGCCAGAACGGCCTTGCTCGATGCCAGCGGCTGCAAAATCATCTCGCTCACTTCCAGCCCGCAACGGTGCACGCACTTCATGATGTTCTGCGCCGCAGCCACTGCGCCGGTGACGATGTGCACTTCCACTTCCAGGCGCATGCCGCTCATGCCGAGCGGCTTCTTGATACCCTCCTGCCCATCGATGCTGAACTCCTGCTCAAGGATGTGCAGGGTCTGCTGATCGCTGGGCAGGCTGATCGAGCTGGCAGTTTCTATCACGCGATCAATGTCGGCTTGCGACACTTCCTTGTCCTTGATCTTGACCATGCCATTGGCATTGGAGCTCTTGATGTGGCTGCCCGCAATGCCGGTATATACCTCACGTATCTTGCAGTCGGCCATCAGTTCGGCATCACCCAGCGCGCGCTGGATCGCGCTCACCGTCGCGTCAATGTTGACCACCATGCCCTTTTTCATGCCGGAGGATTCATGCATCCCGACACCGATCACTTCCAGCGTCCCTTCCGGCTTGATCTCACCGACGATGGCGACGATCTTGGAAGTGCCTATATCCAAACCGACGATCAGATTTTTTGTTTCCCTGCTTTTGCTCATTGCCATCTCCAATACCTCTTTCTGTTCTAGCCCTGCTTGGCCTGACTGCTTGCCACACCACCCGGCAGATAAGCCGCAAAACCATTGCTGTAACGCAAATCCACATAATTCACCGTGCGCGGCATGGATGCCAAACTGTACGGATACACCGCCACGAAGCGCGCCAAGCGTTCTTGCGCCTGCTCGCGCCCCAGCTCCAGCACCATGCCGTTATTCAAGCGCAACTGCCATGCGCGACGCGGCGACAGGCTGATTTGCATAACCTCCTGCTTAAGCGGGGCAAGCTGGTCACCGAACACTTTATACATCCGCGTTACCTCGGCAGCGGTGTCCGCTTGACCGACGAATTTCGGCAACACCTGCTCGCTCGCTGCCGCGAATACTTCGCCGTGCGTATTCACCAATTCGGTACCGTTCCAGTGCGCAAGAGCCACCTGCTCTTCCAGCTCCACTTCCAGCTGCCACGGAAAATGGCGGCGTACGCTTACCTTGCGTACCCAAGCCAGCTTCTCGAAAGCCTGGCGCGCACCTTCCAAGTCAACGGTAAAAAAATTACCACGCAAGTCGTTGCGCACGATTTCTTCGATCTGTGCGGCATCAACTCGTTGTGGCGCAACGGTCAACTGCACCGCATTCAGCGCAAACACCGGCAGGTGTACCGCGTAATGCACGGCCCCGAACAACATCAGCAACAGGCTGATGCCGAGTAACGTGTTCGCCAGTTGGCGCAGCGCTTGCGGCTTATCCCACATGAGCCTGCTCCAATATGCGCAACACCAGTTGCTCGAAACTCATTCCTGCCTGGCGTGCCGCCATCGGCACCAGGCTATGATCGGTCATACCCGGCGACGTATTGATTTCCAGCAGATAAGACTTGCCTGCCGCATCCATCAGAAAATCAACCCGTCCCCAGCCCTCGCCGCCGATCAAGGCGAATGCTTGTTGCGCGAGATGTTGCATCTCGGCTTCCTGCTCCGGCGCAAGTCCGCACGGGCACAGGTAACGCGTATCATCGCGCAGGTACTTCGCCTCGTAATCGTAAAACTCATTGGCCGGTTCGATCTTGATTACTGGCAATGCCTGTCCACCGAGTATGGCGGCGGTGTATTCGCCGCCGCCGATGCATGCTTCCACGATGATCAGCTTGTCGTACCTGGCTGCTTCCCGGTAGGCCGCCCGCAACTCGCCTGCGTGCTTCACCTTGCTGATGCCGACGCTGGAACCTTCGTTGGCCGGTTTGACGAACAACGGCAAACCCAAGCGCGCCGCTACCGCATCAAAATCGCTGTCTGCGGTAAGCAATTCATAAGCCGGAATCGGTAGACCAGCCGCCTGCCACACCAGCTTGGTGCGCCACTTGTCCATCGCCAGCGCCGAGGCCAGCACGCCGCTGCCGGTATAGGGAATACTCATCAGTTCGAGCGCGCCCTGCACCGTGCCGTCCTCACCGTAACGCCCGTGCAGCGCGATGAACGCGCTCTGGTAACCTTCATCCAGCAGACCGTGCAAATCCTGCACGGCAGGGTCATAGCCGTGTGCGTCGACACCGCTGCGCTGCAACGCTGCCAGCACCGCATTGCCACTCTTCAGCGATACCTCGCGCTCGGCGGAGCGCCCGCCGAACAACACCGCCACTTTTCCAAAATTCTTCATACTGCCACCTCTTTACTTAGACGCAGTACGCACGAGTTCGCAACTTCGGTGGCTGGCGGTATTACCCGCAGTGTCAATTCCACACGCGACTTGTTGCGTAGTGGATTGCCTGACTTTGTTACCGCCGCTTCGCGCACCGTGTTCATACCGCCTCACCCACAATGCGTACTTCTGGATGCAGCCTGATGCCGGTTTTTTCCTCGACTGTCGCCTGCACCTCATTAATCAAATTCTCAATGTCCGCTGCCGTGGCAGCACCTGTATTCACGATGAAATTGGCATGCTTTAGCGACACCTGCGCACCGCCGATTTGCTGCCCTTTGAGGCCGCATGATTCGATCAGCCGCGCCGCATACTCCCCCAGCGGGTTGCGAAATACCGAGCCGGCATTCGGCAAATTCAGCGGCTGGCTGGCGATGCGCTTGTTTAATAGCGCCTTGATTTTTCCGCGCGATGCCTCTCCATCACCCGCTGAAAAATTGAACCATCCGCCCACGAACCATTCTTCCTGTTGCGCACGCAAAGCTACATGGCGGTAGGCAATGTCGTAATCCTGCGCGGTGCGCTCCAGCACTTCCCCGTTACGTGTCATCACTTGCACGCGTGTTGTCACGTCCCATATCTCGGTGCCATAGCAACCGGCGTTCATCGTCAACATGCCGCCCACCGTGCCTGGGATGCCGACAAAAAATTCCGCACCGCTCAAGTCATGCAACGCCGCAAAGCGTGCCAGCTTGGCTCCGGGCACACCGGCTTGCGCATAGAGCGTGGTTGTTGCGACTTCAGTGGCTTTACAACCACGGCCTCCCCCTTGCGGGGAGACCGTACCCTTCGCTTCGATGTGCAATTCGCCCAGCGCACCGTGCAACAGCAAGATCGTGCCGCGCAGCCCACCGTCGCGCACCAGCAAATTGCTGCCCAGCCCTACCGCAAGCAGCGGCTCATCTACGGGCAATGCGCGCAGAAATTCCGCCAAGTCAGCGAGATCGGCAGGCTGGTACATGCGTTCCACGCGCCCGCCTGCGCGCCAACTGGTGTGGCGGCGCATGTCCACATCGCAGCGTAGCGTTCCGCGCAAGCCCTCAGCAATGAACTGTGTCGGCTCGGTCATGTTCATGTATCACCCTGCGTCAGTCGCAACACCTGTCCCGGTACGCCACCAACCGAACCAGCGCCCATGGTTATTACCACATCGCCCGGCTTGGCCATTTTCAAAATGGCCTGCGGCATGTCCTGTATCGGTTCGACGAACACCACCTCATTTTGTCCGGCCACACGCAAGGCGTGCATCAGCGCACGCCCGTCCGCCGCCACGATGGGCGCTTCGCCTGCGGCATATACTTCTCCCAATAACAGCGCATCCACGGTGCCCAGCACTTTCACAAAATCCTCGAATAGATCGCGCGTGCGCGTGTAGCGGTGCGGCTGGAACGCCAGCACCAGCCGCCGCCCCGGAAATGCGCCGCGCACAGCGGCAAGTGTTGCCACCATTTCCACCGGATGGTGTCCGTAGTCGTCGATCAAGGTGAAACTGCCACCGCTCGGCAATGAAATTTCACCGTAGCGTTGAAAGCGTCTTCCCACGCCCTCAAACTCGGCCAGCGCAGCGACAATGGCCTTTTCTGCCACACCGATTTCCAGTCCAACGGCAATTGCCGCTAGCGCGTTCTGTACGTTGTGCAAGCCCGCAAGGTTCAGCGTGACGTTTAAATCCACAGGTATGCTGTTGTGACGACATAGCGCGGTGAAGTGCATCCTGCCTCCTTCGTGACGCACGTTAACTGCACGAATCTGCGCGTCCTCGGCAAAACCGTAAGTGGTGACTGGCTTGCTGATGCGCGCCAACAATTCGCGCACATTGGCATCGTCCACGCACAGCATGGCGCGGCCATAGAACGGAAGCCGTTCCAGAAAATCCACGAACGCCTGTTTGAGCCGGGCGAAATCGTGGCCGTAAGTTTCCATGTGGTCAGCGTCAATGTTGGTAACCACTGCCAGGATCGGTGTCAAATAAAGAAATGAAGCATCAGACTCATCCGCTTCCGCCACGATGAATTCGCCCGTACCCAGCTTGGCGTTGGTGCCGCTGCTGTTGAGCCGCCCTCCAATGACGTAGGTGGGATCGAAACCGCCCTTGGCCAGCACGCTGGCGGTCAAGCTGGTGGTGGTGGTCTTGCCGTGCGTGCCCGCAATGGCGATACCCTGGCGCAGTCGCATCAGTTCCGCCAGCATCATCGCACGCGGCACCACCGGAATATTGCGTGCGCGCGCAGCCAACACTTCAGGGTTGTCTTTGCCCACCGCCGTGGATACCACCACCGCATCCGCATTGGACAGATTTTGTTCAGCATGACCTACTTGCACCACCGCGCCAAGCTGGCGTAAACGCTGAGTAGCCGCGCTGTCGGTCAGATCTGAACCACTCACCTGAAAGCCAAGGTTGAGCATCACCTCGGCGATGCCGTTCATACCGGAACCGCCGATGCCCACGAAGTGAATGTGTTTGATCTTGTGCTTCATTGTTTCGCCACCTCGGCACACACTTTCGCTACACGCTGCGCTGCCACCGGTTGCGCTGCCGCACGCGCGGCCTGCGCCATTTCAAGTGCGCTTTCACGAGTTATGCCCTGCAACAAGTTCGCCAAATGCTGTGGCGTCATGGTTTTTTGGGGCAGCAAAATCGCCGCGCCCCGGTCACTCAGGAAATGCGCATTACCGGTCTGGTGGTCGTCCACCGCGAAGGGGAAAGGAATCAGAATGCTCGCCAGCCCTGCTGCGGCCAGCTCGGCAACAGTAAGCGCGCCGGCGCGACAAATCACCACATCAGTTTGATCATAGAAAAATGCCATGTCGTCCAGAAACGGCCTTATTTCGGCGCTCACACCCGCTTGCAGATAAGCAGCCTGCACCGCCTCGAGATGCTGGTTGCCACTTTGGTGCAATACATCGGGGCGCGACTTTTCCGGCAACAGCGCCAAGGCCTGCGGCACGCATGTATTAATAGCTTGTGCACCGAGACTACCGCCCAGCACCAGCACATTCAACTTGCCGCTGCGAGCTTTATAGCGTTGCTGCGGATCGGGCAGCGCGGCGATATCCTCGCGCACCGGATTGCCACACCACTCGGCTTCGGGCAACACTTTCGGAAAGCCGCTCAACACTCGCTTGGCGAAGCGCGCCAATACTTTATTGCTTAATCCGGCAACCGAATTCTGTTCATGAATGACCAACGGGCAGCGAAACAACACAGCCATGATGCCGCCCGGAAATGTGATGTAACCACCCATGCCCAGCACCACGTCGGGACGGCATTGCAAAAATGCCAGCGCACTCTGGATGAGTGCCACTGACAGGCTAAATGGCAGCATCAATTTGCGCATCAACCCTTTCCCGCGCAGGCCGGAGAACTCCACCAATGCCATCTCGTAATCGTGCTTGGGCACCAACTCGGTTTCCATGCTATTGGGTGCGCCCAGCCACGTGACGCGCCAGCCTTGTGCGCGCAGCACATCGGCGACCGCCAAGGCGGGAAAGATGTGGCCGCCGGTGCCGCCCGCCATGATGAGGATGGAACGCTTTTTCATATTGGCAGCCCGCGCATCATTCGCCTATTTTCCCAGTCGATGCGCAGCAGGATTGCTGCGGCGACGCAATTCACCACCACGCCGCTGCCGCCAAAACTAAGAAAGGGCAGAGTCAGCCCTTTGGTCGGCAACACGCCCATATTCACTCCACTATTGATCATCGCCTGCACGCCCAGCCACACGGCAATGCCCTGCGCCATCAGCGCGGCAAACTGGCGGTCGAGAAATGCGGCTTGGCGGCCAATGGTGAAGGCGCGGATAAGCAAGCCGGCAAACAGGATGATCACCACGCACACGCCGACGAAACCGAGTTCTTCGGCAATCACCGCAAGCAAGAAATCGGTATGCGCTTCCGGCAGATAGAATAATTTTTCCACGCTGGCACCCAACCCAACGCCGAACCACTCGCCGCGTCCGAAGGCGATCAGCGCATGACTTAATTGATAGCCTTTGCCATAAGGATCTGACCACGGGTCCATGAATCCGACGACGCGCTGCATGCGATAGGGCGATGACAGAATCAGCGCCGCAAATGCCAGCGGCAGGGCGAACACCAGCATACCGAACACCTTCAGATTGAAACCGCCCAGCCACAGAGTGCACAGCGCAATCGCACAAATCACCACAAACGCGCCCATGTCCGGCTCTGTCAGCAGCAACGCGCCCACCACGGCCATCACCACGAACATTGGCCAAAATGCCTTATACAAATGAGCCTTGAGCCCCCCCCTGCGCACGGTGTAGTCGGCGGCATAAATTACCGCAAACAATTTCATTAGCTCAGACGGCTGCAGATTGATGACGAACAGCGACAACCAGCGGCGGCTGCCGTTAACCGAACGGCCTATGCCGGGGATCAACACCAGCACGAGCAAAGCGACACCCAGCAGAAACAGGTAAGGCGCCAGCTTTTCCCAAGTCTGCACCGGCATCTGAAACGCCATCACCCCAGCCACGAGGCCGATGAAAATAAACATGCCGTGCCGGACCAAATAGTAGGTGGGATGAAAGCCGGTGAATTTATTTTCCTCGGCAGTGGCAATCGAAGCCGAATACACCATCACCAAACCGATGGACAGCAGCGCGAGCACGATCCAGGCCAATATCTCGTCGTATTCCGCCATCACGGCACGGGGGGCATTCATGCTGGCGACACGCATGCGACCTCCTGTTGAAGTGCCTGCACTGTGCTGACAAACACTTCGGCACGATGTTTGTAGTTTTGGAACATATCAAAGCTGGCACAGGCCGGCGACAGCAGCACCGCATCGCCCGACTGCGCCAGCGCGCGGCTTTGCCGCACCGCATCGTTCATGTCATGTGCATACACCACAGTTACGCCGCAATCTTGCAACGCCGCTGCAATCCTGTTTGCATCGCGCCCGATCAACACCACGGCGCGCGCATGTTGTGCGACCACCTGCCGGAGCGGTGCAAAATCCTGTTCCTTACTCTCTCCACCCGCAATTAATACGGCATGCCGTCCTAATCCTTGCAACGCGGCCACGGTCGCTCCGACATTAGTACCCTTGGAATCGTCGTAATAAACGACGCCATTGATTTCCGTAACGAATTCCACGCGGTGCGGCAGGCCTTTGAAGGCGCGCAACGCATCAAGCAGTGGCGCTAGCGGCAAACCGATGGCGCGGCAAAGGGCCAGCGCGGCCAACGCGTTCGCCACGTTGTGCAGTCCGGCTACTTGCAGCTCATTCGCGTTCAACACGCGCTGCTGTCTCTGTACCAGCCAGATATCGCTACCGCTGCGCTCTATACCCCAATCATCCGCGCCAGTAGGCCCGTTCAAACCGAAGGTCACGTGCTTGCGCCCCGCCCGCAACATGTCCAGACTGTGCGCATCGTCGCGGTTCAGCACCTGCACTCCAGTGCCTTGAAAAATACGCGCTTTGGCAGCAGCGTAAGCGTCCATTCCAGCATAACGGTCGAGATGATCTTCGCTGACATTCAATACAGTGGACGCATCCGCATTCAGCGTCGAGATGGTTTCCAGCTGGAAGCTGGACAGCTCCAGCACCCAAACTTCCGGCTGCTTGCCATCTCGACGCAACATTACATCCAGTACCGCAGGCGAAATATTGCCGGCCACTTCGGTGTCCATACCCGCCGCGCAACACATCGCGCCGACCATGCTGGTCACTGTTGTCTTGCCGTTGGCGCCAGTAATGGCGATGACCTTTGCTTGCTTGGAAGCGGTCGTCGCCAGATGCCAGGCAAACAGTTCAATGTCTCCTACAACGGAGATGCCCCGTGCGATGGCGCGTTGTACTGCCGGATCGGACAGCGGCACGCCGGGGCTGATAGCGATCAGATCAATGCCGTTGAAAATTTCGTCGCGGAACGCACCGCAATGAATATCCACCAGCGGCAATTCCACGCGCAAGAGAGCAAAGGTGGGTGGCAACTCACGGCTGTCGGCGGCACGCACACGCGCGCCTTGCTTCACTAACCAACGCGCAAGCGACAGCCCGGTCTCGCCCAGACCAAGCACCAGCACCAATTTGTCGCGCAGTTCCATCATCTCAATTTCAACGTCGCCAATCCCAACAACACCAATAGCATCGTGATAATCCAGAAACGCACGACCACTTGCGTCTCCTTCCATCCCTTTTGTTCGAAGTGATGATGCAGGGGCGCCATCAGCAGGATGCGCTTGCCTTGACCCTGAAATTTTTTGGTGTATTTGAAATACGACACTTGCAACATCACCGATACCGCCTCGACCACGAACACGCCACCCATGATGAACAGCACCAGCTCCTGGCGGATGATTACCGCCACCGTGCCCAGCGCCGATCCCAGCGCCAGCGCGCCAACGTCACCCATAAATACTTCCGCCGGATAAGCGTTGAACCACAGGAAAGCCAATCCCGCACCGGCGATGGCGCCGCAGAACACCGCCAATTCGCCCGCACCGGGAACATGAGGAATGCCGAGATACTTGGCGAACACCGCATGGCCCGCGACATAGGAGAAAATCGCCAGCGCACCGCTCACCATCACCGTGGGCATAATCGCCAAGCCATCCAAACCATCCGTCAAATTCACGGCGTTACTGCTGCCGACGATGACCATGTAGACTAATACAATGAAGCTGAACGCCGTCAGCGGGAACACCATATGTTTGAAGAATGGCACGATGAGTTCGGTATGCACGGGCATACTGGAATGCCTCCACAAATAAACCGCGACTATCAATGCGATGATGGACTGCCAAAACATCTTGGCCTTTGCCGACAAGCCTTTTGGATTGCGATGTACCACCTTACGATAGTCGTCCACCCAGCCGATCGCGCCGAAACCAAGCGTGGTCAGTAGCGCAATCCACACGTACGGATTGCTGAGATCGCTCCATAGCAGCGTTGTGATTGCTATCGAGGTGAGGATCAACGCGCCGCCCATGGTCGGTGTTCCGGCCTTGACTAAATGCGTTTGCGGCCCATCGTCGCGCACTGACTGGCCGATCTTGTAGGCAGTCAATTTGCGTATCATCGCCGGCCCCACCATGAAGGAAATTAACAGCGCGGTCATCGCGGCGAGCACTGCGCGCAGCGTGATGTAATTCAGCACGCTGAACGTCCTGACGTCCTGTGCCAGCCAGTGTGCTAGTGCGAGCAGCATGCTGCTTCCCCTTGCGTGCAGTATTGCACCACCCGTTCCATTTTCATGAAGCGCGAACCCTTTACCAATACCGTGCTATCCGCACCCATATCTTTATCCAGTGCAGCAAGCAAATCTTCGATACGCTGGAAATGTCGCGCACCCGCACCGAATTCACGTACTGCATGGGTACTTAATTCGCCCAGTGCCAACAGCTCATCCACTCCCATGTGCTGTGCTTCCGCGCCGATCTCGCCATGCAGGCGCGCGGCATCGCTGCCCAACTCACCCATGTCGCCCAATACCAGAATTTTTTTTCCTGCGGCCTGCATCAGCACCTTGATCGCGGAACGCAGCGAGGCGGGATTGGCGTTGTAGGTGTCGTCTATCAGCACCGCGCCATGCAATGCAGGCTTGCGTTGCAAGCGCCCGGCCACACCAGGAAATCTCTCCAGTCCCGCCGCAATGTCAGACAAAGGAATATGCAAAACTACGGCGGCGGCAGTGGCGGCCAACGCATTACGCACATTGTGTACACCCGGCACTTGCAAGTCTGCATTAAAGCTACCCTGCGGCGTATCCACCTCGATACGCGCACCATAACCCTGTACCTGCCATTGCGCATGGATCGCTACGGCGCGTTCCAGGGAAAACTCGATGATGGTGCGGCTGCCTGCCTGTTCCCTCCACAGCGGCGCGAACTCATCATCGGCGTTGATTACTGCGATGCCGTTTGCAGGCAGGCCGGAAAATATTTCGCCCTTGGCACGCGCCACCGCTTCCACCGAACCCAGTCCGGCCAGATGCGCCCCCGACGCATTGTTGACGATGGCCACATCCGGTCGCGCCAAGCGCGTCAGGTAATCAATTTCACCGGTATGATTCATGCCCATTTCGATCACCGCATAGCGATGTGTGTCGCGCAGCTTGAGCAGGGTGAGCGGCATGCCGATATCGTTGTTCAAGTTACCCTGCGTGGCGAGTACCGCCTCAGTGTTTCCTGCCGCTGCACGTAAAATGGAGGCGAGCATTTCCTTCACCGTGGTCTTGCCGTTGCTGCCGGTCACTGCCAGCACGGGAATGGTGAACTGTGTACGCCAATGCGCCGCCAAGCGACCTAAGGCGAGACGGGAAGAATCAGGGACAAGGAGCAAGGTACAAGGGGCAAGGGCTGATGCTTGAGCCTTGTACCTTGCTCCTTGATCCTCACTAATCATTGCCGCGACTGCTCCGTCGCGCGCAGCACCAGCAACGAAGTCGCTACCGTCGAAATTCTCACCCTGCAGTGCCACAAACAGATCGCCGGTTGTTATAGCGCGGCTGTCGCTGGATACGGCATTAAACAGCACATCCTGACCGATCAGTCTGCCACCCAACGCACGTGCGGCTTGCGATAGCAACATCATGCTTTATTACTCCGCATGTCCTGAGTCTGTCGAAAGGGCCACAATGCCAGTGCGCGCTGCGCCTCTTCAGTATCGCTGAACGGATATTTCATGCCTCTGATTTCCTGATAGGACTCGTGCCCCTTGCCTGCCAGCAGCACGGTGTCTGTCGCGGCCGCATCCTGGATTGCCTGTGCGATGGCCTCAGCGCGATCTTCGATGATTCGGTAATTCCATTCATTCATGCCGGAGACGACTGCGGCAATGATGTCGCACGGATCTTCGCCGCGCGGGTTGTCGCTGGTGACGATGCAAGCGTCGGCGAATGTAGACGCTATACTGCCCATCATCGGGCGCTTGCCGCGATCACGATCTCCGCCGCAACCAAATACACAAATCAGCTTGCCGCCAGTAACTTCGCGCAAGGCCTGCAACACTTTTTCCAATGCAACCGGCGTGTGCGCATAATCCACCACTACGGATGGGCGTCCATTGCCGCCGAATACTTGCATGCGTCCCGGCACTGCTTTGACTTGTCCCAGTTCACGCACCGCATCGGCCAGCGCCACTCCGCTCACTAATAATACTGCAAGTGCGCCGAGCAAATTTTCGGCATTGAAACGTCCAACCAGAGGACTGTGTAGCGCTACGCCGCCCCAACTGGAATGGACTTGCAGACGGATACCTTGTGCATCCATCTGCAACTCGCCGCCGTACACCATGCGCAAGCCCAGACGTTCCGCCAATTTCAGCGCCGCATCGCTCAAACCATAGCCCACCACTTCGACTTCAGCATCCTGCTGCGGGAAGGTGGCGGCGAAGCCGCCGGGTACCCACCGGCGTGCCTCTTGCAGGTGCAACTGTGCAGCGAGCTCGGCGCCAAAGGTATCATCGAGATTCAGCACGGCATATTTGAGTTGCTTCCAGTCGAACAGGCGGCGCTTGGCCGCCGCGTAATGCTGCATGTCTCCGTGATAATCCAGATGGTCACGACTGAGATTGGTAAGCAGGGCCACGTCATATTCCACGCCGTTCACGCGCCCCTGTTCCAGTGCGTGGGAAGATACTTCCATCGCCACGGCCTGCGCACCTTGCGCCAAGTAGTCAACCAGCAATCCATGCAGGTGAACGGCATCCGGCGTAGTATTCAGCGTGGGCTGCAAAGCGCCCGGAAAGCCGTTGCCCAACGTACCAACCAACGCAGCTTTTTTTCCCAGCGCACCGAACATTTGCACAATCCAGTGGTTGCACGAAGTTTTGCCGTTGGTGCCGGTGATGCCGACCATCCATAATTTTCCGGAGGGATTACCGTAAACAAAATCGGCTATCTCTCCTGCGTGGTGACGCAGGTCGGTTACTGCCAGATTAGGAACTTGCCAAGCAGCATTCCAGTTGAAGCCATGCGCGTCCCAGATTACTGCGTTGGCGCCGTTGGCGATGGCCTGCGCGATAAACTGGCGTCCGTCTGCCTGCTCTCCGGGATAGGCGACAAACGTGTCACCCGGTGATACCGCGCGGCTGTCAGTCACCAACCTGGTGATCGTTGTGCCGAGACAGGCCAGAAGATTCAGACGGAATGTCATGTTTCCTCCTTGATCACTTCAGCGGGCGGCATTAGCACATTGCCGAGCGGCGCATCATTGGGTACGTTAAGCAAGCGCAGTGCCGAACCCATCACATTACTGAATACCGGCGCGGCAACTTGGCCGCCGTAGTATTGGTCGCCGCTCGGTTCGTCCACCATCACCGCCACGATCAGGCGCGGGTTGGATGCCGGAGCCAGACCGACAAATGAGGCGACATATCGGTTGACGTAATGCCCGGCTTCCACCTTGTGCGCAGTACCGGTCTTGCCAGCCACGCGGTAGCCGTTGATCTGCGCCAGTGGCGCGGTGCCGCCGGGCTGCACCACCAGCTCCATCATGTCGCGTACTTGTTGTGCCGTAGTCTGGGAAAATACTTTTTTGCCCACGGTCGAGACATCCTGCCTGAGCAGCGATACCGATTTCAACTCGCCATCATTGGCGAACACAGTATAGGCACGTGCCAGTTGCAGCAGATTGACTGAGATACCATTGCCAAATGCGATGTTGGCCTGCTCGATAGGTTTCCATGTTTTGTAATCATGCAGCTTGCCCGAAGCTTCACCGGGAAATGCGCTGCCGGTTTGAGCACCGAACCCCACGTCACTCAGGCTGCGCCAAAAAGTTTCCGGCGACAGCGACAATGCCATCTTGGCTGCGCCGACATTGCTGGATACCTGAATTATCTGCGACACGGTAAGCGAGGCTTCCGGATGAGTGTCATGTATCTTGTGCCCACCAACGATAAACACGCCGTTCTCAGTGTTGATGCGAGTTTGCGGCGTCACCTTGCCCGCCTCCAGCGCCGTTGCCACGGTGAAAGGCTTCATGGTGGAGCCCGGCTCGAACAAGTCGGTCACTGCGTGGTTGCGCATTGTCTTGAGGTCGACTTTTGCGCGGTTGTTGGGGTTGTAGCTCGGCCAGTTGGCCAGTGCGAGTACCTCGCCGCTCTTCGCGTCCAGCACCACGATGGAGCCCGTCTTGGCATGATGCTGCTCGACCGCCAGCTTGATCTCGCGGTAGGCCAGATACTGCATCTTGCTGTCCAGACTCAGCGCCAAGTCGTTACCCGGCTTGGGGGCACGAATACTGGCCACGTCCTCGACAGTATGTCCGCGCCTGTCCTTGATAACGCGTTCGCTACCGGCCTTGCCACCGAGCTTGTCCTGTAATGCCAGCTCCAATCCTTCCTGGCCGTTATCATCCACATCGGTAAAGCCCAACAGGTGCGCCGTCATATCTGCGCCCGGGTAATAGCGCCGATATTCGCGCCGCGACGACACTCCTGGCATCTCCAGCTTTACGACTTTTTCCGCCTGCTCGGGCGACAACTGGCGCTTGAGATAAACGAAGTCGTGCGAGGTATCGGACAAACGACTTTTAACTTCTGCTACATCCATGCCCACAATCTGCGCCAGCTGTTTCACTTGTTGTGGCGTCGCCTCCACATCCTGCGGACTGACCCAAATGGACTCTACCGGTGTGCTAATGGCCAGCGGCTCGCCATAGCGGTCAGTGATCATGCCACGGTGCGCATTGATGTCTACAACACGGCCATAACGGGCATCGCCTTTCTGTTGCAGAAAATCGTTGTGAATGCCTTGCAAATATACTGCGCGCACAATCAACCCACACAACCCCAGCAGCAGCAGTACAAACAGCAGGCGGGAACGCCATGGCGGCAATGCCACAAGCCCTGTCGTCTGTATCCCGCTGGCGTAATTCATGGATGCGTTATGGCTCCAACCGGTGATGCGCTACTGTCAAAATTACCTCGGATAAATTGTATTTGTGTACTCTTGGGCAACTGCATTTGCAATTTCATGGTGGCGACTTTTTCCACTCGCGCCGGCATCGCCCAAGTGCTTTGTTCAAGCTGCAACTGCCCCCACTCCACTTCCATCTGCTGCGCCCTGTCTTTCTCGTCTTGCAGTTCCACAAACAATTTGCGCGCCTTATGTTGTGAGGTCACAACACCCAACGCGCACACAATCACTAAAACCAGAAATAACAATTGCACCTTAGTCATCCACATCTCCCGCGCATTCCGCCACGCGCATCACCGCACTGCGCGCGCGCGGATTTGCATCCACTTCCGACGGGGTTGCGCGCACTGCCTTGCCAATCAAACGCAGCCTACCCTTAGGCACATCGGCGGCGCGGATCGGCAAGTTACGTGGCAACTTATCGCCTTGCGCCATGTCGCGTAAAAAATGCTTCACCATGCGGTCCTCCAACGAATGGAAGCTGATGACCACGATGCGTCCTTCCGGCTTCAGGCAATCCACGCATTGCGGCAACACCAGCGCGATTTCTTCGAGTTCCTGATTGAGATAAATCCGTATAGCCTGAAAGGTTCGCGTCGCCGGATTTTTCCCAGGCTCACGCGTGCGCACGGCCTGGGCGACAATCTCTCTGAGCTGCCGCGTGGTAACAACAGGCTGTTCCTGGCGCGCCGCAACAAGCGCTCTTGCAATCTGTTTAGCAAACCGTTCTTCGCCGTAGTCACGTATCACCTCCCCAAGTAATCCTTCATCCACCGTTGCCAACCACTCTGCAGCGGTCAGGCCGCTGCTGGTGTCCATGCGCATGTCCAGCGGCGAGTCGAAACGAAAACTGAATCCGCGCTGATCATCATCCAGTTGCGGCGAAGACACTCCCAAATCGAGCAACACGCCATCCACTTTTTCAACCGACAGCTTGTGCAAGACCTCGGTTAAATAGGCAAAACCACTATGTACGATCTGGAAACGCGAATCCACAATCGCCTGTGCCGCTGCCACTGCCGCCGGATCTTTATCCAGCGCAATCAAGCGACCATGCACCCCCAACTTTTCCAGAATCAACCGACTGTGTCCGCCGCGCCCGAAAGTGCCATCCACATAAACACCATCCGACTTTACCTGCAGAGCTTCCACTGCTTCGTACAACAACACCGTGTCGTGGGACAAGCCCACACTCATAAAGTCCTCTGCACGAGGCATTTCACAGCGTGAATCCCTCCAGCTCAGGAGGCAAATCTCCATTAGCAAAGCCGATCATCTTCTCGTGCTGCGCCTGCCAGCGCGCCTCATCCCACACCTCGAATTTATTCCCTTGCCCAACCAGCATCACATGCTTTTCCAGCACCGCATAACTGCGCAAGGTGGGAGAAACCAGTACACGGCCTGCGGCATCCATCACCACATCTTCCGCATGGCCGACCAGAAAACGCTGCAAAGCACGAATACGGGGATTGAAAGCAGAGAGCTGCATCAACTTCTCGCGGATGGGTTGCCATTCCGGCTGCGGATAGAGCAACAGGCAGCCGTCCGCATCGGCGGTCAGCACCAATTGACCGGCGCAATGCGCGAGCAGCATGTCGCGATACCGTGCCGGTATTGCGAGTCTGCCCTTGCTATCCAGATTGAGTTGCGCCGCCCCTTGAAACATCCCCTGATCCCTGAGCTTGTTTACCCACTAAAACCCACTTTTCTCCACTTATGCCCACTATATTGAAAAAAATACCCTTGGTCAAGCAACAAAACAGGTTTTTTCTTTATGCGACAAGCAGTTAGCGAGGAAAGTTAATGCGCAGTAAATTTCTTTAATAAAGAATGAATTGCGCAAATAAGCTAAAGTAGCTTGTGAGACTGGCGAGGTAATTGGGGGGTTGCCGCCCCCACTTTTATGCGGATGGCGCGATCCTGTGTGGGTGACACCAAAGGAAAAGGGATCTACTTGACTTTATTAAACATGGAGCAAATCTAAACCGTCATTCCCACGCAGAACCAACAATTTTACTGGGCGTTAACCAGGACTTATGTCAACGTATTTTGGTGACTTAGCCGAATGGCTAGTTAAGCAGGCAGAATGACGGACTGATATGAATTATTAAGATCAACAGTGAAGCCCTAATGTTTTTTCTTCGGCATATACAAGTCGGTAATACTGCCCTCGGCAATTTCCGCCGCGAAACCCACCGTTTCCGACAGCGTCGGGTGCGGGTGGATGGTCAGGCCGATGTCTTCCATATCCGCACCCATTTCCAGAGCCAGCACAGTTTCTGCGATCAACTCGCCCGCATTGGCACCGACGATACCCGCCCCTAGAATACGCATGGTGCCTGGATCATAGAGCAGCTTGGTCAAGCCCTCGTCGCGCCCCATGGAAAGCGCGCGCCCTGATGCTGCCCACGGAAAGCTGGCTTTCTCGTAAACGATGCCCTGTGCCTTGGCCTGCGTTTCGGTCAAGCCCATCCAGGAAATTTCCGGGTCGGTGTAAGCGACAGAAGGAATGGTTAGTGCTTCGAATGCAGACTTGTGTCCGGCAATGACTTCCGCCGCCACCTTGCCCTCGTGCACCGCCTTGTGCGCCAGCATCGGGTCGCCGACGATGTCACCGATAGCAAAGATGTGCGGCACATTGGTGCGCTGCTGATTGTTGACAGGGACGAAACCGCGCTCATTCACAATAAGCCCTGCCGCTTCTGCATTGATTTCTCGTCCGTTGGGACGCCGCCCTACCGCGAGCAGCACGCGATCATATAATTGCGGTTCCGGCGCTTGCTCACCTTCGAAGGTGACTTGCAGACCTGTTTTTTTCGCTTCGATCTGGGTAACTTTAGTTTTCAGGTAGATAGCTTCATAGCGTTGCTCGATACGCTTCGCCAACGGGCGTACAAGGTCGCGGTCGGCACCGGGGATCAATCCATCGGCCAGTTCCACCACGGAAATTTTGCTGTCCAGCGCGTCATACACCGTCGCCATTTCCAGCCCGATGATACCGCCGCCGATGATCAGCATGCGCTTCGGCACATCCTGCAATGTCAGCGCTCCCGTCGAATCCATCAGGCGCGGATCATCATAAGGAAAACCGGGAATACGCGCGACGCTGGAACCTGCTGCAATAATAGCGTGGTCGAAGGTGATGATTTTCTCACCCTCGGTGGTTTGCACCACGAGGCTATTTGGCGAAGAAAATTTCGCCACGCCGCGCACCACTTGCACCTTGCGCTGCTTGGCGAGCCCGACGAGTCCACCGGTAAGCTTGGCGATGACGCTTGCCTTCCAAGTGCGGATTTTTTCAATATCAATTTTCGGCTTGCCAAAGGTCACACCGTGATGGGCTACTTCGTCTGCTTCGGTGATAACCTTGGCGACATGCAGCAGCGCCTTGGACGGAATACAACCGACATTCAGACACACGCCGCCGAGCGCCTCATGCTTCTCGATCAATACCACCTGCTTGCCCAAATCTGCTGCGCGAAATGCAGCGGTATAGCCGCCGGGGCCTGCGCCGAGAACGACAACTTCGGCGTGGATGTCGCCTTTCGCAACTTGAGCCGCAGGTGTCGGTGCGACTTGTGGCACGGAAGCTGGAGACACTTGCGCAGCAGGTGCCTGGGTAATTGGGACAGGGATAGAAGCAGGTACAGTTGCACTGCTTTCCAGCATCAAAATCACACTGCCCTCGCTTACCTTCTCACCGACCTTGACCTTCAACTCTTTCACCACGCCCGCAGCAGGTGAGGGCACGTCCATGGTGGCCTTGTCGGTTTCCAGCGTAATCAGGGATTGCTCCGGCGCCACGGTCTCACCAACCTTCACCAGCACTTCGATGACGGGGATGTCTTTGAAGTTACCGATATCAGGGACTTTTACTGCGATGGATTTGCTCATTATTTTCTTTCTTTAAACTCTGACCTGCCCGTTGCCGAGCACGATGTATTTCTGCGAAGTTAGCCCCTCCAAACCCACTGGGCCGCGCGCATGTATCTTGTCGGTAGAGATGCCAATTTCCGCGCCGAGGCCATACTCAAATCCATCGGCGAAGCGAGTCGAGGCATTCACTATCACGCTACTCGAATCCACTTCGCGCAGGAAGCGCATCGCCTTAGTGTAGTTCTCCGTCACGATGCTATCAGTATGCTGCGAGCTGTAGGCATTGATGTGTGCTATCGCCTCGTCCAGCCCGGCGACCACGCGCACACTCAATATGGGCGCGAGATATTCGGTGCTCCAGTCTTCTTCGGTGGCGACCTTCATCTGCGAAATAATGGCGCGTGCCGCATCGTCGCCACGCAACTCCACACCCTTGTCAAAATATATCTTGCACAGCGGTGGCAACACCTTGGTTGCCACGCTTTGCGCGACCAGCAGGGTTTCCATCG
>Ga0302275_10001812_pt1 | contig 22824 bp, 22 predicted proteins | sample III_Bog_N2_2_FD_200229 | JGI IMG/M metagenome (GOLD analysis project Ga0302275, IMG submission 200229) | Peat permafrost microbial communities from Stordalen Mire near Abisko, Sweden - III_Bog_N2_2 | ecosystem: Environmental > Terrestrial > Soil > Wetlands > Peat | place: Sweden: Abisko... | reverse complement strand
CGCAGACTGCGCGAGCGCACCCGGCGCTGAAGTTCCCGGCGTTCTGGTGGAGTAAGAATCAAGCGTTTGGTGGCCATGCACCAATACTATCAGTGGTGTGGCCCATATCAATGTTACATTGCACTAGGGGAGGACGGATCTGAACCCGAAGTCGAGGTAGTAGTAGACGGGGTGGGAGTAGTAGTCGTGAAACGCCGAACGGCAGCTGAGCGCGTTGTAGTCCCAAGCGCCGCCTCGAAGCACCCGGCCGGGGCCTGTTGTCGGTCCTCGCGGATCACTTCCACTCCCATACGTTCCATACCAGTCCCAACACCACTGCAACGAATTTCCCGCCATGTCGTAAAGTCCATACCCATTCGGTGCAAAATAATTCACCGGACTTGTGTAGGGAGCGCCGCCGCTGAATGCTGGATCATAACCATATGTAACAGCCAAGTCGTAGGTAGGACCATCCAGATCAAGCGACCTAGGATCACCGTAGTAATTCGCCTGACTCCACGAAATCGTGTTGCCCCACGGAAACCGCTGGCCGCTTAAGCCGCCACGCGCCGCCTTCTCCCACTCTGCCTCCGTCGGCAGCCGATACCCCGCGCCCCAGTTTACCGCGCCATTATCCAAATCAAAATCGCCGCTTCGATACACCGTCGTCTGCGCGTCGCTCATGTAATAGGCCGGTGTCAGTCCCTCCATCTCGCTCCGCGCATTGCACCATTTCACGCAGTCATACCAATTCATTTCCACCACGGGAAAATCCGGGCCCTTGGTGTAAGCATCATAGGCCGAACTGCTTTTATCAAAGCTGTAGCCATGGGTGATTGCCCAATTGTAAACCTGCGCCCACAGCGCCTCTGTCACGTCCGTCTGATCCATGTAAAACGCCGATACATAAACGGTGTGGACGGGGGCATCGGCCTCTCCGTCTATATTATCCCCCATTTGAAACGAACCGGCGGGAATCAAAACAAGGTTATCGGGAACGGCAACAACAGAGAGCTGGGCAACCATACTGTTGGTCGACCCATTAGGATTGCTCACCTTGACGCTGTATCCCCCCGCATCGCTGGCCTGGGCATTGGCGATGCTCAAAGTGGCGCTACTCGAACCGGTGATGCGACTATCATCCGTCAATGGCAACCCGCCCCGCAGCCATTGGTAGGTCATGGGTTGGGTGCCTTGCGCCTCCACCTCGAACGCTCCCGACGAACCGACGACCACCGTTTCCACTTGTGGCTGTAAAACGATTATAGGATTTGTCTCCGCGCAGTTGGTATTCCATAGCAGCGTCTGCGGAATCAAATTGAACGTTTTGGACGGAAGTTGGCCCCACTTGGGATCCCATACTTTCAGGTTCAGGCCAAGGTCGCTGTCCAAGCCCGCGTATAGGCTGAGGTCGCACTCGGGCGGGTTTTGTTGAAAGCTGTAGTTCAAGTTGGCATAGGGTTTGAGGTCAGCGGTGATACCGGTCAGTCCGTTGATGAGCAACGTCACCTTGGGCAGCAAATAAACATTTAGGCCTGCCGAACCCTCAATCTGCCAGACGGGCTGGTGAAACGAAAAACCGGCGGTTGGGTTTTGCGAGATATTCATCCAACCTTTGTTCTGGTCCCAATGCTGGCCGAAAAGAATCTGCTCGGAGGCTGACGCGCCCGCACCAATCGTCCCCTGCGCGGCCAGCGAGGCGGTAAAGCCCGCATCCACTTCAAACGTAACTTTCAGCCAAACTGGCACCAATCCTATTTGGCCAAAATAGGTTTTGCTAACCGGCAGAACCAGCGTGATTGTTCCAGACTTGCTTTCCGCCGCCTCAGACTCGGCCAGGTAATCCAGTTGGAGATTGGCAGTGCCCTGCAGTGTTGCCGTAAATGCGGTGAGGGAGAGGCCATTAAAATTGCCGGACACATTCAATTCAGCATTCAAGGTGAGCGCGCTGCCAGGGATGGTCGAAACTTGAAGGTTTCCGTCTTGATAAAGAACTTGGTCCAACGGATAGGAATAATTCAGTTGCAACCCCGGCAGCGTAAACAAAGGCCGAACCGAACCACTGGACGCCACTTCCGTAAAGCCGCCAGAATCCAAACTGCCTTGCAAGATCAATTCCGACAATAGGGTGGGCCGGGCGACCACCGCCACCGTGTGGTTGGCCAGCTGCTCTGTGAAGCTGACCACCGTGACGGTGTAGCCGGCCACCGGATCAGAGTTGACCAGCTGCATGCCCACGCTTAAGCCCGAGGAATTGCCGGTGTAGCTGTAATTGTAGTTGGTTCCATCGGTGGAAATCAGGGCGAGGCTGGCGGGCGGGCTGGGGCCGCTGCCCAGGAAAACGATGTTGGTGCTAAGCACATTCGGGAGCGCGAGTTGGAACGACCAGGTAAAGTTGGTGGTGACATTTCCCAAAGTGTCGGCCACGGTGATGGAGGCGGTGACGACCTGGCCATTGGTGCCGAGAAAGACGTTTGTGGCCGGAGTGAAAGTCAGCAGTCCGTCAGCATAGCCAAGCTGCGGGTTCGGTAGCCTAAACGGACTGTTGGTGCCTATGGTGAGGATGATGGAGTTGGTATTAACACCGGTGGCGTCGGTCATCTGGACTTGAACGGGGCTTTGAGGAGCCACGGCAATCGCCCCGTTCAACGGCGAGATTGGCGTGATGTCCGGCCCTTCACTGTCGAGCTTGACGACTTTGAAAAATTGAGCGGCGGCGGTGGCGGGAAAATTGAATGAGATTGAATTTGACGTGGCCACCAGCGGGGGCGAGTTCGGCCACGGCCCCGCGAGGTTCGTGGTCGTTTGCAAGACATAGCTATTGCCCGGATAGGCGTTCCAAATGACTTGTACAATGTTGCTGCTGTTGAAGTTGAATTTGAAATTGATCGGCATCTGAAGCGCGGAATAGGCGGCGGTGATTGAAAAAAGCCAGAAAGAAGCGAGTGCAAGTTTTTTCATGCGAATCTTCTGAATTCATTTCCCGACAAATTCTCCGATTTCAACATACATTTTTGGGGCTTCTTGCCTGAGGTAACAGGTCTGGAATTTCCCACCCTAGAGCTTTCTGTAAAAATGCGACAGGCCTGTGCACGGGTGAATTACCTAGTTCTCCTGCTATCATGGTTTTAGGGATTTCCCATTTGGTTTCTCGCCCACGACCGGCGTGGACTATTTTTTTGTAATTTTGCTCATTTTCGTTTTGCTTCATAGTTTTGCAACTCATTTTTTCAGTCCGCCACCTGTTTTTTCCCGGCGCGGAAGTTGTTTTGACGCCTGTAGCGACAACTAAACTTCCCGGTGAGGAAAAATAAATGTCGTTGACGGGAGGTCCATCCAGAGATCGCTTCAGCCCTGATTCCCTGTCGGTGAGCCGCGGCTAGTGTTGATTGCTGGTTCAAGGTGCTTTTTATCAACACCACCCAGCCGGCTTGGCCATCGACTACACGCCGACCCAGCCCACCATGCCGCCGCCCTGAAAGAGCGCCACCTGGCGCCTTGCCAGCGCCGGCCCCTCAGAGATTTTGTGTTTGCTGGCCACTGGAAGGTTGCCGCCCCGCTCGTCATCAAACGTGAGCCCGATTTCCTGGGGTGAAGACCCCATACCGGACTTGCGACCAACCGCTTACCGTTACACCACAACGCAAATAAATATTAACCATGAAAACATCACTTATCCTCTGCGCCCTTTTGGCCGGTACCGCCGGCTTGCAAGCTGACGAATCTTTGTTCCAAGCGTCCTTGACGCCGGACATAGCCATCCACCCCCGGACCACCCAGATCAACGGCTTGGCTCTGAATATCTGGGGCGAAAACCCGCAATCCAGTCTGAACTTGGGTTTCGTCAACGGCAGCACCGGTGACAGTCAGGGTCTGACTTGGGGGTTGGTCAACTATGCTGATTCCTACACCGGCGTGGCGTGGGGCCTGATTAATATCAGCCGGGAGAGGTTCTTCGGCTGGCAAGATGGCGCGCTCAATTACGCGCAGGGCACGTTCATTGGCCTGCAATCCGGTTGGATCAATGTGGCGCAGGATTTTCAGGGCCTCCAACTAGGTTTTGTAAACTATGCGGAGAACCTGAACGGCGTGCAACTGGGTTTGGTAAATGTCGCTCTAAATAACCCGTGGTTCAATGATTTCCCGGACAAGCTCGCCACCGGTTTTCCAATTTTGAACTGGTCGTTCTAAGCGCCCGAATTCAAAGTTTCATGAAAGGCCGCCGGGACGAACAGTTGCAACTGGGCATGAGCATCACGGTCCATGTCCTTTTTGGCACCAATTCCCTTTTTAGCCAAGTTTAACCCTGTAGCAACGACAATTTGAACCGGGTGCCGGCTCGGACGGATATGCGCCAACCACGCTGCCCAGGTCTGCGTCCTCCTCGGTTTTCACGAGGCATGACGATAACCGACGACGGCAAATCCTTCGATGTGAAACGTGCCCTCCGCACGGGGGGAAATGGTAGATTGGGATTGCTCGGCATAGGGGAACGACCACAGATGGTGGGTGGCAAATTCTCGATCAAATCCGCGCCTGGTCATGGCACCACCGTCTCCGCCCAGATTCCTGCAGCCATCGAAGCACCAGATTTCGCTATGGTTTCATCACAAGGACATTGTGTGTAATCTGTCAGGTTGTGATTGCGTCTATTGACAGTGGTAATAGCCTGTAACCAGTTGCCGGATGAAGCCATTACTTAAACTTGCTGTTTTACTGTGTGTGTTTGCCGGGGTGGCCCTGTCGGCGCGGGCGCAAGAGCCGGTGCCACCGCCGATGCCCGTTTATCAGCCGCTTTCCGATGCGCAGCTTGACCAATTGCTGGGGCCAATCGCGCTTTATCCCGACCCGCTGATCGCCCAAATGTTGCCGGCCTCCAGCTTCCCCACGGAAATCGTGATAGCCAACCGCTATGTCAGCGGCGGCGGCGACCCCAACCAGATTGACCAACAGTCGTGGGACCCCAGCGTGCAGGCGCTGGCCCGCTACCCGGAGGTGCTGCAATGGATGGACCAGAACCTGGAATGGACGACGGAGTTGGGGCAGGCATTTCTGAACCAGCAGCAGGACGTGCTGGATTCCATCCAACGGCTTCGCCAGTCCGCCTATAATTTCGGCAACCTCCAATCCACGCCACAGCAACAGGTGGTCAATGACGGTAGCGGCATTGAAATTATCCCCGTTGACCCGCAAGTGATTTACGTGCCGGTTTATCAGCCGGATCAGGTTTATGATTCTCAAGCTGCATATGGCACGCCCGATGTAACATTCAGCATCGGCGGCGCGATGGGCCCATGGCTGGATTGCGATTTTGACTGGGGACACCGCAACCTCATTGTCTGGAACCGTGACCAACCGCGTCCGGCCAATTGGTGGAATGAGCGGCCACAGGATAGGGATCAAGACCGGGACATAGGTCACACGACGGTCTGGCAGTCTGGTAGTCGTCCGAAGGGGATTGGGGAATTGCCCGGGGGTGACCGTGGCTGGGGCAATACACCAAAACCGCCTGTTGCAAGGCCTCAAACGCCGCGCAACCAACCCGTGGTTGGCACGGTCAGCCGGTCATTCGGGGATTCAGCGGCACCCCGCCAGACAAAGGCTCTGACTGTCCGGCCGGAAGCACCAGCAAACCGATATTCGGCACCCGTCGTCCGGACCACGCCAGCTCCAGTTGAACATGTCCAGCCCGTTAGCCGGCCGGAATCAAACGGCGCCTTCATCGGCAGCCAGAGTTCGCAAGCCACAAGGGACTATAGCAATCGCGGCCAGCAAAGCCTGCAAACGACAACTCATTCGGCACCAGCCACCCATTCTGCACCCGTCTCGCGACCCGCCCCTTCCGGTGGTGGCGGTGGCAGACAAAGTTCAGGTTCCCAGATCAGGCATTGAATCTTTCAACCAATGATCGCCACTCAAACATCGCCGTTGATGAAACCCGGCCGCCTTTCATGGCTGCGGCGCATATGGCCGCTTGCGCCGGGTGCTGGCGTGGCACTTTTGGCCCTGGCGCTGCCTCGGCTGGCTTCGGGTGCGGATGAACAGACGTTTGCTTTGCCACAGGATGCAGTGAATGCGCTGGTGACGGCGGCCCAGAATGATGACACCAATGCGCTGCACGCGATTTTCGGACCGGTGGGAAAGGAATTGATTTCGCCCGACGTTGTCCAGGCCACCGAAGGATTCAAGCTCTTCGTCCAGCACCTGACGGAAAAGGTGCAGTTGACCACCAATTCGGATTCCAACGTCACCCTGGAGATTGGCGTGGACGCCTGGCCGTTTCCCATTCCGCTGGTGAAACAACCGGACGGGCAATGGTTCTTCGACACCGCAGCGGGCAAGGGAGAGATCCTCAATCGGCGTGTCGGCAGGAACGAGCTGGGCGCGATTGATGTCTGCCATGCGTATGTGGCGGCGCAGCGCGAATATGCCAGCGAGGATCGCCTAGGGGACGGCGTGCTCACCTACGCCCAGTTCCTGCGCAGCACGCCCGGCACCCACGACGGCCTTTTCTGGCCGACTAATTCAGGCGGAGGGTTGAGCCCGCTGGGGCCGCTCGTCGCACAGGCTCGCGTGGAAGGCTATCACCGCACCGCCAAGATGTTGAACGACGAGCAGGCGCCGTATCACGGCTATTATTTTAAAATCCTGACCCGCCAGGGAAAACACGCGCCGGGTGGCAAATATAATTATATCATCAATGATAGGATGATTGCTGGCTTTGCGCTCGTAGCTTGGCCGGCGGAATGGGCCAACACGGGGGTGATGACCTTCATCGTCAATCAACAAGGTCGGGTCTTTCAAAAGAATCTCGGTCCCAAGACCGCCAGCATCGCCGGCCGCATGGCCACTTATGACCCGGATGATACTTGGGCTCCAGCACCGTAGATTTGAAACCGGAAAATACTTTGGGTGCCGAACCCATCTCCACCCTGGTGGTTCGACCATTCCGGCGGCCCGTTGTTCGTAATCTTCCTGGGACGGAATTATCATCCGCGCCTGTTTCGCATACGCCCGGGGCACCGCCTCAATATTGCGCCCCAGCGCCTCCAGCGCGCAGCGTTCCGGGCGATCACAGTTCACGACTGCGAAAGCTTTGCCACCCACTGCGTCATTGGCAAAGGTGCACGGACCGGCGATGCTGCAGGTCGCAAGAATGATTCCGACCAGCTCCGAAAAAGTCCCCGCGCCGGCAGCGCTCTCCGATGAATCCGTGAAGCGATTGTTGCCGTGGCTGGTCGCCGTGGCGTTCTTCATGGAATCGCTGGACACAACCATTCTAAACACCGCCGTCCCCACGATCGCCAAAGCGCTTGGCATCGCGCCGCTCAGCATGAAGGCGGTGTTGTCGAGCTACACGTTGAGCCTGGCGGTGTTCATTCCCGTCAGCGGCTGGATGGCCGACCGCTTCGGCACGCGCCGGGTGTTCTCGTCGGCAATTGGCCTGTTCACCTTGGGGTCTTTGCTCTGCGGCCTTTCAAGCAATATCCACGTCCTCGTTGCCTGCCGCATCCTCCAAGGGTGTGGCGGCGCCATGATGGTGCCGGTGGGCCGGCTTACCTTGGTGCGGACATTCCCAAAATCGGAACTCATCCATGCCATGAGCTTCGTGGCCATTCCGGGTCTGATCGGCCCGATGCTCGGTCCCCTCGCGGGTGGTTTCATCGTGGGCTACTTTCATTGGCGCATCATCTTCTTCATCAATCTGCCGATTGGCCTGCTCGGTTTGTATCTGGTTTATCGGCATCTCCCGGACTATCGAGAAGCACACACCCACCCGCTCGATACCATCGGCCTCCTTTTGTTTGGATCGGGCATTGCACTGCTATCGTATGTGCTGGAAGTGTTTGGCGAGCATACCCTGAGTTGGAGCGTCATGCTGCTGCTGCTCGTGATTTCCGGCCTGCTGATCGCGGGTTATGGACTGCGGTCGACCCAGACCGAGTTTCCTTTGCTTCGGTTGGGCTTGTTTCGCATTCGCACTTTTCGGGCGTCGGTCAGCGGCAGTTTTTTCACCCGCCTGGGCATTGGCGGCATCCCCTTTCTCTTTCCGCTGCTTTACCAAGTGGGCCTCGGATTCACGCCGATTGAATCCGGCCTGCTCATGATCCCGCAAGCGCTGGCCGCCATGAGCCTCAAGCTGACGATGCCGGGCATTCTTCGGTATTTTGGTTATCGCCGCATCTTGATTTCCAACACCATGATCCTCGGCCTGCTGATCGCCTTGTTCGCCACCATCGGGGTGGGCACACCGGTGTGGCTCATTGTCGCGCAGGCATTTGTTTTCGGGTTCTTCACGTCGCTGCAATATACGAGCATGAACACACTGGTTTATGCCGACGTCACCGAGGAGCAGGCCAGTAGCGCCAGCACCATCGCCAGCACCATGCAGCAGATGGCGATTAGTTTCGGCATCGCGACCGCGTCGCTGGCCACCGCCTGCTTCATCCCCGACCGCTTTCACATCAGCGCGCCGGAAATGATTCATGGCATACACAAGGCGTTCCTCGCCTTGGGCACATTAACGATCGTTTCCTCCTTCGTTTTCCGCGAATTGAAAATCAATGACGGCAATACGGTCAGCCTGCACAAAGACCTGCAACCGGTTGGCTGAGGAACAATTTGCCAGTGGTATCAACCACGTATTCCCGCAGCAAAGTCAGGTCGTCGTTGGGCATTTCTCGGGTATATCCCGCCGCTGGGAAAAAGTAACAGATCAATTTGCGATCCCATCACAAGCGGCGGAAGGGTGCGGTCCCGTGTGCGCAAAGCGTCCTGGAGTGCGCCAGTCCCGGGCGCTTAGACTACAGCACCTGGAGCGCTGGCGACTTGCCTGTAAGCATTTGCAACAAAGTGCGGCGTAAAACTACTTCTTCTTTTCGACAATAAGCATTTCAATCTTCTCGCGGCTGGACACCAGTTCGAAGCCGGCCAGATGCAGTTGGTCAACGAGTGCTGCGGTGCTGCTTGGCTTGTCATGGCGATCCCAGTTCAAATTTAAATCGTAGCGCCCTGAAAGACCCGTCCGGTTCATGACTGGGGCCTCCAACAACCATCCCTCCAAGGCATCCGCCATCCGGTCAACAGATTCGTCTTCCAGCACCGCGATTGTTTTCCCGTCAACATACTTGAGTTCCTCATGCGGGCTATTTTTCCTGCTGACAAAGGCGCTCAATTTTTCCGGGTCGCCGGCTTTCAGCACCCACACATCGGTTTCGATCACTTCTTTGTGCGCCACCACCCCAAATTGTTCTTCGATTTTCTTCTGCAAGGCCGCCGCAGAACCCTGTGGCAGATTGGCGATGAAATCGTATTTTCCAACCGGCATCGGCTCCGAGAAAACCATGTGTGTGTTGCGCACACTATAGGCATCCATCAGCAAATCTGTGATCGTTGAACTCATGCCAAGCCGCCGGTCTGCCTTGTCGGACCACCACATCCCGCCATACTCTGGGAAGATGGTTGGTAGAATGGCAACTTGCGGCCGCGTTTTAGCCAAAGTAGCCTGCATGGCCGCCCGGCTGGAAAAATTAGCCATATGCCTCCAGGGATCATTTGTCTCATAGTGTCTAACAATTACTTCGGCAGTTCCCGCCACAAGCAGCACGCACACGCCGACCACAGCCACCATTTTTATTTTAGTCCATGCCATAATTTTCAATGCTCCTTTGATGAGGGTTAAGGTTGATGCTGAAGCCGCCGTGCCTTTGGCCACCGCGATGGTCGTCACGGTCTTGGCCAAGCCCACCGGCGCGGTCGACACGGAGTGGTCGGCAATCGCCCCGGCAATGACCGTGCTGGAGAGCGTCACGCCGCGTTTCGTAAAAAACTTCCGCAGCTTTTCCAAGGCGCGGGCGGTGCGCTTGTGCGCGGCGGCTTCCCCGATGCCCAATTGCGCGGCAGTCTCCGCACCGGTCTTGTTTTCGTAAAACCGCAGCACCAACAACGTCCGGTCACGCTCGGCCAGCCGCGCCATCGCGGCCTCCAGATGCGGGGCAAGCTGAAGCCACACGTGGTCGGGGACGGATTCGTTCAAGGTGGATTGCATGGTGGCCTCCTGTTCGTGGGTCCGTCGGCGAGCTTGGGTGCGCAGCAGCCGAAAGGCGGTGAAGCGCGTGGTTTCATAGAGCCAGCCGATGAGCACGGTACGGACGGCCAGGCCGGCGGCTTTGCGGGCGAGAATGATAAAGACGGCCTGCGTCACGTCCTGCGCATCGCCGGTATTACCAGTGAAACGGAGCGCCACGGAATAAACGAGGTTGAGGTGGCGTTGCACCAGTTCGGCAAAGGCCGTCTGGGAATTGTGCCGGGCAAACTCTCGCACCAGGTCCATGTCGTTCGCGTCTGCCATTTACCTATTATCCCCAGTCGGTGGCGGAATTGGACAATTATTTTTCAACCAGCGGGGCGGAGGGGCGTCCGGCCAAAGCGGCGGCAGGCCGTCGCACTCCAGGCCGTTGGCGCGCAGGTAGGGCGCCACCGCCATATGCGCAGCTGAAGCGGGGGGGGGGCTCGTAACCTGATCAGTGAGGTTCCGGCTTACCAGTATCAATGCGCGCCCCCCCCCATCGCCTGCCGAAGTGCCAAACCGAACCTTTTGCTCACCCATTTCGAGTAATTCACTCTGCCGCTCAAGCCAGCCATGCGTGCCGGGCGCCTGGTCAGCCACAGCTGCCGCTGGCCGGCCTCGGAGGTCGCCACGTCAAATATCTCCTGCTTCAGGTGCCAGAAAACATGCCAAAACAGAGAGCAAACGTGTTAATGTCTGATTTTGAACATGTTGTTTACATTTCGTCCTAATCAGCCGACTTTATGAGCGCAATATCCTCTGCCATTAACCGCGGCAACCGCGGCAACCCCCTATATACTTCTGAAAACACCGGTATTTTCTTAGCCATTATATCCCTTGCCGCGGTTGCCGCGGTTGCCGCGGGGGTGGGGGTGGGGCAGGGCGCGATGTTTCATTTTTTGGCGACTGTGTAGGTCCTTGTATCGGTAGCGCCACCAGCCAGCGGGTTGTCTCTTGCCATTCGCTTCACAATGCGTGTTACCGTAAAGCTATCTACATCCAAGGCATCATTTTGACCAAACAGCTTGGCCATGATCGTTCCGATAACGCGATTGGCTTGGTTCTCATCTGCCTCAGGTCGTAAGCCTGGAATCGAGATGCCAGCAGTTTCACAAATCCGTTGCAAGTTCGTGGCTGTCAGCGCGTGGCTGAGTTCACCGGTCTCATTGATTTGGAGCGCCAATTTACGCAGCCAGATCAATTGCGGATTGCTGACCCGTTCCTGAGCCTGCCGGTGGCCATCCATGACCGGTGCCAGCTTGAAAATATGCTGAACAATCCAATCAACCACCGCAACCCATTCCCGGAAGTCGTGTCGGGTTTCTTCCGTCCGCTGCTGCCCCAGGCGATGCCACTCCCGGATGACCGCAAACACACAGCCGAGGAAGTACGACTGCCAATGGCGAACGCGGTCGAGCAGGTCGCCTTCCTCAAAACGGGTATACGCAAATCCTGCCGGTTTTTTCCGAATTCGGATGATGTTGCTGCGGTTGGCAAAATCCGTGGTCGTGTCCACGCCATTTGACGACAGAAAAATAAAGAATCGGTCTGGTAGAATATTTATTTCACCTTGGTGGGGGACGCGGCATGGAAATGAATCGTCCGCGGTCATGAATGCTTCCGTGTGTGCGCTGTCAAATTTTCCACGAATATTATCCAACTGGATAAACGGCCGCCCGGTGATGAGCGCTTGGTTGAAACTTTCATCGACCGACCCGACGCCGCCGGTACGCGAGGTGACCAGCGAAACTTTCTCGTTGTAAATGGCGGCGATGATCCTCTGGCGATAGGTTTTGCCCGACTGTGACTGGTCGGCCTCGGCCACATCAACAGGCACGCGCTTTTTCAAAAACCCGCCAGTCTTCAATGCCGGCGTGATGATACTGGCCACGGCGCGGGACTTGTCACCTTCCGACTGAAAATCAAACTCGTCTAAAAGCGACGACAATTGGGAAACCGCATCGTCGAGTGGAATATCCGGCACCTCACCTCCTGCGGTGATGAGCAACTTGGTGGTTTCGTCATAGCCCTCTTGCGCCATAACCAATTTGCCGTCAACTTCGTATAGCACTGGGCAATTTAAAAGCCCGCTTACGCGTGGTAGCGTCGCAGCAGCTTCCTGGCTCTTCAACAAAGCTTTTGCCATGTCTTGGGAGCAAATTGTTGGCTTCAAAACTGGAGCGCGATTTTCACCGGACCGCCAGGCGTAAAGGCTCGCGAATTTTTCAAAAGCAGAACGAGCCGCATCGGGGCTAAGAATATCGAGTGCCAACCGACCATCGTCCTTACGGGCGACCGTCATGATCACACCGCCGCGCTCAAACCACTGCTTAGTCGGCGCAATCAGACTAAACAACTGGGTTGCACACTCCGTTATCGTGACGTAGTGACTGGGTAAAACCACCTGTGGCAGGTTGCCCGCCTCATTTTTGTCTGCCCATTCCTGAAAACTAGTTAATTGGTCAACGCTCATAAAAGTGCATTCGCTTTGGCTGCTGCAGCAATAATCGATGTGTCATTGGGGTTGGGATTTAGGTAGAGCAGGCATTGGCAACGATCACCACGCATGGCTTGTGGCAACCGCGTCAATCGCACCGCCGTCAACGCTGCGGGATCCGCACCAAGGGTCACCAACACCGGTTTGATCGTTGCGACTTTTGCGTCCCAATCCAGTTTGCTCGTCGCGTCGATGCGCACAAGCGCATTGACGGAACGGCCGCCGGATTCGCAGACGCAACTGATTCGCAGTGGCATTTGGACCAGACAGCGCAGCCAATCCTGGGGATCAGCTTTATCGCTTTCTAGCACGGCGTAACGCCAATCTGTCACGGCCTCTTCCGACCGCCGCGAAAGCTTCCCATCCATGCGCGGATTGGGGTGGTATCCCCCCGTGACGGGCTGCGGCAGGAACCAGACCCCCCCGGGGCCGGAAGGAAGATCGTAGTTCTGAATGGTGGCGCTGGCGTCAGCATCAAAGACGAACTGGCCCTGTGATTTCATCTCCGAAAAAATCAAAACCTTTTCGCCGGATCCCATGGGATAAAGTTGGCGCAATACGCTCACGGAGTCCTGTCCGTCCAAGGTCACCGGGGACACGGTCTTTAAATACGCTGGGAGGTTGTGAATCGCTGCGGCACGCGCTGCGATACGTTTCAACACCATCGGACGAAAAACAGGTTTCTGCTTTTTAGTCCCCTGATGTCCAGGAACGGCCCCTGTGGCCGCAGCGCCGCGCGGAGAATTTTCCGTTTTGCTGGGCGCGGTGCCAGACGCGGCATAGCGCAGCTTGCGGCGAAGTTCAAATTCAGTCCACGGCGGAACACAGCGGTCGTTCCACTCCTGAATTACTTCAAGTGCGTCCTCCTCGGTCAGGCCGAATTTATGAACCAACGTCGCGGCGACGAAGAACGTGTGACTATCGCCACCGTTGCCCTCGATAGCTGGCTGTTGTTTGCTTATCCAGCCCCGCGCGCTTTCGACGTTCGGCGAATCGGCAGGCGAAAAATATTTTTCAGATGTCATTTTAATTCTTCTTCAAAGCCGGTTTGCTCGCGCTCCAGTCCGGCGCGAAATGCCGCCGTCCACGCAATGCGGTCAGAACGGGCACAGCTATCAACAACGGATTCACGCTCGGCACTACGCGCGCCGAGTCTTGTCGCCCAGAAAAACCTAGCGGGTGGGCATCGGTTTTCATGATTCGGTGGCGGCAGCCGGCTTCGCGGCATGTTTGCCCAACAAAATCGCACCTCGATGTTCCTGACCGCGCCACCAGCCCAAGTGTTTTTTTTGGACGTATTGTAAAAACCTCAGCTTTTCTGGCGGCACAATGGCTGCATGAGCCAGGAAAGTATCCCGGGCATACGCCCCCCATGCGCTGTCGTTTTGCTGGCCGCTCACCTGGAGCAACCGCTCGGCCTCCGCACGGAATCCGCCATTAATTAGCGCGGTGCAGGTGTTATGCAAAGACTGCCCCCGGACGTTAAGCACCTCCGCCCAAATGTGCTCGCACCGATCCACCCGCACAAGGGCGGCCGCTTCGCGTGCAAAAGCGGCATAGTCGGCTTGCGGCAAGCTCGGACATATCATGGCAAAAGTGCGGTAGCCGTTATCCTGGAGCCAGTGCAGCGCCTTCAGCCGCGCCGTCGGCGACGAGGTGTGTCGCTCAAATGAGACCGCGAGGCGATCGTCAAAAGTTCCGGTGCTGAATCCGAAGATAATTCGGTCACGGAATTCGATCAATTCCTCGGCCACCAATTTGAGCAGCGCTGACTTGCTCAACAACCGGATTTGCCAGCAGGTATTTTCAAGAATCAATCGGCACGCCGCGACCGTTTGCCGGGCAGTGGCGAGATTCGCAGCCACATCCACCAGCGGTGATGCGAATATGACCCGCCGATCTTTGAGGTCAGGATACCGTCGTTGGCCCCGGGCGCTTAAAAGCTGGTTTTGCAGGACCGGCAACGGGTCTTCTTTTACCACCACTATCCCATCGGGTGTCAGGCCATATTCCTTGCAAATTCTGGCGATGGCAGCGTGCCGGGAAAGCAAGGGGCCGACATAGCAGAAACTGCAGAGGAAAGGGCATAACAGACCCAACGTGAAGGTTGGGCCGTCGCAAAGCATTTTGTGGGAAAATGCGCTCTCCAGAGAGATTACATTGCCGGGAGGGATTTTAAATACCGGCTTTCCATTCTGAAATTGCCCGGTGAATGAATATTTCGCTCGCGCCTGAGCTTTCGTCAGGGTCACGTGAGGGTTTAGGGTGAGTTTTTTGTTTCCCATGGTGGTTATTAATTTAACTGGCGTTCGGTAAAAGTGCCGGGTGATTGGAAATGATGCGTGCTGCGAATGTTTTTCGCCTCGCTGAGCGCCGTCAGACCTTCCTTCAACAAATCCTGAGCGAGGTCGCCACCGATCTCGGAGCGATCAAAGGTCAGGAACTGTTTCGCGGTCTTACGGTTCATCAGGATGACGCCGTTGTTCAGGTTGTTGTTTTCGAGAACCGACAACACCTTCACGTAATCAGCACGGCCCCACGAGGAGGCGCCGTAGCCGTTGGAGTTCGCATTGTACCCGACGCCTTGGACGGCGATCGGCACGCATTCGAAGTTCTGCTGGACGCCGCCCAGGCCAATGCCAGGAGCACCGTTCGCAACGACCGGGCCGACGATGGTGTTGACGCCAGCGATGAACTTGCCGTCCTCTTCCGTCTGGACGTCCTTCAGGCTGTTGTCAGTGATGACTTGGCGCAGGTCCATGCGGTAGGTACGCAATTCGTTGATGTCCTTCGTCCATTCGGGAGTCGTGATCGGGTTGAACACGCACATGAACTTGTTGCCGTAGTAGGCCTCGGTCTCGGCGGTGTCGCCGAACGAGATCGACTTGGCACCCTTGCTCAGCGGCTCCATGTCTTCGATGATCACCGGGCGGTCGTGTTGGAGCACGCGGTCCAGGTCATCGTTGGTGGCAGGCACTGGCGGAATGATGCGGCGGCAAAAGCCTTCTTCACGAATCCGGCGGCGAATCATGTTCGTGCCGGCTGCGGAAGCGGACTTCACTTCGCCGTTGTCAGCGGCATCAAACTGAGTAATCATTTTGCGGTTGTTGGCCGGAATATTAATCACTTCCGGCTCTTGAGTTTCAGGAGTAGTAGCCATAACAGTTGGTATTTCTTGGGTACTTGGTTTCGTTGGTTATGAGCTATACTCCGCGTGCGGGAACCACTGAGTGCGGAACCGCAGGAGATAGATCGCGTTATTACCAGACCCGGTACCGTTGTTTTCAAGGTATCCAGACTGGCTGTTGATGGCCGTGGCGTCCTGGCGTCCGCCATTGACGGCGTAGCCGATGACGTCCGAGTTCGAGCCGGCGGTGGCCAAGGTGATGGCACCGAGTGCCGCCGTACCAGGGGTGACGTTGGCTGTGGCAGAACCACCGGTGGCCGCGACGAGGAACGAGGACTCGTTGTAAACAACGGTGTTGTCGAACCAGGGTGTTTCGATATCGAACTGGCCGGCGCATGAGAGCCCGACGAGCAGTCCCGCAGAGATGACGTCCGTGTCAGTCGAGTCCGCGAACGCGATAAACGGTTCACGGCCCGCGGCCACGCCCAGAACCCACGCGCCGTTCGCGAGGGAAATAAGCTGACCGGACAGGATCGTCACACCAGCGGTGACAGGAGCGGCATACGTACGGCTCTGGGGTTCATTGCCTGCGAAACCGCGCAGAACATTGACCCGGGGGGCCGTGCGTTGATAAGTACCGATATTCATGGTATCTGATCTTCCACTTTGTTAACGGGGGCCTTGATGAAACCTCACCTCGGCCGGCTCTCCGATGCCAACAGGGCAACTGAGAAGAGAGGTGCCAACCCGGCCAATTCGTCGAAATTGTCAGGGATTTCATTGCGCTTTGTGCGTTTGCAAATCTGCCGGATCAAGGCGCGACTGACGCCGTAACGTTTTGCCAACGCCGGGAACACCCCTGTGCGCCCGGCATTTTGCTTGGCTAAAAAGCGGATTTCGCGCACCTGGAGATCCGAGACTTTGGTCAGCTTATGCGCGTCGCCCTTGGGCCACTTCTTAAAGAATTTTTTCAATTTCTCCAGCGGCACTGGCTGAATTTCTGGGTGGGCGGTGTCAGGGACATGGTGCCATGATTTTCGCTTGGCGACACTCTCCACAGCGCCACGGCTTTTTCCAAAAAATCGGGTCAGGTCTATAATTAAGCCGCGCGCTGCATTATGAGCGTCGTAGGTGCGTCGAATCAAAATCACCTCTTCCTCGGAAAACACGTGCATTCCATGATTTGTTCCACGACGAACACTCTCCGGCTTCGTTTTGGTGCCATGCTTTTCGCCGTGAGCTGTGCGCCCCTTTTTGCGACGATCCTCGATGTTTTCGGCCGTGGTGGCCACGCTGATATGGGTAAATTCGACGCATTGAGAATTATCGCAATGGTGCATAACAATCTTGCCCTTCGGAACAGCCTCGCCGGTCTCCACTAAAATTGCGACGTGCGTGGCAATTTTGCGTTTTCGGTTGATGACCATTGTCCCGTATCCGGCTTTGTTCCGAGTCCCCGTCCAAATGAGGCACGGCATTGTTTGATTTGGCCTTGGAACGGCTTCCCGCTTGGTTTTTTCATAGAACCGTTCACGCAAATTTAGCGCCGTGGTTGCCCGGGGTTGCCCGAGCACTAGATGCTGCGGATTCACGCAGGAACGATTGTTACAAGTGTGCGCGACTTTTACACCATGGGGAACATCCCCATTATAGATTTTGAATGAAACCATTCCGGCTGAATACTGCACTTTGTTGTAGCAGATGTAAGGATCGCCCGCTGGTGTGCATTTGGGCCCGAGCCAACACACTTTTTCATCGGGCGGCGTTCCGAGCTGATTTTGAAATTTCTCGATCAAGTCAGTTGGTAGTGGGTAGGGAAGTTTCGGCTTTTTCATTTGGTTGGTTATTTATTTGTTTGTTTGTAATTGTATTTTGAGTCAGGCGGTCTTCGACCTGCTTCGCGAGAACCCGAAGGTGGCTAGCCTCCGCCCGTGCCAATTGGGGATTTGTTGAACATAGGGCGGTGAGTTCGTTAACCAGCAAATGCTCTAAATGCTGAATGATTTCGCCAGGGTCTCGCCCCGCTTTCGTTGGGTTGGATCTTTTTTTATACTTTTTGTTATCCCGTCCAATTCTCACCTGCGAACCGTTCGCACCTGATGCGGGCCGGACTCGGTTGACGAAGCGGTCGCTGACGCAGCATATTTCCGCGATCAGGCGATCCGAGTGTGTCGGGAACTGCGTCAGTGCGAGGCAAACCGCCCGTTTTTTGTCTGCATTTGTGAAACGCAGCCCATGAGCGGCGTTGGCCTTCACAGCGGCAGCGAAGGCGGTCGCCATGTCGCCGATCACAATAGTTGCCGAAATTTTGTCAAACCCGGCTTGTCGGTGTGCGTCGACACGATGATGGCCGTCAACCAGAACATGTTTTCCATTGATTTTATAAACGAGAATCGGCGGAAATATCGTGCCCGCTTGAAGAAGTTTTGCATAGCCGCTGGCGATGCCGGCATTGGTTTGGTCGCGCAACCGTAGGTCTGGCGCAACCGAAATGTCGGCGATTTTGAGCGTGCGAACATCATCGGATGCGACACGAGTGAGATCCTCGTCGGTTTGCACTTTGTCGATTTTGGAAGGGACACCACCACGCGCAGGCGGCTCCGAGGCGGCTCCGGGCTTAGTTGTTGTGGGGTCAGTCTTCATACGCGATCTCCAAATCAGCCAGCGCCTTTTCCAGTAGCAGTGCAACGCGGTCAAACTCGGCCGGATTCGTACTCGACGGTCGGCGCAGGAACTTGTTAAAAACCAGATCAGCCGCCTCCAGCGCGGTGGAACAAGCCTCCAGCGCGGCCAAGGAATCTTGGATTTCAAGCTCGTGCTGGCAGCAGAAGTTTCTGTTCCTGTGCAAAAGTGAAATCGTTTCCACCGCCGGCATTAACTTGAGCAGCGCGTCGATCCCATGGCTGTGGGGAATATTGTTGGCGGCCATCCGTGCTTGCAGCGCCATCCCGATCGCGACACGAGCTCCGGCAAGTCGTTGCAAATGCTCTTCGAATTTATCGAGGTTCACTTCGGCGCGGCCGTCCCAGTAGGGTGCGCTTTGCGATTGGTTATGCCGGATTGTTCCCGGCCCATTGTTGGTTGTTTGGGTGTTCATAAATTTAACTGGTTTTGATTTCGCCGCAGAATATCGTGCGCCTTCCCGGCCAAGTCATCGGCTTGGGGCCGCGACGCTTTTTGGCTTTCCTAGGTGTGATTGAGAATGTTTCCATGTATTCGTTTTTTCGCATTTTGTTATTATTTCAGTGTCTTCAGCAGTTTTTCCAACTCGGTTAAGCTATTCATGGCCTCTTGCATCAGCCCCTTTTGAAGGTCATTGTGAATTAGGGTGATTAGATCAGAGGCCTTGGCCACAAACTTTTTAACCGAACCGGATGGAAGTGGCTTCTTAGTGGTTAGTGGTGCCGCGATACCCTTCAATTCAGCCACCGCCAATTTTACCTGATTGGCAGTTGGCTGTTGGTTGCCGGCCGCGGCAACTGCCTGCTGCCAGGCTGCTTTGGCATCTTTGAGTGGCAGTTTTGTCAGCGGACGAATTTGTGACTCGGCCGTCGGATGGATGGTGCCAATTGGCACCAACGATCTATGTAAAACCGCCGCGCGAATAATCCTGTGCACATAAGATTTGTCCAATGCCCATCGGTCCCGACAGTAATCGGAGAAGGTAGCATGAGTTTGTCGATACAAACGTTCATTACAGATTGCAGCCAGGGCATTGCCAGCGTTAATAAAAAATCCAATGCCGGATTTTACGATATTCTCAAGCTTTGAAAGTCTTTGTGATTCGTCCTGATTCAAGTCCGTATTCACAACGTCATCTGCGGCATGTATTGATAATATATGGCAATTTGTATGATCTGTTTTCATGTTGTAATTTTGTTATTACGCCCTGAACGGAGGACGAAACGGCGTTGATGACGCTTTTGATGTTTTGTGGTTTAACATAAGTTTTATCTGGTGATGCGTTGTGGTGAAAGATTCCACTAGACATCCTCCTTCACCCGGCGCGGGGCGTGAGATGCCCGCGCGAATTCTCCGGCGGTCGCGCGACGGGTGAAACGCTCGATTGCTTCCCGGGTTAGGTAAGGCTTTCCGGCGATATTGACGGAAGCGTCGAGCCAGCCCAGCTTTTGCCAGCGCCAGAGTGTGACGGGTGTTCGACCGATCTGTCGTGCAAATGCCGCCATTGAAACGATTGGCGGAATCTCATATGGTGATGCAATTAAATGTTCAATCACGCCTAACTAAAACATGGTTAGGCTTGACCGGTCTAGTGCCTCAGGTGGGGCAAATCGCGTTTTAATCGAAACAGGTATTCCTTGCGAAACTCAAAAAGCGCGATTTTAATTTGCGGAGTATTTTCTGATGTCGTGTGCTGGGGCAAAGCTTTTTACCGCTAGTTTTATTTTCCGTAGGCACTAGACCATTCAACTCATCAATCATGTGCAGCTTGGGATATGAGGAAAGTAAAATATTTTCGGCCAAATTCCACCAAGCCTGGGCACTTTCTTTGTTAAAATCGGACTTCAGGTTTTTCGCTGCCTCGCCATGCTGTCCATAGTATGAATCCGCTGAACTGCCACGTGCTTCTCGAATGTAAATAATAAGGCTATAAGCGATCTTTGCAGCAGCATCAAATTGCCATTTTGCAGTTTGCGCGTCGTTTTCGATGAAATCATCAGCGCCCAGTTGAATTGCTTTGAACAATTTCACTTCGTCTTCACTTAATTTCGATCTTTTCTCTTTGATCACAGGCCATTCTCGACCGATCCGCGCCAGCGGGCGCACCAAATCAGGATCGGCGTCGCAAATATCACTCAAGAACATAGTCGCTTTTCTGGCGAATATCGCCAATTTCTGTGCCGCGTCAGCATTTCCGTTGATTGCTTTTTGAGCGATGAGTGAAATCGCATGATCTGCCCAATCATGGAGGCGATCCGTCTCCCATGTGTCGTTCGGATAATTCTGGTCGAAAACGTAACCGCGCATTTTTGGTGCACCTTTTTTTAGCTGAAGCGGAACCCATCTCGGAATTTTCCAAGGTGGAATTTGATACATGAGTATTTCAATGCCTGGTTGTCCGCGTATTTTCATAATGCTACCTTCGGTTCAAAAGTTCACGCGTTGCGCCTGCTCTTTGGTGTGCGTCTCGGCCAAGTGACCATACACCTTGCCGATTAAAATTCCTCCGTCTTTGTGTCCTGCCCACTTGGCAATTGTCATGTAATCAATGCCTGACATGACGCAATAAGAAATGAAGTGGTGTCGCAGATCATGAAATCCGACTTGGCGCAACTTGGCATGAGCGCGGGCGAGTTCCAACGATTCCCGAAAACTCTTTGCGTGAATATCTTTGTTGCCGCGCTGCGGTGATGGAAACAACCATTGTGAATCCGGCGCGCGCCGTTCCTTCATTTCCAAAAGTTGCTTTTTTAATGCGCCGTTAAAATCCACCGTGCGCCCGTCCGCGTTTTTCGTGGTTTCATCTTTGCCATCTTCGCCGCCGGCCTGCCGTTCAATCGTGAGTTTCTCACCCTGAAAATCCACGTCCGCCCACCGGAGCGCCAACGCCTCGTTGCGACGCGCGCCACAATAGGCCATGAGCCGGACATAATCGCAGAACTGCAAACCGTTTTTTGTGACTGGCGAGCCGTCCTCTTTTTTCGCCATTGCTGCCGCACACAGTTTTTCAAGTTCTACCGGCGTGAATAGTTCACGCTTGGGCGTGATGGTTTTTAGCTTGCGGTTTAGACCGGGCGGGACCGGCAAGTCCTGAATGTGTTCTTCCACGTCACGAGCCTGTTTCAAGACATTCCGCAGAATGATGATGTCCAGTTTTGCCGTGCGCTTGCCGACGCCGGCCGCCAACCGCTTATTCATAAAGCTGGCGACGTGTACCGGACGGATTTTATCCAGACGGATTCCGCCAAGATGCTTTTTCCAATTGGCGATGGTTTTTTCCTCCTTTTCGATGGTGCTGTTTTTTTTGTCTTTGTTGGTTTTAAGGGTGGCAAGATAGGTGTCGGCATAATCGGCGAACGTGGGCTTCTGGCCAAGTAAGGGCAAAGTGTCATCCGTGCGTTGCGTGCGGAGTCGGGCAAGTTCTGCCTCGGCTTGCGGCCTTGTATCGACGGCATTTCCCTCTGGATTTATCAGGGGCACCCAGCGCGTTTTCTTCATGCCGTTGTCCGCCTCGACGCTCAACCGGGCGTAGTATCGGCCATTGCGAATCCAAAGACCGCGAATCGGCTGCTTGCGCCCGTCCAGAACCTTTGCGAAACTGCCGGCATGACGTGCGTGTTTTATATTGTTTTGACCGTTTTGTAGTGTTGCATTGGCTTGCATACTGCAACACTGTCACAAGCAGCGTCACAGGTCAAGCGCGCGCTGGTTGATAAATCACAGTCATATTGCAATTATTGAGTTGCCGGTGTGGCGAAATGGCAGACGCACAGGACTTAAAATCCTGGGACTATAAAAAGTCGTGCGGGTTCAAGTCCCGCCACCGGCACCAAATTGATGAAATGCCTTTATTTATGATGTTATGGTAAGGTTTTTGAAATTTTTAACGCCTTAATATATGTGCATTCTATGTGCTGTCGGGGCTATCGTGCATTATGGTTCAATCGAAATTTGAGCTTTGATTTCCAGCGCTTTGCTTATGCTTTTTTAAAAAACCACTTCCGACGTAATGTTGCAGTATTCCGGCGCATTTCTTTTTGACCATTGTAGGCAATTTCTTAGGGCCATTAGTACTCATTCCCGTGCAAGCTTGCCACCGTGTTGCCAGCGACCGTCGGTAACATGGGACATGCGACATTATTAACTTAGCGTTTTGCTGGTTTCGGTCTCTGGAATTAGCGCTCCTGCAACAGCCCCCCTTTTGGTGTGATAAACCTTTGGTAGAGACCTCCGTCTCTGTCAGTCCCCCGGGCAATTCTGCCCGGGGGATTTGTCGTTTCAACCCCTCACCAAAAGGAATTATTATGTCCCCTCAAGCCGGTTGGATTCTGCAGGAAGAAGTCGTCCCCCGTCTCCGCTCCGCCATCCCGCGCAACGTCAATTGCGTCGGGGCCGAAGATCCCCAAGAACTGGTCCAGGACGCCACCGTCATGGCCGCCCGCATGATTGACCGTGTGGAACAGCAAGGGA
>Ga0302275_10001807_pt1 | contig 22845 bp, 13 predicted proteins | sample III_Bog_N2_2_FD_200229 | JGI IMG/M metagenome (GOLD analysis project Ga0302275, IMG submission 200229) | Peat permafrost microbial communities from Stordalen Mire near Abisko, Sweden - III_Bog_N2_2 | ecosystem: Environmental > Terrestrial > Soil > Wetlands > Peat | place: Sweden: Abisko... | reverse complement strand
GAAGAAAGCCATGGATTTAGCCTTGACGGAACGGCTCAGGGGTTGCGATACGGCAGGCTGGGAAGCCTGCGCTACAAGGGTTTGCCATGGTTTTGCCGGTTTCACCATGAAATATCCGGGCTAGAAATATGTCGCGCCTACGGCGCTGGGGCAGTATTCACGCAAGATGTTAAATGAGCGACCCGCCGGAATTGCCTGGCACGCTCTTTTGTCAGCCCGCCGTCCGCCGGTTTTCTAAAGGCTGGACTCGGTGGTGGAATGGGGGCAAGTTGGAGGCATGGATGCCGATGAACAAGCAATTCTTTCGTATTTGGAGGGGTATGGCGATCAATGGGTCAACGCCAAGGAAATCTGCCGGCGCGCTGGCGGCAAGCGGCGGTTTAGCGATGATCCCGCCTGGGCCAGGCCCGTCCTGGTGCGCATGAAGGAACTGCGCCTGGTTGAGGCCGATATGGCGGGGCGCTATCGCATTCCGCCCGCCCATGAAAGCGAAGCGCCGGCGAACCCGGAAGCCGGGGAGGAGGCCGGAGAAGACATTTCCGGGGAGCCAGACGAGCTGGACTGATGCTCGCGGCACTGCTCACCACGCTGCTGTTCGCCACGTCGGCCATCTGCGGCTATCGCACCTCCCGGCAGGTGGGGGGTGTGGAGGCCAATTTCTGGCGCATCACGCTGGCGACCCTGTTGCTCACCGCCTGGGCGTTTACGTACGGCCGCCAGTTTGCGGGTGCGCCGGGGTGGTTCATCCTGAGCGGGTTTTTTGGCATTGGCGTGGGGGATTCCGCGTATTTTCAGGCGTTGCCGCGGCTGGGAAGCCGGCGCACGGTGTTGCTGACGCAATGTCTGACGGCGCCGTTCGCGGCGTTCCTGGAATGGATGTTGCTGGGCACGCGGTTGCATTTTTCAGAGGTGATTTGCGTGCTGGTGATTCTGGCCGGGGTGGCCATTGCGCTGGCCCCGGAGGATCATGTGAAGATAACCGCGCGCGACTGGAAGATTGGCTTGCTGGCCTGCGTGCTGGCGGCGTCGGGCGGGGCGCTGGGGTCGGTGGTCATTCGCAAAGGCTATGCGGCGATGGCGGCGGCCCACCTGACGGTGGATGCGGGCACGACGGGATATCAACGGGTGCTGGGCGGCATGTTGATTCCGACGCTGGCGGTGCTGGCGCTGAAATGGCGGTCGGCCCGGGAGCATGGGTCGCTGTTTTCGGCCCGGGCGTGGGCGGTGTCGCGGGAAAAGTGGCGGCGCATCTGGCCCTGGGTGCTGGCCAACGCGCTGGCGGGCCAGACGCTGGGGGTGACCTGCATGCAGTGGGCGCTGAAGACCACGCCGGCGGGGATTGTGGCCGCCATTATTGCCACCTCGCCCATTTTGTTGCTGCCGATGACGCGGATTGTGGAGGGGGAAAAAATCGGTCTGCGCGCCTTGGCGGGCGCGCTGGTGGCGGTGGGCGGCGTGATTGGCTTGACGTTTTTGCGGTGAAGACTTTTATTGCGTCCATGAATGCTGAACTTCAATCTGCGGTCACGGCGCTGGGCTTGGAGACGTACCGGCGCCATATTTTCCTGTGCGCCGATCCGAGCGACGCGAAATGCTGCGACCGGGAGGAGGGGGTGGCGGCCTGGAATTTTTTGAAGGCACGGCTCAAGGAACTCAATCTGGCGGGGGCGGAAGCGCTGGTTTACCGGACCAAAGCAAATTGCCTCCGGGTTTGCACGCAAGGCCCCATCGCGGTGGTTTATCCTGACGGCGTGTGGTATCACCATTGCTCGCCGGCCGTGTTGGAGCGCATCATTCAGGAGCATTTGATTGGCGGCAACGTGGTGACGGAATTTGCCTTCGTGACCGGAGCCGGGTCGGCGGAATGATTCATGATTCACCGGGACACCAAATCGTCGGGGGTCCACATGATGCCGTCCGGGCCGGCGGAGCGGATTTCCATTTCCTGGCCGGAGAGTTGATGGAAGAAATAGGGTTTGCCCCAGGGATCCACCAGTTCGCCGTTTTCGTTGACGCGCATCCCGGCGTCGGCGTTCAGGAAGTTGATGTGCCGGGGATTGCCGCCGGACAATTGGCGGGTGATTTCCGGGTTGGAGCCGACCGGATTGCCGCCGAACCTGGCACCATATTGGCGGATGGTGCGCCCCATGTTTTCCAGGACGATGGCGGGGGAAATATTTGTGAATTGGAGGGTTGCGGGCGGGGCGGAGGGGAGGGGACCGGCCGGGCCGGAGCCGGAATCTGCCGGGGGGGGCTGGACGCGCGCAAAATTCGATTCGATGGTGGCGACGGTGGCGGGGTTCTGCCGCGCCAAGGCGCTGGCCACGGCGGCGTCCGGCGCTGATTTCTCCGGGCGGGCCGGAGGCTGTTTCAACGAACCCGGGACGCACCAGAAATAAAGAAACAACGCCAGCGGCAGCACGAAAATCGCGGCGACCAGAACGCGGTTTTTCATCAGATGAAACCGAGATTGGGGGAGGGGAACCGGCCGATGTTGGGGAAGACGGTGGCCAGATTGCCGGGGTCCACGCCAAACCAGGTGGCGAGGGTGGCGAAGTACTGGTCAATGGCGGTGGTGGGAATCCAGCGGCCGGTGCCGAGGTCGTTCGGGCTGCTGAGCCGGAAGGCGGGGAACTGGCCATAGGTTTTCTGGCCGTTGACCGCGCCGCCGAGAATCAGGTGATGGCTGCCCCAGCCGTGGTCGCTGCCCTGGCCGTTGCTGGGGAAGGTCCGGCCGAAATCGCTGGCGGTGAAACTGGTCACGCTATTGGCGAGGCCGAGCTGTTCCATGGCGCGCTGGAAGGCGAACATGGACTGGCTCAATTCGGCGAGCAGATTGGTGTGGGCGCCGAGCACCACATTCTGCGGGGAATTGCTGCTGTAACTGGTCTGGCCGGTGTGCAAATCGTAACCGCCGACCTGGACGAAAAAAATCTGGCGGCGCATGCCGAAACCGCCGCTGGCGGCGGCGGTGCTGCCGGCGGCGATCAGGCGCGCGACCATTTGGAGCTGCGGGCTCAGGGTGGAGGTAAAGGCGGTGCCGCCGGTCACGGGCGGGGTGATTTTCGCGGGGAAACCGGTCACGCCGGTCAACGGGTTGGCGTTGGTCCAGTAAGTTGGGGCGGCGGTGCTGGCGATGGCGTTGTTGAGGAGGGCCGCGGAGTGGATGGACTGTTCGGCCACGCCGGCGTAGGCCTGCGCCTGCAAATTGGTGTAGGGCAGGCCGAGGAGGTTCAGCAGTGCGGGCAACCGGTTGGTGTTCGCGCCGCCGCCCGGATTGAAGGGCAGGCTCAGGGAAATCGCGCCGCTGGTGGAAACGGAATACTGGGAGACGAGGTTGCCAATCTCAAACGTGTTCGCCCCGGCGAGGGTCACCATCAGCGAGATCGGTGCGGTGGGCAGGACGGAGTTCAGGAGATCCGCGAAGCGCCCGCCCCAGCCGGTGGTCGGCGGCTGGTCGGGGACGGAGGTCTGCCATTGGGTCTGCTGGTCGGCGTGGGAAAAGAGCTGGGGCGGCCGGGGCACGGAATTGGCGGAATATTGGGCCAGGGTGAGCGGATACACGAGGGTGCCGGTGTTGAACAGAAAGGCGAGCTTGCCCTCGCCGAACAGCTGCTGCAATTCGGGGCAGCCCGGATGCAGGCCGTAAGTGTTGCCATCGCCGGCATTGGTGCCGTTGCTGCCGAGGGAGGTGACGGGCAGGATCGCGCTTTGCGGAATGGCCAGCACCGGGGTGCGGGTCGAGTTGTAATATCCGTAGGCCGCCGAGGTGGGGATGATGAGGTTGTTGGAATCGTTGCCGCCCTGGAGAAAAATGCAGACCAGCGCCTTGTAATCGTTCGCCCCGATGTTGGATTGGGCGACGGCGGCGTTCATGAGGCGCAGATCGCTGATGGCCGACGTCATGGCGGCGGTGCCCACGGCGGCGCAGGCGGCGCGGCGGAGAAAGTCGCGGCGCGAAATTTCAGCGGATTTGTGGTCGGCCATAAATTATTTCTGGATGATGCAATCCGGTGAGCTGGCGATCAAATGGACGACGGCGCGGACGCGGTCGCGCATCTGGATCTGGTTGGTGGGCGAGGCGAAATTCACGGAGTTGGTGACGTAGCTGATGATGTTCGACTGCGCGGCGGCGGACAACTGGCCGGCGGCGAGCAGGAGGTTGAGGTTGCTGACCAGGGAGGGGATGCCGGCGTTGGCGGTGTAATTGGTGGGCATCCACGGGGCGAGGTTCAGCACGATGGAGCCGTTGCCGCCGGTGTAGCTGGAGAGGCCGTTGGTGTTGCCGGTGTTGTTCAAAATGCCACCTTCGATGAAATTCATCTGGGCGGCCACGCCGCTGGCGGTGGTGAGCTGGAATTCGGGCGTGGTGAGACCGGCGGACGCGAGGGCACCGGGAAATTCGTAGCCGGGATAGAAAAAGTTGAAAACGGTTGGTGACCGGAGCGGCGACTGGGACAAACTGGCAGTCGTGCCGGTGTCCGTGTAGCTCATGTTCCAGGTGCTTTGCTGCACGACGACGGTGCCGGAGCGGGCGAGGACCGGGGCCTGCAAACCATAAACCGTGAGGCTGTTTTGATTCTGGTTCGCGGAATTTGTCGTCGTGACGGTGAAGTGGGTCGGGTCGGACACGGCGGCCACGAGATAGGTTCCGTCCACCGCCGTGCCGGAGGTGAAATTGATGTACACGCTGTTGCCGGGCACGAGCCCGTGCGGCCCGGCGGTGCTGATGACGATGTTGGTCGTGGTTTGGGTATAGCCGCCGGCGGATGGTTTGGGCAGCAGGCAGGCGCCCGCGCGCTGGACCAAATCCGTGGTGGCAACGGTGAAATGGGTGGTGTCAATCACGCTGGCCACCTGGAAGAGAGCGTTCGACGCGCCGCCGGTGGGGAACACGAGATACACCGGATTGCCGGCGGCGAGTCCGTTGCCGGCCAAGGCGGCGGTGAGGACGCCATTGGTCTGGCCGTAAGTGCCGATGGTCAGCTGGGGGGCGGTGACGGTGAAGGTCGTGGGTGAGGTGAGGGTCACCTGATAGCCCTGGGTCGTGGGCGCGGCGTTGCCGGAAGTGTCGGTGAAGGCCAGATACGCGGTGTCATTGGTGCCCAGCAGGTGCGGGCTGCTGGTGGTGATGCTGATGGTCTGGTTGGTGGTCTGGCTGTAGGTGCCGCTGACGGTGGGGGGCGCGGGAAACGCGCGGGCGAGTTGGGTGACGCGGACGAGCGGTTCGCGCTGCTTGCCGAAGGTGGGATCGGCAAGCAGGTCGGGGCTGCGGGCCTCGTAATCGAGCAGGATGGCTTGCACCACGGCCTGGAGGTTGCCGCGCACGCCGGTGCCATCGTTGTCGAACACCTGGGCGACGCGATAAACGTAATCCCGGCTGGGATTGCTGGTGACGAGCCGTTGAATGAGCTGGCGGCAGAGGAACGGGCCGACATTTTCGTGCTGGCAAATGGAATTCATGGCCTGCTGCAGATCCTGTTCGCCATAGCTGTCAAAATTGGTGTAGGCGGGGTTGGCCTGATTGCCCCAGGCGGGCGGCAGAACGACATTGTCGAGCACGACCTTGGGGCCGGTTTCGTGGTGGGTGGGGACGAGGACCATGGGGTTGGTGCCGTTATAGCTGGGATACCAGGTTGAGGGCAGCCGGCCGTTGGCCTGGTTGGTCTGATAATAATTCCAGCCGGTGAAGACGCTCGCGAAGCCCATGATTTCATTCTGGCCATAGGTTGGCACGAGGTTGCCCTGCGGGTTCAAGGCCAGCGAGCCATCGGGCCAGAGGCGGTTAAGGCCGATGGAGAACAACTGCTGGACTTCGCGCGCATAATTCTCGTTGGCGTGGATGCCGGTGGCGAGGCTGCCGGCATTGTTGCCGAGCGCGTTCAAAAACAAACCCATCGCGGGATGCAGCGTGACGGCTTCGAGCAGGGAACGATAGTTGCCGTAGGCGCTGTCGAGCAGCATGTCGTAGTAGGAGGAGAGCGCGTCGGCGTTGTTGACGAGGACGCTGTTCTCCGACACGACAAAAATCTCGCTCAATGCGAAGGCGACGCGCTGGCGCAACTGGTCGGGGGCGGTGATGGAATTCTGCCACCAGGCGTTGAACCAGAGCGGGCTTTGATACAAATCGGTCGGGTCGGAATACGGATGGGCCAGCACGACCGGCAGGGTGTGGGTCGGGGGCAGGGAGAACTGGTAGTTGATCCAGCCGGCGTAACCGAGCGATTGCACGAGCGCGATGTCGGCGGTCGTCGCGCCGAAGGTCGCCTGGTTCAGGAAGCGGACGGCGGCGGCGGGATTGGCCGAGTCATCCGACCAGGCGGGCGGGGGGGGAGGCGGGGTGAAGGTTTGCGAGCCGCTGGCGAGCGTGAAGTGGCCGCCGATTTCGCCGCCGGCAAAGGCCGTGCTCTCGATGACAATGCTGGCACCGCCGCTGGCGATGAGGTTCAGGATGTCACTGGTCTGGAGCGGGCCGGTGGCCTTGATGTTCCAAAGATAACTGCCATCCGCCTGCGGCCTGGCGGCGGAAATATCGTAGATCAATTCGCCCGGGTTGCTCAAGTAGGGATCGGAGTTTATGGATTTGCCGGTGGGGGTGCCGACCAGATTGGTGATGGTGAAAACCAGGGTTGCCTGGGTTCCTGCGGCGTTGACGCGCAAGGTGGCGGAGCCGACGCCGGTGCTGGTGACGCCGGGCAGCGCGAGCAGGTTGGCGGAATACAGGGTGCCGGGAATGTTGACCGGGAGGGGCGGATAATACCGCGACAACAAATAGCCCGGCAGGATGCCGGCGGGGGTGTTGTTGGTGCCGGTGGGGTCTTGCAGCCAGCCGACCGACCAGTTGTCATTCGTGCCGGTGCCGGCCTTGTGCAAAATCTGGAGGTAGTATTGCTGGCCGCCCACCAGCGAGAGCCAGCCGGACTGCTGGGACGGCTGCACATTCCACTGGCCGGCGGAGGTGCCGTTCTGGCCGGGGAGGGTGGGATTGTTGGTGGGGGTGACCCAGGCGCGCAACACCTGGTTGACCGGGTTGTTGTCGTCGGCAATCCACAGCTGCGCGGAGTCGCTGCCGGTGATCCAGAAATAGTAGTTGCCGGTGGCGGGCGCGGTGAAATAGCCGCGGACGCGCTCGCCGTAGTTGCCGCCGTAATTTGCGGGGCCTTGCAGCGCGTCCAGGACGTTGGTCAGATCGGCGGGCCGGCCCGTTGGGATGTTGGTGACACTGATGCCGGCCACGTTCGTCCAGATTTCCTGCACCACCGAACTGCTGGTGCTCAACACCGCGAGGCTCAACACGGACGCGCCGGTGCCGCTCAAATTGCTCACGGTGAGGGTGGCCTGGAAATTGCCGGCGACGAGCGGCACGCCGGAGATCAGGCCGTTGGTGGGGTTGCAGGCGAGTCCCGGCGGCAGTCCTTTGGCGGTGAAGCCGAGCGGGGTGTTGGCCCCCGTGACGGTGAAGCTGAACGGCTGGCCGAGAAAGGCCACGGCGTTTAACGCGCTGGTCACCACGGACGGGGCGTTGGAGCTGCCGGAGCCGAAACTGTTGGTCGGATACAGTGAAGTATTGGGAATGACCACTTCCGGCTGGCTCGGACTATACCAATACAGATGCGCCTGCGCCGAGCCGCCGGTCTGGAGATAGTCCAAGCGCAGGTCATAGCGCACCCCGGCTTGCAGGGTGTTCGTGCCGGTCCAGGTTGTCAGTCCCTGCGACTGCCATTTGTCAATGATCAGTTGGTCATTCACCCACAGCCGGCAGCCGTCATCGCTGGCGACGGCGAAGACGTAGGTTTCCGAAAACTGCGGCTGCACCTGGCCGGTCCAGCGCACGGTGTAAGTGCCGTTGCTCAAGTTGGGCAAATTGGTTGGTCCCCAGTTGAAATCCACCGCCGGGTCAAGGCGGGTCAGGAATAAATTGGTGGGATTGAAATTCTTGCTGTTGGTGTAGGTCGTGCTCGAATTGGTGTAATACTGGCCGAGCAGGCCGTTGCCACTGGCGGTGGGCGAAGGATAGATCACGATGGCGGCATTGCTCTGTGCGCCGGTGAAATAATTGGTGCCCGGCAGCAATTGCAGTTGCACGAGCACCGGCGTTTGGAGGTTGGTGTTCGCCAGCGGGGTGAGGGTGAAGGTGGCGGAGCTGACGCCCGCCGCGAGGGTGACGGAGGCGGGGAGATTGTTGCTGTAATCCACGCCAGCGGTCGCAAACCCGGTGCCCGAACCGATGGTCCCGAGTTTCACCGAAATGGGGTTCAAGGGAAAGCCGCCACGCTGAAGGGTGAACTGCCCGGTGGCGGTGGGGGGAGTGCCGGGATCCGGCTGGGTGGCGGTCGGGTCGCTGGCGATGAGGCTGAGGACGTTTTGGGACGCGAGCAAATTGGTGGCGTAGGCGAAATCGCTCATGGCATTGCCATTCAGGTCCTGCTGGCCATTGCTCCAGGCGTTGGTGGGGCTGAGGCCGAGCTGGAATTTTTCCCAGTCGTTCATCTGACCGCTGCCGTCGGAATTCACGTCCGCGATGGCGACGCGGTAGAATTTCAGGGTGTTGGCCGTGGGCGCGGACAGGGTCAGGTTGGTGCCGGAAAGCGCCTCAAGATTGGTTTCCACCAGCCAGTTGGTGCTGCCGAGCGCGGTGAGGCTTTGCAACTGGTACATTTTTCCCAGCGCGGCCGGCAGGGTCACGGAGAAATTGGTTGCGGTGGAAAACGTGATGGGGATGCGGGGAAAGGAATGGGAGTCGTAGGGATTGGTGCCGGCGATGGCCTCCTGCAAATTGGAAAAGCCGTCGCCGTCTGGATCGGCATTGGGATTGACGTTGATGGCCCCGTAAACCCATTCCCAGACATCACTGATGCCGTTGTGGTTCTGGTCAATCATCTGCGCCGGGGCGGTGCTGGCCAGAAGCCAAAGCCAAAGCAACACGGTCGCATTTAGAATGCGGATGGAATAACCGTTCATCGGCGTTCCCCGGACGGCGCTCCGGCGGCACGGGAATTTAGGTTGGTTGTAGGGCGGCTGGATCAAAAGTTGCATGTAAAGTGCCTCTGACCTGGGGGAAAGTCAAGGGGCGGAAGCGCGGAAGACGGCGCGCATATTGACTAGCGGGTGAGCGGAATGGAATATCGGGGGATGAAAGCACCCCGCTACAAAATCACGCTCACTCAAGAGGAGCGCGGCCAACTGGAAGAATTGACCCGCAGCGGCAAGACTGCCGCAGCGAAGTTCATTCATGCCCGGGCATTGCTGCTATGTGATGCCGGAGCGTTTGGGAACCCGTGGAAAGTCGCCGATGTCGCCGCAGCCTTGGGCATTGCCTTGGCTTGTTCTCCCGCGCCGGCGGGGCGGGTTCGCTGGACGGTGCGGTTGCGGCGGAAAAGGTGGTTGAACTCAAGATCAACCCGAAGGTTTCGACCATGAGTATATGGCGGAGCAAATGGTGAAAAAAACACTCAACATCACAGGGACGATGCCACTGTTGATCATTGAAGAGAGCAAATTTTGTGCTTGAGGCCTGCTACAGCATTGCCTTCTCGCGCATCAAATTTGCCAACTCTCCGGCTAGGGGGAGCCAGGGCAGTGCCGGGTCATGCACAAAGCCGCGCAGGGAAGGCAGGGCTTCGCCCCAACCATGCGAAATGGGCGGTTGCAGGGCGTCCTTCAGTTCCGGCGGTTCGGGCAGGCGCTGCTCCACGGCCAATACCTTTCCCATTCCGTGAATCGCGTCAAGCAAGGCCGCGCGGGCTTCGTCGGCGAAGCCGCCGTTGCCCAATACCCGCGCCATGTTGAGTTTGCGCGCGGCGGTGGCGTGATGCGCTTTGGCCCTGGCCAGTTCCGCAGCGGACAGCGGCGCGGCTTCGGCGGGGGCAGCCGCCGGAAGCAACGACCGGGTGGCGCGCGTGGTTTGGTTGAGGAGTCCCATGGCGATCAGCCGTTGAATGGCTTCGTCGGTGGCGCGGTCCAGGACTTCCAATTGCACAGGCGCGAGCGGGTCGGTCTTGCCCGGGCCAAACCAATCGGCATGAATGGCTTTCAATTTCTCACGCCATTCGAGCGGATTCCGGTCGACCACCACGACGAGGACGGAATGCGAACCGGATTGGGGGTAGCGTTCTTCGCAGCGGACCAGCGCGCCGTGGAGTTGTTCGGACGCCACTTGGGCGAACGCCAGGGCGGGATCGGCGGGACGTTTCACCTGGGCATTGAGGGCGGGGGGAGTGGGGCGCAGGTTGCCGGGCGGACTGACGAGTTGCTGTAGCCGTTCGAGCATGGCCTGCCGACCGTTGCGGAGTTTGATTTCCTTCACTTCGCCGGGTTTGTCCAGCACGCTGGTGGCCACGGATTGTTTCATGGCGAGCGTTTCCAGCATGCGGTGCTCGATGGTGTTTTCGGAGATGAGGTTGATGACGGTGACGGGCTTGCGCTGGTTTTTGCGCCAGGCCCGGGCGATGCGTTGTTCGAGCCGGGCGGGATTCCACGGCAAGTCGCAGTTGATCACCACGCTGGCGCACTGGAGGTTCAGCCCGGTGGCGCCGGCGTCGGTGCTGAGAAAAACACGGCAGCGCGGGGCGTCCTTGAAGGCGTTGATTTCGGCCCGCCGGCGTTGCTGGGGCACGCTGCCCGTGTGCCAGGCGCAGCCGATGTCGTTTTGGTCGCACAGGTCCCGCACGAGTTGCAGCATTTTTTCCCACTCGGAGAAGATGATGACCTTGGCGTCATTCCTGCCGCATTCGTCGAGGAGTTTCCCGATTTCCGCCAGCTTGGGGCAGGTGCGGTCGTCGGGGTCGAGGATGTAATTGGTGTCGCAGATCATGCGCATCATGGCGAGTTCGCGCTGGAGCTTGTCCTGCTCCTGCTGGGTGAGCGGACGGCGCATGGCGATGCTGACGAGTCGCATGACCTGCTGCTCATGCGCGCTGTATTCTTGTCTTTGCGACTCGCTCAACGGGACGAAGTGGTTGCGGTCGGTTCGCGGGGGCAGTTCGGTTTCCACCTCGGTCTTGCGGCGGCGCAACATGAAGGGTTTGATGCGCTGGTGCAGCACATCAAGGTTGCAACACGCGTTGGGACGCCCGCGCTCGTCCAGTTGGTAGAAGTCGCGATTGAATCGGAACAGCGGCCCAAGCACGGCGGGGTTGAGGAAATCCATCAAGGAATGAAGTTCATCAATGCGGTTTTCGATGGGCGTGCCGGTGAGTACGAAGGCGTAGCGGCTGCGCAGCCGTTTGACCGCCTGGGCGGTTTTGGTGCTCCAATTCTTGATGCGCTGGGCTTCGTCAAGCACGACGATGTCTGGCGCAAGGCGTTCGTTCACGTCCAGCGCGTCGGCGACCATTTGCTCGTAGTTGACAATGGTGAAGAATATCTCCGTGCTGCCGGCGTGCGCATCCGCAGGGGATTCCGTTTGCGTTTCTCCGTGTGAGCTGCCGGCTGAGGCATAGGCTTGTAAACGCCGTTTTTTCCCGCCAAAGACGATCTGGTAGTGGAGCGTGCTGAATTTGCGGATTTGCTCCTCCCACTCCGTCTTCAGCGAGGCGGGGGTGACGATCAAGGCGCGCCGGGCCTTGCCGAGCCGGTGCAGCAGGGCGCAGGCGGCAATGGCTTGAATGGTTTTGCCCAGCCCCATTTCATCCGCCAGCAGGGCGCGTTCGGTGAAGGCCAGATGCAACATGCCTTCGCGTTGGTAGGGAAACAGCGGCGCCAGGGTCTCCTGCGCGGGCCATTCGCCGCTTTGCACCTTGAGTTCGAATTCGTGGCGGAGTTGCTGGCGCTCGGCGGCGCGGCGGCGGTTTTCCAGCCACGGCTCGATTTCCTGGGACAGGCGGATTTGCGGAAAACTGGTGTCACGCAGTTGACGCAAAGCGTCCACGACGGTTTCGGGTTGGCCGGTCAACCGTCCGTCGGCGGCGAACCACTTGCCCACGGCCCGCGGTAATTCGCCGTGGCCGCTGGCGATGCGCAACACGTCATTCGCCCGATCCACGAACACTTCGATACGAGTTGAACCGGCAGTGCGCGCCGCCTTGAACAAATTGCGGTGACGTGCCTGAAGTTGCAGGAGCACGGCCTCAATATGTTTGCACACGCCCAGCCCGTTGATGCGGAAATCCACGCAATCGCAGGCAAACTGGCGCGCGGCCAGGTCGCGCACCTCGACGGAGTAAGTCAGCCCGCTGCCGGACTTGACGCGGAAGTTGGAGAAGATGGGGTGCGCGGGCGTGAGGTTGGTGATGGCAAACGATTCCTCGCGGGCGCGCTGGCGGCGTTTGGCGATTTCGTCAGTGTCCGTGGTCCGCCAGTCGTGCGCCGACGGCGGCTTGGGTTGCGCTTGTTTGTTTGCGGATGCCATGAAACGAATATCTTCATGCGCAGCCGAGATACGTCAATCGAAAACGAAATTGATGGAAGGAATATTCGATGTCTTGGCACTGCCTACCCCATGCTTAAAAAGCGGTTGAATCATAAGATTCAACCGCCCTTGGGAACAAAAGCCCGGTTGTTGGCAATTGCTCCAACACCTTTTCCAGTGCCTTGCCAATGGTGAACTGCGCCATCGTGCCGGTTTCAATTTGGAAATAGATAGGTAATGGTGCGGGTCTGCCAGTCGAGGTCCTCGGCCTGGCAATGAACCCCATCACTCTGGGACACCCCGGTTTTCCACCGCAATTCCAGATACAATTTCCATTCCGCGCCATGCTGACAAATTCGCTGACAGTGGCTGTCCACTGGCTCAAGAAACTCTTTATTCATGCAGGCTTTAACAACTTGAACACGGATGGACACAGATGCACACGGATACAAACGTGAATTTGCAACCGTCCAGAAAGCGCAACGTTTTGTGACCTGCCGAAAACCAGGCCGGAGCGTCCTGCTGACATTTCTTCATCCGTGTTTATCCGTGTCCATCCGTGGTTGAAATTATTCTTTAACTGCATGGCTCCGGCTTGGCTCATTGCCGGAAAGGGCGGAAAGGGAGGGGAAATGCATTTTAAACTTTCATCGGAGCGGTCCAATGATGATCATATCCTTATACAAATCACCAGATGAAATTGAAACGCATTACTCACATTAATCGAAGCTGCGGGAAAAGCGCCCGGTTGGGCTGTCTGCTCGTGCAGGCCATGGTTTTCACCGCCGCCGCGCAGGCGCTCCTGACGATTGAGGCCGACCGGCCGGTGGCGCAGGTGAGTCCAACGTTTTACGGGCTGATGACGGAGGAGATCAATTATTCCTATGATGGCGGGTTGTACGCGGAACTGGTTCGGAACCGGGCGTTTCGCGACAACTCGCAGAAGCCGGAGAGCTGGTCGGTGGTGGCGGCAGGCGGGGCGTCCGCCGAGATGGCGCTGGACCCGCAGCAGCCATTGAATGCGGCGATTCCGGCCAGCTTGCGGCTGGCGGTCTCGGCGGCTTCCCCGGGCGCGCGCGCCGGCGTGGCCAACAGTGGTTATTGGGGTTTCCCGGTGAAGCCGGCGACCACGTATCAGGCGTCGTTTTATGCCAAGGCTGCGCCAGGGTTTGGGGGGGCGATCACGCTCAGCCTGGTGAGTGAGGATGGGGCGACGGTTTACGCGAGCGCCCGCGTGGCCCAGATCGGCGAGGGGTGGAAAGCGTACGCGACCACGCTGGCCACCGACGGCAAAGTGGTGCCGACCACGAAGGCCAGGCTGGTCTTGTCCGTGGAGCAACCGGGCACGATCTGGCTGGGCTTTGTCTCGCTGTTTCCGCCGACCTGGAAGAATCAGCCGAACGGTTTCCGTCCGGACTTGATGCAAATGCTGGTGGATCTGCATCCCAAATTCCTGCGTTTCCCGGGCGGCAATTATCTGGAAGGCAACACGATTGAAACCCGGTTCGATTGGAAGCAGACGCTGGGGCCGGTGGAGCAACGTCCGGGGCATCCGAGTCCCTGGGGCTATCGCTCGACGGATGGCATGGGTCTGGCGGAATTTCTGCGCTGGGGGGAAGATATGGGTGCCGCGCCGGTGCTGGCGGTTTATGCCGGCTATTCGCTGCAAGGCGCGCATGTGGAACCCGGTGAAAAGTTGCAGCCGTTCGTGCAGGACGCGCTGGATGAAATCGAATACGTGACCGGTCCGGTCACCTCGACTTGGGGTGCGCGCCGCGCCAAGGATGGGCATCCCGCGCCGTATCCCCTGCATTATGTGGAGATTGGCAACGAGGATTTCTTCGACAAATCGGGCTCGTACGACGGGCGTTTCGCGCAATTTTATGATGCGATCAAGGCGAAGTATCCGCAGCTGGAGTGCATTGCCACGGTGGGCAACGAGCAGCCGGAGGGCCGGCGCGTGCACAGCCGCCGGCCGGATCTGGTGGACGAGCATTATTACAGCCCGGTGGCGGCGTTCCTGAAGGAAAGCGGGCGCTTTGACAATTATGACCGGCGGGGCCCGGCCATTTTCGTGGGGGAATGGGCGGCATACGAGACGGCCTTTGTGCCGTGGGACAAGCGCTCGGAGAAGGAGGCCCCGACGCCCAACCTGCGGGCGGCGCTGGGCGATGCGGCGTGGATGGCGGCCATGGAACGCAACTCGGATTTCATCAAGCTGAATTGTTATGCGCCGCTGCTGGTGAATGTCCATGGGCGGCAGTGGCGGCCCGACCTCATTGGTTATGATGCGCTCCATGTTTATGGGTCGCCGAGCTACTATGCCTGCCAGATGTTCAGCCGCAATGTGGGGGATGAGATCCTGCCCGCCCGGCTGATTGCCGGGGCCAGCCAGATGGCCTATTCGGTGACGCGGGATCGGGCGCAGGGCGAGATCATCATCAAGCTGGTGAATCCGCAGCCGTTGGCCCAAGTGGTGCGGGTCAGGCTGGTGGGCGTGCATTCGGTGAACCGCAAGGGCACGGCGAGCGTGCTGGAAGCGCTGCCGGAATCCACGAATGATCTGGAGAACCGCAAGAATGTGGTCCCGGTCACCTCCGAGCTGTCGGATATCGGGCGGGAGTTTGAATATGGCCTGGCCGCCAACGCCGTGGCGGTGCTGAAAATCAAGGCCAAGTAAGGTGGCGAAGCGCCGGGCGCATGCCCCGGCGTTTGACCTTCGGAATTTGATCGGTGTGAGCCGCACCCGGATGCACCCCGCTGTCTGGTTATGGCTGTTTGTGGTCGGCTGGCTCCGCTGCCGCAACCGTCCGGGTCGAACTCCGGATGAGCAGCAGTCCGGCAAGTGCCACACAGCTCCAGCCAAACCAGTCGCCATGGCGATGATAAAACGTGGGCGCAGGTTTTTGATCGGGCAGGGGAATATCCAGGGTGAGCGCGCCGGGACCGTATTCGCTCTGTTGCGGATCGCAAAAAACCGTTTCGATGCGGCCATGACGGTTGATGAAGCAAGTGACGCCATTGTTGGCGCAACGGAGCAGAGGCAGGCCGTTTTCCACGGTGCGAAAGACGGCGTTGGCCAGGTGCTGGCGCTGCTCGGCACTTTCCTGAAACCAGCCGTCATTGGTGAGATTGACCAGGAAATCGACGTCGTCCTGGGCGGAGGCGCGCGTGGCCCCGGCAAAAGTGTCCTCGAAACAAATCAGCGGCGCGCAATTGACGGTCGCGGACGCGGGGTCGGCGGTGGGGTCGGCGGTGATTTGAATGACGTGATCGCCCGGCAGCGGACGGCGTTGGATGGCGAAGGTTTCCGGTTGGGCACCCGCGGTCCAACCGCCCTCAATGGGCGTGAGCCATTTCAAGAAGGGCAGCCAGTTGGCCAGGGGCACGTATTCGCCGAAGATGACGAGCTGGCGTTTGTGGTAAGCCTGCCGCCAGCGGCCATCCGGGCCGATCAGGAAGGCGGCATTGAAATAATTGGTGCCGGTGGCGCGGGCTTCCACGTCGTCGCTGTTGAGAATGAGCCAGACATGGTTGGACTGCACGAACTGGTTGATCGCCTCGAAGGTGGGGCGGTCCAGGTCGGGCACGGCGGATTCGGGCCAGACGAGGAGGTCGCTCGCGGGGTTGGTCAGCGCGTGTTGGGAAAGCGCGAGCAGGCTGGCGAAGCGGCGGGCGTTGTCGTCGGAGTTCCAGATCAAGGTTTGGGGCACACTCGGCTGGATGGCCGTGACGCGCAGGGAGTTTTTCGCCGGCACGGGGCTCAGGGCAAAGAAACCGCCGACGTAACAGCCGACCACCGCGAACAAGGGCAGGACAATTTCCACCTGCCAAACCTGGCGTTTGGCGGGCTGCCGCCAAATCAGCAACCCCGCCGAATAGAGGGAGAGGGAGAACCAGGTGATGAGAAAGGAAACGCCATAAACGCCGGTGAACGCCGCCATCTGGATGAGGGGGATCAGTTGATATTGCGAGACGCCGAGGAAGCTCCAAGGGAAGCCGCTAAACAGGCGTGCCCGGATCATTTCCATTGCCACCCAAATGGCCGCGCCGCTGAGCGCCCAGAGCGTGCGTCCGGTCCAGGATCCGTTTTCCCAGGTGGTTTCGCTGGTGCTGGGATTGCTTTGCCGCATGGCAGCATGAGGATGAGGATGAGGATGGGAAGGGGAAAGCCGGGCGGTCAACCAGACCCACGCGCCAAAATACAAGGACACGTAACCGGCCAGCGCGAGCCAGCCGAGAATGGGGAGGCCGGTGGCGGGCATCAACAGCAACCAATACAGCGATACCAGCCAGAACGTCAGGCCACCGACGCAGCCGGTGCGGAAGCTGTCCCAGCCGCGCTGGCCATGGGCGGCAACGAGCAGCAACGCGGGCGCAATCCAGGCAAAGCCCGCCAGACTCCATTTGGGAAACGCCAGCGCCAGGAGCAGGCCGGCGGTCATGGCCACCAGATACCCGCTGCGCCAGAAGAGTTCCGTGGCAAAGCTGCGCGCCACGGCGCTCCGCGAATAGCCATCGCAAAATGAGGGGCCAAGTTCGGTGATGGTGCCGGCCTGCTGGCGAAGCCAAGGCGGGGCGTTGACCACGATGGCCTGGCGGGCGCTCCGCCAGACCGTGAGGTCATCCTGGGAATTCCCCGCATAATCAAAACCGCGCTCGCCGAATTCCCGCACGAGCGCGAGCCGTTTGTTCTCCTGGCGCAAATTGACCAGGCCATCGCTGGCGAGCACGGAGTCGAACAGGCCGGTGCAGGCCGCGACGGGTTCGGCCATTTGGAGATCGGAGGCGGTGGCCAGGACGATTTTACGGCCGGCGGCCTTCTCCTGCCGCAGCCAGTCGCGAAAGCGTTCGTGATAGGGCAGGGTGGCTGGGTCCACCTGGACCCGTTCAGCGAGTTCTTGTTTGAGCCAGGCCCGCCCGCGCATCCACCAAAACAGGACCTGAAAAATGGCCAACGGGTTCCGCCGCAGCAATCGCGCGAGCGATTCCCACATCATGTCAGTGCGGATGAGCGTGCCGTCGAGATCAACGACCAGGGGCACATTTGGATGATCGGCCATGTCCGGGGTATGCTGGCGGAATGGCTTGGCTGCTGGCAAGACTTCAACTAGCTTGGGCCGGTGAAATTTTTTCCGCGTAATGCGCTGATTGTGCTTGCCTTGGTGCTGGTCTGGCGGGTGCTGCTGCTGGTCCTCACGGCGCAGCCGATTCCGGCGAACGATGCGTTTGGCTATGATGGCGGGGTGGTGAATTATTTGCACGGGGGCGGGTATTGCAACCCCAGCTTTGCCCTGATTTTTCCCATTTCAGGAAAGGAACTGTACGCGACGTACCCGCCGTTATATCAGGTGGTGCTGCTCGCATGGATGAAACTTTTTGGCACGAGCGTTATTTCCGCGATGGCGCTGCATCTCAGCCTGTTTGCGGTTTCGAGTTTGCTGGTGCTGGCGATTATCCGCAAATTTTTCCCGGCGGCCCCGGGATTGGCGCTGGCTGGGCTGCTGTTTTTTGGCTTCACCTTTGGCGACCGGCCGGAAAGCCTGGCGTATGTTTTCGGCCTGGGCTCACTCTGGCTGGGGTCGCGGCAATTGACAGAGCCGGGGTTTCATCCGGGCTTGGCCGCCGGACTCATGCTGGCGTTGTGGCTGACGCTGTACACCTCGGTGATCGTGGGGGGCTACTTTTTTGGCGTGGGTTTTCTGGCCTGCCTGGTGGCGTGCGGCTGGCGGCGGAACTGGTTTTGGTTCGCGCCTTATGTGGGGGCGGCGGGGTTGTTTATCGTGGTGACCCTGGGCATTGCCAAATGGGAACCGCTTTGGTGGGCGGGCTTCATGGAAAGCGCCCGGCAACAATCCGTGGTGAGCACCGGACTGCATGCGCCGCACGGGGCGGATGTCATGAAAATGATCCGCACCACGCCGGTGTTTTTGGTGGCCTTGGGGGTGGTGCCGCTGGTCCTGGCGCGGCGAAAAGAACTGCCGGAATCCGCCTGGCTGGCTTTGTGCGCCGGGATCCTGGTGGCCGGCTGGGGCATGCTGGCGGCGGCCCTGATGTTGCTGGCGTCTTCCTATGTCAACTATGCGGCCTTCACCCAGATCCTGCTGGCGGCGGGACTGCTGGCGTTGGTGGACCAGTATGCGCCCGGGCGCGGGCGATGCCTGCGCGCCGCGTTGCTGGCGTGTGCCGTGCTGGTTTCGGTGCGGGCGCTGGGCCTGACCACCTGGGGCGCGGTGTGCGCCTGGAAAAACAGTTATGCCAATACGCAAGCGGTGTTGCGCACGGAATTGCAACCCTATCTGACCTCCGGGCAGCCGGTGTTGTTATCCTCCGCTTATTTGTACGAGGCCGCCGGCTGGGGGCTGAAAAACCCGGTTCATTCCGATTGGTACTTTGATCATGCGCACTGGACGAACAATGCCCAGGTGGCGGCGCTGAAGCAACTGCGCCCGCCGAAACTGGTGTTGACGCAGTTTGACTATTATCGCGCCTTTGTGACGCCCCTGGAACAGCTTCGGCAGCATCCGGAATGGGTGACGGTGCGCGTGCGGGATTTCACCGGCGTGCGGGTGCCGGATGCCAGCCCTTCGCTGCAGCGGGTGGTGCAGCATATTTCCTGGGCCCCGGTGATCGTGGATTTGGACTGGAAATTTTGAATGGTGAACCGTGGCGTTTTTTGTTAATTAAAACCGGTGCCGCGCCCCGGATGAAAAAAATATCCATCATTGTTCCGTGTTATAACGAGGAAGCCGTGCTGCCGGAGCTGTTCCGGCGGATCGCTTCCGTCGCGCCGGCGTGGAACCTGGATTACGAGGTCATCTGCGTGGATGACGGCTCGCAGGATCGTACCTGGGAATTACTAAGCGCCCAGCACCAAAAAGATGCGCGGTGGAGCGGCCTGTCTTTTGCCCGGAATTTCGGCCATCAAACGGCCGTGAGCGCGGGGCTGCATTATGCCCAGGGGGAGGCGGTGGTGGTGCTGGATGCGGATCTGGAGGATCCGCCGGAGGAAATCGCGCGGCTGCTGGAGAAATGGCGCGACGGTTACGACGTCGTTTATGCCATCCGGCAAAAACGCAAGGAAAGCTGGCCGAAGCGGTTTTGTTACTGGGCGTTTTACCGCTTGATGGCGAGCCTGGTGTCCTTTGAAATTCCGCTGGATACGGGAGATTTCTGCCTGATCAGCCGGCGGGTGGCGGACACCATCAATGCGATGCCGGAGCGCAACCGCTTTGTGCGCGGGCTGCGGGCATGGTCGGGTTTCCGGCAGGTTGGGATTACTTACGAGCGGGCCGCGCGTTTCGCCGGCACGACCAAGTATAGTTTCGGCAAACTGGTGCGGCTGGCCACGGACGGCTTGTTTTCTTTTTCCACGGTGCCGCTGCGGGTGGCCACGTATCTGGGGCTGTCGGTTTCGGCGCTGGCCTTCTTCGGCGCGGTGTTCACGCTGGTGCAAAAGATTTTTTCGGCGCAATTCGCCAAAATCGGGCTGGCCCCCACTTCCGGTTTCCCGACGATTGTGATTTCCATTTTGTTTCTCGGCGGGGTTCAGTTGATATGTTTGGGGATTCTGGGCGAATATATCGGGCGCATTTACGAGGAGGTCAAGGGGCGTCCGCTGTGGATCCTGCGCGATAGTGCTGGATTGACGCAGGATAAAGCGGCGGCCCCAAACAAGGCATGAACCCCAACCCGAAACTGGCCACGCTCGGGGTGGTGGTGCTGCTGCAATACAATTTGAACTGCTGGTTCTCCTTTCGCAAAAACGATTAATGTCCAAAACAATCCTCATTGTGGGCGGCGGCTACACCGGTCTGACCGTAGCGCTGCGTTTGGCGCAGGCGGGGCATTCCGTGACCTTGACCGAGCTTTCCGGGCAGCTGGGCGGTCTGGCGGCGGGGTTTGCCATCGCTGGAACCTCGCTGGAAAAGACCTATCACCATATTTTTCTCACCGATGCGGACATCTTGAAGCTCGTGGACGAACTGGGCATCCAGCAGCACTTGCGCTGGTGTGACAGTTCCGTGGGCATCTTCCGCGACGGTAAAATCCATCCGTTCAAGACGCCGCTGGATTTGTTGTGCTTCTCCCCGTGCAGTTTCATGGGGCGGTTGCGCACGGGGCTCACGGCTTTTTATCTCAAGCATCGGAAGGACTGGCGCGGGCTGCTGCCGCAGGGCGCGCATGATTGGATGGCGCGGGCGTGCGGTCCGAGCGCGATGAACGCCATCTGGACGCCGCTGTTGAAGGGCAAGTTTGGCGATCGTTATGCCGATGTTTCCATGGCCTGGCTGTGGGCGCGCATTCATACCCGCGCCAACTCGCGCGCGCCGGGTGGCGAAAAGCTGGGATATTTCACCGGCGGCTTCAATGTCATCACGAACGCGATGGAAACTGAGCTGCGCCGGTTGGGCGTGGTGATTCAAACGGGCGTCGGCGTGCAACAGTTCCAGGAGAACCGCCGGGCGGTGCTGACGAACGGCCAGGAACTGGCCTTTGACGGTTGCGTCTTCACCGGGTCTTCCTCCGCGCTGGCCGGGTTGCTGCCGGCGGGCGGGGCTTATGACGAATACGGCCGGAAGCTGCGGAGCATCGGCTATCTGGGCGCGATCTGCCTGGTCTTTACCAGCGAACAAAATCTCGGGGACATTTACTGGGTGAACGTGAATGAACCGGACGCGCCATTTCTGGTGTTCATCCAGCATACCAATCTGGTGGGGCGGGAAATGTATGGCGGCAGGCACGTCTATTATATAGGCGCGTATCTGCCGCTGGAAGGGAAGCTGTTTTCGCTGCCGGATGAGGAGTTGTCGCAGCTCTGGCTGGGGTATCTGCCCAGGCTGTTTCCCAAGTTCCGGGCGTCGGGTGTGGGCGAAAAGCACATCTTCCGGTTCCGGGCGGCCCAGCATATTGTGGACCGGCAATATGAGGGGAAGATCCCCGAGTATCAGACGCCGTTGCCGGGGGTGTACCTGGCCAATTTCTCGCAGATCTTCCCCGAGGATCGCGGGACCAATTTCGCCGTGCGGGAAGGGAACAAGGTGGCGGAGTTGGTGGGGCGCGGGTTGAATGCCTAAAGCCGCAACCCGGCTGTAAACTGTTCACCGCAGAGGCGCTGAGACGCAGAGGCCTGAACAGCAAGGGGGATCGGGTTACGGACCGGCTGGGCTCTTGTCCCGAAGGGACGCCGGATATTAGCCGGTGGCCAGCGTAGCGCAGCCACCGGACAGCAACCTCACCCAACCAGCCCCGGAGGGGCTGCGGAAATGCCGTTTCCCATCGCCCCTCTTAATCACAACCTTTCCGCAAAATTCGCGTTCATTCGCGCAATTCGTGGATTGATCCTTTTCAGCCCAGGGCGTCGAGTTGGGACTGGGTATGGATGAGCTTGGCTTTCCAATCGGCCAGACGCTGTTCGTGGTCGGCGAGGACGGCGGGCGGAACTTTCTGGGTGAAGTTCGGGTTGGCCAGCTTTTGTTCGACTTTCACGATCTCGGCCTGGATTTTTTCGATTTCCTTGGCGAGGCGCACTTTCTCGGCGGCGACGTCAATGTGGCCTTCCAGCGGCAGGAACAGTTCGCCCAGCTTGGTTTGCACGGTCGGCGTGCCTTTGGGGGCCGGATAACTGGCGGTCACTTCCAAGGCGTCGGCGTTGAGCAGGAGCTTGATGACTTCGGCGTCGTGCGGCGGGAGCGGTTGTGCGGGCTTGAAGACGTACTTCACCTTTTTGGCGGCCTGGATGTTGCCGGCGCGGCGCAGGTTGCGGCCCTGGGTCACCAGGTCGTACTTGGCGTCGGTGGCTTCGAGATGACTCTGGTCCAAGCCGTAGTGGGCCTGAAAGTCCTCGTCGAAGGGCAGGGGCCACGGGGCGTTCATGATGGTCTTGCCGCCCTGGTTTTCGGGCATGTCGGTGGAGTAACCCATGCCGTGCCAGAGTTCCTCGGTGATGAAGGGCAGAAAGGGATGGAACATCCGCACGGTGTGCGAGAGCACGAAGTCAATCACCGCGAGGGTATTTGCCTTCTGCGCGGCGTCGGTGCCGAAGAACACAGCCTTGCTGGCCTCGACGTACCAGTCGCAATATTCGCTCCAGAAGAAGCGGTAGAGCGCGGCGGTGGCCTCGCTGAACTTGTATTCGTTCAGGGCAATGGAGACTTCGCGGATGGCGGCATCCAGCTTGAGCAGGACCCATTTGTCATCCGAGCTGAGCAGCGCGGGATCAATTTCGCCCTGCACCTCGCCGCCTTGCATCTGGCGGAAACGGCAGGCGTTCCAGAGCTTGTTGCAGAAGTTGCGGCCGAGTTCCACGTCCTTTTCGTCGAACAACACGTCCTGGCCGAGGGGCGCGCTACGCATGGTGCCGAAGCGGAGGGCATCGGCGCCGTATTGCGCAATGAGCACGAGCGGGTCGGGCGAGTTGCCAAGCATCTTGGACATCTTGCGGCCCTGTTTGTCGCGGATGATGCCGGTGAAATAGACGTTCTGGAACGGCAACG
>Ga0302275_10001806_pt1 | contig 22859 bp, 21 predicted proteins | sample III_Bog_N2_2_FD_200229 | JGI IMG/M metagenome (GOLD analysis project Ga0302275, IMG submission 200229) | Peat permafrost microbial communities from Stordalen Mire near Abisko, Sweden - III_Bog_N2_2 | ecosystem: Environmental > Terrestrial > Soil > Wetlands > Peat | place: Sweden: Abisko... | reverse complement strand
CTGCGATGTGTCGGTTGGAGATGTGTTCTTGCTTCGGCCAGCTTGGCGGAATGCAGGTCTGAGTGCCCGTCGCGATCAGGCCCCTTTGAGGGGCCAGCGACGGAAAGCCTCCGGCTCTGCCGGAGGAGCGCATCCTGGCCCTTCAGAATGGGCTCTGCCCCCTGATGGAGCCTGACTTGGCCGCACGGCTGGCTTCCGCGCCGGTCCGCAAGCAGCTGACCTTCGTGCACCAGGGGGGCCTTCCCGAAGATGCGGACGTCCATTTCATTTGTGTTGGTACCCCATGGGCCAGCGCGGGTCTGGATCACGGCCCCGTGGCGGCGGTCCTGAGCGATCTGTTCGCCATGGCCGCGCGCCGGGGCCGGCCCGTGCTGGCGGCCATTCGGTCGACAGTAGATGTGCTGGCGGTGGAATCCATCCTCGAAAACCTGAAACGCCAGTACCCGGCGGCCCGGGTGGTCCTGGTACAGAACCCGGAATTTCTCAGGGAAGCCTCCGCCATCCAGGATTTCCTGAACCCGCCCTTCATCATCGCCGGCTCCTACACGGGTGAGGAAGGGGTGGACCGGGTTCTGGAAGCCTTCCAGCCCATCCCCGGCTCGAGGTTCAGGACCACCGCCCGTGGCGCGGCCATGCTCAAACTGGCCTGTAATGCCTTCCATGCCACCAAGGTGGCGTTTGCCAACGAAGTGGCCCACGCATGCGACTGGGCCGGAATCCCCGCGGAAGAAGTATTCGACATGTTCATCCAGGATCACTCCCTCAATTGCTCGGAGAAGTACCTTCGGCCAGGATTCGCCTTCGGCGGTTCCTGTCTTCCCAAGGATCTGCGGGCCTTGATCGGTCTCTTGGAAAGGACCGGAACGGGCGCGCTGCTTCTGCGTGGCGTGCTCGCGAGCAACGATGGGGTCATTGAGCAGATGTGCGGACGCATTGTCGCGGCGGGGGTGAGCCGGCCGGCCCTGCTCGGGTTGACCTTCAAGACCGGCACGGCCGACCTGAGGGACAGCCCATATCTGCGCCTGGCTCAGCAGTTGGTCGACCAGGGCCTGTCCCTGCGCATCTTCGACCCGGACCTGGGAAGGGAGACGTTGCCCCGAACCTTGGCGGACTCGCCCCGGGTGCACCTTTGCGTCTCGCCCCAGGAGGCCCTCGCAGGTGCGGACAGTATCATCCTGGCCAAGCTGCCCGCAGGCCTGCAGGAGGAACTGCAGCAGCGCAGAGAGCAGGGGCACCCGGTATTCGATCTGGAACGAAGGCTGGTGCCGGTTCCTTCCGACCGCTCCACCACCGCCGCCTGAGCATGAATGGACCCCATGGCGCACACCTCACCAGCGGACAGGTCCCAGGGCAATCTCTTCCCCTTCGCCCTGGTCATGTTTGAACTTGCTGTCTATTTCTCGGTAGACATGTACCTGCCCGCCATGCCCGCCCTCCAGGTCGGTTTCTGCATCTCCGAACGGATGACCCAGCTGACCCTCACATGCTGGCTGATCGGCGCCGGAACGATGCAGGTGGCGCTTGGCCCCGTGTCCGACAGCCTCGGCCGCCGCCCGGTCCTCCTTTCCGGGTGCCTGGTCTTCGTCATCGCCTCGGTTGGGTGCGCACTCACCTCCTCCCTGCCGCTCTTCCTGCTGCTACGGACCCTCCAGGGATGCACAATTTGCACTGCCCTGGTGGCCGGTTACGCCTGCATCCATGAACGCTACTCCGGCGTCCAGGCCGTCAAGACGCTGGCCTGGATGAACGGCGTCACCGTGCTCGCCCCGGCCATCGGTCCCTTTCTCGGCGCCGCAGTGCTGGCCATCTGGCCCTGGCGGGCCATTTTCCTTCTGCTCGGCCTCGCCGCCCTGCCTCCATTCCTGCTGCTCTACCGATACATGCCGGAGACGGCAGCGCCCCGCCAACCCTTGTCGTTGGGCACGGCCCTCCGCTCCTACTGGGACCTGCTGCGGAACCGGGCCATGCTCCTGCATCTGGTCAGTTTCTGTCTGGTGTTCAGCCTGATGCTCTCCTGGAATGTCTCCAGCCCGTTCCTGCTCATCGAGCAGGATACGGGCGATCTTACCCCTTTCGTCACTGCCCAGGCCTACCTCTACCTGCTGTTCATTGCCGGTACTCGGCTGGCCAACGGGTGGGTCCTGAGCAAGGGGGCCATTCGGCTGATCCGAACCGGCTTCAACCTGTGCCTAGCCGGGTCCGCCCTCAGTCTGCTCAGTGCCGTGCTCCTGGCGGGAACCCCCTGCTCCTTGCTGTGCTTCGGGGCCGTCACCCTTGGCGCCGGGCTCCTGTTCCCCCCCCTATTTCGCCGGACCATCGAGCTTGCCAACGCTCCCATGGGCATCAGCATGGCCGTGTTCTCCAGCGGAATGAACATCTTCGCGGCAGCCGCGACTTTCGCCGCAGCCTGGCTGCGACTGGACACTCTGCAGGCCTACTTCACGTGGGCCTTCCTCCTCGCCTCCGCGGCGTTCGGGCTCGCGCGCTGGCGCATTCTGCCCGCACCCCTTTCCTTCGAGAAAGCCGAATGAGCCAGAGCGAAACCACCGATCACTGGGATCCGCGCCTTTACGCCGAGGGTTCGGATTTTCAATGGCGCATCGCCACCCGACTCCAGGACACGCTGGAACTCAAAGAAACACGCCGACTGCTGGACGTAGGTTGCGGCGATGGCCGGCTCACCCACCGGATCGCGGCATCCTATCCAACCCTCCAAGTGGTCGGGCTGGACAAGTCGGGATCCATGGTGGCTCACGCCCGTAGCAGATACGGACACCGGTCCAACCTCCGGTTCGAGGTTGGCGATATCGAGACCTACCAGGCTTCGCTCGGCTTCGACATCATCCATTCCTTCTGGGCACTGTCCTGGCTGCAGGACCATGAAGCGGCGGCCCGGTCTATGGTCCAGGTGCTGGCGCCGGGCGGCCGGCTGCTGCTCCTGATCCCGCTCAACAACCGGCACCTTTACCAGTCGGTTGAGAAAATCCAGTCCTCGCCAGTTTGGGCGGGGAGCCTGGCCGGCTTGGCCAACCCCGTGAACTCCGCGTCCCTGGAACTCTATCTGGAGGTATATACCAAGCTGGGCTTCGCACCGACGGCCATTCGCCACGTGCGCTATGCCCACTCCTTCCCCGGACCTGAACCTCTGGGGCGCTATTTCAAGGGCTGGCTGCCCCACGTGCATCGGCTGCCAATCGGCCAAAGGGCGGCCTTGATCCGGGACCTCATTACCGTCTACAACCAGGAACTAGCCGCGACGGGCGATCCGGAACATTCAATCCGGTTCGACTGCGTCCTAGTGCAGGGCGCCCTTCGATGAGCGGTCCGACGCACACCGCAGGTGCCTGGTCCTTGCTCCGGGACCAGTTCGAGTTGGAGCAGGGTTGGCTCCATCTGGCCTTGTGCATGGTCACCTGCAACCCGAGGCCAGTTCGGGAAGAAATCCAGCGCCATCGCCAGGGCTTGGACCAGAACCCCGCTCTGTACTATCGAAACAACGCCGCCTTCGTGGCGCGCGGGCTGGCCGCACTGGCCCGCTATCTGGGTACCGACCCAGATCAGGTGGCCCTGGTGGAAAGCACCACCGCAGGTTTGTCGGTCGTCTTGAACGGACTTGATCTGAAGCCGGGGCACGAGGTGATCTCCAGTTGCCATGACCACTACTCCCTGGACATGACCCTGAGGGGCCTGGCGGCGAACCGCGCCATCCCCCACCGCAGGATCCGACTGTACCGGGAACCAGCCAAGGCCAGTCATGGGGAAATCCTCGCCAACCTTACCGCCGCTATCACCCCAGCCACTCGGGCTGTTTGTCTCACTTGGGTGCATTCCTGCTCCGGAGTCAGGCTCCCGCTCGCCTGCATCACGGCGGCTATCGCCGCCATCAATGAGCAGCGTCCCGAGGCCGAAAGGATCCTGACGGTAGTGGACGGTGTCCACGGGATGGGTGTGGTGGCGTTCCGCGACATCACCTCGTTGGGTTGCGATTTTCTTGTGAGCGGTCTGCACAAATGGATGTTCGGTCCGCGCGGCACTGGGTTTGTCTGGGGCACGGCGAGGGCCTGGCTGCGTTTCCGGCACCCATTGATCGTGTCCTTTGATCCCGCCGCGTTCCATCCGTGGCGCTACCAGGAACATGAGCAAGATCCCTGCCCGCCGGCACGGCGCGCCAGCACCGGTGGCTTCCAGGCCTTCGAACACCGTTGGGCCATCCACCAGGCCATCGGGGTTGTGGAGAGCCTCGGCCAGGAGCGCATCCAGGAGCGGATCCAGGCCCAACTGCAACTGCTGCGCCAGTGCCTCGTTCGGCACCCCAGGGTCACGTGCCTGACGCCAGAAAGCCCCGACCTTTCCGCCGGGCTACTCTGCTTCCAGGTGCACGGCGTAGAACCCCGGCAGGTGGTCGAGGACCTCCTTACCCGGCGACTCATCACCGGCCAGACCCCCTACCGGAATTCCGCAGTGCGGCTGGCGCCCAGCATCCTCCTTGCCGACGACGAAATCAGTCAAACCACCCGCATTCTGGAGAACTACCTCGATGGCCACTGAAAACGACAGAATCCTGTGTTTGAGCGACACCATGGAGGACATCACCCGGTTCACCCAAGGTTGGCCGGTGGATTTCTTCGCGATCAGCCAACGCAATCCCATGGATTATGGCGGAGACGTGTTTCACCGCCAGTACCAGAACCTGCGTCAGCAAGTGGACCTGGGGCGGATCCGCCTGGTGATCGCCGAATACATCGAAGCGTTGCCGCTGGTGCATCTGCTGCGGAGAGCCGGCTACCGTTGTCCAGCAATTTTCGTTCCCCATTCCAATGCCTTCCCCCTGGATAACCTTGCCCTGTTCCTCCTGCAAACCACCACACCCCATGCGGATGATGTTGTCCTCTGCGGTTCCGACCATGCGGTCCGGGGCTACGGCAGGCCCTACATTCCGCACATGTACCGATCAATATTTCCGTAATTTTATTGCTGATTTGAATCGGCTTGTATATTTTTTGCATTTTTCAGGACCAGTTCGACCGTTTCTTTTTCCCAAACGGCCAGGAGGCGGAGAATCTCCCGGTGGTTGGCGACCGCCCCCTCCAGGACTGCATACTGCTCCGGCGTAACCGTCTTGTGGACCAGGTGTCCGTCCTGGTAGTGGTGCCACTCGTAGTAGGGACCGTGGTAGGCGTCCGGGTTGCCCGCGCAGCGACACTTCGGGTTGCCGCAGGGCTTGGTCCGCGAGGACACCATTCCGGAGACAACGAAGTCCATCCGCGAGATAGACTCCCGCAGTTCCTGGGTCCTGGCTTCGATGGATGGAGGTTTCTTCATCAGTGGCCTTGACAAGTGGCGATCTGGCGAATAGTATTTCTCCAGAATGTTTCCCTGTCAAGCCCTTCCGCTCTCTCCCGATGCGCTGGAGCTTCGGCGCGAGAGGCTTGGCCCGCTTCCGCTGATCAACCGGTTCCTGGAGCGCCTCGGGCTTGAGGAGCTCCTGGAACGGTTCGTCCCCACCAACGACCGCCGGGTGCGCCTACCCTTTGCGAAGGGCTTGGGCCTTCTGCTGCGCTCGATCCTGGTGGGACCGGAGGCCATCTACCGCCAGCACGAGATCGTCAGCGGCTTCGATCCGGCAGCCTATGGCCTCGACGCTGAACTCATCCAGCACGCTGGGGACGACGGCATCGGAAGGGCCCTGGATCGGCTGTTCGACGCAGACCGAGCTGTCCTGGTGACGGAGGTCGTCCTGGCGGTCCAGAGGGAATTCGCCCTGTCCATGAACGAACTGCACAATGACTCCACCTCCGTGAGCTTCTGCGGCCAGTATCGAGCGGCCAGGGGCCGGCAGGTCCGTGGCAAGCGGGCTCCCCTGATCACCTACGGCCACTCCAAGGACCACCGCCCCGACCTCAAGCAACTCCTGTTCATCCTCACCACCAGCCGGGATGGCGGGGTTCCGGTGCAGTTCCGATGCGCGGACGGCAACCAGAACGACTCCCCTACCCACCAGGAAACCTGGGACGCCCTATGCAAGATCGCCGGCAGAACGGACTTCCTCTACGTGGCGGACTCCAAGCTGTGCAACCGGGACGCCATGGACCACATCCACTATCGAAAGGGTCGTTTCGTCTGCGTGATGCCCCGAAACCGGCTGGAGGATGCGGAGTTCCGGAAGCAGATCCAAGACCAGGAGCCTGCGTGGACGCTGGTTTGGGACCGGCCTCATCCGCGTCGGAAGGATGGGCCCCAGGACCGGTGGAAGGTGGTCCGGGCCAGCCTGCCGTCCAGGGAAGGATGGCCGGTGGTGTGGGTCCACAGCTCCCTCGCGGCACTGGGACAGGAACAGACCCGCCGGGAGAATCTGATCAAGGCCGAGGAAGCACTGAAGGCGCTCGACACAAGCCTGTCCGGCTCCAGGCCGCGGCACCGCCTGCGCAAGGAGGTTGAAGAGGACGTCGAGGCGATCCTGGCCCAGCACCGGGTGGTGCGCTACCTCAAGGTGAAGGTGGGCACGGCGGAGAGCTACACCTTCAAGCAGGCCAAGCGCGGGCGCCCTGGCCCCAACACGGCCTTCGTGCGGAAGACGAAGAAGTCCTGGCATCTGACCTGGGAGATCGACCAGGCGGCGGTGGACTATGACCGCAAGAGCGACGGGATGTATCCCCTCCTCACGAACGACCGGACCCTCACGGACGCCCAGGTGCTGGAGGCCCACAAGGGCCAGCCCTCGATCGAGAAGCGGTTCGAGCAGACCAAGACGGTCCTGGAGATCGCTCCGGTGCTGCTCAAGAACGAGGATCGCATCGAGGCCTTCTTCCTCCTCTACTTCCTGGCCCTCCTGGTCCAGGCGCTGATCGAACGAGAACTCCGGTTGGCCATGAAGCGGGAAGGCATCGAGAACCTGCCTCTCTACCCCGAGGAACGCCTGACGGCGCATCCTACGGCTGACCAGGTGTTCCGGTTGTTCAGCTTGGCCCAGCGCCATACGCTGACCTGCGAAGGGATGACGGTGAAGGTGTTCGTCGATGAGCTGACTCCCCTCCAGGAACAGGTTCTCGGTCTGCTCGGGGTGCCGGCGAGAGCCTACCTCAAGGTCGACTGAGGGGCGCCTCGAAATTCACGAGATATTGCCCGGCCGATGTGCGGAATGTAGGGCAGGCTGGTGGGGTTGGCGGCCAAAAGCATCTGCACCTTCGGCATCCGGGAGGTCCACCGGGAGCGGCTCGACCCCAAAGTCTGCCGGGCTGCCCTCAACCTGCCCGACGCTACCCCACTGCTCCTCTATACCGGACGCCTGATGGAGGACAAGGGCATCCGGGAACTGATTCAGGTAGTCGCCTTGGTGCGCCAGGAACGTCCCGAAGCCCGGCTGGTCCTCGCCACCACCCACCTTACTCCCTGGTACTTCAATGAGCTTGCCGGGGGCCTGGCGGGGGCGATCCTGTTCTACCGCCTCGACCGCCAGCGCCTGGTTCAACTCTATAACGCCGCGGATCTCTTCGTCGGTTGCGCCACTAGCGTCTTTGAAACGTACGGGAAATCGCCCCTGGAAGCCATCGCCGCGGGGCTGCCCGCCGTGGTGCCCCAGTGGGACGGCTTTCCTCACTATATGAAGCCGTCCAACGGTCTGCTAGCCAAGGTGGTGTTCCGGGACCAGCCCGTGGAGACGCCCTACCAGTTTGCCCAGGTGGATGTTCCGGACTGCGCCCGGCAATGCCTGGAAGCGCTGGGCCGCACTGAATGTTTTCGGCCGCTCCTGCCTGATTGGGGACGGTATGACGTCAGTGTTCAGCGCATCCAGGAACTGGTCGATGAGCGAATGCGGGCCCCAATGCAAGCCCCGGGGCCACCTGGACCCTGCCCGGCCTCCCCTGGGGTCAGACTATTCCTGGAAGAGTTCCAAATGGAGTGGCCGTCCCTTACGCTGGAAACCCTCCAAAACCTGGGCATCCTGTCTCGGCGGGAGATTGGCTCCACCGGGCTGCGTCGGGCCCTTCACGGGGAGTTGTTCTCTCCGGACAGCTGAGGTTCCAACCGGGCTTCGAAATCCCTCAGGTTCGATTCGAAAGCCTCCGGCTCATCCAGCATGATCCAATGGCCGCAGGCCGGGAACCAGGCGAACCGCACGGATCCGGTCACGGGGTAGGCGCGGGCCTCGCTCCATGCCAATAGGTCCGCCGGGGGAGCAGAGGCTGTGAATACCGCTAAAGGCAAGCCAATCCGGAGTTGGCCGAGGTCATCCACACCCAGGTGCCTAAGGTAGGAGGCCAGTGCGCGCGTTTCCATTGCCAGAACCTTCTGGACCACGCTGCGTTTCTGGGCAGCGTCCCGGGCCTGGGCCCCCAGGAAACCCCCGAAGAAGCCCTCAGGATCCGCCTCCAACCGGCGCCAAGCATCGGGCGCCAGGGGCGGACCGCAGCGCAGGGGCTGGTCAACCACGACCCATCCGCGGAAGACCGAAGGATCCTGCAGTACCGCCAACGCGGTCAGATGGGCACCCATGGAGTGCCCGACCAGGGTGCAGGGCCGGAGACCAAGTTCCCTGGCCAAAGCCCCCAGCGAGGCTCCGATGGCCAGGAAATCCGCAGATCCGTCACATTCAGGTGGCATCGTCCCATCTCGGAACCCCGGCAGGTCCACGCACACCACCGTGTGGTCCCTGGCCAGGCTGGCCTGGACCCGCCCCCACACATCGCTGTCCCCGCCGAAGCCATGCACCAGCATGAGGCCGGGCCCCCTGCCCTGGATACTGAAAGCCAGCGGGCAGGATCCATGCGACGTCTGATGGGGGGTGGCCATGGCGCCCAAGTTACCAGAGCAGGCCGCGGTTGCGAAAATGTTCCGCAGATTGGAGGATGGCTTGCTCGAAATCCGGGTTCCAACGTGGCGACGACCGGGACGATTCCCTGCGAATGTGTCCAGAAATTGTGCAGCGCGCCGGAATTCACAGGGTCCGGCTGATCCATGACCGGATGGTTTCAACAGCGTCATCGAGCTCCATCCGTTTTCCCCAGAACATGGGGGCAATCGCCTGGTAGGCCGACCGGATCGAGGCCCAGGCCTCCCCACGGCCGGGAAGAAAGGCCGGATCCGTCGCCAATGGAACTTGTCGGACTTGGTGCTGAGTCAGCATTTCACTGACAAGCCGAACGGTAGTTTCATCCAGACCAGGCAAGTTGGTTTCAGCCTGGATGATGTGGGCAGCGTCTTCGAAGTGGCGGACGTACTGAGCGGGGTCGGTTCCCGCCTGGAAGCGGCGGCCGATGGCATCCAGCTTCTCCAGTAGCGTCACCAGAGGATGGATGCACCTCAAACAGGTGGGCCTGTTGGCAATGAACTCCTCAAGGATGCCCTGGGCTTGGAGGTGGTCATGGACCCAGGAACTTATGGGGCGCTCGAGGAAGGGGCGAACCCTGGCATCCCCAACCTCCAGCAGGACGAAAGGGCGCATCGCCGGAGGAAGGCCGGTCGAAAAATGTCCGGGATATCGGGCCTCGATTCCTGCATTGGTGCATCGCTCGCCCAGGGAGGCCGGGTTCAGCCGAAGTTGCAGGTCGACCAAGGGCAAGGCAGCGACGACTTTGAAAAAAGCCCGCCGCTCTGCAAGGGGGCCACGCTCCTTGGATTTCCAGTTCCTGACCGCAGGGAGATCGCGCTTCCCACCTTCGAGCTTGAGATCGAGGTCTTCGGAGAAACGCTGGATCAAATTGAAGCCCTTGGACAGGCTCGTGCCCCCCTTGAACCAGACCTCCAGTCCCAGATCTTGCAAGGCCCAAAGCGTATGGGTGACCCAGTAGTCCTTCTCGATCAGCGAAACAGGGATCTGGCGGGCTTCCGCGACAATCCCGAGCAGGTCCGGGAATTCGGGATCGTGGTGAATGAAGGTCATTGTGCCTCCGACATGGCCTGTTCCAGAAAGTGCCGATGCGAAGCGGTCGAGTATTCAGCCGCCATCTCCCGCAACCGGGCAGGATCCAGACGACCGCCTTGCAAGGCCTCGACGAGCCGCGGTCGGAGTTCATCAAGGGAGAGTCCGGCGGTACTCAGGGATTCCAGAAGGTCCACGGCAAACCATTCGGGTGTAGGATTTTCGGGAAAACGGACCCTGCGAAACCGGACCGGCTGGTTGCCCAGCATGAAGTCGCCGGTCCTTTTGGTGTTGTAGACCAAGGAATGGGCCCACATGGCTGTCGAACCGAGGCCAAGGCTGTTCCAGGCGGGAGGGCCGGTGAGGACGAATGGCGCTCCTTCCAAGAAGGCGGTGAGGACGGTCTGGAGGTCGGGGGGAACATTCCCGAACCGGCTCGCCTTGGGAACGGCGAACAGACCTTGCCCCAACTTCTGGAGCCGCCCATCCCGAACGAGCCGCTGGGCGAGCCTGACGGGATTGGCAGACCATGCGGACAGTGCTTTGGTACGCAACACTTGGCCTGGGCGCAATTCGGGGGTGGCAGGTCGAGATACCGTATTAAATCTCCAGGAAAAACAATACGGTATTCTATCCCTTTTCGCAATGCGAAAGGTGGGGGGGCCCTGTCAGGGCCGCTTGCGGCTCCTGGATGGAGGCTCCGGCTCGGTCTCGATCGTCATGGCGAGCGGGGAGAATATCCTTGGTGCCGAAGACCTGATCGCATCCCGTTTGGCGGTCTCGCACAAATGCCCGTAGTGCTCTTCCACCATGCGGGTATCGGCGTGCCCGAATTGCTGGGCGACGAATACGAGGGGAACTCCCCGGTTGATCAGCGCCGAGGCATAGGTATGCCGGAGTTCATGGAAGGTGAGGGGCTCGAGTCCGGCCGCGGTATAGGCCTTCCGGATGGGGCCATGGGCATCGTCCTTCATCCACCCGCCAAATACCGTTGCCTGAGCCTCAGAGACCGCCTCGGTTGCCTCTTCGAATTCGAGGGAATCCGAGGCCGGCAGGGTAAAACGGACGCCACCAGCCCCTCTCAGGAACTGAGGGCGGCCCTGGTGCTGCAGCTTGTGCCGCACCTGCTCAACCGTGTTCATGGCGCGCACGGTGGCCTTGTGGGGATCAGGCACGACGTTTGGCAGTTGGCTCGCCAGTTCCGAGTAGAGAACCAGATCCCCTGCCCTTTCCACCAAGATGCGCAGGAGGGCGCCTTCCCCGGGAGAGAGGCGGATCCGGGCATTGTTCAAGGTGACGTGCCAGTCTTTCAGGCCTTTCCGGTTTACCCCAGGGCGGAGGAAGAGCAATTCGCCCCGGCCCCGGCCATTCGAAAGTTCCATGAAGAACTCCACACCCTCCTCGGTGAGGACGATGTACCGGGGCCGGGAATCCTGGCCCTTGCCGTCAACCCACAGGGTGCCACCTTCGAGGTCAAGATCGCTGACCTTGGCCGCGACCAGTTCCCCGTATCGGGCGCCGGTCAGCAGGGCTCCTTGCACCAAGGGACGGAACACGTCGTCGCAGCCACGAACGAGGGCGCCCTGCTCTTCCAGTGAAAGGAACCTGATGCGCTGCCCCTTGACGCCCTTGAAGGGGGCCACGATGGCCCAGGGCATGTGTTCCTTGTCGATCTTCCCGGTCTTGGCGGCAAGATTCAGAGCGGCTTTCAGGATGGCAAGGTAGCGGTTGGCGGAGGACTTCCGCCGCTTCATGGCAGCTTCCGTCGCCTGTTGGAGTTCCTTCGGAGTCATCGCCTCGGCGAGCTCTGGAGCCACCATGGGGAGGTATTCAATGACGTTGTCCCCGTGCCGCTTCGGCCCGGTCTTCCTGCGCCCTCGAGAAGCAAGATCGTTCCTCCATTTCTCGATCCGGGAAGCGGTCAACTCCGCCACCGGGATTTCACCCAGTTCGGGGAGAACACCGGTTTCCAGGGCCTTGCGGTCGGCCTCGGCGGTTGCAGCCTTCTTGCGCTCGATGCGGGCGGTTTCGATATAGTTTGCCACAACCTCGCGGATAGTCCGGAGGGCTGGCTGGAACTCATCCTTCTTCACCGGCACAGGTGCGCGGTCGAGGATCCACTTCTCGGCCTTCGCGCGGGCCTGAGCGTAGGTGAGGGTCCGGGTACCATCGGCCGGGGTGAAATCGTCGGCCTCCCCGAGACGGGCCTGGGTGATCTTGCGGGTCTTGGGATCGTAGCCCCTGACGATCCACGTCCCCGCCCCTCTTGCCGGCTTGTGGTACTGAAGATACCTGCCACGACCAAGGGTCTCTTGGTGATGCTCCCCAACCGCCAGGGGCTTGCGCCGGGTGATGCTATCCAGGTCGGTGGATCGTTTTGTCCTGGTCACGCCGTTCCTCCGTACTCAAACCGTGCTCAAACGGATCAAGAGGTCAGGCTACTACCCTGTGGTATCGAGTGATAGAATTCCTTATTTTTCAAGCATTCATGGTGTTATGTTGTCCCGCCAGATCCTGCTTTATTGCTTAATTTAGCGTTCGCAATGAGGATGTCGACAGTTCGATCCTGTTCAGCTCCACCAAACAAACCGCCTGAAGCCAATCACTTCAGGCGGTTTTCTTGTGGGCTTAGCCATCAATGAAAGGGTCGTGGTACTCAAAACCGCCTGACGATACGGGGCAGCTCCGCACGAGTTGGAGCGCCATCACAGGGACGACACCTCTCGATTTGAAGAATGTTGGCCACGACCGCGAAAACTCCAAAACCTTTGTAAATATTGCGATCACTATCGACTTCAAGGCTTGGTTGAATCCAGCCTGGATACACTATTCATTGCCATACCCATCACCTGGGAGCGCCATCCCCCGCAGCCTCTTCATAGGCCGGGAGGGCATCTACCCGCGCTACTGGGAAAATCCGAAGAAGAAGGACAAGAACGGCAAGGTCCTTCATAGTTACGATGCGGCCACCCGACGCGCCAGGCTTTGCAGCTTGGACCGCCGCTGCTTGCGACGAAATCAAGCGAGGCCCGCTTTGTGGATCAGGGTCACGAGATTTTTCTTCCGGCCATGGTCGGTCATCACCACCGCCATGGTTGTGGCAAAAAGGCCAGGTTGCTGGAGGCGCTGTGCCAGTCCCTGGATCCTGCCCAGAACGGCGACTGCCGCACGGTATGACTCGGGCTTCATGGGCGCAATGATAGGATCCAGCTGTTCCTGGAGGATAATCACCGCCTCCCCGGGGTGCTTCGTTTCCAGCCCCTTGGCCAGAAGCATCCATGTGTCATGCCTGCAGCCACCTATGCGGGCTGCGGCCAGGGCCTCCATCTGTGCCTTCTCATGGAGGTGGATCCGAACCATCAGGTCGAGGTTCTGCTGACGGAGCCGGCTCGTGCTTTTTCGACTGGCCTCGAAGAGCTCCCATATCAGGCCCTGGGCCCGCTGCCGCCAAACCTCTTCCTCGCCAGTCCGGCGTGCCAAAGCCACCAGATCCTTGTATGTTTCCAGGTCGGGGTCGGCTTCGAAAAGGGTCCATTGGAGTGCAAGACCTTCCCCTAGACGGCCAGCGGCGGCGTAACGAGCGGCGAGGAAGGAACAGAGCAGCGGTTCCTTCCCCGGAAAAGCATGAATGCCCTTTTCCGCCCACTCGATGGCCCGGTCTGGCCAGCCCGAGGCCTGGCAGTATTGAGCGACATTCAGAAATTCCGATGGACCGGAAAGATCCCTCTGCAGCACCGCCACGTGCGCTTCCGCATCGTGGTTGGTCAGGGCAAGCATGAAGTTGGTGATGGCCCAGCGCTGTGAGTCGTGGCCCTTTTTGGCTCTGGGCCCCAAAGGTGGGATACCATCCCAGACATCTGTGGCGATGCGCTTCAACTGCGTCAGGCCTTCCGCGCCCAGCAGTGGGCGATACTCATCCACCAGGTCGTCGAAGGCCCCGTAGCCGTTGGCCATTTCCATACGGAAGACCCAGCCGGCAAGTTCCCGGGGATCCGGCCGGACCTGGCGGCAGGCCTCATAGTGGATCTTCCTGAGGGCCGTTGCTACGCACCCCAGGTAAACATCCGAGGAGTCCACGCGGCCCCAGACCCGCTCCAGTCCCCCCAGGGCTTCGGCAGCCAGTTCCAACGCCGCCTTGGGATGCCCATCGGCCATCAGTTCCCTGAGGCTATCCGCGAAATCGTCAAGGTCGGCGGAGGTGGTGCCCTCCTCCCACCCCATGCTATCCAGGAGGTCCTTCAAGCTTGCTCGGAAATGCGCCAGATCGGGCCCCTCTGGGGCCTGGCGTGCCACCTGGAGCCTGAGCTTGGCGAGGAACCCGTCGTCAGCATGCTGCAGGAGGAAGGTCACCAGGGCCGCCTTGTCGAGGCTCATCAGGTGGGCCCGGAGTGGATCAGCTTTCGTCATGTGGGGTAGCTCCCGGGGTCCGACATCCATGGATGATTCTCCCCGGGACTTGGACCGGGGAACAAATTACGGTGGGCTTCACGAGCTACATCCGGTTGGCGAACCAGACGGCGTACTCCCGTACCGGCCAGAAGTTCATGTCCGACTTCGGCCTCACCTCAAGGTCGGCCAAGGGAACGTGGCCTTTGTGCCTTCCTTCCCGCACCTCCACCAGCACTCCGAAATCCAACTCTTCACCAAACTCCATGCCGACGACATCCATGGTGTGCCCCAGGCGGAAAGGCTCCACAGCTGCCACATCCGTGAAGAACGCCTCATCGGAATCCTCCTCCCGCTTGGCCTTGAAGGGAAACGCCAACTTCTGCCCCAACCAGTGGGACCAGTCCCTTGCCGCCCATTCTTCCATCTTCAATTCGTAGGCGTCCAGATCGTTTGTATCCCAGGCAGGCTGAAGTGCAGCGCACATGCCCTCCTTCTGCTTGTCCTTCGTCTGGCGTGCCGGTCTTGGAGCAAGGTGGATGCCGGGGGCAGACGCTATGGCAGCGTGAGTGGTGGCGATATTCCCGTTATCGACCCCACAGCACCGCTTGAACTTTTTCCCGCTGCCGCAGGGACATTGTTCATTGCGGCCCACCTTGGTGGAACGGGCAGGAAGGAGGGGCTCGATCGAAGCACGGGTCCGAATTGTGGAAACCGCAGCCAGCCGCCGCAGGATTCGCCGCCGATCAGCCAGAATCTGACGAAGGGCGGGCCACGCCGCTTCGAGGCCAGCTACCAGGGCCGCCAGGCTCGGGGCTCCCGCAGCGGAAGGCTCAACGGTCGTCCACCCGGGCCCCGGCAAGGCCAGGCAGGCCACGGGACCCACCCCACATTCATCCTGGTGTACCGAGGGCCCCCAGGGGGCACCCTCAGGCCAAGCCCGAAACGTGAGGTGGGCTTGGTTGCAGGTGCAGGGAGCGTTGACGCAGTAGTCATCCATGGCCTGCCAGATCATGCCGTCCAGATTGAACAGCAGCGGCCTGGCACAGGGCACGATCCCCCCGAAGGAAATGAGCAGGGATGGGTCCAATGCCAGTTCGAGTGGGAAACAGGGCTTCAGGGTGGCCAGATTCGCTGCTGCGAGTTGGGTTTCCTTCGCTTCCATGAACCAATTCTGAAGCTGGCCCCAATCCTTGGAAGTCATCTTCGCTACCATCCGCTCGCCCAGGTTTTCCAGGGCGGGGTCCATGTGGCGAGACCTGACCTTGCCCAGGGCCTGGCGTTCAGGATCCAGACATATTTCACAAGTTCCACGGCTTCCATGGCCCGCGGACGAAGCGTCCTCGACAATGAGGTTCACTTCCGTGCAGGCGCAAAGCGGCGACTCGCAGATTCGGTAAGCCTGCTTCAGGGGTGCGACACGCTCTACCTTGTTCCTCAGATTCAGGAGGGCTCCCGGACCTACCTCATCCATGTAGAACACTGGTTCCATGCTGCTTCTCCTCTTGAAGGATTCTCGCTGTAACGCGTAAGGCCGTATAAAAAACCGGTTTTTCTCAGACGCGGGATTTCGATTCAGGCATGGAAGCGCTCCCATCACTCCCCGGTGCAAAATATTTTCATTCGCCAGTTCGTGATGATCTGTCCAACCGATAGAGTTCGTAGGAGATCCGGTAAAAGGTATCCAGGGTTCCGGCCATGGCTGGCAGGAGGACATTTACTGGCGTCTCCAATGGCCAAGACACGGCCAAGCATCCGAAATCAATCAGGGAATCACCCTCCAGCTTGAGCAAGTGCCAATATTTCATAAGTTCGTTAATGGCATAGCCCGGACGGACTGGAACCGTGGTGCTTCGCCTTGAGCAAAGGGCCTGGGGTATGGCCATGGGGTCGTAGGTAAGCTGTCCGAACCCACCGAGCGTGAGGACGTGGGCCCAGAAGGCGTCCCTCACTCTGCCGATCATTGGCGCCCTGTCCAGGTCGAGGGACAGGGCGAACCCGGCCCCGTATAGACCAAACCTCGCCCTGGCCCCGGTCTTGGCCTCCTGGAGTTCGATGCAGGCGCCGACCCCAAAACAACGCTCCCCGACCATGGCCCATTTGCGACCGCGCCCTTCCATGACGATCTCGGACAAGAGGTTGATTAGCGTCGTGAGCATCAGCTCCGCCTCCTCCTCGGAGACCACTGGGTCTTCGCGGTCAACTCGGAACTTGGCCAGCCGGTCCTCATGGCCCAGGAGGACCTGTTCCAGGAAGGGAGCGATTTCAAGGTGCGAAGGTGGGATGGGCGCGATCTTTGGCATGGCGGGATCCTTTTTCAGGCTCTGCGGGTTGGCTTCTTCCCGGGTTCCGTGGCCTTCCGGATGAGGGATCCCAGGGTCACATCCGTATGCCCCTGCCAATGCTCCCAGGCGCGGATGGCACGAAGGTTCAGCGTGGTGGCCAGGGTGTCGAAGGCGGGGGTTTCTTCCTCCGGATTGAGTTGAAGATCCTCCACCAGGGGCACGTCCTCCCCAATCTGACTCTCCTTGAAGAACTGGAGCATGCCCTCGCGGGTTTTCAGCGACTTGAACGCCCGTTCGAGCACCATCTCGCCTTCCCTCGGATCCACCACGACCACGTCATGATCGAGCGTCTTCGCCAATTCGTTGATGTCACCCTCACTGGCGGCGAAGCAGCGGTTGACCAGTCGGACCCTCAGGGCCACCGCCAAAGGTCCCAGTTTCGCCCAGAAGAAACGGGCCCCCTCGATGGCCCTTGAAATCGAGTTGGCCTGCAGAGTCATGGCCGTTTTCCTGGGGAACCGGAGCCGCCCGAGGACGATAGGCCTCATCGCAGGCGGGACATCTTCAAAAGTGCCGGGAAAGCGAAGGGAGGCAGACTCCTGGTCAAAAAGCCATTCCAGGCAATTTCTCGTCGGGTCGACGTTCATGCAGGCCAGGGTCTGCAACTTTGCCATCAGGGCATCGGCATCGGGAACGGCGAAGTAAATCCGCACCGGTTGGAAGGGCTCATTGGTGGTCGTGGCCAGCAAGGGCGACTGCGGCTTGGTTTTGGGCTTGGGGCTGGCCATGTCAACGCTCCAGAACGGTAATGGAAAGTGCCCTGAATCGATGAGCACCAGCAGGTCCGACCCAGAGGAAAGTCTCCATCCAAGTCGCCCTTCAGAATGCCAGGATTCCATGAATCTACCTGCGCCCCAGGCCCAACTCCCAACCCAAACCCCTTCAGAGTCCCAGCTCCCGCCGCAGCACGCCGGTAACGAAATGATCCCCGAAGGTTTCGCCGGCCACCAGGTCCCGGATCTCCTTCTGGGTGTTTTCCACCTCACCCAGGTTGCCCGCGGCCTCCATGGTGCGCCGGAACGCCTCCCAGACATCCGCGGTGGTGACGTCGTATCCATACCCCTCCACCAGCCACTTCAGGGCCGTGAAGCCGCAATGGAGCGCGAAGGAAGGCTGCTTGAACACGAAGTCCCGGGCGGCTCGGGTCAAGGTCCGCGGATCGCAGGGCGTGCGGTTGGCCAGGGCGATGGCCTCCCGGAAGAGGCCGGCGTCCTTGGCGGCGGCAAACCATTTGCCTTCCTCCCCGGGGGTCCGGACGGCCAGGTCGTTCAGGATCGCCTCCGGTGTCAGCTCGGGGTATTTCTTCTGGATGGCTCGGAAGGTGGCCAGGTAAGTCGTACCTCGATTGGCTTCATAGCCATAAGACCGGTAGGCCTCCGCGTTCCGCCCCAGGTCCAGGAGGATCTCCTCGCAGAGCTTCGCCGCTTCGGCGTGATCATCGTTGATGCCGAGGTGTGTTTCAGCATAGGCGATGGCCTCATCCGCCTGGCCCATGGCCGCGAGAGCCTTGACACCCCAGCCGTCGTACCACCAGAAACTGTATGTTTTCAGCGCCAGAAGATCCAGGATCTCCTGGTTACGACCAGCGCGGAGGAGGGAACCCAGGCAGTGGCTGGCCCCCCTGAAATAGCAGCGAGCCTCTACGGGCGCCCTCCAGTCCTCTTCCACCCTGCCCTTCAATCGGTCCGCCCAGAGGGAGGCGATCTCAGGCTTGGCGCACAGCTCGCCCCAGTGTTCATCCAGAGCCTCAAGCCAGGGGCGGCCGTCCTCCTCTGTGACTTCCCAAAGCCGCTCCAGCCATGCCTCACGTGTCACTCGAGTCGCCGGAGCAGCCCCGATGATGGGCACCAGGGTTTCGACTGCGTGGCGAACCGCGTTGCCAATGGCACCCGAGGACCCATCAACCTGTTCCAAGGCCGGAGAGACCCGCGCCAGGAAAAGCACCGCGCCTTCCGCTCCCAACATGAAGTCCTGCCGAGTGACCTTCTTGATCTCGGCAACGGCCTCTTTCACCCGCTGGATTGCAGGCTGCGATTTCCACCCGAATGCGTTGCGACGAAACCGCGGCTTGAATTCCCACTTGTAGTCAAGAGTCATGGGCAATTGTCCAACGGTGTGGCGGTATATGCCTGGTCGGGCCTGTTGGGCGTCAACGGATAACGGAGTCGGAGGGCCCCATCCTTGGCCATGGGGGTGAGGTACCGGTTCCTGAGCCCGGACCCGTTCCTCGCCAGCAGGTCGGCAAACTGCTCCACGTTCAGGAACCGGTTATGACAAAGGGATCGGATCACCCTTCTAACCTCAGATGGCGTGGCTCGGTCTGAATGGGCAATTGGCTTGGCGATGCTACGAAGTTGGCCATCCTCTTCGGGGGACCAGCCCAGCGGGATACCAAGGTCGCCGGAGGGGCCCTGTCCGGTATGTAAGGAGTCAGCATCCTTGTGTGAGGACTCCCCAACGTTATGTAAGGAGTCTCCCCCGCTATGTGAGGAGTCCCCCCCTGGAAAGGAGCCGCCAATGGGAGCGCCCTGCCCCTCCGAGCCCATGTGGGTTGCGCCTGGGAAGGATTCGGTCGGGATCCGATACTGGGACCACCGGCGACGATTATCGGAGGCCAGCCAGCCGCGCTGGCAGAGCCCTTGCAGGCAGCGGGTGATCTCGACGGGGTGCTCGTTCGCCAGTTCCTGGAGACGGGTGTTGGTGACCGAGCCCTCCAGGTGGGCCGTGGCCAGAGCCTGGACTTCCAGTGGGCCGAGGGTTGCGGGGTCGATGCCCAGGCTCTCCGAGATGAACGTCAGGGCCTCCTCCGGGATCAGGCTGACCATGGTCAGTTCCAGGGACACCCGGTCAGGCTGGGTGTGGAGGGTGACCTTCGGGGCCCGCCAGTGGCGGGAGCGCCAACCGGACCAGATCCGGTCCACGCCAGAGCCGGCCCTTTCACCGCCGCCCATCATCAGGAACATCTGCTGGAGGGCCTTGTTCCGGCATTCGCTCACGCTGCCCCGATGGTACTGTTCCAGGGAGACCAGGAGGGTGCCAGGATTGTCGATGCAGAACCGGTTGGGGTTGCGCTCGATGACCACGCCCCCGGGCACGAAGTAGTCCGCATGGACCAGGGCGTTGACGAAGGCTTCCCGCAGGGCTTCGTGGGCCGGGGACTCGTCCTGGCGCACGCCCTGGGTCAGTTGGAAGGGGGTCGAAAGTCCCGAGGCCAGCCTGGGCCACACCCTCTGGAAGAACTGGAAGAGATTCGCCTCCCAGCGCCCATCGGGGTAGATCCGGTCCGTCCAGCGTACTTCAGGGTCCAGCTTCTCCCGGTAGTCCACGAAATACTCCGGAACGGCGTGTGGGTCCCGGATGGACTGGTCCCGCCCGAACATGATGATGCCCGCCAGGGTCAAGCCCTCCTCGCCCGTGGCGCGGTCCCGCTGCCAGCCCTGCAACTTTTCCAGAAGGGCACGGTCGTCCAGTCCAAGCCAGGGATGGTCGCCCTTGGCGGCCCGGAAACGCTGCCGGTACTGAGTGAGGCTTGGCGGATCGAGATCCTCAAGGCCGAAATTCGTCAAGATGCGGTGATCCACTGGCAGCTCGTCGGCATCCGCCAGCATCCGGCGCACCTCGGCGTCGGTGCAGCAATAGTCGCCCTCGTGGTGCCGCTTGTAGGTGTGGCCGAAGGGGTTCGGCCCCAGGAAGACCGGGCGCTGGGTCCGGGTGGCACGTGGCACGACCATGACCAGCAGCTCGCCTCCCGGAACAGGGAGGAGGCTGATGCCCCCATCCTGGAGGAGGTTCTGGTTCACCTTGCCCCGGTCGTTGAGGTTGTCCCAGAGGCCCTTGCGGTAGCGGGCGATCTGCTCTGGCGTCAGACCATCCAGGAGGATCTGGCCGCCCGCCTCACGAACACCGAGCACCAGGACACCACCCTCCGTGTTGGCCATGGCGCTGTAGGTCTCCCACAGGCTTCCCGGGAGCCCACCCTTGGCGGATTTGAACTCCCAGTCGGTGGTCTCGCCCACCTGGGCCGCATCGAGAATGTCTTGGATCGTCACCATGCGCCCGCCTCAGCCCTTCTCAAACTGTCTTGCTATCCTGGAATCCTACCTGATGTCCTTGCTGTTAGCTGTCTTCCAGATCGGCTGGATATTCCTGGCCATTTTGACCCGGGTTCGGCCAGCCCGGGTTGCCCTGAAGGCACGGTTCTGTCGCGGTTCGGTGAAAGAGCCATGGTGGATGAAGGTCATTTCGCCTCCCTCATGGCCTGTTCCAGAAAGCTACGATGCGTCGCAGTCGAATACTCAGCCGCCATGGCTCGTAGCCGGCCAGGATCCAAGCGTCCGCCCCGCAAGGCCTCGACAAGCCGGGGACGGAGGTCCTCGAGGGAGAGTCCGGCCATGCTTAGGGATTCCAGAAGGTCCACAGCGAACCATTCAGGTGTGGGTTGTTCGGGGAAACGGACCCTGCGGAACTGGACCGGCTGGTTGCCGAATATGAAGTCGCCGGTCCTCTTGGTGTTGTAGACCAGGGAATGGACCCACATGGCCGTAGAACCGAGACCAAGGCTGTTCCAGGCCGGGGGGCCGGTAAGGACGAAGGGTGCGCCTTCCAGGAAGGCGGCAAGGACTGTCTGGAGGTCGGGGGGAACCTTGCCGAACCGGCTCGTCCTGGGAACAGCGAACAGGCCTTGCCCCAACTTCTGGAGCCGTCCCTCACGGACCAGCCGCTGGGCGAGCCTGACGGGGTTGGCAGACCATGCGGACAGCGCCTTGGTACGCAGCACCTGGCCTGGACGCAATTCGGGGGTGGCGGGTCGAGTCACAGTATTAAATTTCCAGTAAAAATAATACAGTGTTTTTCTCCGTTTCGCAAGGAAAAAGAGGAAGGGGGTCCTTGTCAGCGCCGCCTGCGCCTTCTGGAGGGAGACTCCGGCTCGGCCTCGACCGCCATGGCGGGCGGGGAAAAAATCCTTGGTGCCGAGGTCCTGATCGCATCCCGCTTGGCGGTCTCGCACAAATGCCCGTAGTGCTCCTCCACCATGCGGGTATCGGCGTGCCCGAGCTGCTGGGCGACAAACACGAGGGGCACCCCCCGGTTGATCAGGGCTGAGGCATAGGTGTGTCGGAGCTCATGGAAGGTGAGGGGTTCAAGTCCTGCCGCAGTGTAGGCCTTCCGAATGGGACCCTGGGCATCGTCCTTCATCCACCCGCCAAGGACCACCCCCGCAGCCTCCGGGACGGCCTCACTCGTCTCTTCGAATTCGAGGGAATCCGAGGCCGGCAAGGTGAAACGGACGCCACCGCCACCCCTTAGGAACTGAGGGCGGCCCTGGTGCTGCAGCTTGTGCCGGACCTGCTCAACCGTATTCATGGCGCGCACGGTGGCCTTGCGGGGATCTGGCGCGACGTTTGGCAGCCGGCTTGCAAGTTCCGAGTAGAGGACCAAGTCCCCTGCCCTTTCCACAAGGATGCGCAGGAGGGCGTCTTCCCCGGGAGACAATAGGATCCGGGCGTTGTTCAGGATGACGTGCCTGTCCCTCCCGCCTTTCCGGTTCACACCAGGGCGGAGGAAGAGCAATTCGCCTCTGCCCCGCCCCTTCGAGAGTTCCTTGAAGAACTCCACACCCTCCTCGGTGAGGACGATGTACCGGGGCCTGGAATCCTGGCCCTTGCCGTCAACCCACAGGGTTCCACCTTCGAGGTCCAGATCGCTGACCTTGGCCGCGACCAGTTCCCCGTACCGGGCGCCGGTCAGCAGGGCTCCTTGCACCAAAGGACGGAACACGTCGTCGCAGCCACGAACGAGGGCGCCCTGCTCTTCCAGCGAAAGGAACCTGATGCTCTGCCCCTTGACCCCCTTGAAGGGAGCCACGACGGCCCAGGGCATGTGTTCCTTGTCGATCTTCCCGGTCTTGGCGGCAAGGTTCAGAGCGGCTTTTAGGATGGCAAGGTAGCGGTTGGCGGAGGACTTCCGGCGCTTCATGGCGGCCGTCGCCTGTTGGAGTTCCTTCTGAGTCATCGACTCGGCGAGCTCTGGGTCCACCATGGGGAGGTATTCAATGACTTTGTCCCCAAGCCGCTTCGGCCCTGTCTTCCTGCGCCCACGAGAGGCAAGCTCGTTCCTCCAAGTCTCGATCCTGGAAGCAGTCGTGAGACGTCGGCAAGGGTGCGCAACTTCCCCGTTCGCCCATCGGAATTCAGTTCGGCAGCCTGATCGCGTGCATGCACCAGGACGGCGAGGACGTCGCGCTATCTCATAGCCAAGCCGTTGCGTGG
>Ga0302275_10001802_pt1 | contig 22903 bp, 13 predicted proteins | sample III_Bog_N2_2_FD_200229 | JGI IMG/M metagenome (GOLD analysis project Ga0302275, IMG submission 200229) | Peat permafrost microbial communities from Stordalen Mire near Abisko, Sweden - III_Bog_N2_2 | ecosystem: Environmental > Terrestrial > Soil > Wetlands > Peat | place: Sweden: Abisko... | reverse complement strand
GAAATGGAACCAGAGCACGGGCAGGCGCGGTTTGGTCTCCAGGGCTTTGGTGACTTGGGCCACGGCGCTGGCGGGCAGGCCGAGCATGGCGGTCATCCAGGCACAGGCGGCAAGAAAGTCGCGCCGCGATACCCCTTTGGATTGCGCATGCTCCCAAATGGTGGGGTGGGAGTGATTAGGCATAAGCAGTGATGGTGTTAGGCTTTCATTTGTACTTTCGTCTGCTTTGGAAAATGCACCAACCCTATCTGGCGATTTTTCGGACAATTATTGCTGTTCTTGATGGTTAGTAGGCAGGCTACTGATTGGGCGGGGAAGCGCCGGGCGGCGGGCCGCTCCGCAAACCCCGCGCCCGCCGCGTCTTGATCGCTGCGCGAGGCTGGAAATCATTCGTGAGCGTTGGACAAAGCCACGCCACAAAGTGCCTGCTCCGCAGGCAAACGGAGTCGCAGCGCGACTCCGCCCACCCTGGGCCTTGGCGGGAGTGGTCGCAATGCGACCACTGCCAGGAATCCTCCGTAAATCGCAAATCACCATCCTTGCCGCCCGGCCGGCTTTGGGTTAGTGTGCCAGCTATATGGAAACGACGCCCGGTTCACCTGAATTTGTGCCACCACCGCCACCGCCCTTTTCACCGCCGCCGGTGATTACCCCGGTGCCGCCGGCCAAGCCACGCAAGAGCCGTGGCTGGATGATCGTGGCCATTATTCTCGTTTTGCTGCTGGGCATCAGTTTAATGGGCAACCTGGGCCAGTTTGTCTCCAGCCGCTTGTCGTTCCGGCATGGTGTGCGTACCGAGGCCTTTGGCAATGCGCGCGAAACGGGCCCCAAACTGGACGAATACATGCTGGATAATCACCACGCCAACAACAAAATCGCCGTGGTGACCGTGGGCGGCATCATCACCAGTCATGAGGCGAGCCAGACGGGCTACAACATGGTGGACGTGATCCAGGCGCAATTGGACCGCGCGGCCGCAGATAAACGGGTCAAGGCGGTGATTTTGAAAGTGGATTCACCCGGGGGCGAGGTCCTCGCCTCCGATCAAATCTATCAGGCCATCCGCAAGTTTCAGGAAGATCCGGACAATCCGGGCAAGGGCAAGCCGGTGATTTGCTCCATGGGCAGCATGGCGGCGTCCGGCGGGTATTATATTTCCTCGGGCTGCCACTGGATTGTGGCCAATGAACTGACCCTGACCGGGAGCATCGGGGTGATTATGCACGGCTGGAATTATCGCGGGTTGATGGACAAGGTGGGGATTGCCCCCATGACCTACAAGAGCGGCAAGTTCAAGGATATGTTGAGCGGGGAACGCGCCACCAATGAAGTCCCGCCGGAGGAACATGCCATGGTTCAGAATCTGATCAACGAGACCTTCCTCCGGTTCAAGGAGGTGGTGGGCGAGGGGCGCACCAATGCCTGCAAGTTGAACAAGAAAGAGGGGCGGGGACTGGCGGAGAATTGGCAGGACTTCGCCGATGGCCGGGTGGTTTCCGGCCGGGAGGCGCTGGAGCACGGCTTTGTGGATCAATTGGGCGACTTCGATGTGGCCGTGACGCGCGCGGAAAAAATCGCGGACATTGACGACTGCAACCTCGTGGAATACCGGGAACGGTACGACCTGTCAAATTTCTTCTCCCTGTTTGGCCAGAGCGGTCAGGCGCACGACATCAAACTGCAACTGGATGGGGATGGCCCCAAACTCCAGGCCGGGCTGATGTATTTCCTCTACCAGCCCTGAGGCTTCGCCTGCGGGATGGATTAGTCGTGGATTGATGGATTGATGGATTAGTGGATTGATGTGCAGGATTCTTTGCGTTTCACGTCAATCCATTAATCCACGGCTGCTTATTCCCCAATGATCTTGACCATGACGCGTTTGCGGCGGCTGCCGTCAAATTCGCCGTAGAAGATTTGCTCCCAGCGGCCGAGGTCCAGTCTTCCCTTGGTGACCGCCACCACGACTTCGCGCCCCATGATCTGGCGTTTGATGTGCGCATCGCCATTGTCTTCGCCCGAGCGATTATGATGATATGCGCTGATGGGCTCGTGGGGGGCGAGTTTTTCGAGCCATACCTGATAATCGTGCAGCAACCCGTCTTCGGCGTCGTTGATGAAGACGCTGGCAGTGATGTTCATGGCATTGACCAGACAGAGACCTTCTTGAATCGTGCTGTTGTAAACCAGCTTGGAAATCGTGTCGGTAAGGTTTAAGAACCCCATCCGGCCGGGGACCTCCACCCATAGTTGTTCGGTGAACGACTTCATATTGCCGTCAGCTTGCCGCAGTCGTCGCGCTGGTAAAAGATTAAAAGTCAACCCATTCGGTTCAAACATGTCGATGTCGCTGACCGAACTTGAATTGCTTATCAGCTCCATTGCAACAAAGAGGTCGCGCCGACGGCGCTAGCCCGGATATTTCATAGCCATTTTGGAAAGAGTCGCGAAAAACCCTATGAAAAGAGGGGCGCAAACACGTTCGAATGCGTGGTTGAAAAGACGCGGCACGCAGGTTTGGAAACCTGCGATACGGCAGGCTTGGAAGCCTGCGCTACAATGGTTTGCCATGGTTTTGCCGGTTTCACTATGAAATATCGAGGCTAGGGATGCCAACCGGCAGTCAGGATGAAATCGGTGGGTGGGTGCGCGTGAAACGTGGGGCAGGATGCCGGTTCCACCTCCCCCGCCGTTCTCACGGCTTGAGATTGAATTGTAATTCGGCCAGGTGGCGGTAGAGTCCGTTTTCCTGCGCGTGCAATTCGGCGTGGGTGCCGGACTCGACCAGCAGGCCGTCGCGGATGACGAGGATGCGGTCCGCCCGCCGCACGGTGGCCAGGCGATGGGCAATCATGAACGTGGTGCGATTCTGCATCAACCGGTCGAGGGCCAGTTGCACGAGGCGTTCGCTTTCCGAATCGAGCGAGCTGGTGGCCTCATCCAGAATCAGAATGGCCGGGTTTTTTAAAATCGCCCGCGCAATGGCCACGCGCTGGCGCTGGCCGCCGGAAAGTTTGACGCCGCGTTCGCCCACCAGCGTCTGATAGCCTTCCGGGAACAGCGTGATAAACTCATGGGCGTGGGCCTGCCGGGCAGCTTCCATGAGTTCGGCCTCGGTGGCGCCGGGCCGGCCGTAGGCGATGTTCTCGTAAATGGTGCCGCCAAACAGCATGGCTTCCTGCGGCACGATGGACATCTGGTTGCGCAGCCAGGCCAGCGGATAATCCCGCGCGGGCCGGCCATCCATCAAGATCCCGCCCGGCTGGGGATCATAGAAGCGCAATAGCAGGGAGATAATCGTGGATTTGCCGGAGCCGCTGGGGCCGATCAGGGCGATTTTCTCGCCGGGCTGGACGGCGAAGGAAAGACCCTTGAGCACTTCCATCTCGGGGCGGGAGGCGTAGCGGAAGTGGACCTGGCAAAATTGCACTTCGCCGCGCAACGGGGCGCGGGTGGCCGGGGCCGCCGCCGCCGGTTTCTCGATGGCAAATTCGGGCGATTCCTGCATCAGTTCCCGGACGCGGTGGGAGGCGCCCACGGCTTTTTGCACCTGGCTGTAGAGATCGGCAAACTGGCCCATGGCACCCGCGACGAACGCCGTGTAGAGCACGAAACGCGTCATCTCGCCGATGGAAATGCGCCCGCTCTGCAACAGCGACGCGCCGGACCAAAGCACCACCACGATGCAGCCGAACAGGGCGAACACGACGAAGGCGATGAACGCGCCGCGCAACCGGGCCCCCCGCAAGGCCACGCGCAGGTAGGCATCCATGCTCCGGCCATAGCGGCCGATCTCGAAAGCCTCGTTGACAAAGGCTTTCACGTTGAAGATGCCCTGCAAGGTCTCCTCCACAATGGTGCCGGTCTCGGCCAGTTTGTCCTGGGCCTCCCGGGAATTCCCCCGCAGTTTGCGGCCAAACACCACGGCCAGAACAATCACGGGGGGGATGGCGCTCAACATGATGAGGGTGAGCCGCGCGGAGGTGCTGGCGATGAGAATGACCCCCCCCAGGAGCATCAAGGTTTGCCGCAGGAATTGGGGCACGACCATGATCAGGGTGGCTTCGATTTGCGTCAGATCCGCCGACAGGCGGCTGTTCAACTCACCCACGCGCCGCTGGCCAAAGAAGGTCATCGGCAGGCAGATCAGGCGGGCGTAGGTGTCGCGGCGCAAATCGGCCACGGCGTGCTGGCCGATCCGGGTCATGGAGGTGGAGTGGAAATAGGAACTGGCCGCTTGCACGGCGAGCACGCCCAGCATGAGCAGCGCGACCAGATTGATCCGGTGCGGCAGCCAGGCCGGCCCGCGGGCGGCGGCTCCCGGCATGGCGGCATCCATCAGGCTGCCGGCCAGAAAGGGAAAGCACAGGCTCAGCAGGCTGGAGAACACCAGCGCGCCGCAGGCGGCGAGCAGGAGGCGGCGATAAGGCCGGAGATAAGCGAGCAGAATGGCGGCCTCACGCAGGCTTTCCCGGGTGAGTCTGGCCTTGGGCAAATCCAAGTCGGGCCGGCCCCGGGAATCGTATCGCGCCATGGGGGCATCGTGCCAAACCCAGCCGGGGGCCGTCAACGGGCAATGCCAGGCAGCCAGTGAAAACCCATTTAACCCATTTAACCCATTTAACCCATTTAACCACAAAGAACGCAAAGATCACAAAGTGAAAGCCTTGGACGATTGATGGTTTTCCGCCGACACTCCTCTGCGCTGCTCTGCGTTCTCAGCGCCGTTGCGGTGGTCAGGCGGGCCATTTTCTGGTTTTTCAACCGGCTCACCAATATTCTTCCACATGAATGGTGGCGGGAGCCGATCCGTTTTTGGTGGCAAAGCCCCGGCCTTCCAGGGCGGCGATGGCGGTTTTGACCATTTCCGGATTGCCGCAAAGAAACACTTCCGTGTGTTGGGGATCCAGGACCACGCCGGATTCCTGCTCGATCACGCCTTGCTGCATCAGGGTCTGAATCCGGCCGACATAACCGTGGAAATGCGGGTCCTGGTCGGGTCGGGTGATGCTGGGAATATAGGTGAAATTGGGGCGGAGCCGCGCGAGGCTTTCCAGTTCGCCGCGATAGCCCAGGTCCCAGCTATGGCGCGCGCCATGCAGCACCACAAACTGCCGCTGGTCTTCGCCCACGAGCATGGTGCGGAGCATGGACACGTACGGAGCCAGGCCGGTGCCGGTGGCGATGAGCACCACGGCCTTGGCCGGGGGCACGCGGTCCAGGGTGAAGATGCCGCTGGCTTTGGGCCCGAGAAACACGCGTCCGCCATGGGCCAGCGCAAACAGGCGCGGCGTGAGCTGGCCGCTGGCGATCAGGGTGAGATAAAATTCCGCGTAGCGCCGCTCCAGGCTGGTGGAAGCGATGCTGTAGGCGCGGCGAATCAGCTTGTCCGGCTCGCTCGGCGGCTCCTCGGGCGCGGCTTCCGCGACCCGCGGGGCGCTGCCCAGCATGCCGAGCACGCCAAACTGGCCCGGCTTGAATTCGAACATCTCCGCGTCCGGCCGCACGCGGAGAATCACCAGTTGCGGGTTGATCTCCTCGCGACCGACGACGGTGGCATTATATAAATCGTGGCTGTTGGCGTTCATGTCTGAAATGGTCGGGGCCAAGCCGCAAGGAATTCCCCCGCGCTTCGCCACCTGTTTTTCCTCGCCGAATAGTAAGCATGCCGTCAACTAATAGCAATGTTTCATTCGCAGGCGACGGCTCCCCTGGCTCCCCTTGAAAGCGCGATTGGCCGCCTACCCCACGCAGTTGGCAGGGCTGGCCACCATCGTAGCCGCCCGGCTCCCCCAGCCAAACAACTTCTTGGCCCGGATCACCTCAAAAATGGGCGGCGGGATCATTTGGGCGAGGGCTTCGTCGCCGGCCTGGATTTTGCCCAGGACATCGCTGGAATAGATTTTCAGGGAATCGGGATTGGATACGGGCAGGTTCTCGATGAATTTGTTTTCGAGCAGATGGGCGTAGAGATGCCGCAGATGCGGCGCGACGTCAAAGTTGTCGACCGTGATCAGGCGGCCGGTCTTCTTGTCGAGCGAGGGATACACGTACATCTTCGCGCCGTTTTTGAACAGCTGGCCCAGCGATTCCATGAGGCCGCCGGCCATGTCGGTGTAAAATCGTTCGTCCATCACGTCGCGCAGGCGCACCAGGCCGATGGGCAGGCCGATGGGCTTTTGGGTGTGGCGCGACAAATAGGTGACGAGCCGGTGGTAGCGGAGGAAATTCGAGATGAGCACCGGCTTGCCCAGCGCGCCCAGCGTGTCCACCCGGTCCAGAAAATCGCGGTGGTCAATGGCGTCGCCCACCTGCAACTGGCGGAGGGTCATTTCAAACATCACCACCGGGGGTTCGTCCTGGAGCGCGGGCTGGCCGACAAACAGTTGCTGGGCGCGCTCCAGCATGTCGAGCATGGGGTTGGTGAGCGGCCGGAAACTGCCGCGCTCGAGCAGCACGGGTTTTTTGTAGAGCAGTTCGCTGGGGATGACGGTTTCGCCATCGGCGGTGAACATGGCGGCTTCGGTGAGCCATTGCTGGACGAGCTGGAGGGCCATGAGGCGGTTGTCCAGGCCTTGAAACGCCGGGCCGGAGAACTTGATCATGTCCACTTCGACGCGCTGCCAGGAGAGCGAATCGAGCAGCGAGCCGATGAGCCGTTCCGGCTCGAGATGCTGGTAAAACGCGCCGTAGATGAGGTTGACGCCGAGAATGCCCACGGCTTCCTGCTGGCGGGAGGTCTCCCAATCCAGCAGGCGCGTGTGAATGATGATGGTGGAGGGCTCGCTGCGGGGGAGGGTTTGAAACTTGATGCCCAGCCAGCCGTGGCCGCCCTCCTCCCCGGCCTTGACAATGTGCTTGGTGGTGACCGTGTTGGCGAAGGCGAAGAACGTGCGGCGGTCGCCGAGGCTTTTGTCCAGGCGTTGCAGCAGCAGGCCATATTCCAGGTCGAGCATGGACTGCAGGCGCATCCGGCTGACGTACCGGTCGCTGGAACCGTAGATGGCGTCGCTCACCGCCATGTCGTAGGCGGAGATGGTTTTGGCCACCGTGCCGGAGGCCTTGCCCACGTGGAAAAACCAGCGGGCGACCTCCTGGCCGGCGCCGATTTCGGCGAACGTGCCATACTTCTTGGCGTCGAGATTGATCTGGAGCGCTTTTTGGCCGGGGTTCAGTTTGTCGTTTTTACTCATCGTATCCTCGCGGAAAACTTTACAACAAACTTGGTGCCGGGCCAACAAGATACGATTGGGTTCCCCGGGCTGGGGTGTGAGACAAAAATCTGCCGGCAGCTTGAAAAGCGCATAAAGCCGCAGTTGGTGTCGCTGGGAAACGAGCTACCGATGGCCAGCCGGACGGGTGGGACGGTTAGGTCGGAGCGCGGCTTTGGTGAAAGCCAGCCGCCGCAACGTTCGCCATTCCATGAAAGGGAGCGTTTAGGTTCATGGTTCGGAACGCAGACTTTGAGCAGCCACGGGAAGCGGGGCCTGCCCAGTTTTTCCACCTTGATTTACCTTGATTTACCTTGATTAGGCTTGATTTACCTTGATTCAGGCAGCGATCTGGAGCCGGGGCACTCCCCGAATTAAAATGAAACACCGGGCGACGAGCCGTCGCCACCCCCGAATGCGGCGGCGGTCCACGGCGTGACCTTTTGGCGTTGTGGGCGCTCATTAATTGATCTTTTTGGCTTTAGCATATCAGGGGACCTTGGACATAGGCTGTCCAAGGTGTTTTTTTATGCAAAAAAGTTCAACCCCGGCGAATCGATGCAATCGTAGCTACGCATGCCTTGTTTGGTGGGCTTTTTCGGGTCTTTCAGAATTTTGTCTCACACCCCTCCGAGCGGAGCGGGGCGCACGGTTGGAAACGGTCTCCGCAGGCAAACAGAGCGCCTCACCCGTTCCGTCCGGCGGGTCGCCGGACGGTACGGGCCAGTGGCCCGTGCCACCCTGGTTTGCAACCGCGCGCTAATGCCGGACTTTGGAGCGCCCCTGCCGGAGGGATCGGGGAAGCCGGAAAACCCTTTGCCAATGGCGGCGGCCGATGTATCATCTGGCCAACACTAAGGAAAAGGATTCACATGATCACCCAACTGGAGCAGTTGAAACAATTCACCACCGTGGTCGCCGACACCGGTGATTTTGGCGCGCTCAAACAATATACTCCGCGCGACGCCACCACGAATCCCTCGCTCATTCTCAAGGCCGCACAGATGCCGGAATACCAATATCTCGTGGCCAAGGCGATTGCCGACAACCAGGGTAAGGCGAGCGGGAGCGAGCTGCTGCATCGCGTCATAGACGATTTGACGATTTTGTTCGGCCTGGAAATCCTGAAGATCGTGCCCGGCCGGGTCTCCACCGAGACCGACGCCAACCAGTCGTTTGACACGGCCGCCCTGGTGGCCAAAGGCCATCGCTTTATTCAACTCTACGCGGCGCATGGCATCAGCCACGAGCGCATCCTCATCAAGATTGCGTCCACTTGGGAAGGCATCCGGGCGGCGGAAATCCTGCAGCGCGAGGGCATCAACTGCAATCTGACCCTGCTGTTTTCCCTGCCGCAGGCCGTGGCTTGCGCCGAGGCGGGCGTGAAGCTGATCTCGCCGTTTGTCGGGCGCATTCTCGATTGGCACAAGAAAAGCGCCGGGCGGGATTTTGCGCCGGCGGAAGATCCCGGGGTCGTGTCGGTGAAGGAAATTTACACCTACTACAAAAAATTCGGCCATGCCACGGAGGTCATGGGGGCCAGCTTCCGCAATGTGGGCGAAATCCAGGAGCTGGCCGGCTGCGATTTGCTGACCATCAGCCCCGCGTTGCTCGGCGAATTGCAGAAAAGCACCGCGCCGCTGCCGCGTCAATTGAGTCCGGAAACCGCGCACGCCAGCCCGCTGGAGCGGTTGGTGGTGGACGAGCGGAATTTTCGCTGGCTGTTGAACGAGAATGCGATGGCCACGGAAAAGACCGCCGAGGGCATCCGCCTGTTCCATGCTGACGCCCAGAAGCTGGCGCAATTCATTGCGGCAAAACTTGACTAGGCCGCAGGGAATTCATATTGTTTCCTCCCTTTGGTTGGTGGCCGTAGCTCAATGGTAGAGCCCCAGATTGTGGTTCTGGATGTTGCGGGTTCGAGTCCCGTCGACCACCCCATTTTCCCCGTCGTTTCCGAATTGCCGGCCGGTTGCCTGCCCCTCCCCCGAATCCTGAGCATGAATCCGGACAGCCTCTGCTTGCTTGAGCCGTAGCCATGCAGTAAAAGATTTTTTAACCACAGATGGGCACGGATAAAAAACGTGGTATTCAAGCACCACGTAAAGCGCATCATTTAGTGACCGGCGAAAATCCGGGCCAGAACGACGTTCTGACATTTCTTCATCGGTGTTTATCTGTGTCCATCTGTGGTTGAAATTCTTTTTTACTGAATCGTTACGGTTGAGCATCGAGCATCAAAGAAAAGCGCTCCTGAGGCAGGCCCCAGAGAGCGTTTCCAAGCCGGCGGCCGGCTGGCGTCAGATCTTGTGGTAATAATCCCGGTAACGGTAGTAATAGTAGTAATCGCCGGCGCTGACATGCACGGAATTGAAGACCAGGCCCAGGACCGTGGCTTTGCGTTGATACAGCATGTTGATTGCGGCGTGGGCCACGCGCGAGGAGGTGTGTTCGGCGCGGATCACAAAGAGCACCCCGTCCACGCGTGGAGCGAGGCTGGTGACATCGTCGGCCGCCATGACGGGGGCCGTGTCAATGACCACATAATCATACTCGGCAGCGGAATCCTTCAGGAACTGGTCCATGACCGGGCCCATGAAAAACTCACTGGAACGCTGGGTGGGAGCGCCCCGCGGCAACAGGGAGAGCTTGGGCACAGACGTGTCTTTCACCAGTTGCCGCCAATCCATGCCCTGTAAAAAGACTTCGCTAAAGCCCTTGTCCGCCTCGACATTCAGCCGGCCCATCAGATTGCCGCGGCGCAAATCCGCGTCCACCAGCAACACGCGGGAACCGCCAATGGCCAGGGTGATGGCCAGGTTCGCGGCGGTGAGCGACTTGCCATCGCCCGGGACGGAACTGGTGACCAGCAGGGTGCGCGGCCGGGGCTCGACGTTGGTCATATACAGCAAGGAGGAGCGCAGATTGCGATACGCCTCCACAAAGGAGTGACGTCCATCCTCCACTTGCAAGCAGGGAATGCTCTGCTTGCGGCCGGGGGCGCGCTCCCGCGGAATCTGGCCCAGCACATCCTCATCGAACATTTCCTCCAATTCCGTGTAGGAATTCATCTGGTCGTTCATGCGATCGAGCAGGAACAGGATGACCAGGCCCAAGCCCAACCCGAGCATGCCGGCCATCGTCATGCCTTTTTGGAACAGGGTCGGATCTGGCAGGGCATCGCTGGCCGCCTGGTAAATGGTCACGCTTTCGGGGTTGATCTCCTTGTTGACATCCAGCGTTTGCAGTTCGGCGAGCAACTGATCATAGAGGGCCTGGACCCGGCCCGCTTTGGCCTTCAAGCGCTCATATTTCGCGGCCTTGACCGAGAGGTCCAGATTGTCCTTGCCCCGCTCCCGGATCTGGCTTTGGAGATTGGTGATTTGGAGATAGAGCGCGCTTTTCTTGGCTTCCAGTTGATTGGTGCTCTGCTGCCAGTAGATGTCCAGCACCCGGCCCAGTTTTTCCAATTCCAGATCCAGCGCCACCATTTGCGGATGCTTGGGTTTTAAATACTCGGCATAGCGGTCCCGATCGGCCTTCAACAGCTGGATTTGCTGTTTAACGGAAAGGTAGTCCCCGCCGATGGTCATGCTGGTCGGAGCCCCCCCGGACTGGCTGCTGCCGCTGGCGGAGCTGGCGCTGCCGCCCAGCAATCCCGACCCGCCGGACGATGGCTGGCTCTGGCCCAGCAGCAATCCCAGCATCAGACTTTGGTCCAGGGACATGGTCTGGAGCAGATCCGATTCGGACTGGACGGCGGCCAGTTGCTGGTAAATGGTAGTCAGATAGCCCCCCAAGCCGTTGACCTCTTCCAGCAACGCCACGTCATTGGTGCTGAGAAACAACTGCATTTCGTTGTCGGCCTTTTGAATTTCCGGCTCCAAACGCAACAACTGCTCGGTGAGACCCGCCGTGGTCATGTCGGAGGTGCGCGCCACCATCTGCTTTTTCAAGTTGATGTATTCCTCCATGCAGGCCTGCAAATACGCCTTGGTGTAGTCCGGGTTTTCGCCGGAGGCGCGCAAGATGAAAATGGAGGTTTTGGGGATGATGGAGACATTCAACAAAACGGGCTTGTTGGTGAGGGTGGGATTCTGGTTCGACACCCGTTCCCGCGCCCGCTGCTGCACTTCCGAGCCTTGCATCAGCGCCGCCTGGGTGCCCCCGAAGTTCGCGATTTCCTCGGTGTAGAGCGAGCTTTGCTGCATGTTGAGCTTGATGTTGACAATCATCTGCCCGGCCGAAAAATAGATCGTCGGCGAATTCCGGTAATACACCGCTTCCGCCGCCAGCCCGAGGGCCACGCAGAGGATGAGAACCCACCATCGTTTGATCAACAACGTGCGGTAGCGATGGACGCGCGCTAGAAATTTGCCGGTTTGGACATGCCGATCGGATGCAGGAATGGCTGCCGGAAGAGCTGGCTCGTTATTCATGGAAATTAGAAATTAACCAAACGGGTGGGCACGAAGATGAGGTCGCCCGGTTGCAGCACGATATCGCTCTCCGTTTTCCCTTGCTCCAGGATCTTGAACATGTCCAGGTCAAAGGTCTGGGGCTTCTCCCCCGTGCCGCCCGAACCGCGCACCACCTTCACTTTGGTCTTGTCTGCAAAATCCCCAAAGCCGCCGGAGCGCAGGATGGCGCGGCCAGCCGTGAGATTCTCATTCATCTGGATTTCCAGCGCGCCCTGGGAGCGGACCTGGCCGGAGACATAGACCTGCCCCAAAACGCGATTCGCGAGGTTCAGCGACAAGATCACGGTGGCTTTGTTGTAATAGTCCTTCTCCAACGCCGTCGTGATGGCATCCGCCAGTTCTTTGGAGGTCTTGCCCACGGCCATCACCCGGCCAATGTAAGGCACATCCACCTCGCCGGAATCGGTGACCACCAGCGGTTTGGGCGCATCCTGGGAATTCCAGATGCGGTCCTCCAAAATTTGAAAACTGACGGTGTCCCCGACGCGCAGTTTGTAGGTCACGTCCGAGACATAGCCATTGAGCGGCCCGGGCACGGTCGTGGTGGCCACCGGCGCCGTCGGACTTTGCGCGGCGGCCGGGGGAGTTTGCGCAGGGGACGCCGCATTCACCAAAACCACCAGAAGGACAATAATCAACCTCAGCATAGATTCACTAAATTATTCAAAATTGGTACGTTAAATTCAAGCCCACAATGTTGTCCGTGTAGTTGGCATTTGCCTGATTGCCCGCTTGATTGGAGGTTTCTTGAACAAAGTCATAATAAACCCCGGCGGAAAGCTTCTGGGTGATGGTGCGGTTGACATTCACACCCACCCCGATTTGGTCATAGTCCGACGAACCTTGCGTGGTATTGTAAATCCGGGTTCCCTCCTGCCACCACACGGGGGTGCTGATCGAATATTTTCGAAACAGGCTGCAACTGGGGGTCAGGCGCACGTAATAATAGCTCTGGGCCTGCCCAGCGGCGGCCAAATCCGTGCTGCGCCCGGCAGTGAGGCTGTAGTTCAACCAGCGGTTCACCCGATGGGTGAGGGAAGCCGACAAGTAGAATCCCGAGGTGTCGCTGGTGCTGACCTTATTCGTGCCTGTCCCTGTGTTATCCGGGGTATAAACGGTATAGCCGCCATGGATCTCAACATTCATGTAATCGGAGATTTTGACCGTGGAATAAACTCCGGCGCTCCACTGCACGGCATCCGGCGTGGCCTGCACGCTGGGCGAACTCGCCTGATCAGAGTTGATCAACGTTCCACCCGCCTCCAATCCGACCTGCCATTCCGGGCGGATGTTCACGCCGGATTTGACGTTAATGTTTTCGGAGGCCGAATCGGGTTGTTCCTGGTTTTGCGAGAGGGACACGTAGTTGGCGTGGTCGTATCCAAAGCTCGAAACGATGTTGCCCAAGTCCCACAAGGCGCCGATACCCACAGTATTTTGAAGGCTTTCCAGATTCTGGTTCGCGCTGGCTCCCGCGTTTTGATAGGAGTATTCCGTGATCCCGATCCGGTCATGCAAGTTAATCTTGAAATCGCCCACGTAAACGTCAAACGAAAGTCCCGAACCAGGGGTGATAAAAACCTGGCTCAAATCTGAATGCTGCACATAATCGGAATAGCCGATGTTCATCGTGAAATCCAAGCTGTTTTTGAGCGTGACCGGCCAGTGCATCTGCGTATTGAGACTGGGCCGGATGATGAAATCGTCCTCGGCCCCGGTTTGCTCCAGGCGAACATTATCGTTGTACGAGCAATCCAGGCCGGAAGAAAAACGCCAAGCCGTCGGCCCCAGCAAAAAATTATAGTAACCCGTGGCTGCGTTGGCTTGGTGCTGCGCCTCGGCGGCCTGGTCACCAGCCTCGGATAAACGCAAGGCCTCCTGTCCATGGGCCGTGCCCACCAGCGCCAGGAGACCGGCAGCCGGGAACAGGCACCCCAGCCTGCGGCACCATTCACGTTGAATCATTTTTTGATTTATCACTACGTTTTGGAAAAAAAACTCCAACCTCGCAACCACTTTATGAAACTGGTGTAGCATGCTCAATTCCGGCCGGAGGGTAAATATAAATTTTCAAGTGGCTGCCAGCATCCCTGGCGCCCGGTGCTGGGCATCATCGTTCTGGCCAAGCTCTGCGGGGGCACATGGGCCAGCGGCCAATCGCCGAGTTCGCGCGCAGGCTCACCCACCCCCAACGCGCCGTCCTTTATTTTTGATGGCTTTACTGCGGGACCATTGCGTTGTAGTATGCAGCAATGCCATGCGGTTTTTGCTCGGGTCATTTAATTCAATCGGCTCGTCGTAAACTGCCGGATACAAACATGAACCATGAAAACTGTAGCCTCCATCTTGTGTAGCCTGGCAGCGGCCGCCTGGCCCCAGACCGCCCCGGCGGAACTGATCGTCGATGACCAGCGCAATGGCACTTGGAATGACAATGCGATCATGAGTTACACCGCCCGGGGGGAAAATCCGATGCAGCATTCCGCCTCCCAGCTCATGCTCGGGGTGACCGGTACCGGTATGCTCACGGTCTCCTCGGGGCAACTCGAACTCACCTGCCAGGAATGGGGTGCCATTGTGGGACAACTCGGCGGGACGGGCGTGCTGACGGTGGGCGGCGGCTCCCTGATTTGGAACGCCCGGGGATTTCGCGAGCCCAACTTTTATATTGGCAATTCCCAGTCCACCGGCCAGGTCGCGGTCGTCGCGGGAACCCTGACCATCAATACTTCCCACTTGGTGATTGGCCGCGATAAGGATGGGTACGGACAGTTGCGGATTGAGGACGGAACGATGATCTGCAATGCCACGTCGTTTGCCTTTGGTGGCGGGGACAAACCCAATGCCGGCACCAGGGGATTCGTGACCTTTGGCCGGGGCAATGGCGTCTTGAAACTGACCGGCGCGCTTTCCGCCATTACGTTTGACCATGTCGGCGGGCCTTTTTACATTGATTTTCTGGGCGACTCCGGCGGCAAGCTGGAAATCAACGGCTGGACGCAATCCCAGTTTGAAAGCCTGGTGGCCGCTGGCCGGATCCGCGTGGATGAGAAGGAGGCAACGGCGAGCCAGTTTGTTTATCATTTAACCGACGGCCTGGGAACCTACCAGTTGGCGGCCAAGACCGCCCCGGAAGAGCCAGCGGCAACTGACCCGTAAGCGGGGTTGATGCAGAGGCGCAGATGCTGATCTGGCAGCCGATTCATTATTCGGGCTTTGGCATTCTTTCGTCATTGGGCATTCGTCATTGGGCATTCGTCATTGGACCTTTCCCAGGCGAGCGACGAATACTCAAGAATCTCACTGCAACAGTTCTTGAATCTCCTCCCAGTTCAATGATTCAGCGAACGCGGCCTCGCCGTCGAGCGTGGCTTGAAAGATTTCGCGCTTGCGATGTTGCAGGAGCAGGATTTTTTCCTCCACCGTGTCGCGCGTGATCAGCTTGTAGCTGGTCACCACCCGGGTCTGCCCAATCCGGTGCGCGCGGCCGGTGGCCTGGTCCTCCACCGCGGGATTCCACCAGGGATCGAAATGAATCACCGTGTCCGCCCCCGTCAGGTTCAGGCCCACGCCGCCGGCTTTCAGGCTGATCAGGAAGACCGGAATGGCCGGGTGGTCCTGAAACCGCTGCACCACGGCGCCGCGATCGGCGGTCGAGCCATCCAGATAACAGAAATCAACGCCCTCGCCCGTGAGCCGCTCCGCCAGCAGCGCCAGCATGCGGGTGAACTGGCTGAACACCAGCACGCGATGGCCGCCATCCACCACCTCCTCCAGCAACTCGCCGAACAGGTCGAGCTTGCCCGAGGCCGTGGCGGGATCCACGTTTTCCAGCTGCAACAGCCGCAAATCGCAGCACACCTGGCGCAGGCGCAACAGGGCCGTCAGCACCAGCATCCGGCTCTTCGCCAGCCCCTGCTCCCCGACCGCCGCCAGCACTTCTTTGCGGCTGGCTTCGATGACCTGCTGATAGACGCCCCGCTGGTCCGCCGTGAGTTCGCAGTAGGCAACCTGCTCCAGCTTGGCCGGCAGGTCCGCCGCCACGTCCTGCTTGAGCCGCCGCAGCAGGAACGGGCGCAACCGCCGCGCCAGGCGCTGTTGCGCCCCGACATTCTTCTCTTTGAGAATGGGCAGTTCGTAGCGTTCGCGGAAATCCTTCGCCGGGCCCAGATAGCCGGGCATGAGGAAATCAAAAATGGACCACAGATCCAGCACCGAGTTTTCCATGGGCGTGCCGGTGAGCACGAGCCGGTGCCGGGCGCGGATGGATTTGACTGCCTGCGCATTTTGCGTCTGACGGTTCTTGATGTGCTGGGCTTCGTCCAGCACCACCGTGTCGAACTCCCGCCCGCGATAACGCGCGGCGTCGCGGCGGATCAACGCATAGCTCGTGATGATCAGGTCGCTCCGGTCCATTTGCTCGAACTGCGCATGGCGATCCGCGCCCTGGAGCGCGAGCACCTTGAGCTGCGGCGTGAATTTTCGCGCCTCCGCCACCCAGTTGAACACCAGGCTGGTGGGGCATACAATCAACATCGGCGCGCCGCCGGGGTGCTGCGTGCGCACCCAGCGCCAGAGGGCCAGTGTCTGGAGCGTCTTGCCCAGCCCCATTTCGTCCGCGAGAATGCCGCCAAACTGGTTTTCCCGCAAAAACTGCAGCCATGCGACCCCCTGCTTCTGGTAGGGCCGCAAGACGGCGTCCAAATCGCCCAGCGGCGGACACTCGATTTTCGCCGCGCCGCTTTGTTTGGCCGCACGCTCGCGCCAGTCGGCCGGCGCGGCCACCTGCCACGCCGCATGCTGCCGCAACGTGGCTTCCACAAAGCCCGCCTGGCGCTGGCTGATGCGGTAGCCGGCCCCGTTTTGCTGCGGCGCGCAATCCAGCAGCACCGCCTGCAATTCCTCCACCGCGCCCGTGTCAATCACCGCGATCCGGCCGCTGGCCAGCCGCGTGTGGTTCTGGCCGGACAACACCAGCCGCTGGATTTCCGTCGCGGAAAATTTCTCGCCGCCCCGGGTCGCAAACACCACGCCCAGATCAAACCACTGCACGCCCGAGGACGTGATTTGAAAGGACGGCTCCACGCGCTCCAGTTTTTGGAGCGTGCGGTGTTCCAGTTGTTCATCCAGGGCCACAGTCCATTCGCGCTGCAATTGGGGAAACTCGCGCGCCAGGAAATTCAGCACGCCATTCTCGCCGGCCAGTTGCCAGCGGCCTTGCGCGTCCAACCGGGCAAACCCGCAGCGCTGCAAACGCGCGAGCGCGGCGGCTTCCGCCCCCGGATCGCGCGTGGAATAACGCGTGGCCACCTCGGGGTCGGGCAGCCAGATGCCTTCCGCCTCCGACGTCACCCCCAGCGTCATGATGCGCGCGCCGTAGGCACATTGCAGGCGGGCGGTTAATTGCGAGAGCCCGCCCTTCAGTTCGAGCAGAAAGCGCGGGGCCTGCGGTTCCAGGCTGAAATCCGACAGTTGAAAATTGGCCTCCACGCCGCCCGCCGCCTGCAGCTGCGGCCATTGCTGGCTGAGAAACAACGGCATCTGCGCGCGCGACACGCGCACCGGCCCTTGAAAAACAGTCTCCGCCAGCGCGGGCAAACCCAGCGGCTGCAACGTCTGCCGGTGCCACACCCAGTTGCCCACCCGCACCATCGCCCCCGCTTTGCCATCGGCTTGGCCCGCGAGCGTCAGCACGATTTCCCCGCTGGATTCCAGCGTGGCGCGCAACGGCGGCGCCAGCGGCGTGGTGGAGACGGTGACCGCGCTGGCTTTGCCCAGCGTGAGATTCGCGTGGCCCGCGAGCAAGGGCAGCAACGCGGCCAGCGCTTTGGCTTCCAGTTGCACCAGCGCGGGCGTTTCGCCCTGGGACAGGTTCTCAAGGTGCTCAATGATGGCGCTGTCCGCCGGTGAAAAGGCGAAGCCACGGCCTTTGGGCATGGCGTTTAACGGACTGCGTCCGCCGGTCCAGCGCGCCTCAATCACCAGCATGACCCGCCCCCGGGCCAGTGCCGGTTCGAAATTCGGCGGAAAAATCACGCACAACTCCGCCGGCGTGCCGGCGGCCTCCCGCCGCAGCGAGGAAGCCTTGCGGACCACTGCGGGCTTGGCGGCCGGAGTGGACGCGGCATGGGCCGCCGCTGCGGAGACCGGCGCCGGGTCTGCTTTGGCCCGTTGTCCCTTCAGCCAATGCAAACCCACCGCGACCACATGGGCGCAGATGCGGCCGCTCTCGCGGGAATCGCGGCAATGGCACAAGTTTTCGATGTCGATCTCGTCCTTGATCACCAGCGACGCGCGGAAAAACACCTCGCCCACCCGCACCACGCCCCGCAACAACGGCGGGGCCCAGGACGAGCTGACGACCTGGCCCAGTTCCAGACTGGCGCGCGCCTGTTTGACCGCTTCCCAACCCGCAGCATGGCTGAGCAGTTTTTCTGTAAGTTCAACTGGCATCGGCGTCAGTATGCGGGTCGGACAAGCTGCGGTTCAAGATTCAAGACGTCCCTGAACGTCCCGGCTATCCCGGCTGCGGCAGGCGGCACGGGTGGATGGCAGCCTTTCAGACCTGGTGTTTCCGGGTGCCGGGAAGTTTAATTGCGTAATAGTCAATTATTGTGGTCGTTATGAAACAAATCGGCCGCGCGCTACGACCAACCATAGATTGCAAAATTTATGACAAAAAGTAGTTGACTTATTTCAGGCCTCGCTTAATATACGACCATACAAGTCGCCAATGCGGCGAACTTGGAAGCGCCAGAAAGCTCTGATTCTCCAGCTTTCTGGACCGCCGGCCGGCTCGGTGAGCCTGGCCAGGAGTGAGAATCCGGCTCGACCCGACTTCGGGAGATCTTCAAGAGCTGACCAGTCCTTCTGGAGGTTCAACAACCAAAAAAAGAAGCCATAGCGACCCCGGTGTATTTAAACGACCGGACCAGTCTGCATCGATCGTTTCGGTGTCGGACGAGGAGGGTCACTGTGTGCGGGCGGAAAAAATCAACCTACGTTTGAACCATGATAATTACTGAGCACATCATTGAACCGGCCGGGAGTACGCGAACATTCCGCGGTGAACTGCGGCACACTTTTGAGCTAACGCCCGCCTGGGGCCGGAAGTGCGGGGGCTTCACCCTGATTGAATTGCTGGTGGTCATTGCGATCATTGGGATTCTGGCGGCGATGCTGCTGCCCGCCCTGGCCAAAGCCAAGGACAAGGCGCGGACGATCAGTTGCGTTTCAAATCTTCATCAATGGGGGGTGCAATGGAATATTTACGTGGGGGACAATTCCGACCATTTTCCGACGGGCGCAAATCCCGACGGCACGATCGACCAGAATGCCCGGTCGGCGTGGTTTAATGCGTTGCAGTTAACGGCGGCGCAACGCCAGCAAATTGTCACCTGCCCGGCGGCGACGTCCAGCAACCTGGATGGCTCCGTGGCCGCGCAAAGCGGATTTGGCGGCATGAAATCGGCCTATGTGTTTCCGACGCCCAACGGGACGGCCGACCAATACGAGAATGGGGAACTGGGGAGCTATGGCGCAAACCTGTGGATGTATAATTGCCAGGTGCCGGAAATCCAGGGGCGGGCGCAGGCGCATCACTGGGGCCGGCTGCAAGCCGCGACGCTGCCGTCGCAAACGCCCTTGATGGCCGACAGCATGTGGCGTGGCGGCGGCCCGTATTTCGAAGGCGGGTATGAAACCTGCGGGGCCTCCACGCTGCCGGGCGTCTCCTCCGGGGATGCGAATCGGGAAATGGAGCATTTTACCGTGCCCCGGCACGGCTCGGGGAAGCGCACCCAGCTGGTTTTCTTTGACGGCTCGGCCAGTGCCCTCAAGGTCAAGAATTTGTGGGGGTTGAAATGGCACCGCGATTGGGACCCGACGCAGATCACCCTCTACACCCTGCCGGGCTGGGTAAGATCAGAATAGCCAACCCTTCACCGACCAGCACGAAGTTATCCAATTATTATGACCAAAGTATTCCCTCATCTCCGGCGGCTGTTTGCGGCGGCGGCGATCGCCCTGGCGGCCGACAGCCGGGCGGGATCCGTCTTCCAATTTATCTACCCCCAGGATTCCAGCGCGTCTGAGCCCACGGCCCAGCGCGAAGCGGTTTCCACCTTGACGAACTCGCCATCGTTTCCCCAGGGTGCGCTCGGCTTGCAGTTGGATGACTGGTTTGTTTATCCCGGGCAGCCGGCGCAGTTTGGTTTGCAGGGCCGATACCCCGGCTCGGGGGCCGCAACCGATTACGGCACTTGGATTACCGGTTATATTGAAGCGCCGTTGACCGGCCAATACACGTTCAGCATTGCCAGCGGGGACAATTCGGCGCTGCTGTTGAGCACCAATTTTGATCCGGCCAACGAGGTGCAAATTGCCTATGAACCGGGAACCGGCAACCCGCTGTTCACCGGGGGGGACACGGATACCCGCAATTCGGCCCCGATCAACCTGGTCAGAGGACAAAAATACTTTTTTGATGTGTATCAGCAAGTGGGGCCCGGTCCGGGCTATGTGCAGGTGGGGTGGATTCGCCCGGATGGCGTGCAGGAGCTGATTCCCGCTTTGCATCTGGCCCAGTCGGATGCGTATAACAATGCGAACGGGAACGGCCCGTTTTTTGGGCCGGAGTTCAATCTCCCAGGGGGCGGTCCCGGTGGTTTGAATGGCGGGGACATCGTCAGTCCGGCGACTTTGGTGGAAGGCCAGCAACTGCTGTTGCAACTGGATGTGCTGGGGGCGCAGCCAACCACGTTTGTGTGGAAAACCAACGGGGTGGTGGTTCCCGGGCAGGACCTATCCTACTTTGAAATTGACCACGTGCCGGCCACTTATAACAACCTGCAAATTCAAGCCTTCGTCAGCAACGCGTTTGGCACGCTGGCCAGTTCCGTGGCGACGGTGACCGTGACCCCGGACACGAATCCGCCAACCGTTGTCAGCGTGGACACCGCGGGCAGTCCCAATCTGCTGGAGGTGGTCTATAGCAAGCCGGTGGATCCGGCGAGCGCCACCAATCCGGCCAATTATCATGTGAGCGTCACCGGCGGGGGCGCGTTTCCCATCACGGTCAGCAAGGTGAGCCAGTCGGCGGATCAGCAGACGGTCACTTTTTCCGGCCCCTTCAATTTCGGAGCGGGAACGAACTACACCCTGACGGTGGCGAACATTAAGGACCAGGCTTCCACGCCGAATCGGCTGAGTCCCAACCCGACGACCGCGCCGTTTACGTTGAGCGCGCCGCTGGGCACCACCTATAATTTCAATTCCGGCCTGCCTGCGGGGGTGCTTTTATACGGCAATGCTTCCATTGAGACCTACAGTCCTGATCCCAGCATTGGCAACTACGTGGCCCTGACCGATGCGGCGCTCAATGAAAAAGGCGCCATTCTGCTCACCACGCGGAACAACATTGATGAGGCGCACATCTCGTTCAAAACGAGCATTGGTTCGCCCGAGAATGGGGCCACCGGCGGGAATGATGGCGGCGATGGATTCAGTGTGAATATTTCCGCCAATCTGCCGCTGGGCACTTATACTCCGGCGCAATTTGGCTATGCGCCGCCGGTGGTGGAACCGCAGTTCACGGTTTATTTCAACACGCGTCCGAGCGGTTTGAATCCGGTGGAGATTGGCGTGGCGCTCAATGACCAGGTGCTGACCAACATCCCGGCGGGGACCAATTTCACGAGCCTGAATGGCATTCCGCCCATTGTCAGCGCCGACGGGCATTGGGCGCCGGTGGACATTAATTTGCATCGTGATGGCACGCTGGATTTGTCGTTTGATGGCGTGACCCTGCTCACCGGCTTCCAGACCGGCTGGGTGGGCTTGAACAGTGCCCAGGTGGGTCTGGCCGCCCAGACCGAGGTGTGGTATGAAACCCATTATATTGCCGATCTGTATGTCAATTACTATGAGGGTTACGTTGGCAATGTCGGGTTGGCCGCCAGCAGCGTGCTGGGGGGAACCTTCCCGGAAGGAACGGTTGCGACCCTCGTCGCGGTGCCGACGGGGGCCGGTCCGGACACGTATCAATGGTACGATAACGGCGTGGCCATCGCCGGGGCCACGAACCGGGTGCTGTCGTTTCCCGCGACGATCGGCGCGGGCGGCAATTATTCGCTGGCCATCAGCAACTCGTTCAGCGGTTTGGTGAGCACGCCGCAAAGCGTGGTCATCCAGCCGAATTTGAATCCGCCGACCATTGTTTCCGCGAAGGCCGTGGCGGGCAGCATCAACAAGGTCTTCCTGACGTTCAACCAAACCCTGGACACGGTCAGCGCCACGGCGCCGGCCACCTATTCGTCGCCTTACTTTGCGGTCAGCTCCGCCACTTTGAGTCCTGATGGGACCACCGTGACCCTGACCACCAGCCAACTGCGTTACGGAACGACTTATCCATTGACCATTGCGGGATTGAAAGACACTTATGCCAGCCACAACGTCTTGAACACGGAGCTCAGCCTGCAGGCGGAGCTGAGTTATGACGATGAAGTTTTGGCGGGCCTGCCCGTGCGCTACTTCAAATTGAACGAAACGAATGGAACCGTGGCTTACACCCAAACCAGCGGCGGGGATACGCTCAACACCAACGGCACTTACCAGACGCTGTCCACCCTGACCAACGACGAGGTGCTGCCGATTCTGGGCGTGCCCTCCATTGTGCCCTCGGCCGTCAACGACACGGCGGTCACGTTCGTGACCGGTTACAGCAACCAGGTGGCCGTGCCCAATAACGGGGACATTAACATCACGCGCGGGCCATGGTCCCAGCGGACGATTGAACTCTGGTTTAACGCAAACAGCTTTCCGATTGGCCAGCAGCAAGGTGACAATGGCACGCTGGGCCAGTTTCATGCCGTGAGCGGGCTGTGGGAAGAAGGCGGCAATCTGCGCGATATTGGAGTCTATCTCTGGAATCCGACGCCCGTCGCGGACGCCACCACCAATCCCCCGCCCACGGCGTTGCTGGCGTTCACCGCGTATAACTCGACCGACGATGGTCCGGGTTCGCCTTTCGGCCTGCTGCTGCATCCGCCTGTTTATATCACTTATCCCGTCACCACGAATGTGACGTATCATGTGGTGGGGGTGCTGGATGGTGATCCCGTGGGGACCAGCGGCGAACTGCGGCTCTATGTGAACGGTGAGTTGGCGGGGCGCACCACCAACGGCGTCGGCCAGATCTATGACCATAACGGA
>Ga0302275_10001791_pt1 | contig 22985 bp, 18 predicted proteins | sample III_Bog_N2_2_FD_200229 | JGI IMG/M metagenome (GOLD analysis project Ga0302275, IMG submission 200229) | Peat permafrost microbial communities from Stordalen Mire near Abisko, Sweden - III_Bog_N2_2 | ecosystem: Environmental > Terrestrial > Soil > Wetlands > Peat | place: Sweden: Abisko... | reverse complement strand
TCCCGGCCCCTGAGTCGGCGCTCGGGTCGCGTCCCCGCGGAGCCCTACCCTCCGCCCAGGTGCAACCAGTGTAGCCGGATAACATCCATCAGCCGAAAGCCGTTTACACAAAACTATTGACACCGCCACAAAATCGGGCACAGTTGGCTCATTTCTGTTTCTTGATTGCTGCCAATAAGCTCTCCACCCCCTTGTCTTTCGGGTTGAATTCACCAGCCCAGAGGATCTTCCCCGCTTTCCCCGTGAGTCTGAACACGTCTCCATTAGCTCTCCCCAATTCATTCGCGCTCACAAAGCCACTGAGGACTGCGTCGGCGGCGTCTGCGCGCGAAACTACTTCAAAGCGGGACTGCATGCTAAGGCGGTTTATGAGCTTCTCTCGGACTAGGACGGCAGCCACGCTTTCACCGAAAGAACCCAGGTAAATCGACTTGACCTCCCGGAGATTCCCCACTCCACGTGTTGCGTCGGCCCCGCTCAGGGAATCAGGGGCCTTTGCTCGAAGCGCGCTCAAGTCCAGATCGCCAGTAGCGCTCTCCAGTAGGCCTCGTGCGTAGTTGATCGGTATCGCGAAATTCTGACCTTCGGATCCTCGCAGCTTGAATCCCAATACGCCTATCACTTCCGAACGGGAGTTGAACAGAGGCCCGCCGCTGTTGCCTGGGTTGGCAGCAGCATCCGTTTGAATCACCTTCAACCCTTCTGGGAGATCCCGAATCGCGCTCACAATTCCGCCGGTCACCGACCCTTCGAGACCGCTTCCCGCCCCAACTAGCAGAACCGGCTCACCTTGCTGCACGTCGCTGGAATTGCCTAGGCGGCAAGTTGGAAGGGCAAATCCGGCCACCTGAATGATCGCGAGGTCACGGCGCTCGTCGAACGCCCTGATTCGCACAGAATCATAAACCTCGCCACTCGCCAGTTTGACCTTGATCGTCTTCAGTGAGCTTATGACGTGAAGACTGGTCACGATTTTCCCAGACGAATCGACAATGAAGCCGCTTCCGACGATCTCGCTGTCCGCTGTCTGCCCAGTTATTGTCACCACTGCTGGCAAAACCTGCTCAACCACTCTCCTGTAGTCTGGTGGCGCTTGAGCATAGCCGCCCCCGAGAACCACCGGAAGGAGGATGAGGTCGCGTAGGCGCATAGACATGGTTGGATCTCCGATACGATCCAATGCTACGCCACGGCGCATGCCCCCGCGAACAAGGGTTGGAACATTTCCGGGCGAGGTTGTAGCGTTAGAATTAGACGCCTAACTCGACGGGGCGAAGGCGGGGAACTCTACCCAGGGGCGGCTACTCCACTTAGGGGATCGCAGACGGAGCGACGGACGACCTTCCGGCACGATCCGAGCGAAGGTCACTTCGGCGCGGCCGCCCGCTGAGCACCTTTCACTGGTTCACGGTCCCATCCACACGATGCGGAGCGAAGACCCGGCGCGGGACACCTTGCCGGTGTCCGGCGATGGCAAACAGAAGGTGCAGGCTTCACGGGGGACTGAGCACGGGGCCGAAGACGACGGAAGGCATCGAGCGCGTCCGGCGCAGTGTGACGAAGCACGGACGCTACTCGAAGTGCGCGAAGGCGGAACGTGCGGAATATCGGAACGTACTCCGGGAGTGCAGGGGCCTGTTGGCGAGCTTGTCATGTAACGGGGCGGTTGAATGACAAGCACCGGTGAATTCGCCAACTGGATCAGACAGACCCTTCCTGACCTAGCCTGCCTTCGGTTCGACGGGCGAGGGCGTCCACCATGCGGCGGTCTTCGGGCGGCATCCCCTCGATGTATCTGCGGATGCCGTCTTCCACGATCTGCCAGATGGGACGGCCTTCAATTGTGGCAACGACTGAAAGGGCGGTCTTGGTGGCGGGGCGGATGGCAATACTCAGCTTGGGGTACTTGCTGGTCATCTCCGGTTTGCCGTCCTTCCCGACTGCTGCGGGCGGGCGTCCGGGCTTTCGCTTCACTGGTGCGCGTCCCATGTACTCAATGTACAGCAACCTTGAATAATGGATGGCAAGAAATAGTTGCTTCTAACAATCTATGAATCTATCATTGAGGCATGAAGACAATCGGCTACGTGAGAGTTAGCACGCAGAAACAGGCGGACTTCGGCGTGTCGCTGGAATCCCAAGCGAAGAAGGACTGGGGATTGTTCGAGCGCATCGTGGCTGAACTGATAAGCGAAGCGGAGAACTTGCCGGAGGACCGGCAAAAGCAACTCAGGCGGGAACTGGAAGCCGAAGCAAGCTCCGGAAAGGCGGAGGAGTAGCGATGGGAGTCTACAAGCGCGGCGGAGTCTGGTGGTACAAGTTCACCTGGAACGGAGAGCTGATCCGGGAGAGTACGAAGATCGCCAACAAACGGACTGCCGAGAAGATCGAAGCGGCGCACAAGACTTCGCTTGCGAAAGGCGAAGTCGGCATCCGCGAAAAGACACCGATCCTTTCACTAAAAGAATTCGCGGATCGGGAATTCCTGCCATTCGTCGAAGCGCAGTTTCGAGACAAGCCGAAGACGTTGGACTACTACAAGACTGGACTGAAGAAACTAGCGGCCTACCCGAATCTGGCAAACGCCACGCTTGAGTCCATTACACCAGACGCTGTCTCGGGCTTCGTGGCGAAGCAGCGTGAGGCTGGCTTTCAAACTTCCAGTATCAACAGGCACTTACAGGTGCTTCGGCGAATGCTGAAACTGGCGATCGAGTGGGGCAAGTCGGAGAAGGTATTGTCCCGAGTTCGGATGTTACCGGGAGAAAACCGACGTGAGCGGGTTCTGTCACCAACCGAGGAGTCCGCCTATCTGGAAGCGGCTTGCGCGCTCGGAGACGGCATCGTCGAAGACTATCAGCGGGCACTTGAGGGAATCCGCGCTGTGAGCCGTGGGGAACTGCCGGTCAAGCCTGCGGACCCCTATCTCCTGCGGGAAGTGACGACGGTACTCATGGACTGCGCACTAAGGCCCGATGAGTGCTACCGTCTCCGATGGGAGCACGTTCGGGATGGGGCGATCCACGTACAGCATGGCAAGACAACGAACGCGCGCCGAGTTATTCCGCTTCTTCCAAGAGCGGCGGCGATTCTCGAAATGCGGAGGGCGGCGCAACAACACAAGGAATGGGTTTTTCCCGCACCGACCCGAAGCGGCCACATCGAGCAATCCTCGTTGAAGAAACAGCACTCGAAAGCTTGCGCCCTGGCGAGCATTGCCTACTTCGTGCCGTACACCCTCAGACACACATGCCTTACTCGCTGGGCGGCGCACATGGACCCGTATACCTTGGCGTACCTCGCAGGCCACTCCGACTTCGGCACAACCCGGCGGTATGTTCACCCTCAAGCTGAAACCGTGCTTGCAGCGATGGCGCGGGCTCAGAGTGCGGAAGGTGGGCACAAAATCGGGCACACGGGAGAAATCAAGGGCCTTTCCAGCGGAGCTGAACCAGCAGTAATCAATTGATTGTAAAGGATTTAAATGGTGCGCCCGGGGTGACTCGAACACCCGACCTGCTGGTTCGAAGCCAGACGCTCTATCCAACTGAGCTACGGGCGCGCTTGAACACTATCGTAGCAGCAGATTCCGGAGCGCGTGCGTGTGGGGCGGCTCTCCAGAGCCGCGTGGGGCCTCCAGGCCCCGCCCGTAACTTGTGTCGCCCGTCTCCCTCACGCGAGCGTTACATCGGCGAAAACGAAACCGTCGCGGTCGACAACTTCACCGGCTCGAATATCCAGCGGACACGTGAACTGCGGCCCGGCGAAGGCGAACGAATGGAACTCTCCGTTTTCCGCGCACGGGTCCACGCCCTCCGGGAGAGCGTCCACCAGCGCTAGGTCGATCTCGCGGCCCGCGAATTCGCGGCCTAGCTTCTTCGGATCGACGCACGTAATCACGGCGCGCTGGCCGCTCGCGATCATCTCACGAACCAGCTTGTCCGTCGGAATCTTCCAGAGCGGAAACAGAGGGGTGAGGCCGGTCGGTGCGAGTTGGCGTTCCCGATAGGCCCGGACGTCTTCCAGGTACAAGTCTCCAAACGCGATCGCTTCTATGCCGTCGGCAATGGCCCGCTCGCAGGCCGAGGCCATCTTGCTCTCGTACTCCTCGTTCGAGCATGGCCACGGGATATACACCGGCCAGAGAGGCACGCCCACGGCGGCGGCCTGTGCCTCCACCAGTTGGCGCCGCACGGCGTGCATCGCGACGCGGTCGAAGGCCTCGTTGAAGGTCGTCAGCAAGCCGGCGACCTCGTACTCACCGCTCTGCCGCAGGACGTGCAGCGCCCAGGCGCTGTCTTTGCCGCTCGACCAGGCCAGCAGGATGCGTTTCATGCGAGGTCCTCCCACGTGCCCGCCGACGCGGCCTCCTCCCAGTCGGATTCTTTTGTCTTGCCGAAGAGCGCGCGCAGGCGGTCGGCCGGAGTGTCTGCCGCCGAGCGGATGGCCGCCGCGATGGCCGGCTGGCGATCGAAGCACGGCGAGACCAGGAACATCAGCGTCACGAAAGCTGTGGCGGGTTCCGGGTCGGTGAAGCCGTTGGCGCGCGCCCGGGTGAGCCCCAGCCGCACGCGGCGCTCGATCTCCGAATCGCTCAGAGCGCCGAGCGCCTCGGCCTGTTCTTCACACAGGTGGTCGACAATATGTTCCACCAGTTCGTCGTCGTCGATGGGGACGTTCATTCGCTTTCAGGATAATGCGTTCTCCCGGTCAACCCGCTTAACCCAATTCGTGAAATGATTTTCCTGTTGGGTCCACTTCCATCAGTCGAAGGAAAGAGCATGACCATCACGAGATCACTTCGCGTTCAGCGCCCCGTGTTCATGGCACTCGGCGCCATACTCCTCATTGCTCCGATTTTGGGGGCTCGCGCCTCCGGCACAATCTTTCCGGAGCCGCGGGAGATCGCGCCATCCGGCAGCGCCTTCGCGCTGGACAACCGCGTGACCATCGCCGTGCCCGCTTTCCCTTCTGAGCAGGACCTGCTTCTCGCGAGGACGCTGACCGACGAGTTGGGCGACCGGTTCGGGCTGCACCTGAAGACGGCGCGTGTCGCGAGCCTCGACGCCGGGCGGCGCATGATCGTGCTGGGCTCTGTCTCGAATCCGCTCGTCGCGGCTTACTGCGCGGGCCACGCATTGAAGGTCAGCTCCCGCGATCCTGGCCCCGAGGGCTACATCCTGCGGACGGACGCGAGCCTTGTATTAGTGGCTGGGAGCGACGATCGGGGCGCTTTTTATGGGCTGCAATCGTTGCGGCAACTCGTGGTGCGGGAGGAGAGCGGGCTGCGCCTGCAGGGCGTGCAGATTCGCGACTGGCCGGCGAAGCCATTCCGCGGGCTGAAATTGTACCTGCCGGGCCGCAACAACATTCCCTTCTTCAAACGTTTTATCCGCGACTTCATGGCGCTATACAAGTACAACACCCTGATCATGGAGATGAATGCCTCCATGCGCTTCGAGCGGCACCCGGAGCTGAACAGCGGCTGGGTGAAGTTCTCACGCGAAGTGGATTACTATCGCCGGAATTATCCTCCAGGCGCGCAGCACGAATGGGACCAGAATTCGACGCACCAGGACACGGCCGATGGCGGATTCCTGGAGAAAGAAGAGGTAGCGGATCTGGCGCGGTGGGTGCGGAGATACCACATTGAACTCGTGCCGGAGCTGCCATCGTTCACGCACAGCTACTATCTGATGTCCGAGCATCAGGACCTGGCCGAGGTGCCGGGCGAAAAATGGCCGGACACGTATTGCCCGTCCAATCCCGAGAGTTACAAGCTCCTGTTCGACGTCTATGACGAGTACATCGAACTGCTGCACCCCAAAATGCTGCATGCCGGCCACGATGAACTGTTCCTGCCGGTCGGGCTGTGCCCGCGCTGCAAGGACAAGGACATTCGTGAGCGCTACGGGGAGGATGTCAGGAGAATTCACGACTATCTACAAAGCAAGGGAATCCGGTTGGCGATCTGGGGCGACATGTTGCTGGAAGGCGTGCGCGGCAAGGGACTTCAGCCGAAGAAAACGCCGGACGGGTTCGCGTATTCCACTCCCGGAGCCATGACGCCGGAGCAGGTGGAGCGCCTGATTCCCAAAGACATCCTGCTGTTCAACTGGTTCTGGTCGGGCTCGGAAGGGGGCACCAGCGAAGCAGCGGCCCAAGTCTTCGAAATCCAGCTCGAAAAGCTGGGATTCGATGAGATTTTCGGCAATTTCACGACCGGAATGAAGCAGTTCGAAAGCCGGATCCAGCGCAAGTCGATACCCGGTGGGGCTCCGTCGGCCTGGTTCGCGACGAATGAGGCCGGCTTCGGCAAGGACCTGCTCAGCGACTTCCTCGCTTGTTCTTACATGCTCTGGCGTGGCGAATCAATCGACGGCCCGAAGCTTTCCGGCCTGGTGCAGGACATGGCGCCGGAGATTCGTATGCACTTCCAGGGCGAGGAGCCGCCGAGCATAACGGAGACCGCCGCTGTCCCGGTTCCGATGGGCGCGAGCTTTAACCATGGGGCGGTGGCGCCGGGATTGGATGTCGTTCTGACCGGAATGAAGACGGGAGCCGTACGGCTGGGCAAAGTGGACTTCGATCTCGCCTCGAGCCAGCAGAAGATCGTGGCCATCGTCGGCACGGACGGTGAGAAGAAGACGGGCCTGCCACGGGAGGTCAGCGTCAAGATCGGCATAGATGCCACGAGCCTCGTGTTTCTGCACGCCTCGGCGAGGGCGGCGACGAACAAGGAATCTTTCCGGCTGCTGTTCGACCAGGACGATACGGCCGACATGCTGGGCTGGTACGAAGTGGTTTACGAGGACGGCTTCGTCACCACGATTCCGATTCGATACGGAGTGAATATCGCGGAGTGGAACTGGGCGAAGCGCACTTCCGCGCACGACTATTGCTATGGCGCCAATGCCGTGGAACTCGGCGGAGCAGTGGACAATCCGATTACGTTTTTCGCTTTCGAGTGGAAGAATCCACGGCTGGGCAAAAAGATTGAGGAAATTCGTTTGAAGGGCACCACGGGTTTCCGGGGCGGCGATCCCGACTTCACCAACAACTTTGGTCCGGTGATTCCAAGCAACGCGGTAATGCTGAAGGCGATCAGCGTGGTGAAGAAGCGGGGCTGAGAGTGCTGCCAGCTTGCTGGTCTGACGCTACTGGGACCGCTGGCTACTGCTGAACGGGTCCCAGCCGGCTGCGGGAAGCGCTTTGCCGTCGAACAGAATCCGCCCGGTCTTGCCTTTTACGCAGCATCCGATTTCCGTGATGGGCAAGCCCGCCACGGAGACTGGAATGCGTTGCCTGGCGGGGGCGGCGAACAGCAGTTCGTAGTCTTCTCCGCCCGAGAGAGCTTGCCGGATGCTGGCTCCCGGGAAGACGGGCAAAGCGCCATTCAGTTCCGCACTGCATCCGGACTCCTGGCAAAGCCGGTGCAGGTCGAGGGCGAGACCGTCGCTCAGGTCCATGCAGGCGGTCGCTTTGAGTTGCGCTAGGGCAAGGCCGGCTTCGATGCGCGGCTCGGGTCTCAGGTGGCGTAGCCATGCCTTGGTCCGGGCTGCGCCCTTGGCTTTGCCCCGATGGGTTTCCAATCCAAGAGCGGATGCGCCTAGCAGGCCCGTGACGTAGAGGCGGTCGCCGGGATTCGCGCCGCCGCGGCACAAGGCCCGGCCGCGTTTCACCGCGCCGAGCACGATGATGTCGCAAAGGACCTTCTCCGACTTGGTAAGATCGCCGCCGGCAATCACAACGCTGTGAAGTTTGGCGAGCCGCTGCATGCCCGTGTAGAAGTCGCGTACCCAATGACCGCAGCTCCATGGCGCGAGCGCCAGGGAGACGAACGCATAGCGCGGCACTCCGCCCATGGCCGCGATGTCGCTCAAGCCTCGCGCTAGGCACTTCCAACCGCAGTCGGCGGCGGTGTGTGTCTCCCGCAGGAAATGCACGCCTTCGAGTAGGAAGTCCGTCGTCACCAGGAGGTCCTCGCCCGCGTTGGGCCGGATGATGGCGCAATCGTCGCCGATGCCTTTCACAAGGCCCGGAGCGCCGGAGGCATTGATCCGCTGGATGAGCGAGATGAGGTCAGTTTCCCGCATGGGATTCAGCGCACTATAAACACCCTATATCCGCCGCTCCCTCACGGTCGCGACTCCGCCCTGAAACGGAGCCGCGACCGTGAGGGAGCGGTGGATATCAAACGTGGGCCGCTCTCTAACGTTCGCGGCTCGGTGCTGGGAAATGAGTGGCATCGCGTCTACTCTTGCGAGGCCGGTTCAACGTCAGTAGGAGTTCCGCCACCGTCCACTGCATTACCTTCGGGGTATGTCAGCACGAGGCCCGAGGGCAACTCTTCGCCGAAAACCCGCGCCATGCTGTCGATGTCGCGTCCTTCGCCACTCTCAAACACTTTGAGCAGCGACTCGGCATCGCCAGACGACGCCAAGGCCTTGCGCACGAGTTCCAACTCACCGGGCGGCAGGTCGCGCGTGAGATCGCCGGTCTGTTGGCCCAGGCGCGACAGACACTCGGCGGCTGCGGGGATGCGGAGTATCGCTTCGATCCAGCGCTGCGCTGTCGCTGCTGGCAGCACCTGGTTGTTCGGTCCGTAGAAGAGCCGGCGTGCGCCGAGTCGCGCGAGACACCAGAACTCGCTTGGCGTGTAAGTGCCGGACCGGATCTGCTTAACCAGCACGTTGCCGAGGTCGGTGCGGGTGCCCGCCGGGAGCAATTCCAGGCTCGCCGCGCATCGCCACATCTCGCGCAGCAGGCTCGAATTCAGGCGGGGCGCTTTGCCCTTGGGCAGCAGCGCGTAGCTCACTCTCTGGTAGACGTCGGCTTGCTGGTTGCGGCTCAGCCCGCCGGCGACGCGGCCCCAGAAGATCCACCACTGCGTCTCGCACTCGACCTTCGATGCGAATTGCAGACCTTGCGCCCAGACGCGCCGGGCGCGTTCGATGCGGTAGTCGTCGCCGGGGAAGCCGAAGCCCGGCCGCAGGCAGAGTCCGCAGAGGTTCAGCCAACGCACTTCGTGCGCGGGCGACCTGCTGCGGCCTTCGTTCAATTCGAGGAAAAGGTCTCCGAAGCGGCGGATGGTTTCAAGCGGCCAGGAATTGCGTCCCAGTGCGAGCGCTTGCTCGAGCAGCGCCGGCAGATTCTCGGGTGGCAGCGCGCCGCGCTCGAGAACCTCTCGAATTAAGCGCTCGGCCTTGTCCACTGCATCGGCGCTGAGGACTGCGGAGGGACGGGATTTCTTCGCCTGCTCGGCGAGGACGGGCTTGCGCAATTCGAACTGCAACCGCCAGCGGTGTTCGCTGATCTTCGATTCGGCCCAGATTTCCAGCGTGCCGATCTCGGTGAGATGCGCTCCGAGGCGCACCGGCACCAGGCGCTCCTCAGCTTTCTTCCCGAAGCGAATCACCGCTTCGAGCGGCGCATGCTCGTGCAGCGCCTGGCCGACGTCCGATGGCGAGAACTCGACGACGTCGCCGGTTTTATCTTCGGTGCGGATCAGCGAGCTGTAGAGCCGGAAAGAGACCGGCCGGTTGGCGACCAGTTGCAGGCTTTCGAGATCGAGGCTCAGCGTCGAGCCCTCTTCCGTGCCGCGCGGCACCAGGCACACTGTGCGTAATACTTCGTCGCTCGCTTCCACTCCGAGGAAGTAGGCGCGCGGCAGTCCGCCGCGTACCAGCACGCCGGCGCCGGTGCCCCGGACATAGCTGTAATAGGCCGCGCCGACAGAAACCGCCAGATCGAGGTCGTTGTTTTCGAGAACCATCGGGCGCTTTCCGAACCATTTCTCGACGACATCGGCGACGCGCGTCCGCAGGATCTCCGGGATGAAGAAGCCGCCGTTGAAGAGGATGGCGTCGGGCGCGGGCGATTGCGACGAAGTCAGGAATGCCGCGAGGTGACGCGTAACCGCGGGGTCGCTGACGTAGGGCAGGCCGACCTCGCGGAACAGGCTCTTGTTGTCTTCCTGCGGCTTCTCGTCGAGCGCGCAGAAGGGCAGAAAGCCATCGAGCGCTAACTCCAGCGCCTCTTCGCGCAGGATGGAGGTCTTCTTCGCGCCGCCGATCAAAGACGAGCCGCCGCCGAGCACGGTGATCTCGACTGACGCCAGATCCGGGCTGGCGAGCAATCGCTCTTTGGCCGCGGAGCATTGCCTGCGCAAGGCGCTGCGCTGCCGCAGCGAGAATTGCGTTTTGAGCTTCGATTCGACCAGCCACGTCAGCGTCAGATCGAGATTGTCGCCGCCCAGCAGCAGGTGACGGCCGACGGCCGTGCGCGTGAACTGGACCCGGTCGCCTTCGCGCGAGACGCGGATCAGGGTAAAGTCGCTGGTGCCGCCGCCTACGTCCACCACCAGCACCGTCATGCCGTCGGTGAGCGACTTCTGCGATTGCGAGAGATGATTGGCGATCCAGGCGTAGAACGCCGCGGCGGGCTCTTCGAGCAGGGTCAGCTTCTCGATACCCGCTTCACGCGCGGCCTGCACGGTGAGTTCGCGAGCCTCTTCATCGAAAGACGCCGGCACGGTCAACACGACGTCCTGTTCAGCGATTGGACCGCGGCCGGACGCCTCCCACGCGGAGGTCATCTGATGGATAAACTTGGCCGAGACTTCGACGGGCGAGAGCACGCGCCCCTGTTCCTGCGCATCCCACGGCAGGATCTTCGCGGTCCGGTCAACCTCGGAATTCGACAGCCAGCTTTTCACCGAATGGACCATGCGTGTCGGCACCAGCGCGCCCTGTTCGCGGGCGAACTCGCCGACGATGCCATCGTCTTCGAGATACAGGAACGAAGGCAGCGTACGCCGCGGCTCGATGGAACCCAACGCAACTTTTTGCGGGATGGGCAGGACATGAACGGGAGGGAAGTCCGCGCCCTCGGCTTCGCGGGGATCGATGAACGACAGCGCCGAATTAGTAGTTCCGAGGTCGATGCCAATCTTCATGACGGTTCATTTCTCCACGCCCGGTTTCAGGACCGGCCTTGCGCCGGGCGCTTTTCGCGCACCTGAAACTCGAGCTTCCAGCGGCGTCCGTCCTGGGCGGCGCACCATAGCTCCAGCACGCCCGTCTCGGTCACGTTCGTCTCCAGCGTGACCCGAACGCGATTGCTGGCAGCGTCTTCGGCGGGCAGGCAGACCTGAACAGGCGCCAGTTCGTCGAGTTCGTCCGCATAGTCATCGACCATCTCGCCCATCTCGTCGTTGCGGCGGCTGGATGACGAGAAGAAACGGAACTCCGCGGGCTCGCCGATGACGAGCGAAAACTCGCCTGCCGGGACCTTCGCCCCGGTTCCTTCTTCCATGCCAAAGGGCGCGACGGTGAGCGCTCGCAGCGGCGGCGTGATGCCGGGCACGGCGGGCATGGACGCTTCAATGCCGACGTAGTACGTGCGCGGGACGCCGCCGCGAATGCGGATGCCATGGCCGGCTCGCGCTTTGCCGTACACGGCTGCGCCACGCGCGACGGCGTGCATCAGATCTTCGCCGGGCAGGACTTGCGCGGGTGCGAAGCCCTCGACGGCGAGCCACGAGTTCAGAACCTGCATCACCCGGTCGCGCAAGAGCGTAGCCTGAAAGACGCCGCCGTTCAGCAGCACGTGCGTGGGGCAGGTGAGGCCCGACGGTCCTCTTCGGACCTTTCCATACCCGTCTCCGGCGGGGCCATGTGCTCCGGCGGGTTCGCTGCGCGAGGCTTCCTGGCGCAGGAAACGCGCCAGGTGGCGGGTGATCGCCGCGTCCGGTTCGTAAGGCAGGCCCACTTCCATCAGACCGCCGGCCTTGCGCCGCTCCGGCAAGGCTTCACTGGACGTCACGGGGAAGAAGCCGTCGATCAGCAGGCGTTCCACCTCGTCGCGCGTCAGCTTGCCGCGCAGGCTGCCCCCGATCAGGCTGGAGCCGCGGCCGAGAATCGAGACCGTCTCCTCACGGCTGTCGGGATTCGAGAGCAGGCGCTCCTTGGCCGACCGGCATTGCTGCCACAAGGCGTGCATCTGGATCTGGTCCAGCCGGCGTCCTGTGGAGGCTAGTTGCGCCGCCACCGAGTGCGCCAGCGCGAGGTCCATGTTGTCGCCGCCGAGCAGCAGATGATCGCCCACGGCGACGCGGTTGAGGCGCAGTTCGCCCTGTTCCGCGCTGATGGCAACCAGCGTGAAATCGGTGGTTCCGCCTCCCACATCGATCACCAGCACGAGATCGCCCTCGCCGACATGCTCGCGCCAGTCGGGGTAGCGGTCGAGCCAGGCGTAGAAAGCGGCTTGCGGTTCTTCGAGCAGGACGAGATTGCGGAAGCCGGCCTCGTGCGCCGCGCGCTCGGTCAGCTCGCGCGCCACCGCGTCAAAAGACGCCGGCACGGTGAGCACGACGTTCTGTTCGGAGAACGGCGCCTCCGGGTGCTCCTCGTCCCAGGCTGCCCGCATGTGTTCGAGATAGCGCCGCGAGGCGTCGAGCGGAGAGATCCGGGGCGCGCCCTGAGGTGCGTTCGCGGGCAGGATGGAGGCCGTGCGGTCGGCGCCAGTGTGGCACAGCCAGGACTTGGCCGAGGTGACCAGCCGGCCGAGCGTTTCCGCGCCGCGGCGGTGCGCAAAGCGTCCAACGATTTCGAGTGAGTCCTGACGCCAAGGCAGGTCGAGCGCACCCTCGGCGAATTCACCAGGCTGCGAGAGATACAGGCATGACTCCAGCAGGGGTTCAGCATGCACTTCGCCCGGACCCACGAGTTGCGGGATCGCAAACGTCTGCACCGCCGCGTTGTTCTCGTCCGCCTGGCCGTCGATCCAGGCGAAGCCGCAGTTGGTGGTTCCGAGATCGATTCCTAGAAAACGCAAAGCCTATTCGACTTCCAACTCGGCCGGAGCCAGGATGGAGAGATTCTGCTTCGGGTTCAATTTGGGCAAAGTCACACTGTCGGCACGCCAGCCCCGGTGGCGCAGCGTTCCTCCAGCGGGCTTGCCCTTGGCCGGAAGATTGCCGACGAACCGGATGGCAGCCGGATCCTTGCCCACCTGGCCCGCGCTCTCGGGTTTGGCGAACGTGCCCTCGACGCCGTCGATGACCGGCGCGAAGTGGAAATACTTTTTCAGGGTCTCCTGGCAACCCGAATGGATATTGCGAACCGCCGCGCCGACCTGATCGTCGCTGTATGCGGTGATGTCCTCCATGAAGAAATCAAGCAGCCTTGACTCGCGTTGAAGGATGCCCAGCAGTTGCAGGGCGCCATCGGCAGGTTGAGAGGTGACGACTTTAGCCGTTTCTTCGGTACGGCGAGGGGGCGTCAGGGGCGTTTTCGAGTAGCCGAATGCGCCCGCAAGGTCCTCGGGCAGAGAACCGCCCAGGACGGAAAAGAAGGCGCGAAAGGCCATTCCGATGCGGCTCAAAGCGCGAGTACCTCCAATTCATCAGGATACACCGCGTTCCCAGCGGGACAGAGATTGCGCGAGAGCACCAGCCGAGCTTATCCGTTACCGCGGCGGATGGCTCCCGTGAGGACGGTCTCCTGCCGGAGACGAGCGAGTTCCCGTCGTGCTACTCCCGCCCAATAGCCCGCTGGTTCCAGACGGAGATAGATGCGCCAGTGGCGCAGGGCGCTCAGCGGTTCGTGCATGGCCTGGTACAGGAGCGCCAGGTTGTAGTGCGCGTCGGCGTAGGAAGGGTCCAGTTCCAGTGCCTTCCGGTAATGCTCGATGGCTTCCCTGGGGCGGCCCGTCTCGTCGAACAGGTTGCCGAGATTGTAATGTGCCAGGGCGTACTCGGGACGCGCCGCGAGCGCCTTGCCGTAGCATTCCTCAGCCTCGACCCAGTGCCGCTGGTTGTAGTGGACAGTTCCTAGATTCAGCCATGCGCCGGACGACGTGGGGTCGAGTTCCACCGCGCGTTTATAAGCCGAGATCACTTCCGCGACCTTCATGCCCTCCTGCTCCATGGCTACACCCTTCTCGAACCAGGCTTCCGCCTGGCGCTTGGTCGCCTCAGCGGCCAGCGCGGCGGTCTGGGAGGCCGGAGCGGACGGGAATTCGAGCAGGCGGCGAAGAGTTTCGCGGTCAAAGTCGAGCAGAAGCTGGCCCGTCAGCGGTTCCATCTTCCGGCCTTCCACCTGGACGGAAATGCGCCTGCCATCACAGAAGATCTTCAGCTCCGCAAGCGGATTCTTGATATGAGCCAATCGCGCGCGCAGCGTCTCAATGATACGCCGGATGCGTTCGGGACGAACCCGGTTCCTGCGCAGTTGCGCGAGCGATTTGAGCGCGACCAGTTCCCGGAAGACGTAATGTTCCGCTGGGGCGACAAAGCCATGGCGCTCCCATGTGGCGAGGACCGTGCGTGAGATCCGTAGCAGCCGGCATACTTCTTCCCGCGTATACTCGCGGGTTGCAGATGCGTCAATCACTCCCGCGATTCTAGCACGCACTTCGCGCGGGGCTGCTCGCGGTTGACAGTCCTTTCCCGGGGTAGGATACTAGGTGCAGATGCAACTGAGTTTCAAAAGGACGCCGGGCGAGAGCAAGTCTCGTACTCTCGCGGAACTTGGCAGCGGCGAGGCTGCGACTCTGGTCGATCTAGATCTCCCCATCGATTTCGCCAACAGATTGATGGAATTGGGCTTCCTGCCAGGCGGGCCGGTTTTCGCCGCGTTCAGCGCGCCGGGTGGAGACCCGCGTGTTTTCCGAGTTGAGGGCGCGGAAATCGCGCTCCGTCGTGAAACAGCGTTGCGTATCCACATATCTCCCGCCGTCGCCGCATAGTGAAAGAAATCCATGAGCTCCTGCCATGGGGACGGAAACGGGCGCAATTCGGCGCCAATCGCCGAAGCCGAAGGACCCACGCCGGTTGGTCAGCGTCTAATCGCACTCGTCGGCCCCCCCAACGCTGGAAAATCCACTCTTTTTAACCGCTTAACCGGCCTGCGCCAGCGCGTGGCGAACTTCCCTGGCGTGACTGTCGAACATCGTCTTGGCAAGGCCCAGGTGGAAGGCCATTACGATGTGGAATTGGTGGACCTGCCGGGCATCTACAGCCTGTCTCCCCGTTCTGAAGATGAGCGGGTATCTTTCGATGTTCTGAGCGGCAAGATGGACGGGCTGCGGAAGCCCGACGCGATCCTCCTGATCCTGGATTCCACGAACCTCAGCCGCCATCTCACTCTGGCCGCGCCCATCCTCTCGCTTGGCCTGCCGACTTTGATCCTGCTGAACATGGCCGACGATCTGCGGGCACGCGACGGACACGTCGATGTGGACGCGCTGTCCAAGAGCCTGGGAGCGCCGGTGGCCCTCATCAGCGCCTCGAAGGGCGAGGGGATTGAAGCTGTCGAACGCTTCCTGGCGCGCGGGATTGCCGTGCCCAAGCCGATCCAACTACCGGTCTTGCAGGACGTACCACGCTGCAGGCAGTGGGCGCGCGGCGTTTCCGAGCAGGCGGGCTACCGCCATCCGGCTCCGCCCGAGTTGAGCCGCAAGCTGGACGGCGTCTTCCTGCATCCCTTCTGGGGACCGGTGATCTTCGTGATCGTCGTGGGCGCGGTTTTTCAGACCATCTTCACCGGTGCACGGCCCCTGATGGACGGCGTGCAGGCGCTTGTGGCAATGTCCGGCGCCTGGATGGGCGGATTGCTGGGAACGGGCTTGCTGAAGTCTCTGATCGTCGATGGCTTATGGAGCGGCGTCGGCAGCGTGCTCGTGTTCCTGCCGCAGATTCTTTTGCTGTTCCTTTTTATCGGCGTTCTGGAGGATTCGGGCTATCTGGCGCGAGCGGCTCTCATCGCGGACCGGACCATGGCCCGCGTCGGTCTGCAAGGCAAGAGTTTCATCCCGCTGCTCTCGGCGTATGCCTGCGCGGTCCCGGCGATCATGGCGACGCGCACGATTGAGAACAAGCGCGATCGCATTGCGACCATCCTGATCGCCCCGTTCATGACCTGTTCGGCGCGCTTGCCGGTCTACACCCTCATCATCGCCGCATTCATTCCCGAGCGGCCTTTTATCGGGCCGTTTCTGGGTACCCGCGCGGCGGCCATGCTCGGGTTGTACGTGTTGGGATTCGTCGCGGCGGTGGCCACGGCCAGATTACTGAAATCCTCGATTCTGAGAAGCGAACGAACGCCTTTCGTTCTGGAAATGCCGGCCTACCGGCGTCCGACGCTGCGCTCGCTCGGGTTGCGGGTCGCGGACCGTGCTGAAGTGTTTCTGAAGCGCGCGGGTACCGTGATTCTGGGCGTGTCGTTCCTGCTCTGGCTATTGGCCAGCGTGCCACTAATTCATGGCCACACGCCTCCGATCGAACAGAGCCTGGCCGGGACTCTGGGCCGAACTATCGAGCCCGCCATTCGTCCGCTGGGTTTCAACTGGAAAATTGGGATCGGGCTGATCAGCTCGCTGGCTGCGCGCGAAGTGATCGTCGGCACTCTAGGCACGATCTACGGCATGGAGCCGGGTAAAGACCAGGTGGGATTGCAGCAGGCCTTACAGCACGACCTGAGCCCGGCCGGAGCGGTTTCCCTGCTCGTCTTTTTCGCTTTCGCCATGCAGTGCATGTCCACTCTGGCAGTGGTGCGCCGCGAGACCGGCAGTTGGAAGTGGCCGGTGATCCAGTTCACCTACATGGGCGCGCTGGCCTACGTCAGCTCGTTTGTGGTTTACCACTTGCTGTCTTGAGCGGCAGCGCTCGCGGCCGAGCGCAATTCACTCTCAAAGCGTCACAATAAAATCTATGCGGAACGTCGTCATCATCGGGTCGGGCTGTGCAGGCAACACTGCGGCCATCTACACTGCTCGCGCGGGGCTGCAGCCTCTGGTCGTGGCCGGGCACGAGCCGGGCGGCCAGCTCTCCATCACCACTGAGGTCGAGAATTTTCCGGGCTTTCCAGACGGCATTCTCGGGCCGCAACTTGTCGAGAACATGAAGCAGCAGGCGCAGCGTTTTGGCGCCGAATTCGTCAGCGGGATTGTGGAAGAAGCCGACCTCTCGAAGCGCCCGTTCCGGCTCCGCATCGACGAAGAATGGGTCGAGACGCGGACGCTGATTGTTGCCTCCGGCGCGTCGGCGCGCTGGCTGCATCTACCGAGCGAGCAGAAGCTCATCGGCCATGGCGTCAGCTCCTGCGCCACCTGCGACGGGTTCTTTTACAAAGGCAAAAAGATTATCGTGATTGGCGGCGGCGACACGGCCATGGAAGAGGCGAACTTCCTCACGCGCTTCGGTCAGGTCGTCACCATTGTTCACCGCCGGGACGAGTTCCGCGCGTCGAAGATCATGCTGGAGCGGGCCAGGAACAACCCCAAGATCCGTTTCCTGACGAACACGATCGTGGAGGATGTCCTGGACTGTGAGAAGGGCTTCGTGACGGGCGCGCAGTTGAAGAACGTCAAGACCGGCGAGCAGTGGCTGGAGCCCGTGGACGGCTTCTTCCTCGCCATCGGCCACATCCCCAATACCAAACCGTTCGTCGGTCAACTGAACCTCGACTCAGAGGGCTACATCATTGGCAGCGGCGGCGCGCGCACCAACATCGAAGGCGTATTCCACGCCGGCGATGTCGAGGACCGGGTTTACAGGCAGGCCATCACCGCCTCCGGCGCGGGCTGCAAAGCGGCGATTGAAGCGGAGCGGTTCCTGGAGGCGCAAGGGCACTGAGCACCGGCCGGGAAATAGCGAGTCGCGTGCTGCCTCGGCTGGGCGTGTAGACTGGCTCCTGGTGAATCCACCGGAGCGGAAGGCGCGCCGCTGGACCAGAGGTTCGAACTCATGCAACGACGTAGATTCTTGGCGGGAGCGGCAGCGGCGGCGCCCGCTCTGATGGCGGCTCGCACGGCGATGGCAGGCGGCGGGCCGCTGCTTGCGGCTGAGGTGAAGCAGCGCATCGAACGGGCGAAGGCCGCGGCGATGGCGCTCGAGCGGCGCGATTGGGAACAGGGTGTGCTGGCCCAGGCGCTGTACGAGGCGGACGACATGCAGTCCGTGGTGCAACTCACGGTTGGCGCGGTGGTGCAAAAGGCTGCCGACGGGCGGCTCGCGGTGGTGATCGAGGGCGGTCCGACGGACCCGGCCATGGGCGGCGAAGCTTACTGGGCCGCGGCGCGTGAGACGGGCGACGCGGAACTGAAGTCGGGCGTCGAGGGCTTGCTCGATTGGATTCTGCATCGCGCGCCGCGCGCTTCCGATGGCACGCTCTATCACGTCTTCAAAGAGCCGGAGGTCTGGTCGGATGGCTTCTATGGCGCTCCGCCGTTCCTCGCGGCGCTAGGCCATTACGACGAAGCGTTGAAACAAATTGACGGCTTCAAGCAGCGGCTGTGGGATCCGCAACGGAAGCTCTTGCACCATATGTGGCATGACGGCAAACAGCGCTTCACGCGGGAAGCGTTCTGGGGTGTCGGCAACGGCTGGGCGGCGGCCGGACTGGCGCGGGTGATCCGCTCGTTGCCCGCCGGGAGAAAGGCCGACCGCGAGCGGCTCGCCAGCTTCCAGCGCGAGTTGATCGACGGCTGCCTGGCGCTGCAGCGCAGCGACGGCCTCTTCCACGATGTATTGGACAAGCCCGAGACCTTCGTGGAGACCAACCTGGCGCAGATGCTGAGCTATGCAATCTACACGAGCGCCGGCGGCGGCTGGCTGGGGAATCGTTACATCGCGGCGGCCGACAAAATGCGCGCGGCCGCGCGCGCCAAGTGCGACCGCTGGGGTTTCGTGCGAGGTGTCTGTGGCGCGCCCAATTTCGATCACCCGGGCGTGGCCACCGAGGGCCAGGCGTTCCATATTCTGATGGAGGCCGCGGCGGAGAAATACGGGCAAGGGCATCACGCCGGAGCGTAGCACCAGCCTCGGAACCTGCCGGTCGAGCGCGTTCGTGGGCGCTAAACCAATTTCACATCTTCCGCAAACCTTAGTCGTTTCTCGAGTAGCCACTGCCAGCACCAGGCTTTGCCGCGGGCGCGGCCATCCGGGAAGGCTGGGAAACATGCATTTCCCGTACCGCGCGCCTACTCCGGCGATCGACCCGAATCGGACAAGACACCAAATTGACGCATGCGTCGGTCAGCGTGCATAATTATCGATTGGCGTGAATAAGTATTAGTCAGGCTAGGACGACCCTGTAGTCGCGCCGCTAATCCGTCTTGCTCCGTACATCATTGTCGCTACTGAGCTTACCCACCGATGGGTAGCCTGCTTCGCTTGGAAAGACGCTCCTCTCGATGAGCGGCCGATAACCGGCCTCTTCCTCATCTTTCCTGATCCGAGCCTGGCGCAAGCTGGGCATTTGTAGTTCTCCGATTGGGGGTTTGCACTCAATGAAGTTTCAAAACAGAAATTCAGCTCTGATTCTCTTGGCATTCACGCTGTGGAGCGCGAGCGCCGCGCTATGGGCACAGGATGCTACCGGCAAGATCGCCGGCAACGTCTTCGACGCGACCGGCGCGATTGTCACCGGCGCGAAGGTTACGGTGACCAACACCAATACGCGGATATCCCGTCAGACGATTACGGACAAGGATGGCGGCTACTCCGTGGCGCCGCTGCCGATCGGCCGTTATGAGGTGGCCGCCGAATCGGCCGGCTTCTCGCGAACGGTCGTTTCGGGAAAGAATCCGCTGGAGATCAACCAGACGCTCCGGATTGACGTCACGCTCGAACTTGGCAACGTCAAGGACACGGTGACGGTCGAGGGCGGCGCGAGCGCGGTTGAAACGGAGAATGCGACCGTCGGCACCACCGTGGATGGCAACTCGATCTACGAACTGCCGTTGAACGGGCGCAATACGCTCGACCTGCTGGCGACGCAACCGGGCGCTACGCCCAAGAACACGGACGCATCGCGCCAGGCCGGGAGCTATTCGATCGGCGGCATGCGCTCCGATTCGGTCACCTACCTGCTCGATGGCGGCAACAACAACCATCTGATCAACAACGATGTCGTGATCAACCCGAACCCTGACGCCGTGGCGGAGTTCCGCGTACTGGAGAGCAACTATTCGGCGGAGTACGGGCGCAACGCCGGCGGAGTAGTGAGCGTGGTGACCAAGAGCGGCACCAACGCTGTGCATGCCACGGCTTTCGACTACATCCGCAATGAAGACTTCGACGCGAACACTTTTTTCAATAACCAGCAGGGCATCGCGCGGCAGATTCTGAAGCGCAACCAATATGGCGCCACCGTTGGCGGGCCGGTCCTGTTGCCGCACGTGATTGATGGCCGCAATAAGCTCTTTTTCTTTTTTAGCTACGAGGGCCAGAAGCAGTCGGCCAATGCGCAGTCGGGCAAGGTGACCACGTATACGCCGCTGGAGGCCCAGGGCAATTTCTCGCAGTCGGTGAACGGCGGCCCCGATCCGGTGGTCGCGAAGTTCCTCCAGAACAATCCCTACTTCCAGCCCAACCCCACGCTGGCCTCGCAGGGCATCATCGCCCCGACGAGCGTCAGCGGCGTGGCGCTCAACTATTTCAAGAACAATCTGATCCCGACCTCGGCGAGCGGCTATCTGTTCCCGGAGTCGACCGCCAAGGCCGATCATTCCGAATACATGGGCCGGCTCGACTACACGCTGAGCGCCAGCGACGCAATCAGCGGGACCTTCGCCGCGCAGGATACGCCCAGCACGGTGCCCTTTTCCGGCTCGTCGGGCGCGACGACGATCAGTGGCTATCCGGTAGCCGACGACGTCGCGGCGTATTTCGCCAACATCGCCTACTCGCACACCTTCACGCCGTCGCTGCTCAACCAGACGCGCTTCACCGCGCAGCGCAACAACAACTATCAGAATTTCCCCATCGGCACCAAGCCCGGCCCGGCCCAACTGGGCGTGGGCCTGACGCCAGATCTGACCGATGGTCCGACGATCATCAACCTGATGGGTTCGGGGCTCTTTGCCGGGTACAACCCCTTTGGCCCGGCCAACATCATCGATAACACGTTCACCTTCACGAACGATCTCTCGTGGACGCGGGGCAGGCACTCGCTTAAGTTCGGCTTCTACGCCTCGGAGTATCGCGACGCGATGGCCTATGGCTACTACCTCAATGGCGAGTTCGACTTCTACGGTCCTGGAACGTTTATCGGTTCGGGCAACGATCGCGCCGACTTCCTGATGGGGCTGCCGGACGACGTGCAGCAGTATCCCAACGCGCCGACCAGCATCCGCTCGTACTCCTTCGCGGGGTACGCGCAGGATAGCTGGAAGGTGACGCGCAACTTCACGCTCAACTATGGCGTGCGCTACGAGTACAACCAGCCCAAGTTCGACACGCAGAACCGCTCCTTCAGCTTCATTCCCGGCTTGCAGTCGACCGTGTTCCCGGACGCTCCGCTGGGCCTGGTTTTCCCTGGAGACAAGGGCGCGCCGCAGGGTTCGAACTTCCCGCAGAAGACAAACTTCGCGCCTCGCGCGGGCTTCGCCTGGGACGTCTTCGGCAACTCCAAGACCAGCATCCGCGGTGGCGTGGGTCTCTTCTACGACGTGCTGAAGGCGGAAGACAATTTGCAGTTCAATGGGCAAGCTCCGTTCTTCGCCGCCCTCTACGCGAACTTCAATCCTCCGGCTGGCGGTTTCACGTCGGACCCTGGCATTCTCAGCAATCCCTTCGCGGCAGCGGGCGTGGTGAATCCCTTCCCCTCCAAGCCGATCGATCACAACGTGAATTTTGCTAATGCCGGCGACCTGCCGATCGGCGGCGGCAATCCCTTCTTCATCGATCCGCACCTGAAGACGCCTTACATCTACCAGTACAACCTGAGCCTGCAGCAGCAACTGGCCAACAATCTGACGCTCGAAGCCGGCTATATCGGCTACTCGGCGCACGGGCTCACCGGTTTGACCGACATCAACCCGTTCGTGCGGGGCAGCAACACCCGCGTGCTCGATTTGCAGTCGTGCTGCGCGGGCGACTACAACTTCATGAATACGTTTGAGAACCTCGGCGGGGCTAATTACGACGCCCTGCAACTGAGCCTGACCAAGCGCTTCTCGGATTCCCGTTTCGGCGAGACCTTCTTCAAGTTCGGCTACACCTGGTCGCACGAGATCGACAACGAATCGGGCTATCGGCAGCGCAACAATTTCGTCCCCGTCTACAACCACTCGCAGTTCCGCGCATCGGGCGATTTCGACCTGCGAGACGTGGTTTCGCTTTCGGGCGGGTGGCAGCTTCCGTTCGACCGGATGCTAGAGAAGGCGCCCAAGGCGTTGACCAAGGGCTGGAGCCTGTATCCGATCATCAGCTACCGCTCGGGCTTTCCCATGGATGTCTTCGCGGGGCTCTCGACGAGCATGAACTCGCCCGGACCTTCGGGCGCGGGTGACGGCCAGACGGTGCGCGCCGACCTCGTGGCGCCGGTTACCTACTACGACGCCCACAACTACCAGACCGTTCAGAACGCCTCCAGCGGCGCACAGAGCGGCAACTACTATTTCAACCCGAACAGCTTCTCCAACGCGCGCCTCATCGCCTTGAACCAGGCGGCGTTGACGGATGCCGCCGCGCTCGTGGGCCAGTTCTCCTACGGCACGCTGGGACGCAACGCGCTGCGCGGGCCGGGCCGGTTCAACACCGACCTGGCGCTGTCGAAGCACCTCAAGTTGTTCGGAGAGAAGCTCGACGCCGAGTTCCGCGCCGACGCCTTCAACCTTTTCAATAACGCACAGTTCAGCAACCCCGATACCAACATCGGCGATCCGAATTTCGGCCAGGTCTCGAACACGTCGGATCCGCGCATTCTACAGTTGGCGCTGCACCTGAAGTTCTGATCCCGGCTGGCAGGCCGGACCCTCTGGCCTGAGCGTTCCAGAATGAGGCCGGCTTTCCTCCGCGGAGGAGGGCCGGCCTCGTTGCATTGAGAGGCTATGCGAGCTGGGCCGCCACCCAAGGTTCTAGACCAGCTTCACATCTTCTGTAGTCCGGTGCTCCTGAGCCCGGAGCACCGCTCTCCAGCACAGATCTCTCCATGACCGGCGGACCGTTCACCCCCAAACGATGAAAATGGTAAGTC